>JGI12210J13797_10018199_pt1 | contig 17890 bp, 14 predicted proteins | sample ElkSlonscriptome_3_FD_13797 | JGI IMG/M metagenome (IMG submission 13797)
CACGTCGAGCCGCTCGGCCGCGCGCGGCTCGGGATCGCGGTCTCGGGCCGGGGTGCCGGGGCGGGGCGCCTCCGGGTCGCCGGCGCGGGAGCGGTCGGGCAGCCCCGGGCCGCGGAGCTGGGTCAGCAGCAGCACCAGCATGCCGATCACGATGATCCACACCAGGATCTGCGGCAGCGGGCCCATGCCCCCGCCGCGCAGCGCGAGGTCGTCCTCGCGGGGCGCGTTGCGCCGGCGATCCTCGGGCCCGCGCACGCGCTTGGGCGGTTCGTTGGCCCGGTCGGGTTCCTTGGGCGCGGACTGGGACTCGCTCCACTCGTCGGACGGGGGCTGGTCACCCGCCGAGCGCCGCGACAGCGGCCCGGGCTCGCCCTCGAGGATCGCCCGGGGGGCCGTGCACGCCGGGCGGAAGGCGGGGCATCCCGGATTGGGCTCGGGCAGCACCGCGCACCACCGGGCCTCCTCGTCGGTCAGGGGGTAGCGCGGATCGTGGCAGAAGCCGAAGTCGTCGTCGGTCAGCACCCGGGCCGCGGTGGGCGACGCCTGGGCGGGCGCGGCCGCCAGCCCCAGGGTCATCAGGGCCACCAGCGCCATCGCCGATGCGCCGCGTCTCACGAGGCCCTCCGGCTCGGCGCGTGCTCGCCCATCAGCGCCATCAACCGGAGCTGGATGTCCCAGCCGTCCCCGCGGGTGCGCTGATCCACGTAGCCCAAGAAGCGGGCCACGGCCACGTAGGGGATCGCCAGGTGAAAGCCCAGCAGGGCGTACAGCGACCCGCCGTCGTCCCACAGCGCGCCGAAGGGACGCCCGAGCTGCAGCACGAACTCCACCAGGCCGTGGCCGAGCAGCTCCACCGCGCCCACGCCGAAGCCCATCGCCAGGCCCATCCCGCCCAGCAGCAGCAGCAGCTCGGTGACCGAGCCCCGGGCCATGCCGATCGCTCGCCGGGTGGCCGCCATGGGCCCGCTGCCCTCGAGCAGGCTGGCCTCGTGCACGAAGATGGTCCGCGCCCAGGCGGCGGGCAGCAGCACGAAGGTCACCGCGCCGATCGCCAGGATCACTCGGGTGATGACCAGCGCGCCCAGGTACGAGGGCAGTCGTCGCCCGAACCGGCGCAGCACGTCGCGGGCCCGCACGTCGTGTTCGAACAGGGCCCGGCTGGTGGCCACCGTGAACGCGCCCTGGGCCACGGTACAAAGCCCGATGGCCAGCCCCCACACCTCCCACCACGACCACTGGCCCAGCCAGCGCGCCGCGCAGCAGGCCGCCAGCGAGGGCAGCAGCACCACCGCGGCCAGTCGGGCGTAGAGCGCCCGATCGGCGGCAAAGCACCACAGCGCCGCCAGATCGAGCAGCTCGCCCTGGCCGCGCGGTCGCAGCACCACCCGGGCGTCGGCCAGGTTCATGCGGACCCCCTGCGTCCGGCCAGGGCCAGGTAGGCGGCCACCACCACCGTGAGGATCCCGGCCACCAGCCACTTGATGGGGGCCTCCACGCTCGAGGGCGACCAGAACGCCTCGATGCCCGCCGCCACCAGCAGCATCAGGGCCGCCCCGCCGATGATGGTGCCCACCGCAGGAGCCTGGGCGCGCAGCGACCCCAGCCGGGTTCGGCCCTCGGTGCGCACCAGCGCGTAGCCCATCTGCAGCCCTGCCCCGCCCGCGATGCAGATCGCGGTGAGCTCGAACGGGGCGTGCCCGCACACGAACGTGAGGATCTCGTGCCCGTGCCCTTGCGCGATCACCCAGCCGATCACGGTGCCGATGACGATGCCGTTGTAGACCAGGAAGAACACGCTCCCCAGGCCCAGCAGGATGCCGGTGGCGAAGCAGCGGAACGCGATCCCCACGTTGTTGTGCACGTAGAAGCCGGCCATCGTGGCGTCGGTGCCCGACTCGCGCCCCTCCAGGCCCTCGGCGTAGGAATTGGCCGAGGCGTCCAGCACCCCCTGGGGCAGGATCTGGGGGGCGAAGTCGGGGTGCACCAGGGTGGCGACGAGCGCCAGCACCATCGGGATCACGAACAACGCGCTGGCCACCGCGAAGAACCGGCCATGGGCTCGCAGCGTGCGAGGGAAGCGGCGGGCGATGAACCCGGCCAGCGCCCCCAGCCGCACCGGCCGGGAGCCGTAGAACACGTTGTGGGCCCGCGCGGCCAGGGCGTCGAGGTGGGCCACCAGCTCGGTCTCGTAGCCGGCCGAGCGCGCCCGCATCAGATCGGCACAGACCGCCCGATACAGCGACCCCGCCCGGGAGATGTCGGCCGCGGGGAGCTGATGCAGGCTCTGCTCGCGGCTGAGCAGCTCGTCGAGTTGCTGCCACTCGAGCTTGCGGGTCTGCACGAAGCGGTCTTGGTCGATCATGGCGAGCGCGGCTCCTTGCCGCGCCCGGTGGCGCGCAGGTAGAGCACGGCCAGGCCGCGGGCCGGGTGCTCGGCCGCCCCGGGGGGCAGTCGGTCGGCGAACCGGGGCAGCACCAGCGCGGCCAGCTCGTCGGCGCGGGCGGGGCTCAGCCGGCCCAGCCGACGCACCAGCAACTCGAGCGCCTCGCGCTCGTGGGCGTCGAGCCGGGCCGAGCCCGGGATCAGGGCCAGCTCTCGGGGAGAGGGTGGGGGCACCAGCCGCACCGGATCGCCGATGTGCGAGCGCTCCTCCACCACCACCATGGTGCCCGCCACCAGGTCGCCCAGCCGCCGAAAGCGGGGGTCCAGGCTCATCACCACCGCGCCCAGCGCGTAGGCGCTGGGCAGGAAGTCGGCCGCCCGCAGCAGGTTGCGCACCAGCGCGTCCATGAAGTTGATCGGGTGCCCGCCCTCCTTGACCACCCGCAGCCGCATCGCTCGCTTCCCCGGCGTTCGGCCCGAGGTGAGCGACTCGAACATCACGTTGTAGCCCCACTCCATCGCGAAGCCGACCACCGCCAGCACGCCCAGGGTCCAGCCGCTCAGCGCGTCGTAGTCCACCCCGCCCAGCAGCAGCAGCAGACCCAGGCCCAGCACCACCGTGGCCTTGATGAGCAGGTCCACCAGGTAGGCCATCGCCCGCCGGGCCGGACCGGCCACGCGGTATTCGAAGCGGACCTGCTCGGGCGAGTCGACCCGAGCGATCGTATCGAGGCGGTCGGCGATCGCAGCGGATCGGGTTCCGCCGGAGACGGGCGCGGGCATCGCCCCCCGACCGTAGCATCGCTCGCCTCCCGGCCCGGAGACCGGAATGGATCGGGCGCGCACGGGGAGCCCTGGGCGGTAGGACGGGACGGTGGCGCCCTCCTCGGGCCTGATCACCGCCAATGTCGAGCTGTCGGGCCTCGATGCCCGGATCGCCCTGCGAGATTTCGACGAGCGCTCTCGAGTCGTGGCCTACGCGCCCTCCGCCCTGGGTCGGTCGAGCGAGAGGGTCTCTGCCGGTCGAACTCTCGGCGGTGGTGGGATCCTTCTGGTGATCCCGAGGCTCGCCCGCTCACGCGCTCAGGGCTTCCAGTCGCTGAAGTCGGCGATCGAAGGGATCGCGGGATCCACCAACACGTCTCGCATGGAGTGATCGGTGGCGAGGTGCACGATGAGCGCCTCGGGGAAGCTGCGGCGATACGCGTTGATGTGGATCGGCTCGTTGTCGAACGCGGCCACGGGGTCGCCGAGGCCGTGCAGCTCGGCGTGCACCCGGGCCTTGAAGTCGTCGTCGTCTTCTTCGAGCGTGGGCTTCATCCACAGCTGCACGCCCACGTCGTCGGGCAGCGGCAGGCCCACCCGCTCGAACGACTCGAGGGTGCCGGGCCGCATCGTCTCCTGGCGACCGGTCACGTAGAACACCTTGGCGCCGACGCGCCGCACCGCCTGCACGTAGGCGGGAGAGCCGGGCACCTCCTGGTCGACGCGGCAGTACGCGGAGGTGAAGAAGCGCTCGCGCCAGAACTCGCGGTAGTCCTCCACGTGGGCCTCGATCTCGTCGGGCACCAGGCCCGCGTTGCGCATGGCCTGCCGATAGTCCCACCCGTCCCAGTGCTCGGCGAGCACGGCCGAGAGGGCCTCCACGCCGTTCTGCTGGCCGTACTCGGCCATGATCTGGGCCTGGCGGGCCTTGTTGTCGAGCAGGGTGGAGTCGAGGTCGAACACCACGATCCCCTGGGAGCCGCGGGCGCGATCGACCACCTTGGACAGCAGGGCACGCGCTCGCTCGCCGCGGCGGACGTCGAGACCCGCGAAGATCGGATCGGCGGGAGTGGGGTCGGAGGAGGAGGGATCGTCGGGGTTCATGGGCGCTGGAAGGGAGGAGGGTCGGACTCGGGCTCGGATGCTCCGTCGTCGGCGAGGTCGTCCGCCTCGGCATCGACGGCGTCGACGGCGTCGTCGTCGGAAGGATCGGCATCGAAGGGCGCGGGCTCGGGCTCGGAGGCCTCGGCGGGCTCGGCTGCCTCGGCCGCCTCGCCGGTCCAGCCCATCAGCTCGGGCAGGCGGTGCACGGGCGGGGCGCCGTGGGACAGCGCCTGGTCGTGGAACGCCTTCATGTCGAAGGGCTCGCCAGCCGCGGCGGCGCGGGCCTCGGCCTGCTCGCGCAGCTGGAACCAGGCCTGGGCGCCCACGAAGTAGGTGGACAGCTGGGTGGAGGTGACCTGGGCGCGCACCCACTTGGCCTTGGCCTCGCCCTCCTGCTGGAACGAGCGGAACACCATCAGCTCGAGCGCGCTCAGCTCGTCCATGGAGCCGGCGTGGATCGAGTGATCGAGCAGCGCGTTGGTCACCGAGCGCAGGTAGAATTTCAGCCCGTGCAGGGCGATGGCCTTGGCCCGCAGCTGGGGGTCTTCGACGACCGCGGCCAGCCGCTTGGACACGGCGCGGGGCAGGGGGGCCTCGGGGGCGGCCCCGGCGTAGCCCGCCTCGACCATCAGGCGCTCGGCGTAGACGGCCCAGCCCTCCACGAACGGGCCGTTGGCCAGCACCTTGCGGATGAGGGAGGGCTCGCGCTGGGCGTAGTAGAGCTGCACGAAGTGCCCGGGGATCGCCTCGTGGATCGAGAGGATCTCGAGCATGAAGTCGTTGTACTCGCGCAGGAACGACTCTCGGTAGCTCTCGGGCCAGTCGGCGGGCACGGGCTGGACCAGGTAGAAGCTGGGCAGGCCGGGCTTGTCGGCGTCGAGGGGGCCGGGGGCGGCCAGGCCCGCGATGGCCACGCCCCGCTGGTGGGGCGGGGTCCAGATGACCTGCAGGACCTCGGCGTCGTCGAGGGTGACCAGGTCGGCGTCGCGCACGAACTGGTCGAGGCGGGCGAGCTTGGCCTCGACCCGGTCCCGCAGCTGCTCGGGGGCCACGCGGACCTCCGACAGCTCCTCGAGCACCGCGGAGATGATGGCCGTCTCGGGGTCGGTGGAGGCCCGGCGGACGATCGTGCGGCGGCGGTGGGGGGTGAACAGCACGTCGGCCAGCTCGCCGGCCAGCTCGGCCATGCGGCGGCGGATCTGGGCGTGCTCGAACACGGCGCGGCGGCGGAGCTCGTCGGCGGACAGCTCGGTGTGCAGGGTGAGCTTCAGCTTGCGCTCGAAGGCCTCCTTGCCCAGCCGCCACGGGGCCTCGGCCTGGGGCAGCAGGGCCTCGGCGTGGGCCCGCAGCCGCGCCACCGCCTCGCGAGCGGGGGGGGAGGCGGCCTCGATGCGCGACAGCTCGGCCGCGTCGGCCTCGGCGAGGCGCTCCGGGAGCTGGTCGATGAGGGCGAGCACGCCGTCGAGCTGCCCGAGCGAAAGCTCGGTGTGGGGGGCGGTCGTCTCGCCGGGCAGCAGGTTGGCGACGGCCTGGTCGACGAGGGCGGGCACGCCCTCGAGCCGGGTGGCGGCCGCCCGGGCGCGCTCGGTGACGGGGGCGTAGTCGCGCGAGACCAGCTCGTCGATCCCGTCGCCGAGCAGCCCCGCGTACCACATGGGGCTGCGCCGCCAGGGCTGCTCGACCTCGTGGACGAAGCGCTGCAGCTGCAGCTCGTTGCGGAGCACGTCGAGGTCGACGCGATCGGTCACCGACAGCGAGGCGGCATCGATGGCGGCCAGGCGCGCGAGGCCGTCGTCGATCCGGGCGAGATCGGCCGCGAGGTCGGCCGGGCCCAGCTTCGGCCAGGCGCCGTCGTAGCGGTGCTCGCCCAGCGCGGTGGCCTGGACCGGGTGGGAGGACAGCCACGCCTCGAAGACGTCGGTGGTGGCCTGCTGAAGCGGCGGGATCTGGGGGGGCGCCTCCACCGGGGGCGGGGCGGCGGGCGGCGGGGTCTTGGGGCAGGCGCTCGCGCCCAGCACGAGGGTGGCGAGCAGGGCCGCCGAGCGGCGCAGCCCGATGCCAAGGGGGATGGTGCGGCTCATGCGGTGGTCACCATCGAGGGGGGCAGGTGCCCCGTCTCGTTGAAGCTGATGAGGGCCTCGAAGCCGTTGCCGTAGACGCGCAGCTCGGTGATCGAGGCGTGGGCGATGTCCATGAGGGCCCAGGACTCGTAGGGCAGCTGGAGGGTGCGGGCGACCAGGTAGCGGATCAGGTTGCCGTGGGCGAACACCAGCACGAACGAGCGCCGGGTGGGGGTCTTGAAGAAGCGGCCGCGGATCCGCTCGATCTGATGGTGCACGAAGGTGCGGGCCTCGGCGGGCGAGGCCTCCAGGCCCATGGGGAAGCCCTTGAACTCGGGGCGCTCGGGGTCGACCAAGGGCACCAGCTCGTGGAGGTAGCGCTTGACCCGAATGGTCTCGAGGTCCAGCTCGCGGCCGGCGATCTCGGCGCTCTGGGTGGCGCGCGGCCAGGGGCTGGCGAACACGCCCTCGAAGCGGCCCGAGGCGGAGTCGACGATGCGGGCGAGACGCTTGCCGGCCTTGACCACCTGGCGCCGCCCCAGCGGGCTGAGGCCCCAGACTTGGTCACCCTGGTCGCCCGTGCGCTCGTAGTGGCCGTGGCGCATCAAGAAGACGCGACGGCAGATGGGCGGTTCGTTGGCCATCGACTCGGCGCGATCTCATAGCATGGGCCCGGGTCGGGCGTCTCGACGCCAGGTCGGGGACGCCGGGTCGGGGGTGGCTCAGTGGAAGCTGCGGATCTGGGTGGGCGGGGCGGAGGCGCGGGCCTTGGGCTCCCACAGCCGGTCGGCCACCAGGTGCACCACGCCCTCGGCCCGCTGCACGCGGCCGGTCACGCCGAGCACGGCGGCGCTCTTGATGAGCACGGCGTGCTCGGCGAAGACCCGCGCCCACACCACCACGTTCACGAAGCCGGTCTCGTCCTCGAGGGTGAGGAAGGTGACCCCCGAGGCGGTGTGGGGGCGCTGGCGGCAGATCACCAGGCCCACGAATTCGGCGGGCTGGCGGTCGCGCATGCGGGCCACGTCTTGGGCCGGGGGCAGGCCGGGGCGCAGGCTGGGGCGCAGGCTCTCCATGGGGTGGCCGCGGGTGCTGTGGTGGCTGGCGCGGTAGTCCCACAGCACGGCCTCGGTGGGGTGGATGGCGCCGAAGCGGGGGCGCTGGTCGTCGGGGGCCTGATCGGCGGGCAGGGACAGGTCGTCGTCGGCCTGCACCGCCAGCCCGCGCACGGCCCACAGGGCATCGCGGCGGTCCAGCCCGAAGCCGGCCAGCGCGCCCGCCTCGGCCAGGGCCTGCAGGGCGCGGTGGGGCAGGCGGGTGCGGCGGACGAAGTCGCGGAGATCGGCGTAGGGCGGGGGCTCTGCGCGCAGGCGGGCGCACTCCAGCTCGCCGAGGCCCTTGACCATGCGCAGGCCCATCCGCAGCGCCCAGCGGCCCTCGCCCTCGCCGGGCTCGGCCGGCTGCAGGGTGCAGTCCCACGCGCTGTGGATCACGTCGACCGGGCGCACTGCCACCCCGCGCCGGCGGGCGTCCTCCACGATGGAGGCGGGCGAGTAGAACCCCATGGGCTGGGCGTTGAGCAGGGCGGTGGCGAACACGGCCGGGTGGTGGCGGCGCAGCCAGGCGGTCACGTAGGCGATGAGGGCGAACGAGGCGGCGTGGCTCTCGGGGAAGCCGTACTCGCCGAAGCCCTGGATCTGGGAGAACACGCGCTCGGCGAACGCGGGCTCGATGCCGTTGGCCACCATGCGGTCCAGCAGGCGCACGCGGTGGCGCTCGATCCGGCCCGCCGATCGAAACGCGCCCATGTCACGGCGGAGCTGATCGGCCTCGCCGGGGGAGTAGTCGGCCACCGCGATGGCCAGCTTCATCACCTGCTCTTGGAAGATCGGCACGCCGTTGGTCTTCTCCAGCACCCGCCGCAGGGCGGGGTGGGGGAACTCCACCGGCTCCAGCCCCTGTCGGCGGCGCAGGTAGGGGTGGACCATGTCGCCCTGGATCGGCCCCGGGCGCACGATGGCGACCTCGATGACCAGATCGTAGAACGAGCGGGGCTGGAGGCGGGGCAGCATGGCCATCTGGGCCCGGCTCTCGATCTGGAACACGCCCAGGGTGTCGCCCCGGGAGATCATGTCGAAGGTGGCGGGGTCGTCGGGGGGGATCTGGTGCAGCTGCAGCGGGGTGTCCTCGTGGTGGTCGAGCAGCTCGAGCGCGCGCTGGATCATCGACAGCGAGCCCAGGGCCAGCAGGTCGACCTTGAACAGGCCGAGATCCTCCACGTCGTGCTTGTCCCACTGCACCACGGTGCGCCCCTCCATGGTGGCGGGCTCGATGGGCACCAGGGTGTCGACCGGCTCGTGGCCGAGCAGGAAGCCGCCGGGGTGGATCGACAGGTGGCGGGGGGCGTCGACCAGCTCGCGCACCAGGTGCACCAGGTGCTGGTGGACGGGGGCGTGGGGGTCCAGGCCCGTCTGCTCGAGCAGGGCGGGGCCGAGGGCGTCGATCCCCTCGCCGTGGTGGCCCAGCCGCTTGGCCATGCGGTCGAGCGCGGTCACGGGCAGCCCCAGCGCCTTGCCCACGTCGCGCACGGCCGAGCGGGTGCGGTAGCGGATCACGTTGGCCACCATCGCCGCGTGTCGCCGGCCGTAGCGGCCGTAGACCCACTGGATGACCTCCTCGCGGCGCTGGTGCTCGATGTCGAGGTCGATGTCGGGGGGCTCGGCGCGCTCGAGGCTCAAGAAGCGTTCGAACAGCAGGTCCATCTTCACCGGGTCGACCGCGGTGATGCCCAGGCAGAAGCAGACCGCGCTGTTGGCCGCCGAGCCGCGGCCCTGGCACAGGATGCCCTGCGCCCGGCAGCGCTCGACGATCTCGTACATGGTGAGGAAGTAGCCGCCGTAGTCGAGCTGCTCGATGAGGGCCAGCTCGCGCTCGAGCTGCTCGGCCATGCTGGGGGCCACGCCCTCGGGGAACCGCCGCTGGGCGCCCTGGAGGGTGATGGTGCGCAGCCAGTCGCTCTGGGTGTGGCCCTCGGGGATGAGCTCGGCCGGGTAGCGGTAGCGGATCTGGTCCAGGGCGAACGAGCAGCGCTCGGCGACGTCGAGGCTGCGGTGCAGGGCGACGGGGTCGTCGGCGAACAGCTCGGCCATGGAATGGGGGGGCAGCAGGTCGTGCTCGGCGTTGCGGCGGATCCGGGTGCCCGCGGTCGACAGGGTGCAGCCATGGCGGATGCAGGTGACGATGTCTTGCAGGGGCCGGCGGGCGCGGTGGTGGTAGAGCACCTCGGTGGTGCCCACCACGGGCACGTCGCAGGCGGTGGCGGCGGCCCGCTGGGCGCGCTCGTGGATGGGGTCGTCGTCGCGGCGGTGGCGGGTGATGAGCGCATAGAGGCGGTCGGCGAAGGCCTCGCGCAGGGCGGGCAGGAGGGTGGGCTCGGGGCACAGCGCGAGCAGGCCGGGGGGCAGCTCGCGCAGCTCGGAGACGAGCACGCGGCTGCGGCCCTTGGGGCAGCGGGCGCGGCCGCGGGAGAGCAGCTGGCACAGCTGGCCGTAGCCGGCGCGGTCCTGGGCGAGGAGGAGGAGGTGGCGCGGGGCGTCGGCCTCGTGGTCCTGCACGGTGACGGTGGCGCCGTAGATCATGCGCAGGCCCAGCTCCTTGGCGCGGACGTGCGCGCGGACGATGCCGTAGACGCCGTCGCGATCGGTCAGCGCGAGGGCCGGCAGGCCGAGGGCGTGGGCGCGCTCGACCAGCTCGGAGGGGTGGCTGGCGCCCTCGAGGAAGGAGAAGTTGCTGCGGACCCAGAGGGGGACGTACATCGCCGCGGGGATGATACTGGGTTTGTGTTCAGTGTGAAGATGGGTGGAATCGCGCAGGGTGGGGCTCAGGGGGTCCTGTAGGGCGATTCTGGGCGAAGGCGATACTCGGGCTCGGGTCCGGTCGAACGTGCGAGGCCGGCCACGATATCTTGGCGCTCGAGTGAGCATGCCGACCGAGGACGAACTGCGTGCCCTGATGGCCGACCTCGAGAGCGACCGGGTGGAGCGCACGGAGTCGACGAAGAAGACCGACAAGTTCTGTCGGGCCATCTGCGCGTTCGCGAACGACTTCCCGGGGCATGGCCAGCCAGGCTTCTTGCTCGTGGGCGTTACGGACGACGGGCGTCCCAGCGGCTTGGAGGTCACCGATCGGCTATTGACGAATCTAGGGGGACTGCGGACGGACGGACTCATACAGCCCATGCCGGCGATGACGGTCGGCAAGGTCGCGCTGGAGGGGGGAGACGTGGCGGTGGTCGAGGTGATCCCGTCCGACATGCCACCCGTGCGCTACGATGGAAGGATCCACATCCGGGTCGGTCCGCGACGCGCGATCGCCAATGAGCAAGAGGAACGGATCCTCATCGAGCGGCGAGTCTCGGGAGCCAGGGCCTTCGATCTCTGGCCCTGCACGGGGGCTACGCTCGACGACCTGGCGCTCGAGATGTTCATGACTGGCTACCGAGCGCGCGCAGTGAACTCCGAGGTCATCGAGCAGAACAACCGACCCATCGAGCAGCAACTCGCAGCGCTGCGGTTCTTCGATCTCCGCCAGGGGAATCCCACTCACGTGGGCCTGCTGTTGTTCGGCAAGGATCCCCGCGCCTGGCTGCCTGGTGCCTATGTGCAGTTCGTGCGGGTGGCCGGCCGTAGCCTTGCCGACGAGGTCGTCGACGAGCAGGAGATCGGAGGGGATCTCGGTACGTTGCTCAAGCAACTCGATCTCCTGACGGGGGTGCAGATCCAGCAGCGTCCCGTCGCGGTGGAGGGCTCGATGTTCCGAGAGCAGACCGCGCGTACCTATCCCGCGACTGCCCTGCGGGAGCTGCTGCTCAACGCGGTCATGCATCGCAACTACCAGAGCAACGGACCCATCAAGTACTACTGGTATGACGACCGGATCGAGATCCAGAGTCCGGGAGGGCTCTATGGCGAGGCTCGACCCGAGAATTTTCCCTACCGCAACGACTACCGCAATCCGGTGGTCGCCGAGGCGATGAAGGTGCTGGGGTATGTCAACAAGTACGGTCGAGGCGTAATCCGAGCCCAGGCCGAGCTTCGAGCCAACGGTAACCCCGAAGCTGACTTCATCTTCGACCCGGGCTTCGTGCAGGTCACCATCCGGGCTGGATCGTGAAGGTCATAGGCTTCATCAACCCGAGAGCCGGGGTCGGCAAGACGACCCTGGTATTCAATCTGGGGTGGACGTACGCAGAGGCCGGGTTCCGCGTGCTGATGGCGGACCTCGATCCCCAAGGAGACCTCACGGAGGTCGCGGGAGCGGCTGCCGAAGGGCCTACGATCTACGACTCTCTCATGCCCATGATCGATGGGGAGAGCGAGACGGTCGAGGCTCATCCGCATCGCATTGCCGAGCGCCTGAGTCTGCTGCGTGGAGACCCAAGGTTGTTCCATGTCGAGGATCGTTTCGCGCAAGCATGGCTCGAGGATCCAACGACGGAGGACCATGCAGGCCGTCGCATTCTGAAGTGCACCCGCGATCTGCTCCATGCAGCAGTCGACGACGTTGGCGCAGAGTTCGTACTGTGCGATCTCGGCTCGAACCTCGGGAGTCTTACTCATAGCGTGGCATGGGCGTGCGACGGCCTCATCGTGCCTCTGCTCGTGGGCAGCGATCCTCGATCCTTTGCCGAGTCGAGGGAGATCGCCGTGACCTTGGGGAGGTGGAGAGGACCCGACGACGAAGCCTTGGAGTTGCTCGGATACGTGGCGGTCCGGGCCTCACAGCGGCCGCTCCCCACCGCCGAGGACTTCTTGCTGCTCGGGGAGGCCCGAGCCTACCCGAGCCTCTACTCCATGGCGCGCAAGGTCCACAAGCCCGTCTTCTCGTTGAGCTCGGCCGATGGAGCCATCGGATCCCATCACTATGCGGTCCGAGATGTGGAAGTCGAGTACCGTGACATCGCGTCCCGCATCGCCATTGTCGGAGGTCTGGTGGACGACGCCGACTTCTACTCCGCGGTAGCAGAGGCCATCGGCGAAGCCCATGCCGAAGACGAGTTTCGATTCGAGCTACCCTTTTCTGCCTACGTCGATGGGTTGAGGGTCACTCGCATCGACGGGGTCTCGTTGATGCGGGGGGGGATACGCGTCAGGGGATCGGGAAGACTCGAGGTCGACGCGATCGTGGAGGTCGATGGAGGTGAAGAAACCGAGTCCCGCGAGCTGGCCTTCGAATTCGACCTCGAGCTGGACCGAGACCGCTCCCTGCACGTCATTCACGAGCTTCGGATCACGGGGCTGGACTCGGAGAGTCCACCTGTTTCTCCCGCGACCGGGGTCGCCTGATCCAGCCTGACCTCGAGCCCCGAGACATACATCCACGACCCCCAGCCGGCGTGCTCCAGTCTCCTGGTCCGCGGCAGCTTCGAGGAGTGGCTGGCGCCCTCGAGGACGGAGAAGTTGCTGCGGACCCACAGGGGGACGTACATCGCCGGGGGACGACGCTGACTTTGTGTTCAGTGTCAAGATGGGGAATCGCGCAGACGAGCGGGTAGGGGGTCCAGGATGGTCCTCAGCGGGCCCGAGACTGCGGCCCAACGCGACCTCGTGGTGGGCGTGGTGGGCGTCATCGCCAACGTCCAGGTGTGTCGATGACGAGCCATCGAGAGCATCAGGTGCAATCGGCTTGCGGTCGTACGGCCGGCTTGCGAGACTCCGCACGATGTCCTGGAGCACCCCGAGCAGAGCGCGGTCAGCGACACCGCCCGCGACGACGAGTCGCGGGACGGGGAGGACCCGTGCCCTGCGATGTTTCGCCGTGCTTGCTTCGGTCGTCGCCACGGTGGTGCTCGCTCCGCAGACGAGCGAGGCGGGCAAGTGCGCCTACGTCGTCAGGAAGGGCGACACGGTGTCCCGGATCGCCCGCAAGCACGGCGTGTCGGAGAAGAACCTGATCGCCGCCAACCCGGCCCTTCGCAAGAACCCCAACCGGCTGCGGGTCGGGCAGGAGCTGAAGGTGTGCAAGGCCAAGAGCCTGCAGGCACGACGCCCCAGCAAGTGCGGCACCGACGGCCGGTTGATCGTCCACACGGTCAAGGGCGGCGACACGATCGGAGCCATCGCGGCGCGATACTCGGTGTCACGCGACTCGATTCGCCGCTACAACAAGAAGCTCGGCAAGCGGGCCAACAACGTGATCCGCGTCGGCGAAGAGCTGAGGGTGTGCACGAAGGACCGCAAGTACACCCACCAGAGCTGGCTGGTGGAGGGCGTGCAGCTCCCCGAGGGCGAGGGCTACAACGTCCGGCGCCCCAACAACGCCTGGGGCACGAAGCTGGCGGTGGAGGGGATCGTCGCTGCGATCGCGACGTACACCCAGCGCGAGCCCGAAGCGCCGCGGGTGCAGGTGGGGGACATCAGCCGGAAGAACGGCGGTCCGCTGGGCGTGCACCTGTCCCACCAGGAGGGCCGCGACGTCGACATCGGCGTGGTGTGGAGCGAGCCCGAGGGCGACTCGAAGAGCAAGTCGCTCGACGTCGCCCGAACCTGGTCCCTGGTTCGAAGCTTCGCCGAGACCGGCGGGGTCCAGGTCATCTTCATCGACTACCAGCTGCAGAAGAAGCTCTACGAGCACGCGGTGTCGATCGGGGTGAACGAGGACTGGCTCGATCGGATCTTCCAGTACCCGAGGAAGGACGACGACGCGATCCTCTACCACTGGCCCGGCCACTCGCGGCACTTCCATGTTCGGTTTACCCGGGGGCTCGGGGTGGAAGGGGACTCGGACGAGGTGGACGTCGAGGATGACGTGGCCGAGGTCGACGACGCGGGCGAGGGCGACGCGGAGGCCACGAGTTCTGCGCCGACGTCCTAGACAAGGTGAAGAGGCGATGTTCGAGCGCTCGGCACGCTACGGCAGTTCGTCGAGGATCGACACGCCGCGCTGATCCTCGCCTCCCAGCTCATCCCAGGGTTGTAACGACTGTTGATGAGCACCCCTAATGAGGCGGAGCGGCGGTGAGGCAAGTCCTTGCCGGTTGTCGGTCAGGGCTTCGAACTCCCCCGACGCACGGGGAGCCGGAGCAGGAAGTGGTCGACCTTGGTGACTGCATGCAGGGTTGTGCTGGCCGTGAAGTGGCCGAGGATGGCCTCCGAGCGCGGTTTGAGTTCCTCGATGACTTCAGCTTTGCCATCAAGACACCTGGCCAGGTAGTCTTGCTTTAGTGTAGGCTTTTGTGTGTCGCTGATCATGACGGTAGCGAGCGCCACTACGCCCTCGGCCCAGTAGTCTTGAATCTGCTGATGAACGTCATAGCTGCGTGGCCAGAGCTTGACCTCGATCACGATATCTTGCTCGCCGAAGGACAGGTGACGAGCTTTCAAGTCGGTTCGGCCAGCGGCGAGTTGCGCCTCTCGCTCAGTGCGCCAGCCTCTGAGTTGGAGGCCAAGCGAAATCATGCCCGAGTAGACTGATTCTTCGACGAGCTCACGCTTTGGCTCTGTGTTCCTCTTGTTTCCGCTCTTCTCGACGGCACGAGTAAAGTCCAACGCTCCACGGTGTATGAGTTTAAGGATCTCGCTCAGGTCAGTTATCAACCGATCTTGCAGTGAGGATCCGTTTAGAGTCGTAGGAACGGATGAGTCGAAGGTGAGGATGCTGGTGATGATCTCTACTTCGACCAGTTGTTGGGTAAAAGCTTTGTGAGCACAGCGGATGAGGCCTGTGGCGCGGAGCATCGTCAGCACCCACTCCGGTGTAATGGCGTGCTCGCCCTCGGTGTCATCTACGATCCGTTGCAGCACGTCACGCTCAATCGTTCCGCCTGTTTCCCTGAGGGCATTCCAGGCCTTCCGCGTCGCCTGCGACAGGTCGCCACGACCAAATACCGGGTCCTTAATGTGCGCGAACGCGCGCTCTTGCTTGGACCGGAACTCGGCGAGGGCATTCTCAATGCTCCCGAACTTGGGCTCCGGCTCTTTCCAAAGCATCTGGAGCCCATACGTAGCGAGCATTCCGTTTCCTCCTGAGGTGAGGCGGAGTAGATCGATCATGTCATCGGAAAGTGGCTGCTCCCGCTGCTGCTCGAAGGGGGCGGCTAGTTCGATCAACTCGTCTTGTGTGAAGGGTTCGAGGACATGCGGGATCAGACGGGAGAAGAACGACGAACCCCAGACCGAGTCCACCGCCACCATCCGGACGCCTCCGACGGCAAAAACAACGAGTTGTCCCTCGGAACCTTTGCGAACGACTTCGAGCCCGTTGAAGAAATTCTTCCCTGACTTAGCATCGAACGCGTCGAGTTCGTCATAGATCAGGATAAGCCTCTCAAGGTCAGGGCTCGCCTCCAGGTAGGCGTTGATGATCCTCTGAATTGACTTGCGTTGCCGGCCTACCTCAAGCAGTGCTAGCCGATCTTTCACTAACTTCGACTCTGCTTCTCTCTCTTGAAGCCGATCTCCGAGCGCGTCCGTGAGTTGAGAGAGCATGCCATCGAGGGTATTGTCCTCCGGTGCGCCGTCGAAGACGATTACGTCCAGATCCGCTACCTCCTTCAAGCGCTGCTGAAGCTCTCGTCTGAACACGGTCTTGCCCATACCACGGCAACCGACGAGGTAGCCGCTGTCTCCTTGGAGGAGCTCATCGCGGACGCGCTCGAGCAGTGCTCGGCGTGAGACCCGATGCTTGGGTCGATCACCATTCCAGCGATAGGGATTTTTGGGAATGGCGTTCATGATCACTCAAGCACCTCGGTCGAGCGCGAGACCCGTCCCTCCGAACCACGCGCGGAAGACCCCGGGTACCCAAGCCTGCGTCTCCTCGACGAGGAGCCCGAAACGCAGCAGCACATCTCGGGCCGTGGAATCCTTGGCGTGCCCTCGGCCCGAGCGTCCGCTGAGCGCCTCGAGCAGCGCGTGGGCCTGCGGGTAGCGGGCCCGCAGCAGCACGTCGACCTCGCTACACAAGGTGTAGACCACCTCGCGGCTCATGAACGACTCGCTCGCACGCTCGACCAGGTCGTCACTCTCTCGATTATCCGAGTCTCGTGCGAGGTCGAAGAGCACCGAGCCGAATTGCCGATGCAGCAGCGGGTGCCCCCCCGTCAGCTGCCACGCTCGATCCTGGGTCTTCGGCCCGATCCTCACTCCCGCGCGTCGCCCGAGACGGTCGAGCAGATCGTCTGCCTCGGCCCGTCGTAGCGGCCCCAGGTACACCGGCTTGGTCCTCATGGGCAGGGGGCTGGTCACGCCGCCGATCTGGGGCTGCTGGAGGAAGGTCGGATCGCGACCGATGAACGCCAGCCCGATCCGCTGGGTAGACTGCCCACGCGCCCGGAGGCTCGCCAGCAGACGCTCCACTCCGGCGATTCCGGGCTGCCCACCGTATCCTTCGAAGAGCAGGTCGTACTCGTCGAACACGAAGCACAGCGTCTGCTCGGTGCGCTCCAGCACGAGGTCGAGCAGGTCGTCGAAGCGAACGAGAGGATCGACCTCGGCGGCAGAGCCATGCGTGCTCGCGCCCGCTTGCGGCTCGAGGACGCCCAAGAGCCCCACCCGCTCCTCGAGCTCGTGACACAGGTGCTCGACGAGCGTCCCTAGATCACGGTGGCCGACCCCTTGGACATCGAGGGAGATCACGAGCGCGTCGGTCTCCGTCTCGCGGGGCAGCGGCACCCGGAGGGATTCGAACATCCCCAGCCGGGCCCCGACGGGGTCGAGTCGCTCCGCGACGGCGCGCAGCAGCGAGCTCTTGCCGACCTTGCGCAGGCCGAAGACCCCAATCGCCTCGCCTCGGACGAGGCGAGCGGCGATGTCTTCGATCTCCTGATCTCGCCCGATCAGCGCGCGACCCCGGACCGGATCACGATAGTCGAACACATCGAAGTGAGGCAGTTGCCGGCCGAGAAACTCGTCGATCGGTCCGAAGCACCCCTCCGCTGGTGGCCAGGCGACCCGCTGACCCCACGGCCCCGCGAGGGTCGGGAGCCGTTGCTCGAGCCGAGGCTGATCGCTAGCGATCAACAGCAGATCGGGATCGACGCGCTCGCTCCCTCGCGGCTCTTGGGTCGCCAGCCGGAGCATGCGTCCTCGCACCTGCCCGTGCACCGCGAGCAGGCGAAGCGCGGGCGCCAGACCGAAGCGCGCGGCGAGGCCTTCCGGCACGGACGCCTGGATCAACCACTCGCGGCGATCTTCGAGCGGGGTGAGCCACTCGATCTCGAGGCCATCACGAGACATGCGCTCGCGCAGCCTGGTGGCCCAGGGGATGCTGCGCTCGAAGGCTTCGAGGCGCTGCTCCTGGGTCGGTGTCGAGGCGTCGACCTCGTCGAGCGCGATGCCCAGGGTTTCGGCGAGCTGGCCGAAGCGCGGCGGAAACACGATGCTCGCGACCTCGCGTCCGAGCCGGGGTGGGATATGGACGAAGTCGGCCCACTGCTTCGCGTCTCGAAGGGCTGCGTCGAGGGGGACTCCCGCGGCGTCGAATAGCGTGATGAGCGCTGTGGGCTCGTCGTGGTTCTGCTCGAGCATGCAGGCGGCGTGAACGACCAACTCTGCGTCATTGGCAATAGCAGGCAGAGCTCG
>JGI12210J13797_10059198_pt1 | contig 17890 bp, 12 predicted proteins | sample ElkSlonscriptome_3_FD_13797 | JGI IMG/M metagenome (IMG submission 13797)
AGATGTCGACGGCAAGCGAGCCGCAGTCGGCCGGGAGGTAGATGGGCGCCGAGGTGCCGTTGTAGATGCGGATCGCCATCGTCTCCAGGCTCTCCTCGTCATCGAAGCCCGCGCAGACGTCGATGCTGCCGCCGGTGCCGGTGCCGGTGCTCGTCCCCGCTCCGCTTCCCCCGTTGCCACCACTGCCGGTGCCGAAGGTGACCTCGGTCGAGCATGCGGATGTGAGGGCGAGGGCGGTGAGGACGGTGATGCGCTGCATGGACGATGAGCCTTTCCGGGGTTGGCGCTCATGGGAACTGCAACCCCAGTGCCAGCTGTTCGCCCTCCGGCCGCGACCCGGTTTCGGGGCTTTGTCCGGGCCCGGCTTGTGTCAGGCCGTGCCAAGCACCGCGAGCCACGGACGCCGACGTCCGGTCACGGCAGCTCGCGGGGCGCGCCGACGTAGTCGAGGCCGAGCGACACCGTGCCCGGCTGCTTCTGTTCGAGGAGCTGCCACCGGAGCTTCTCGGCCGTCGGCTTGTCGAAGGGGCCCGCCCCGAGCACGAAGTGCCCGTTGTCTTTGCGCTCGGTCTCCTGGATGAACAGAGATAGGCCGTCCAGAGAGAAGGTGGCGGCGCGTTCGCGTAGCGCGGCGACCGTGCTCGCGCGCGCGAGCTCGACGTGATGGGCGTCGTCGATGAACAGCGAGAGCTGCCCGAACGGGGTGCCGTCTTCGGTGGTGAGCCGCACGGGATAGCCCCGGCATAGGGCACGGGGCGTGACGCCCACCACCTGCGACCAGCGGGCGGCGGTGGCCTTGGGCTTGCTCACGCCCTTCCACCGCACGCGAAGAGCGAGCTTGGCGCCGAGCTGCTCGCGCGACACCACGATGGGGAGTTGCTGCCAGGCGTCGGACGCACGGGCCTCGAGCCGCGTGGGGATGCAGGTCTCTTCGGTCACGCCGGCGCGCACGCAGAGCTCGGGCTGGCCTCGGGGATAGTCCCGCAACACCTGCTCTCCTGCTTCGGAGGGGGTGATGGCGCTCACCCGCAAGCGGTAGAGGCTCGGCTGGCTCACGTCGCACGGCACGCAGCCCCGTCCCGACGCGCAGCGGGCCATCTCGCCGTCCTTCTTCGCGGCGCAGGCTTCCCCGCCGCAGCAGTTGGCGCATGGAGCGAGCGCCAGCTTCACCGGAGCGGGGCGGGCGGTGGTGGTGGCGGTCGGGGCGGGCTCGGCGGTGGGTCCGGCGCCGGGCGTGGGCTCTGGGCTCTGCAGGAGCAAGAGCGCTGCCGCCGCGGCTCCGAGCGTCGCCGTGATGCCATGGGTCAGCCAGGGCGAGAGCCGTGCCTCGCGCTCGCGGCGATGGGCCGCGAGATCCGCAGGGGCCTCGGCTTCGTGCTCATCGTCCTCGGTGAGCGCCGCGAGATGGGCGGGCAGCGCCACATCGGGGGACGCGTCGAGCTCGGCTTCCGCGCGCGCCACCTCGGCTTCGTCGGTCGGGAGCAACTCACCGTCTTCGGTGAGGGCACGGCCGAGGGCTTCGAGGAGGCGGTCGTCGTCGCTCATCGGGCCGCCTCCATGGCCTTGCGCAGCTTCTTCATGGCGCGGCTCCGGATCGCCCGCAGGTTCTCGTTGGTGGTGTTCCACCGGGCCGCGAGCTCGGCCGACACGTCGTTGGGCAGCCGGTTGTGGCCCTCTGCCTTGTGGTAGAGGGCGGTCACCCTCAGCACGTCCTGCTCCCGATCGCTGAGGGTGGCCATGGCCGCGCGGAGGGCCGCGAGCTGCGGCTCGGACCGCGGCGCCTCGTCGTCCGGGGCTTCCACGCTGACCCGTTCGAGGTAGGGCGTCGCCGAGATCTCCCGGTTGCGACGGAACGCGTCCACGAGGAGGTTCTGGGCGATGCGACCGAGCCAGGCGCGGGTTCGGCGACGCTGGCGGTCGTCGTCGAGGTCGGGCTCGGGGTGAAAGCTGCCCGCCCGGTCGAAGGCGCGCTGAAAGGTGTCCTGCACCACGTCGTCGACGCTGAGCCCCGCGAGCCGGACGAGCTTGTCGCGTCGACGATGGACCACCCCGTAGAGATAGCGCAGGTGACGCCGGTAGAGCGCCCGCTGCGCCGCGCGTACGGCCTCGGCGGAGCCGCCCACGATGGTGGCGAACAGCTCGGCATCACTGGAGTTTTCCTCGGGATCAGGCACCCTCCCAGACTTTGTACGTCAAACCGTGACGGCGCCGCGGTAGGGGCTCCATCGACGCCGCAGCAAGGAGCTCGGGGGCTCACGGTCCGGTGCGGATGTGCGCCGGGGAGGGCTCAGCCGCGGCCCTTGCGCGCGCTCAGCCACTTCTTGGCGGCGCTGCGCACGGCCATGGGGTAGGCCGTCTGCCGCGGCATCATCTCGAGCTCGGCCTTGGGGGTATGGCGCAAGACCCGGGTGATCATCATGTTCTCCAGCCGAGTGTTGCTGAGTAACGCGCGGCGCACCTGGGGGACCTTGACCCAGGCCGCGTTGCTCACGATCTGATCGAGCAGGGGCCGGGGGATGGTGCCCATCCGCGCGATCCGAGCCACCTCGGGCACCGTGATGCGGGGGTTCTGCAGGAGCGGCTCCCACACGGCCTTGCCGTAGATTCGCTCCAGGGCGGTACGCTCGGTCTGATCCCCGTTGAGGGCGAGCTTGCGCCGGTCGACCACGCTCAGCTTCCGGAGCCGCTGGTTGACCGAGATCTCGCCCAGCACGTCGCCGGCGAAGCGCCGCAGCTGGTTCTTCACCAGTGGTGTGGCGCCGAAGCGGAAGCGCGTGGCCTCCTCCTCCACCTCTACGGCCTCCCCCTCGAGGACGAGCGTCTCGCCGGTGCTCGGATGGACCAGCACCAGCTCGCACTGCACGCCGACGTCGACCTCCGGCTCACCCGGACAGGTCACGTGGCCTTTCATCAGATCGTTGGTCACAGCTCGCGCGAGCTGTGCGTCATCGTCGAAGCTGATGAGCAGACTGGGCCCCACACGCTCCAAACTAACGGATCGAGTGCTTCGATAGAAGCCGTCGCTCGACATGCCCGATCCTGCGGCTTATGTCTCTGCCGTGGCGACCAACAACAACGAAGCCGGCTCGGCCACCCAGGTCACCAGGTACTCCGGGCCCAACCACGATGGCGGCGACCGATCGTCGCCCTACGGGCTGAGTCGCCTCGCGCCGGCCATGAAGCTGACCGACGTCGCGGGTGAGATCGAGCGCGCCGACGAGATGATCGGTCAGACCACCTCGTCGAAGCTGCGCGTCATCGCCGAGCAGATCCGGCACCTGCAGCGCCAGGCGGAGGAGATCCTCACCAGCGCCAAAAAGGACCTCGATCTGCACCGCGCCAGCTGTGCGTTTCCTCGCCGGATCGGGCACAGCTACCACCTCTACCAACGTCACGACGGCAGCCTCTACTGGTCGATGTTGTCGGCCGAAGAGTGGGGGGCATCCCCGCCCCACGAGTACGTCGGCTCCTATCGGCTGGAGCCGGATCGGTCCTGGACGCCGCTCCACGACATCGACGAGAACAACGACGTCGACCCGTTCGCGGGCGAAGAAATCGTTCGGAAGCTTCTGCCCGGCGCCTGATGGGTCGACACCCATCGCCGCCGTTGGTCACCCCACCTGAACGTATGTCTTGCAACGGCGCTGCGATGCGCTAACGCATGGCCCATGCCGATAGCGCAACGACCGAGGTGGACGTCGGCCCTGGCCACCGCCCTCATCGGGGTCCTATGCGGGCTGGCTTCGGTCTCCTGCGACAGCGCCGAGGCGAAAGAGCTGTCCGGCGGCATCACGGGCCGCCTCGTCCACCAGGCCCAGGACGCGCTGCCCGCCGAGCCGCAAGGGCCGCCGGCACCGCTCGCCGACGCGCGCATCAACCGGGGGGCCAAGTCGCGCTTCAGGTCGACCGTCAGCGGGCACATCCTCTACGTTCCCGAGCGTTTTTCCGCGCCCGACGGCGCCTTCGACTTGTTGGTGGCCTTCCACACGCACCGGCCCATCCTGTTCGAGAGCGTCGAAAAGTCAGGCCTCAACGCCGTAGTGGCCAACGTCAACCTCGGCGCGGGGGCCGGCAACTACGAGAAGGTCTTCTCCGATCCACTGGCCTTCGAGAAGCTACTGCAAAACGTCATCCCCGAGCTCGAGGAGCGCGGGCTCGAACGGCCTCGCATCCGCCGCATCGGCCTGTTGTCGTGGAGCGCGGGCTTCGGGGCGGTGCGGGGCGTGCTCGGTCAGAAGCACATGAAGAACGTCGACTTCGCAGCCGTGCTCGACGGGCTCCACGTCCACGTCTTCCCCGACTCCGATGAGATCGTGGAGGCCGAGGTCGACGCCTATGAGGGCTTCGCCCGCAAGGCGATGGCAGAGGAGGCCGCCTTCATCGTGACCCACAACCACATCGTGCCCGATGGCATGCCCATCGCGAGCGTGACCCGGACCACCAACTTGCTCCTCGAGCGGCTCGGGCTCGAGCGCCGTCCAACCTCCGGCGAGATCGTGCCGCCGCATCTCACGGCGAACGACGGTGTCTACTCCCGCAAGCGCACCTTCGCCCTCACCGCCGAGACGCTCGTCGAGAGCGGCGGTTTCGTCGTTCGCGGCTATGCCGGGCGTGAGAAAGAGGACCACGTCTGCCATCTCATGGGGATGATCCCGCTTGCGCTCGAGCCCCTGAAGCAGCGCTGGGAAGCGCCCGAAGCCATCGCGGGCGCCGCGGCGCCCTAGCGCCGCGCCCCATCGGTGCCCACGGGGTCGCTCCAAGCGCCGCCGAAGACGCTTCTTTGGGTGGGGTCCCTGGCTCCCTCTGCGTGATACGTTAGCGTCGTGGGCGCTAGAACTTACTTGGGTTGGACGGCTTGGGCGACGACGCTCCTGGCGTTCGGAATGGTGATTCAGGCCGGCGGCTGTGCGGCCAGTGAGATCGTCGAGGACGACGGCGACAGCGGCACGACGACGGTCACGACCACCACCGGCACGAGTGGAGGCTCGGATGGCAGTGGTGGTAGCGGCGGGGGCAACAGCTTCCCGTGCGGCGAGGACTGCTCGCTCATCGACACGCCCGCTTGCCTCCAGTCCGTCTGCAACGAAGGCCAGTACCCCGGCGCGGTCGGCAGCTGCACCGTCGTCCCGGAGGACGCTGGAACGACCTGCGACGACGGCATGTTCTGTACTGTCGACGATGCCTGCGACGGCACGGGGACCTGTCAGGGCGGGGGGGCGAACGATTGCGGGATGGGGGCGGGACCCTGCACCGACGTCACTTGCAACGAGGCCACCAAGGATTGTGAGGCCACCCCACTGCCCTTCGGCACCACATGCAACGACCCCAGCGACCTCTGCGTGATCTCCGCTGCGTGCGATGCCAATGGACTTTGCATCCCCAACGACACCAAGGACTGCTTCTTCGAGCCGGTCCCGAGCGAGTGCTTCGTGTCCGAGTGCAATCCGCAGAACGGCATGTGTGAGCCGATTCCCGGAAACGAGGGGGCGGCATGTACGGATCAGAACGACCTGTGCAGCGAGAACAATACCTGCACCATGGGCGTGTGCGGAGGTGGCAACGCCAAGGACTGCAGCGCGCTCACCCAGGGCTGCAACCTCGGTCAGTGCAACGCTGCGACGGGGCAGTGTGAGGCCATCGCCGTACCCAACGGCGGCATGTGCGACGACCTCGACGTCTGCACGACCGGCGAGACCTGCCAGAACGGCATTTGCGCCGGCGGCACCCCGACGGGCAACTGCCAGACCTTCACCTACACCGGCGTGATGCAGACCTTCGTCGTCCCCACCGGCGTGACCATGATCAACGTCGCGGCCTGGGGGGCGCAGGGCGGCGCCATCGGCGCCACCCAAGGTGGTCTCGGCGGCACCACGACCGGGATGGTCCCCGTCACGCCTGGAGAGACGATCTACGTTTACGTCGGTGGAGAGGGCGTCGCTGGCTCCGGACAGTCGTGCGGTCTGGCTGGCGGCTTCAACGGTGGCGGCCCCACGGGGCAGACCTGTTGCAGCAATGCCGGGGGCGGAGCTGGGAGCGGTGGCGGCGCCTCCGACATTCGCGTCGGTGGTCAAACCTTGGCCGATCGCGTCATCGTCGCGGCCGGCGGTGGCGGCGCGGGCAGCGGCAACGTCGGTGCCGACGGCGGAGGCCTCTCCGGCGGTGACGGTCAGCCGTTCAACAACGTGTCCGGGATGGGCGGAACCCAGACCATGGGCGGCAACGTGGGAGGCCACTTCACGTCGCACACCTGCAGCATGGGGACGGACGGTGCCTTCGGGCTCGGCGGCGAAGGCGATGGCAACGACGGCGGCGGCGGCGGTGGCGGCTGGTATGGCGGAGGCGGCGGCGCCAACAACGCCGGAGGTGGCGGCGGCTCGTCCCACTACGCGGCCCTCGTCGTCGGCGGCGCCACGACGCCCGGCGTTCAGACGGGCAACGGCGAGATCATCATCTCCTGGTGAAGGTGTATCATGTGTCCCGAAACGGGACACTAGGAGCAAGGAGGAGTGTCTCTTCATGAGACATTTCCCTTTGCCCTGCTCCTCGCTGCTTCAAGGTTTCGGGGGTTTGGCCGTCTCAGAATGTGACGGTTGGGTCGGCCCGGTTCCTGCTGATGGTGAGGGAATGAGCTCGAGGGAAGGAAGCGCGATGCCGCGCACGATGATCGTGGACGACGACCGGACGACCCGGCGGATCATGCGGCACTGGTTAGAACGTGATGGCTTCGAGGTCATCGAGCACGCGACGGCCGGAGATGCCGTTGCGGCCGAGGCGCGTCCCACGGTGGCCTGTGTCGACCTGGGTTTGGGCGCCGACTCCGGCATGGACGTGATGCGCCAGCTCAAAGCACAGGACCCCAACCTCGAGGTCGTGATCGTCACCGCGCGGAGCGACGCCTCCACTGCGGTCGAAGCCATGCGCGCCGGCGCGTACGACTACGTCACCAAGCCCATCGACCGCGAGCGGCTGCTCACGTCGGTGCGCCGCGCCAGCGAGCATCGCAAGCTGCGCGACGAGGTGCAGGAGCTGACCTCGGAGTTACGCGACAGCCGCGCGCTCTCGACTCTGGTTGGCGACAGCCCTGCGATGGAGCGCCTCGCCGACCAGATCGGCCGCGTCGTCGACAGCGACGTCCCCGTCTGCATCATCGGCGAGAGCGGCACGGGCAAGGAGCTCGTAGCGCGGGCGTTGCACCAGGGGGGGCGCCGTGCCGACGGGCCGTTCGTCGCGGTCAACTGCGGCGCCATTCCGGAGTCACTGCAGGAGTCGGAGCTCTTCGGGGCCGAGCGCGGCGCCTACACGGGCGCGGAATCGACGCGGCAAGGCCGCTTCGAGCAGGCGGCCGGGGGCACACTTTTCCTCGACGAGCTGGGTGAGATGAGTCCCGGTACCCAGGCTGCGCTCCTGCGCACGCTTCAGGAGCGCACCATTCGGCGTGTCGGCGGGGCCAAGGAGCTCCACGTCGACGTGCGGGTGGTCTGCGCGACCCACCGCGACTTGGAGGCGTTGGTCGCCGCGGGAACGTTCCGCGAGGACCTGTACTTCCGGCTCGTGGTCTATCCGGTCGAGGTCCCCCCGTTGCGAGAGCGCAGGGAGGACATCCCCTCGCTGGCCGCCCACTTCCTCCGCAAGCTCGCCGCCGATGTGGGACGGCAGCCCGAGCGGGTGAGCCCCGAGGCCATGGAGGCGCTCATGGCGCACCGATGGCAGGGGAACGTGCGCGAGCTGCAGAACGCCATCCACCGGGCCATGCTCGCCTGCGACGGGACCGCGCTCGAGCTGAGCCATCTGCCGTCCAACGTTGCGGCCGAGAAGCTGAACCCGGTGACGTCGTCTCCGGAGGCGCAATCGGCGCCTCAGCCGCCAGATACGCTCGACCTCAAGACGATCGAGCGCCGGACGATTCGGCGAGCCATCGAGGCCACCGGGGGCAACATGAGTGAGGCGGCCCGCCTCCTCGGCATTGGCCGGGCGACGCTCTATCGCAAGGTCGCGAGCTACGACATCATCGATGCCGCCTGACCCCCCAGACTCCGAGGCCCGCGCCGCGGCGCTCGAAGAAGAGCTCGCCGGCGCCCGCGAGGCGGCGGCGGCGGCGACCGAGGCCAAGGACGCCTTCGTGGCCCACATGAGCCACGAGCTGCGGACCCCGCTGACCGCGGTGCTCGGTGCCGCCCAGCTCCTCACTACGACCGAGACCACGGCCGAGCAGCGCGAGTACGTCGAGGCCATCACCAAGTCGGGCAAGGTGTTGCTCGGCCTCATCGACGACGTGCTCGACTACTCCAAGATGCAGGCTGGGTCCTTCGACCTCGTGGAGAAGTGCTTCGAGCTCCGCGAAGCCATCGAAGACGCGGTGGAGACACAGGGGGGCCGGGCACGGGAGAAGTCCCTCGAGCTGAGCCTGAGGATCGGCGACGAGGTGCCGACGCACACCCTCGGGGACCCCCTGCGGCTGAAGCAGATCATCATCAATCTCGTCTCGAATGCGGTGAAGTACACCCCGGCGGGGCGCGTCGAGGTGCGGGCCGTTTGGCGCGACGAGCGGGTTCGGGTCGAGGTCGAGGACACCGGGGTTGGGGTCGCGCCCGAGCTGCTGCCGCGTCTCTTCGAGCCCTTCACCCGGGGCAAGGCAACCGAAGTGCACGGGACCGGGCTCGGGCTGGCCATCACGCGACAGATCGGCGAACGCCTCGGGGGCAGCGTGGGCGCCGCCAGCGTGGAGGGGGAGGGGAGCGTCTTCTGGTTCGAGGGGCCAGCGCCTTACGCTTCGCCCACCAAACGCCCCGACCGGTTGAGTGGGCCGATCCCGCTCCCGCAGAACATCCAGCCGGTGGAGCGAAAGGGCCGGATCCTGGTGGCCGAAGACAACCGCTTCACCCAGCAGATCCTCGTCCGAGTGCTCGAGCGGCTCGGCCACGAGGTGACCGTGGTGGGCGACGGTGCGGCCTGCATCGAGGCGGTGGAGACGGGAGCCTTCGACCTCATCCTCATGGACGGCCAGATGCCACGGGTCGACGGCTACACCGCGGCCGCGCGCATTCGCGAGCTGGGTGACCACGGCCGGAAGCTGCCCATCGTGGCGCTCACGGCCAATGCCCAGACCAACGCCCGCGAGACCTGTCTCGCGGCCGGCATGGACGACTACCTCAGCAAGCCCTTCGTGCTCGACGACGTGGCCGACACCGTCAACCGATGGCTAGAGATCGCGCACGAGCGCCGGGGCCTGATCCAGACTGCGGTCGAGGCACGTCCCGGCGAGGAGCGCTTCCCCGCCCTCGACCCCTCCCGGCTCGAAGAGCTCGCCGGCGACGACCCGCTCTTCCGGGACGAGATCGTGAGCATCTTCCTCGAGGACGTGGCCGAGCGCCTCGACGACTTGGAGAAGGCCGCGACCAACGAGGACGAGGCGCGTTCGGTCGCGCACGCCATCAAGGGGGCGTGCGGCAACTTCGGCGCGCGCAGCATGGAGGGCATCGTACGGGGCATCTGCCGATCCACCCGCGTCGAGCCGAGCCGCGTCGAGCGGGCGGTGAAGCAACTCCGCGAAGAGCTCTTGCGGGTGGCCGAGGCCACCGGTCGCACCCTTCCGCCCGAGACGACGGTGCATCCCACCGGCTGAGGGGTGGGCCAAGACTGAACCAGATCCCCAAGCGTGGATCATACGCCCCCCAGTCAGGGGGCCCATTCCGTTCGGGGGTAAGGTTCCGTTCAACCTGGTATCAGGTGGTTAGCCGAGGGTAGGAGGGTGTAGGTTGACTGAATACAAGTTGGCACAGAGTGTGAATAGTAGGGGGCCCGTACCCAATCTGGATGAAGAGGGAACCTAGATCATGAAGCTCCGCAACCTGCTTTCGCTATCCACCATCGCCGTCCTCCCCGTCGTCGCCGTCGCCAATGGCTGCTCCACCGACGCGCAGCCGCAGACCGCCATCCCCAGCAACGTCACCGAGGTGAACCACTCGCTGCGCGGCAAGTGGGGGGTCGACATGACGAAGGTCGACGAGCTCTACGGCACGAGCTCCGAGTACTTCCTCGGCCTGACCGCCGCGGAGGCGGGGCTCGGTGATGTATCCGGCATGATGCAGCAGCAGGGCATGCCCGCTCTGCCCACCGTCTGGGACCAGACCGCGAAGCGCCTGCCCGACGGCTCGCTCGTCGAGGAGACCGGCACCGAGTATGCCGTCATCGATCGCGACGGCAACAAGATCGATCCCGAAGGTTACGTGAACATCGTGCCGATGCTTCGCGAGACCGATCCGGCGAAGCAGAAGCACATCAAAGAGTACCTCAACGACGGCGACGTCATCGTGTACTTCCACCCGGAGCAGACCGGGACCCGCGGCGCCATGGAGCGTCGTCAGTCGCACGTCGGAATGCACTACGAGTACGACGCCGACGGCGAACAGATCGTCCACCACATCGACAACCCGAACAGCTACGGGCCGGTCTACAACCACGCGCCCAACCGGCAGATGCCGTTCCACGCCTTCCGCTTCAAGCCCCGCAAGGGCGACCTGATCGGCGGCGGAGGGAACATCCCATCCGGTGACGTGGTCGCCTCCCCCGAGGGCGTCGCCTACACCCAGGCCCAGGCCGACGCGGTCCTCGCCCTGGTCAACGGTGGCTCGGTCGCCACCGAGGACGACCGCAAGACGCTGCACACGCTGCTCGACATCGACTACGGCATGCGTGCCGACGCTGCCGGTCACATCGTGCAGTACCGTTTCCACAACGGCGAGATCGGCAACGTCGACATCCTCGCCGCCATCCCCTACGTCGGGCCCGCTGCGCTCCGCACCCTCCGTGACGGCGTCGAGATCGAGGCGTCGTCCCCGGGGCAGCCCATCACCGCCGCCCAGGCGCAGGCCTACGGTGAGCACGCGGCCGACTGGGCGATGATCACCAACGACATCTCGCCCTTCGCGAACTTCTTCGACCTGCGACTCAAGAAGCTCGACCAGATCGACCAGTTCGCGTCCGCCGCCGTCAACGGCAGCGACATCCCCGTCCTCTACTGCTCGGGGCTCGCCTACGTGAACCTCAACCTGGCCATCAACCGGCCCCTCAACCAGGAGGGGCTCGAGGGCCTCTACGACACGTTCGCGGCGAACAGCTACTACTTCTCCGACGCCGGTCGCGATCTACCCGCCTCCGAGCTCGCCGACGAGATGGGCCTGCCCCGCCTCGACCGGCTCGTCTTCGAGCCCTACGGTCCGAGCGACATCATGGACGCCTGGATCGAGAACTACTGGGCCGACGTCCCGCTCCCCGTGAAGCAGATGGTCTTCCAGACCGAGGGCTTCCAGCAGCAGATCGTGCAGGGCTTCTCGCAGCTCGAGTGGAGCGGCGACCAGGCGGACGAGAAGCAGTCGTCCGGCAACTTCGCTCCCGCCACCCTCGAGAACGTCGGCCGCTGGGCCAAGGCCTACGGCCAGCCCGCCGAGGCGACCGAGGCCTTCCTCGCCGCTGACCCCGACCTCGCCGAGGCCTTCAACACGCTCGGGATCTCCAGCCAGGGCATGACCCCCATGGACGTGGTCAAGGCGGTCGAGGAGCAGTTCATCGACAACCAGTTCGTCCCCCCGCAAATCTGGATGGATGAGGCCGACAAGGACGACGCCAGCCTCGTGTACGTCGGAACGGTCCTCAACTGCGACATCCTCAGCGCGGTCGACGGCTCGTCCGACGACGCCTGCGCCGGCAGCGGCGGCGGCGTGACCGAGTTCTCCGAGGGCGCGGCCGACACCAGCACCTACCCGGACTACGCGGTCGCCGACGGCGCCGCCATCATGCACCGCCGCTTCGACGTGGCCGGTCCCGAGCACTTCGGGCCCGACTCCACCGTCAGCGTTCGGGTGACCCACCCCGACGTGTCGGACGTGAAGTTCATCCTCCACGTGCCCACCACCTGGGAGGGCCACGAGATGGCCACTGCGCCGTACCAGGAGTTCCGCGTCTGGTGTGACCAGCACCGCGCCGATGGCGGCACCTGTGCGGCCGAGACCGGCATCCTGCTCGACCCGGCCCTCGTCGGTCAGGCCTCTGGCGACGTGCTCGACCAGACCTACACCTGGCGCCTCGGCGATATCTGCGACTTCAACGAGGACGGCAGCAAGGCCACCTGCCCCATGGCCACCACCATCGACGGCTACCGCACCCAGGGTGAGGTCGAGATCAGCACCTGGGCCAACGACGGGCGCATCGCGGCGACCATGGTCGACGTGGGCGGCAACACCACCTCGATGGAGATGAACAACTGCTCCGCCTGTTCCGCCGGCGGCGGTCACTACAACCAGTACAAGGTGCACCTCATCGCCCCCACCTCGGGCGACAACGGCGGCGGCGACGACGGCGGCGGCGACGACGGCGGCAGCTGGGAGCCCGGCTCGTGTGAGACCCTCATGGAGTGCGGTGGCGACGCTCAGACCTCTGAGGGCTGCTACTGCGACGACATCTGCAACGAGGCGCTGGGCGATGAGGAGGCCCTGCGCGACCAACAGTGCTGCCAGGACTTCAGCAGCTACTGCGGCGACAACTGAGCCTCACGCGCAAACACCAAGCACGACGGGCGCGCTCTCCAAAGAGGAGGGCGCGCCCTGTGCATTTCCACGGAGGACCTCAGCCCGCTTTCTTCATGCCGAGCTGCTCGCGGATCGCGCCCAAGACGTAGTCCGTGGTCGCGGCATCGAGCGTCGCCGCGCCCGCCGGCTTGGCGATGATGGCGTCGGCGCCGAGGCGCTTGGCCTCGACCGAGGCCTTGGAGCCAGCCTGAGCGATCGACGACAGCACGATGATCTTGGCGCGCGACTTGAGCCGGGCGTGCCGCAGAAAGGTCAGACCGTCCATCTCCGGCATCTCGATGTCGGTCATGATCAGGTCGGGTTTGGCGTCCTTGAGCTTGTCCAGGGCGTCCTTTCCGTTCCTTCCCGTGGCCACGAGCTCCAGATCCGGGGCGCCCTTGACGATTTGCTCGAGGATCAACCTCACGAGGGCCGTGTCGTCCACGACCATGATGCGCGCTTTGTTACTCATTCAACTCTTCCCCGGGCGTTCGACAAAAAAATGCCGTCTGAGTCTTCCGAACGTCCTGGAGCCGAAGCACTTGAGGAGAAGTTGGCGGTCCGTCGTCGACCAGGCGGAACATCGAGGCCCGAGACTAAAGGCCGGAAGCCGTCTCGCCGTTGTGCATGAGGTGCCAACGAAGAAGTTGGCACGAGCTCGAGGGAGTTCAGCCGTGTTCATGCAAGCCATCGCCACATCCATTCACCCGGTCATCGGAGAGTCCGAGTCCGATCTGCAGAGGCGCCTGACCGACCTCGAAGGCCAGGTCGCAGCCATCAACCGTGCCCAGGCCGTCATCGAGTTCGACCTCGAGGGCACCATCATCCACGTGAACGACAACTTCCTGGCCGTCATGGGCTATTCGCGGGACGAGGTGGTGGGTCGTCACCACCGTATGTTCGTCGATGCCAGGTACGCCCAGTCGCCGGCGTACGAGGCCTTCTGGGCCAAGCTCGGCCAGGCCGAGTACCACGCGGGAGAGTTCTCGAGGCGGTCGAAGGACGGTCGCGAGGTGTGGATTCAGGCGAGCTACAACCCGATCCTCGATCGTCAGGGCCGGCCCTACAAGGTGGTGAAGTACGCCCTCGACGTGACGCAGAAGAAGCACGCGAGCCTCGAGGTGGCCGCGACGGCCAAGAAGCTCACCGAGGCCTCCGCCGACCTGTCGTCGCTCGGCGAAGACCTCCACCGAAACGCGGCCAATACGGTCGAGCGGGCCGACGCCGCCGCCACCGTGGCGCAGCAGGTGAGCGCGGACGTCTCGTCGGTTGCCGCAGCTTCCGAGCAGATGTCCACAAGCATCGATGAGATCGCCCGCAACGTAGCCGAGGCAGCCATGGTGGCCACCGACGGCGTAAAGGCAGCGAAAGAGACCAACGACATCGTGCTCAAGCTCGCTCAGAGCAGCGCCGAGATTGGCCAGGTGATCAAGATCATCAGCTCCGTCGCGCAGCAGACCAATCTCTTGGCTCTCAACGCCACCATCGAAGCTGCCCGTGCGGGCGAAGCGGGCAAGGGCTTCGCGGTCGTGGCCAACGAGGTCAAGGAGCTCGCCAAGGAGACGGCCAAAGCGACGGAAGAGATCGCCAGCAAGGTCGAAGCCATTCAGGCCGATACTGGCGGCGCGACCAAGGCCATCGAGCGGATCAGCGAGATCATTCAGACGCTCGACACCACCCAGCATAGCGTCGCATCGGCCATCGAGGAGCAGACGGTCACGACCCAGACCATCGCCGCCAACGTGGTCCGCGCCGCACAGGGCAGCGCCGAGATATCCTGCAGTGCCCGTGCGGTGAGCGAAGGTGCGACGAGCACGCAGAACAGCGCCGACGCCGCGCGGGAAGCGGGTAGCTCACTGGCCATGCTCGCCAAGGATCTCGAGGGCCTCACGCGCGCTTTCTAGGCGTCGCGACCATCGAGGGACCGGTCTTCGGTATACTGGCGGTGTGGGTCGGGTCCTCATCGCTGCTCTCGTCGTTTCGACGGCCATCACCGGCAGCCTCGGATGCGAGGTGAAGCGCGAGCCCGAGCCGGCCGAGTCGGCGCCGGTGGTCGACGAAGCCTGCGCGCCGGGTGACATCGTTGCGTCCGACGGCGCGTGCCTCGCGCCGGGCATGCACGACTGCCCCGAAGGTTTCGTCGCCGGCGAGCCTGGCGCGTGCGTGGCCCTCGTGCCGGGCGAGGTCTGCCCTCCCGGCACCATGGCTGTCCCGGGCGAGGAAGCCTGTCGCGAGATCTCCGTCTGCGGCGAAGGGACGTGGGGGGACATCCCCGTCGAGGCCGACACGCAGTACGTCGACGCGAGCTTCGACGGCGCGAGCACTGGCGCTTTCGACGCGCCCTGGCGCACCATCGCCGACGGGGTCGCCGCGGCCGAGGCCGGGGCCATCGTCGCGGTCGCGGCCGGAACCTACGCCGAAGAGATCCACCCCTGGCAGCCCGTCCGCGTGTGGGGTCGCTGCGCCTCGATGGTGCACGTGGCCTCGCCCGCCAACGGCGTCTTCATGGATGGGGCCGTGACGGCGGAGATACACGACCTCTCCGTCACGGGCGCGTTCGGGGTGGCCATGGGTCAGGGCAATCTCCTGCTCGAGCGCGTGATCGTGCACGACACCAGCTCGCGAGGCGTGCTCGTCGAGCGCGCCTACGGGCCCTCGGTGCTCACCATGCGCGACTCGCTCGTGGAGAACGCGACCGAGGTGGGGGTCTCCGCGTTCGACGCCACCGTGGTGATCGAACGCTCGACGGTGCGTGGCACGCGCCCATCGGGCTTCTCCGGAAGGGGGATCTCGGTCACCACCGGCGCCACCCTCGAGCTCCGTGACAGCGTGGTCGAGCTCAACCACGAAACCGGGGTCTACGTCTCGGGATCGGTGGCTACCATCGAACGCAGCCTCGTGCGCGCGACCCAGCCCGGCCGCGATGGCAGCTTTGGCGGTGGGATCCGCCTCGAGGTCGACGACGACATGCGCATGCCCTCGGTGGGCGCCGTCGACGGGGTCGACGTGGGGGGCAACCACACCTTCGGGGTTCTCGCCACCGGCTCCAGCCTCACGCTTTCGCGCGCCTACGTACACGACACCTACCCGCAAGCCCTCGACCAGCGCTTGGGGGTTGGGATCCAGCTCCAGTCCGACGACATCACCGCCGCCCCCGCCACCGGCGCGTTCGAGCAGGTCACCTCCGCGCGGAATCACTACGCCGCGGTCGCGGTCTCCGGTTCGACGCTGCAGGGACGTCGTCTGCTTCTGCGCGACTCCTACCCCGAGCCGAAGAGCGGGGAGTTCGGGCGTGGGTTGCTCGTCTACTACGATGCTTTCACCGAGCTCACGTCGACGGCGGAGCTCGAGGGGGTGGTGGTCGAGAGGTCGTCCGAGGTGGGGATCTTCGCCCAGGGCGCCGACCTCATCCTCACCGATGCGGTGGTGCGCGACGTCGCACCGCGGTTCGACGGCATCGGGCGCGGCATCGACATCGAGAACGAGCTCGAGGTGCGTCAGGGATCCTTCGTGGGCCGGCGTATTCTGGTCGAGCGGACCACGGACGCGGGCATCCTCGTCCGCAATGGCATCGCGGACCTCGCGGTCGTGACCGTGCAGGACGTGCTCGAGGCCGACGAGCAGTTCGGCGACGGCATTCAGGTCATCTCCGACCCCGGCGGGATCCGCGCCGAAGCCACGATCGTCGAAGCGCGCATCGTTCGGAGCGCGCGCGCGGGGCTGGTGAACTTCGGCTCCGACATCGACATCTCGGGCAGCACCCTCGACTGCAATCCGATCTCGCTCAACGGTCAGTCCCTCAACGGGCGCGTGTTCAACTTCGTCGACGGCGGGGACAACCTCTGCGGCTGCGGTCTCTCCGACGACACGCAGGTCGACGACGCGGCCTGCACCGTCAGCGCGACGATGCTGACTCCGCCCTCCCGTCTCTGATTCAGAGAGCGCGCGTGTCCAGCGTCACGGTGGTGTCGTCGAGGCGCTGGAGGAGCTCGGCCTGAGGGCGGATCCGTGGGAGCTCGTAGCGGAAAAAGAAGCGTGCAGCGGTGAGCTTGCCCTGGAGGAATGCGTCGTCGAAATCACGCTCGGCGTCGAGGAGACGAGCGGCGGTGGCCGCTTGTTCGAGCCACATCCAGGCGATGACCACGTGCCCGAGCATGTCGAGGTAGGCGCTGGCGTTGGCGAGGAAGAGTCGGGTCTGGCCCTGCATCGCCGCGCCCCCGAGCACCATGGTGGTCTCGGTGACCAGATCGAGGGCTTGGCCCAGGGCTTCCGTGAGCTCCTCATGGCCCTTCAGCGCTTCGGCGTGGCGGTCGATGCCGCCGCGGATCTCCTCGAGCAAGGCTCGGAATGCGCGACCCTGGTGCATGGTCACTTTGCGTCCGAGCAGGTCTAGGGCCTGAATGCCGTTGGTGCCCTCGTGGATGGGGTTGAGGCGATTGTCGCGGTAGAGGCGTTCGACCGGGAAGTCGCGGGTGTAGCCGTAGCCCCCGAGAACCTGGATCGCGAGGTCGTTGGCGCGGGGGCCGTATTCCGAAGGCCAAGCCTTGGCGATGGGGGTGAGGATCTGCAGAAGGTCGTCGGTGTGTTGGCGCGCCGCGTCGCTTTCGGCGGTGGCCATCTCGTCGATGAGGCGGGCGCAGTAGATGGCGAGGGCGAGACCACCCTCGGCGTAGACCCGCTGGGCCAGGAGCATGCGCCTCACGTCAGCATGCTCGATGATGGGGACGGGGGGCTGGCTCGGATCACGCTGGTCGGGGTGACGTCCCTGTTGACGCTCGCGCGCGTAGTGCAGCGCGTGTCGGTAGCCCGCGTAGCCGAGCATCGTGGCGCCGAGGCCCACACCGACACGCGCCTCGTTCATCATGTGGAACATGCACATGAGCCCCTGGTGGGGCTGCCCCACGAGCTCGCCCACCGCAGGACTTTCGCTACCAAAGGCGAGCGCCGTGTTGACGGTACCTCGGTAGCCCATCTTGTGGTTGAGCCCCGTGAGCCGGACGCCGTTGCGCGCGCCGACCTCGCCCGCCTCGTTCACGTGGTGCTTGGGTACGATGAAGAGAGACATCCCCTTCACCCCCGCTGGCGCGTCGGGGAGCCGGGCGAGGACGAGGTGCACGATGGTCTCCGAGAGATCGTGCTCGCCGCCGGAGATCCACATCTTGTCTCCCACCAGGTGATGGCTCCCGTCGGGTTGCGGGTGGGCCACCGTGCGCACGTCGGCGAGCCCCGAGCCGGCCTGGGGCTCGGACAGGCACATGGTGCCGAAGAAGCGACCTTCGAGCATGGGGCGCATGAAGCGCCGCCGCTGGTCGTCGCTTCCGAACACG
>JGI12210J13797_10042779_pt1 | contig 17880 bp, 8 predicted proteins | sample ElkSlonscriptome_3_FD_13797 | JGI IMG/M metagenome (IMG submission 13797)
AGGTGGTCTGTTTTGAAATCCCTAATTAGATGCAATGATCATTCATCGTTTTGCCGAGTTGGCGGAGCGTTTCTTCTGCTTCTAGCGTTCGCTGTGTCTGCATCCGCGGATTATGTGATCTCGGTAGGCAGTGATGGCAGCACGAACGTCAATTTGGGCTTGCCTGGACCAAGCCAGTCGATTGATTTCTACATTGGTGAAGATGTTGGAGCAGGATCCAGTCGATCAGTGTCGGGAATTGTGGCTACGTTCAATATCGAGGCTGGGCTCGTCGAAGGGCCTCTCGGCTCCGGAGGCAGCGGGACATCCGACAATGCGACTGGAACTGTCAGCGCAACCGGTCCGACAGGGACACCGGGGTACTTTGGAGCTGGCAACCTGGATATCTCTACAATTATTAAGCAATCGGATTCGAGCTTTAGCGTGAATCAAGTCTTTACCAACTTGAGTCAACCGGTAAATGATTTCACGTCTCCTGATCGCTGGTTCACGCTCAATCTTGATACTTCGGGATTGGCGCCCGGAGATTACTCTATTTCGTTGCTCGATCCTGACGACGCCTTTCGTGATTCTTTCAATCAAACCGTTCCAACGCGAGGCACTGTTAGCTTTACGATTGCTGCCGTGCCCGAGCCTAGCTCGTTTGCTATCTTGGCATTCGCCGGTGGAATTGTTGGCGTGACACGACGTGTCCGTCGCTCGCGGGTCTAACGTTTGGTTAAGGCACGGCGGGTGGCGGGCTTGGATTCTATCAATACGCCACTCGCGTCGATTCATGCGTTGAAAATGTTTGTATTAATCGTTGTCGCTTAGCACGACCGAAGCTATTCTCGTGAGCCGATCGAACGGGCTCACCTTCTCATCAAACTCCATTCGGAATTTAGGCGATGGTCAAAGGATTTCTCCACTCCCTTCTACCTATGCGCGCATTGAGTGCTGGAGGGAAACCTCGTCATCGGAAACGTCAGCGGAAACTTAGCCATCCGCGACGCAGAGTCATGCCCCTCGAGGCTCTCGAAACGCGGCGTTTGTTGGCGACGATCACTACCGCTCAAACGGGCGATTGGAGCGAAGCGAGTACTTGGGTTGGCGGGACCATTCCGACCGCATCGGATCGCGTGATCATCAGCCAAGGAAAGACCGTCACGCTTGATGGCCAGAATACCACCGCCAAAGAGATTGTGGTGCATGGAACGCTTTCGGTCGAAGAGGGGGCCGTGGGATCGCCCGACAAGACGTTGACCACTCGGTGGATGCACATCAATAGCGGTGGCGTCTTTCAGGTTGGCTCTGCAGCGAATCGTCTCGACAACCACCATTTCGTTCTGACGTTGACGGGCACAAATCCCAATGCCGACTTTACGATCGAAACCGCGATGGGGACGATGCAGATCAATGACAACGACGGGTTCTTGATGACCGCCATGGGCGGTAGTTTGCAATTCTATGGTGACGAAAAACTCAGCTTCACCAAGTTGTCCAAAACGGCATGGAAGAACTCAACCACGATCACCGTGGAAAACGTGATCGAACGTAACTTTGATGGCACGACGTCGGCTGCGTCCGATGGATCGCTCGTTGGCTCGTTGGGCTGGGAAGTCGGTGACCAAATTGTGATCGCAAGTTCGTCGTATGACTACGCCGACGAAGACGTCCGTACGATCACGGGCGTCAGTGTGCAGGGCAACGAAACGGTACTGGCCCTTAACTCGCCAACATCCCATCGACACTACGGCAATATCGAGTACTACAAGAATGGTGAGCGTAGCATTGACTTGCGCGCGGAAGTCGCGTTGTTGAATCGATCCATCATCGTTCAGGGCACACAAGACACCGACAGTAACTTCGGCAATCGGGCGAGATACGGAACCACATCGGGCAGGAATCTCGGCATCGGTGGACATGCGATGTTCATGCCGGGATCGGGAACGATCACCATCGACTCGGTTCAGTTCGACAAGATGGGGCAAACCGGCCAACTGGGACGCTACCCGATTCACTGGCACCTTGGCGGTGACCGCACCGGTGATGTCATGCGCAATTCGAGCGTCACCAATTCGAACAATCGCGGTGTGACGGTTCACGGGACTCAGGGTTTGGTGATCGAAAGCAATGTGCTGCATGACATTCATGGACACGGTTTTTTCATGGAAGACGGTGCCGAATTCGACAATGAATTTCTTTACAACATCGCTTTCGGAATCCATAAGGTCGGCGGCAACAACCGCAATGATCCGTTCATCGTTCCGGGAGTCACGCGAGGTTCGAATGGCCAAGTGAACGGCGACGCACCGCGAAATAGCTTGGGCGAAGGGACGCATGATACCGGACAACAAGTCTTCGAGCGGTTCTTGAGTTCGTCCGCCTACTGGATCACCAACCCTGACAACGTTTGGGTCGGCAACATTTCCGCAGGCTCCGAGGGGACCGGGTTTTGGTTCGTTCTGCCCGATCGAGTGATTGGGCTTTCCCGAGACACCGGGCTGTACAACGGGTACAATCCCGCTCGGCAAAATTTGGGGGTTTTCGACAACAACACGTCCCACTCATCACCGGTCGGCTTGACCTTTGACCGCGGGTCGGACATCCGAGGCGGCGGCAGCGTCGGATACACGCCGCCACAAAGGGCGACGTTCAATGAGTTCACCGGGTATAAACACAACGGAACCGCAGTCTATCATCGTGGTAATAATGTCACCTTCGACAGCAGCATGTTTGCGGATGTCAAAAGTGGCTCGTTCAATACATTCTCGCAAATCGAACGCAACATCTTGTTTGTCGGGCATAGCCAAGGCAACGCGGATAGCTCGGCATTGGTCGGTGGATACAAATTGTACGATGGGCCCGGTCAGATTATCGGCGCCCACTTTGCAGGGTTTGCTGCCAACAATGCTCACATGTTTCTCAATACCGGCGGAGCGCACAAACATGCGATGGCACGAGCCGAAGGCATCACGTTCGAGGATGATGGCACCGCTGATAACGTGTCCATCTATTGGCAAGACGCAGGCGGATACACGAATGATTCGCCCGCCAATGCCGCGGGACGGCCCGATGCAATCTCGGGTATCGTCCTTGATGTCGACGGGTCGCTGACCGGGCATGCCGGTGGTGGCGTGGATCATGTGCTGACACCCCGCGTCGATTTTTACCGGGATTCAACCGATATCACGCCGCCCGGTTGGAACGCCTACATCAGCGACGATCGTTTCGGCTATTTACAATTGAATACGATCAGTGGTACCGGCAATTTCCCGTATTTCAATGTTGAAAATGGTGATGGAAATCGATTGATCGTCAATCGCCGCAATATCACCCGCCAGCGGATCTACACCAAATTGAATGCGGGCGATTATACGTTTACATTCACCGAGCCAGTACCAACAACGGGGTTCACGGTCAAGATGGATGTGATGCGAGGCGCCAAACCCGGCGACTACAGCATCTATCGTTTTAAGGGGGTAGGAACCGACTACAAGCCAACCTCCGGCGCATTGAGAACCTCACTACAATCGCTGCGTGATTCAACGTCAAATGCCTACTTCCGTGATGCTGGCGGTGACCTGTGGATGAAGGTCTTTGAATCGGGTGCTACGATTCAGATTCGGCCTACCAACGATCCACTGCCTTCGGATGATCCCGAGGTCACAGGCTTGGTTTTGGTCAATGCCGACGACGACGATGATATCACGGAATTGACCGAGGGCTTGGTCATTAACCTGACCACGCTGCCAACGACAAACCTAAGTGTCCGAGCGACCGCTAACGAGACCACCGGCAGTATCGGATTCAATTTGATCGGACCATCGCCATACACCAAGACCGAAAGCTTAGAACCGTACTCACTGTTTGGTGATTCCGATGGCGACTTCCAATCCGAACCCTTGGCGGTTGGCCAATACACACTGATCGTGACGCCTTATACTGGCGGTAGTTTAAGCGGTACAGCCGGCGAACCGGTGACGATCCATTTCGAGGTGGTCCAACCCGTTCAACTTCCGTTTGTCGATCAAACCGTACAAAGCGGGACGATCATTAGAGCCGAGGATTTTGATTTGGGCGGCCAAGGTGTTGCCTACAGTGATTCAACGCCAGGAAACCTGAACACCGGCAATTCCGCTGGCGAGACATTTCGTCCCGACGAAGACGTGGACCTGATTGCGGGCAGTATCTTCGTCAACCGAACTGTGGATGGTGAGTGGCTGGAGTTTACCCGTGATGTGGTTCCCGGTGTCTACAACATTGACCTCAATGCGTGGTCAAATCAATCAATCGAAAAAGGCATTCGACTGTTGATCGCCGACAATGCGTTTTCCGACTCGTTCACTCAGCTCGGAACGGTTGAGGTACCGGATACCAATAATGAACGTCTCGATTTCACGATCGAGGGCGTCGATTTGACCGCTTGGGGTGGCGATGACCGAGTCTTCCGTATCGAATTCTTTGCAGCCAAGCCTAATCTTGTGGTCGCACCGGCAAGCGCGGAGCTACAGAGCCAAGGAGGTTCCTATCTTCAAGAAAACTACGGGGCGAATGGCGAAAATTGGTTCAACGGATCGGGCCTTTCCGATGCATCCATTGTTGAAACCGGCGACCCCATTCCGGCAGTATGGCCAACTCATCAAACGGGCAACCATTCTTCTCGCGTTTCCAGGATTCGTGATGGTGGCGAATCAAACACGCTGACCATCGACCTCGGCGGCACCTTTGACCTTAGCGCAATGGTGCTCTGGAATAGCACCGAGACGGGCCAAACCGACCGAGGTTTCGAAAACACCGTTCTCTCCTACTCGACCGACGGAGGAGCGACCTTTAGTGGAAGCGAAACACTCACCTGGCAACAACTCTCCGATGGCGGAGCGTCGTTTGGACCCGAAGTCAAAATGCTAGAGAGTGTCCGTGAAGGTGTGACTCACGTCCGTATGGTTGTTGACAACTTTTCCGATGGCGGAGCCGATGCGATTCTAATGGCCTCGGAAATGCGATTCATTGGTAAAGGGGCGGTCGCGGCAGGCTCTGACTTGAATCTAAACTTTAATACGATTGAATTCCAAAATTCGGTGATCGCTTCTAGTATCATGCAGCGAGGGGTTGCCTATCGAGGCGCGACGGCATCGTATGGAGGTAACGCAATCGACCCGACCAAGTCAGCTCTACGGATTCCTGGAACCACGGCAACAACGGAAAACTACACGAATTACACACGCGGCCTCAATCGCATTATCGTCGATGTCGCTGACATGACTGCAACGACACTCGATGAGTCTGATTTCGAGTTCCATGTTGGCAACACGGCCGATTTCTCTGAATGGACGACGCTATCGCCATCGTCGATCGATGTCTCGGTATTAGACGCGTCGACCAAGCGGATCACGATCGATTGGAATGATGGGGCTATCGTCAATCAATGGTTACGAGTGACCGTCAAAGCCAACGAGAATACCGGATTGCCGCTACCAGACGTTTTCTATTTCGGTAACCAAGTTGGCGATGTCGACGGGTCGACGTCTTCCGCCGGACTTGTCACGGTCAATGCGTTTGATACCCTTGATGTCAGATTCAATCAGAGTCCGACTGCGAATAGTGTCGGGATTGGACACATCTATGACGTCGATCGTAGCGGAGCGGTCAACGCGTTCGATGCACTCGATGTACGCTTTAATCAGAGGCCCACCGGGGGACTATGGATGATGACGGTCCCAGTTGATGCTCCTCCGCAAACGCAGACGCTCGCCTCCGTGGACCGAAACCCAGCCAATGCATTCGACGTTAACGGTGATGGTGTGGTATCCGCGTTGGACGCTTTGATTGGGATTAACTTTCTAAATCAACAACAATCTTCTGGAGGCGTTGGGGCCATCGCTTCTGGCGAATCGGTCATTCGTTATTTCCATGATGTCAACGGTGATGGCCAAGTGACAGCACTCGACTCTTTGATGGTGATCAATGCGTTGGAACCAACATCGACTGCGAAGGTTGATGCGACCGCCTCATCGATACAAAGCCCCTTAATCGATTCCGATGACTCGTTCGATTGGGTTGAGGACCATGACGAACAAAACGAGTTGGCCTTGGACTTAGCGTTTCGCCAATTGTTCCCTTCGTGAAGGAACAATTTAGGGACAGAGCAAAAAACAATTTAGGGACACAGACGACAAAAGTCGCTTGTCACTGCGAATCGTTTGGAGGCTACATTCCTACGATCTTCTTTTCACAACGCTGTGGCGATATTTTGATGGACGTTCCAAGTGGCTGAGCAAACAAACTGACTCGTAGTTCTTCGAGCATCCAGCGGACTTCGGATGCGGATTGGTCGATTGGATTTCGCTCGCTTTCGGGGATCGAGTCGAGCCAGCGCTGGTGAAGATTCCAAACCGTCTGCATCCCCTCTTGGTCACGATTGGCTGCACCCGAGCGGACACGGTCGAGTCGGTACGTGATGGCAGAAAAATAGCGAGGGTAATGCTTGAGCCAAGTCCACGAGGTTTGGGCCAAGAAACCCTCGAATGCCAACCAATCGATCTGGTGTTGTACATCGGCGATGACGTCACCGAACCGGTTGCCTTGAATGGATTCCATTTCTCGCCGAACGTCAAAATAGGCATCGGCCATCGCCGGTAACCACGCCGCCACCTCTTGCGTCGCTTCGGCAATTCGCCGTGCTCGTTCTTTTCGCCGTTTCTCAAATACTTCGCTCGAGCGCACAATCGGTTCGTTTTCGACGAACGCGATTCGAGCAAGCAAGTCGATCAATTGAGCTTCGATTGAGGCTGTGGAAATCAACCCGCCAAGCTTAATCTTTGCTTTTTCCAGAGTCGGTAGCCAACGCACCTGCGCACGAAGTTCTTTTCGTTCCGCGATCGCAAACAACCGTGTGACCCCGCGCTGCGAAATCGCATCGGCCGTTTCCGCATCGGACACCAAGCGAGTTGCTGCAGAATCGCCGAGATCCACAATTGCCGGGTACTGAGCCACGTTCACGCCGCCCCGGTTTCGTACGACTTCTTTTGGCAATTCTTCAATATCGAACGTCGTCATTTGGTCTCGAGCCCACGACTGGTCGATCGGTTCAACACTGGTTTGCTCTTCCGCCGAAACGGTTTGTCCAAGCTTTTCCTTGAGCGGTTCGACTTGCCGGCCTGTTGCGACCGTTTTTCCTTCATCGTCGACCACCGTGACTAGAAATTGCAGGTAGTCGCCAAGCTTCTCTTGCTGGAAATCGTCAGCGGCGATTGGCGTTTCGGCATGTCGGGACAAAGCGGTACAGACCATGCTCATGAATGGTTTTTGGCCGAATTCGGCTTGGAGTTCAAGGCGGACCTTGGCTGCTACGTCCGCGGCAGGGACGAGGTTGCGACGAATTCGTTTGGGTAGCGATTTGATCATTGCGATCAGTTTTGTCTCGAGTAGTCCAGGAACCAACCAGCCGAGACGTTCGTCACTCACCTGAGCCAATGCCGCCTGATGAATTTTCAATTCCACCCCATCGGTCTCACTGCCTGGCTCAAAGCGATATTGCAGCGGCAATCGAGAGCTGCCGATTTCCAATTCATCGGGGAACGCTTCTTTGCTTATTCGTTCGCTCTCGGCTTGAATCAAATCTTCGGGCCGCATGTAGAGGGAACTTGCTGGTTCGGGCATCTCGCTTGCTGGTTCTTGAAGCCAAGCGGAAACATCGGCTGCATCTCGAAGTGATTTTGCCCAATCAGGTTTCTCAATGGTTCGATCAACCTTTTCCAAAGTCGCGCGATCAAATACATCCTCGGGCACGTGAGCTTGATAGAATCGCTCGACCAAATAGGGGTCGACCACCAGATCGCGGCGCCGGGTTTTTGCAGCAAGCGACGTGATCGATTGCTGCAGTTGTCGATTGTGGCGAACCGATTTCGCTGTCGTTCGCATTTGCTCTTCGACCAATCCGTGCTCGATCATCAAATCACGTGCTGTTGATCGATCGATCGGAGCCAAGGGAACGCGGCGGCGAGCAACGACGGGCAACCCGAACAATGAAACTCGCTCGAAGCAATAGGCACCGCTCGTTTTCGCACTCCAATGCGGGTCGCTGTGAGATCGTTTGAGTAGATGGCTTCCGATTTGTTCGATCCACTGCGGATCGATGCGAGCGACCGTGCGCGCATACTGCTTCGCCGTTTCCACCCATTCGGCGGCAACGATCCACTTCGGCTTCGCCTCGACCACACCGCTGCCAGGCCATAGGTACAAACTTAATCCGCCCGCACCAGTGTATTCATTCTTTTCCTTCCACATCGCGACGTTGGAAAGCAGTCCGGACAGCAATGCCTGATGGATCAAGTCGCTGATGTCGTCTTCGATCAATTGATCAGGATCGTCGGCGTAGCGGATCGTTCCTGTCTTCTTTCGTGTTTGCTTTGGTTCGCTCAACGAGGTGGCAACCATCTCCTTCAATTGCCGATAGACGTCCGACCACTCTCGCATTCGATTGGGAGACAAGAATTGTTGGCGAAGTACTCGAGTCAGTTTGTTGCGAGAATAATCCGAGCGTGCTTGGTCGTAATACTTCCATAGTTTTAGGTAGGACAGAAAATCGCTTTGCGGATGTCGAAACGCGGCGTGAGCTTCGTCGGCGGCTTGCTGTTTGTCTTGAGGTCGATCGCGAGGGTCTTGGATTTCGAGTGCTGCGGCGATCGGCAACACTTCTGCTAAGACACCGAAATGGTCGGCTGCTAAAATCATTCGTCCGACGCGCGGGTCAACCGGCAATCGGCCCAACGACTTTCCGATCGACGTCAATTCGTGCCGATCATCGATCGCACCGAGTTCCGTTAACGTTCGTAATCCTTCGCGAATCGATTCGGGTCTCGGCGGATCGAGGAGCGGAAACTCTTCGATGCGTCCGAGGCGAAGAGTTTTGGTCTGCAGGATCACCGACGCCAAATTCGTACGGCGAATTTCAGGCGTTGTAAATGCATCTCGCGATTCGAAGTCGTCGGCGGAGTAGAGCCGAATACAATGACCCGGTCCGATGCGACCACAGCGTCCGGCACGCTGGTTTGCACTCGCTCGGCTGATCGATTCGATCGGCAATCGTTGCACCTTACTCCTGGGACTGTAGCGGCTGATGCGTGCCGTTCCGGAATCGATGACGCTATGAATTCCAGGAACCGTTAGCGAGCTTTCGGCGACGTTGGTCGCAAAAATGATCCGCCGACGGCTACCATCAGGGCTAAAAATCCGCTGCTGTTCCTTGGTAGGCAAGCGAGCATAAAGGGGCAACAAATCGACTCGTCCGCTCAGTCCTAATCGTTTGTAATGCCCGGCAACACGGTGCGCGACTTCTCGAATGTCTCTTTCGGTCGGCAGAAAAACTAACGTGTCGCCTGCGTGCGTTCGAGATAACGATTCGATCGCAGCGATAACGTGCTGTGACAAATCGTACGATCGGTTCGGGTCGTCGCTAATTTCTTCCCAAGGCAAGTACTGAAGTTCGACCGGATAGCCGCGCCCTTCAACATTGACGATCGGTGCGGGTCCCGATTCGCTACCAAAATGCTCGGCAAATCGCTCGGCGTCGATCGTAGCGGAAGTAATGATGATTTTCAGATCGGGGCGTTTACTTTGTAGACGTCGCAAATAGGCCAGCAAAAAGTCGATGTTCAGTGACCGTTCGTGAGCTTCGTCAATGATGATCGCATCGTAGGCATCGAGAAACCGATCCGATTGGGTTTCAGCCAACAGAATCCCATCGGTCATCAACTTGATCAATGTTTCGGGGCCGCTGGCGTCGCCAAATCGAATCTGAAAACCAACTGATTTGCCGATTGGGCAATCGAGTTCGTCCGCCAAGCGTGCCGCGATACTGCGAGCGGCCAAGCGGCGCGGCTGCGTATGTCCGATCATCGCTTCGCGGCCTAGGCCTGACTCGAGTAGCATCTTTGGCAATTGCGTGCTCTTTCCACTTCCTGTTTCGCCGCACACGATAATGACTTGATGCTCGGCGATCAACTCGAGCAGTTCTTGGCGGTGTGACGTGATCGGCAGCTCGGCGGGATACTCGATGCGCGGGTTCGCCGCTTTACGTCGATTGCAAAGTTCGACCGATTCGGCCACCCGCTTCGCATAAGCCTCATCGCTCAGTCGCTTTTTTGATTGCCTTAAACGATATCGATCGATGCGCATCGCATCTTCTATCGAGCAAGTATCCGAGTCCGGCGGCCTTGGCATTGATGACGAGTGCAGAGAAGCATCGGTACTGGAGGGTGGAACGACATTGCCCTTGGGTTCGAGTTCGCCCTTCGGGTCAAATTCGGGGCTGCTTGGCTTGAAATTCATTCGCGAAAAGATAGACGGTGACGGGACGTCGAGAAAAAAGGGAATCCGGTTTTATGGCGATAGCGACAGTTTACCGTAACTCTACAGTAATCGTCTGCCTACCGTAGGGCGGCTGCCGCTAGGTTGCTCAGCTCCCCAAGCGGACTGCCTCGAGCCGTTAGCTTAGCTTACTCTTTCGCTTCGATATCGAAAACGCTTCCCCCTCGGCGAGCAGAGGGACAATGGCTAGCGATGTGAGGGCATCATGAAGCTTCCACGAAAACTTTGCTTGGCTGAGTGAAAGCCAGCGAAATAGACCGGTGAAGCCAGCGAATCGGTTGGTACGGGACTAACGCTGCAATCATTTTTAGTTATGATGCATGGTGATTTGTTGGCGGCCGCCCGTCCACTTGCCGCCCGTCCACTTGCCGCCCGTCCACTTGCCGCCCGTCCCCCCCTCCCGCACGGTAGATTCATGAACATTCGTCTTGCTTCTTGGCTGATCTGCGTTGTTCTTTTGTTCGCAAACCATCAGGCGTCATCGCAGGACTCTGCAGTGGCCACCAAGGGCACCACGTCGAAGACCGCTCGTTCAATCACACCCGAGACGACTGAGACGACCGAAACCGATGCTCTATCAAATCATACACCGTTGATTGATAAGATGCGTGACGCCCAGTCTGACGCGATCCGAAATCAAAAAGCGGTTTGGGGACATTGGGGGCACTTGCCCGAAACCTTTAGCACGTGGATCAATCACAGCAATCGTTTGATTCCCGTCTACACCTTCGGAATGACTTTGGATCCCCTTCGGGATCAAGGAAGTATTTACACCGACCCCAAACGGCTCGAAGAGCTATACGGTACCGTTCCGGACCACACGCTCAACGAAGCGGCACCTTACTTTGATCAAACCGACGTGTATCGCTTACAGGTTGCCGCGTCGGAGGCGGGAAAAAAGAATATCATCGTCCTGATCTTCGACGGAATGGATTGGCAAACCACTCGCGCAGCCGCAATCTATTCGACAGGCAAAGTGGCGTACACATCCGGCCGTGGTACTGGTTTAGCGATTCAGGACTACGATCGGACCGCGACCGATTTTGGATTGGTCTGCACGAGTCCTTTACGGAGCGGCGCCAAATTTGACGTCAATTCACAAATCTTACTCAGCTCGGGTGAGAAAAAGAGCACTGGGGGCTATGACGTCCAGCGCGGCGGGGCGTATCCTTGGGAAGAGCAAAGCCGGCGTGATTACCTACTCGGCGTCGATCGCCAACGACCTCATACGGTCACCGACTCTGCCGCATCGGCCACCAGTTTGTTTTCGGGAATCAAAACCTACAACGGTTCGATCAACGTGTCCTTCGATGGCACCAAGGTGGAACCGATCGCCCGCAAATTGCAAAAAGAAAAGGGTTATCGAATCGGTGTGGTGACCAGCGTTCCGGTCAGTCATGCGACACCCGGTGGCGCTTACGCCAACAACGTCTCTCGTGGCGACTATCAAGATATCGCTCGCGACATGGTTGGACTCCCCTCCTCATCTCACCGCAAAAATCCTCTACCCGGCGTCGATGTATTGATCGGAGCCGGTTGGGGTGAAGGAACGGGAAAAGATGGTGGACAAGGTGAAAATTTTGCTAAAGGCAATAAGTACTTTCATGAAGAAGACCTTCGCAAAGTCGATATCGAAAACGGTGGCAGGTATATCGTTTCGAAACGCCAAGAAGGGAAAGCGGGCCGTGATTCATTATTACAAGATGCACGGCGAGCCGCACAAAGTGGTGATCGGTTTATTGGCTATTACGGAACCAAGGGTGGTCATTTGCCGTTCCAGACAGCGGACGGAAACTTCAATCCGACCTTTGATGTGAAGGGAACCGAAACGTATGACGAAGCCACGATCTACGAAAATCCAACCCTTGTCGATATGACTGAAGCTGCGTTAACCATTTTAGAAAAATCTCCAAACGGTTTTTACTTAGTGGTCGAAGCAGGCGATATCGATTGGGCCAACCATGCCAATAATATCGACAACAGTATCGGTGCGGTGCGATGCGGCGACAAAGCGTTCAAGCAAATCGTTCGCTGGGTCGAAGAAAAGCAGGCCTGGGATGAAACAGCCGTGATTGTGACTGCCGACCACGGACATTTCTTCGTCATCGACGATGCCGATGAATTGGCAAAATTGGGTTCTCCCTAGCGCATTCCAAAGGCACCGTTGTACAAGCTTCGCTTGGAAGTTTTCGGAACAGCAATCGGTGCTGGGTTGATGTCGAACGGGATCATGGCTGCATGGTTGGCTGCGATCCCTTTTTGCCCCATCGGTCGAGCGTAGCGTTCATTGAAGGCACGATACTGCTCGATCGTTTGACGAACATCTTGGGCATACTCAAAACGTTTGTCCGGTAGTTCGCGTCCGAGCACATCAAAGCTTCCTACCGTTACCAACGACCGCGTGCGATCATGAAACTGGTACGCTTCGACACCGTCGCTTCGTAGCTTCTTCACCATCTTGTCAGCGTCGGCGGCAAACTTGTCCAAACGCTTCCCACTCGGCTCAAATTCTTTCTCTTTATGACCATCGACGATCGTTCCCAGACCTTCAAATGTGGCGACGACGACGGTGTACTTTCCTGGGCAAGTTAGCAAGTTGTATTCCTTGTCCTCATTTAATTGTCGAACAAACGAATCCACCTGAGGTGCATTGAAGTATTCTTCCGGTAGCATCGGGTTTCGCGTTACGAAAGCATTGGCCATCGGGCCGAGCGTCTTGTCGCGGCGGATCGACAGAAGTTTGCGGCTCATCGCTTTGACGCTCGTCACCGGATTGACACCGCTTGTTTCCTTTGCGACTTCTTCTTTGTCCTGAAAGATCGGTAATTTTGCCGTTTTTAAAACTTGCAAATCGCGATCAATACTCTCATTCTCGACCCGGTCGTACTCACCGACGAGTACCGCATAGGCCTCATATTGGTAAGCGTTCGCGTAGCGTTGTCGGCGTGCTCGGCGGTCGGCGTCGACCTTGCCAGTGAAATCAAATTTTTCGCGATAGATAAATGCTGGCAATCCCAGTTCACTGCGAATTTCTAAAGCCAATCGATGAGCGCGATCCTTCGAGCCTTCGCCTACACAAGTCGAAGCGAGAATCATCCACGGTCCATCCTCTTGAGTCAGTGCATAATCGGCATCGACATCGGCTTCGACACTCGGTGCCGAACGGAACATCCGCAGTAGGTCGGGTGGTCCCGCAGCAGCCGATCCGATCAATAACGTTCCGCAAACCGCAGCGACGAGCAAGCAGGAGAAAACAAATTTTGGTAACCACAATGGGTAACGCGACGTTGAAAGCATTTGTCTTTTCCGGTCCAAGAAAGAGGGATCATTTTGTGATAGCTCCTTGGTTACCAAAAAATGCTCTGCGGTGAAAAGAGCGTTCACCCAGGAATTCTTCTTAGAAGTGCGTCTCGCGGTTTGCATGATACCCAGCCCGAGGGGCTGGGCTGGGCAAACCGATGGACCTTTGGCCCGGGAACGTCATGCGTGACTTGTGAGTATCAGCACGGGCACAATTCTTAAGTGGTTACACGCAAGCCCTTACCAACCAAATCCGAAACCGGAATAACCGAGACCATAACCTCGATAGCCGTAGCTACCCACGCCATAGCCGCCAAGTCCTCGATAGCCGCTACCATAGTAGCCAGGCCCACGGTAGGGTGATCCGATGCCAATCGAGACCGCTGGACGCCGGGCTCCGTAGTAGGCCGGCCGATAAGCCGAATAGCCAACCGAGCGATAAGCTCGTACTGGCGCGACATAGCCGACCGGAGCTCCGTATCCGCAGCTGCGGCGAGGATGACGGTGACCAAAGGCGTCTGCATGCTCTGCGGTCATCGAGAATCCGATCGAGACGACGACTGCCAAGACTAATTTCTTCATCGTGTTTCTCCATTCTAGGATTAAGGGGTCTAGGATTAAGGGGTCTAGGATTAAGGGGTCTAGGATTAAGGGGTCTAGGATTAAGGGGTGAACGTTCTAGGTGGGATGTGACGGAACTATCCGCAAAACTTACCGCAAACTTCGTGCCGCAAGCTTCGTGCCCAACATCCTCATTCATCCGTTGTCTGGTCTGGAAAAACAGAAGTTTTTGCATTCTCTCAGGCATTCTCTCAGGCGTTCACCCTGTTCATTCTCGACGTTCCGTTTCACGCTGACCGATAGAGTTCGCCCAAGGGGGTCAGTTCGCCCTGGTCGTCAAACAGAGCGGAGGTGCCTAACGGCTTGCTATCTTGGGATGCAGAAAACCACGAATAGCGGTCAACGAACGCTGCAGATTCGAGTGCAGGTAGGACCTCACGCATAAACTTGGCGACCTTCTCGGGGCGGTGTTTGTTTTCTGAAGCGGATTTTGCATTCCAATCACCGACCGCGAACTCGGTGATCCAAACAGGTCGGCCGAACATCTGATAAACCTTTTCCAGTCTCGTCATCAGGCCTTCGGCACTGGGGCCGCCGTAGGAATGAACTCCCACAAAATCGACTCGATAGCCGCGTTTGTCGATTTCATCCATGAATTGTTTCATCCACTCTCGGTCCGGATGAGCACAAGCAGGGCTTAGCAGCGGCACTCCCACCTCCATAAGCAGGGGCCACCTTTCAATTGGTTTGTTCGACCGTCATGTTGCTCTGGTCGCGTTTGTCAGGCTCATTGAACCCCATCAGGTTAGAGATCGCTCCCGCTCCCGCTTCGGCTCGCAGTCGTTCAACGGCCACCTTCAATTTCTGTTCATTTCTACCGCCCCAGACCATCGGGCAGAATTCGATGCCCTGCGGAACTTTCTTCGGTTTTTGGCTACCCCAACTGTAGAACCAATGGGCATCGAGTTTCGTGATTTGATCGAGCCCTTAGCGGCATTGGTCGACACCCGCCGAGGCCCAGCCTCGAATCCGGTCAAAGAGTTACCCCAAGGACTCAACCTTGAATCAGGTCAACGAGCGTTTGGAGAGCGTTGGTTAGTTGGCGGCCCTTGCGGAATGCGGCGACGACGTTGACTTGGCCTAACTCGTGAGCGAGTGAGTGGGTTTTGACCGCTCGTGTCAAATGCCCATCCGCCCGACTGGCGATGATGCCGATCCCCAGCCCTGCTCGGACACAAGCGATCGTGATCGCACTGTTATCCGTCTCCGCCACGATTCGCAAAGGATGATTGAGCCCAAGACGAAAATGCGCCTGCTCGAACTGCTGGCGACCAATCGTTTGCGAACTACCGACAATTAATGGTTCGCCCTGCAGGTCTTGAAGTGTCAATTGCGGATGACGAATCAAACGATGACGCGGCGGCAATGCAGCTAAGTATTCAAGCGGATACAACGATTGATAATCGATCCCCTCGGCAACTAGATTCTTAGGGGGCTCGATGAGCAATGCCAAATCAACGTGTCCGTCGAGTATCAGTTGCTGAGCCGTCGCATTGTCGGCCGTTCGTAGACGCATGGTCGCACTGGGGTACTCTTTCTGAAAACGACTTAGCGGTGAGCCAAGCTCTTCCATCATCATCCGCGATCCCGTTACCAAGCGGATGTGCGTGGCGGATTGGTCGGCTTGTTCTGCTAAGCGGTCAAAGGTGGATGCGACATTGGCTAACAGCGGACGTAGCATCTCATAAAGTGCATCACCGCTAAGGGTGGGAACGATACTGCGCCCAGAACGCGCAAACAATCTGGTTTGATAAATCTTCTCAAGCGTTTTCACCTGTTCCCAAATCGTTGGTGTGGCCAGGCCGAGCTGCTCGGCGGCTCCTGCGTATCCGCCATGCTCATAGACATGACAAAACGTACTGATTTGCTGGATCGTCAACGAATCCGCTCGAAGGTGTTTCAGCTCTGACATTATTCATTAGGTGGTTTCGAATGAAAGAACGATATTATACAATGGAACCGGTGACTTGTCGCTGCTACATTAGGTTTCGAGTTTTTTAGGTAGCGGAAGTCGTTAAGACTTTCGTCCGCCGGGAAGCCCCGAAAGTCTTGACGACATGCCCTCCCTTCTTTTGCAAGGTCTACCGGATGCGAATTCCTGCACGAGCCATTTTGGTTGCGGCAACGTTCATGTTGTCCGTACTTCTGTACGTCGATCGCGTCTGCATTTCGGCAGCCAAACAGGACGTGGCAAGTGATTTATCGCTCAGCGATCAACAAATGGGATGGGTCTTTGCCGCCTTCTCACTCGGCTATGCGTTGTTCCAAACACCCGCCGGTTCGCTCTCCGATCGCTTCGGTCCACGTCGCGTTTTAGCAGGCATCGTAGCGGTTTGGTCCGTCTTCACTGGACTGACGGCTGCCGCCGGAACCTTGGCTTCCATGCTCGTCGTTCGGTTTCTGTTCGGAGCAGGCGAGGCCGGTGCGTTTCCAGGTATGGCACGAGCGATGTACTCGTGGATTCCCATGCAAGAACGGGGGCTTGTCCAAGGAATCAATTTCTCCGGTTCAAGGATGGGTGCTGCGGTCACGTTGCCGCTCGTCGCTGGATTGATTGCTCAGTTTGGTTGGCGTCCAACGTTTGTGATCTTGATGATGGTCGGCTTCGTATGGTCGGTTGCTTGGTTGATCTTCTTTCGTGATGACCCTGTCGATGCGGCATGGCTTAGCGAGAGCGAGACAGAATACATTTTGGCCAACCGGCAAAGCGACTCGCCCGCGAGGCCGCCCATGCCGACGCCCGTGACGACACCAGCAACCGATGCTGAGTCCTTGCTAAAAACGATCCTTCGTTCGGGTAATGTCCGTGCGCTGTGTCTGCAGTATTTCGCATCAAACTTTATTTTCTTCTTCGGCTTGACGTGGTTCTTTCCACAATTGATGACGCGATATGGATTGACGGGGATGCAGGCGAGTTTGTTTACCGCTGTTCCGATGATCTTTGGCGCGATTGGCAACTGGACAGCCGGTTGGTGGGTCGATCGTTTGTACTCCCAAGACAAATGGCGGTTGTCACGTCGATTGCCCGCTGCGACCGGGTTTACTCTGGCGGGAATCGGGATCGTGGGCAGCGCTTATGCGTCCACGCCGTTATCATCATCCTTATGGTTTTGTTTGTGCATCTTTGGTGCCGATATGACGCTGTCGCCTTCATGGAGTACGTGTGTGGATATCGGAAAATCGAGAGCGGGTGTGGTTTCGGGGATGATGAACATGGCCGGAAATATCGGAGCCTTCGTCACCTCGTTGGCGTTTCCCTACTTGCTGGATTGGACCGGTTCTCCACTCCCCTTTTTCTACATCGCGGCAACCCTTAACTTGGTCGCCATCGGAATGTGGTTCCGCATCGATCCGACCGTGCCGCTTCCGGAGTCCACCTGATGAACGCTTCGCCTGACTTACCTTCACACTCGTCAGACACCAGCCTCGAACGGGCGAACCGACGTGGATTGTTGATCGGTGCTGGCTATTTTAGCGACTTTCATTTGGACGCTTGGCAGCGAAGCAAACGAGCCAACATCGTGGCGGTGTGTGATCTGGATGCAGCAAAGGCGAACGCGGCTGCGAAGAAATATGGCATCGAGCGAGCGTTATCCGACCTCAATGAGG
>JGI12210J13797_10948754_pt1 | contig 17879 bp, 16 predicted proteins | sample ElkSlonscriptome_3_FD_13797 | JGI IMG/M metagenome (IMG submission 13797)
CGATGATCACCCACACGCTGACGCTGGAAGAGATCAACCGAGGGTTCGACCTCATGCATTCGGGCGAGAGCATCCGTTCGGTCGTGGTCTATTGATGGAGACCGTTTCCGAAAACCGCAGCCATGGCGGTGTGCAGGGGGTCTATACCCATGCCTCGCGCGAGACGGGATGCGACATGACGTTCGCGGTCTTCGTGCCCGAGCATGGACCGGACCAGAAGCTGCCGGTCTTGTGGTATCTTTCGGGCCTGACCTGCACCCATGCGAACGTCATGGAAAAGGGCGAATACCGCGGTCCTTGCGCCGAGCATGGCGTGATCCTCGTCGCACCCGACACCTCTCCGCGCGGTGACGAGGTGCCCGATGCGGCGGAGGAATACGATTTCGGCAAGGGCGCAGGCTTTTATCTCGATGCCACCCGCGAGCCTTGGTCGAAGCATTACCGGATGCGCTCCTATCTCGAGCGAGAACTGCCGGACCTGATCGCCGGAACCTTCCCCGCCGACATGGAGCGCCAGTCGATCACCGGCCATTCGATGGGCGGCCACGGCGCGCTCACCATGGCGCTGCGCGAGCCTGCGCGGTTCCGCTCGGTCAGCGCGTTCAGCCCGATTGTCGCGCCATCGCAGGTGCCGTGGGGGCAGAAGGCGTTTCCGCGCTATCTGGGTGAGGACCGCGCCGGGTGGCGCGAACATGACGCGGTCGCGCTGATCGAGGACGGGGCGCGCCACGACCATGTGCTCGTCGATCAGGGCAGCGCGGACAATTTCCTCGAAGATCAGTTGAAGACCCGGCTGCTTGCCGAGGCCTGCGAAACCGCCGGAATGCCCGCCACGATTCGGATGCAGGAGGGCTACGACCACTCCTACTTCTTCGTCTCGACCTTCATGGCCGATCACGTCGCCTGGCATTCCCAGCGGCTGAAGGGAAAGGCCTGAAACCCTAGGCCTGAACGACCGTCTGCTCGATTGCGCCGAAGATCGAGTGGTTGTCCGCGTCGCGCATCTCGACCCGGACCGTGTCGCCCGGCTGCATGAAGCGCGTCGACGGCTCGCCGTCGCGGATTGTTTCGATCATGCGGATCTCGGCGATGCACGAATAACCCAGGCCACCCTGCGAGACCGGCTTGCCCGGACCGCCATCGGGGTCCTTGTTCGAGATCGTGCCCGAACCGATGATCGAACCGGCGCATAGCGAACGTGTCTTTGCCGCATGAGCGACAAGCTGGGCCATGTTGAAGGTCGCATCGACCCCGACCCTGGCGCGGCCGAACGGTTCGCCATTGTAATCGACCATCAGCGGCAGGTGGACGAGGCTGTCCTTCCAGACATCGCCGAGTTCATCGGGCGTGACCGCGACGGGGGAGAAGGCGCTTGCCGGCTTGGACTGGAAGAACCCGAAACCCTTGGCGAGCTCGCCGGGTATCAGGCCCCTTAGGGACACGTCGTTGACCAGCATGACGAGCTTGATGTGATCCGCGGCCTTCTCGGCGCTGACGCCCATCGGCACGTCGTCGACCACGACCGCGACCTCGCCCTCCATGTCGCAGCCCCACGCCGTGTCGCCCAGCGGAATGTCGCCGCGCGGCGGGAGGAAACCGTCGGAGCCGCCCTGATACATCAGCGGGTCGTGATAGAAGCTTTCGGGAACCTCGGCCCCGCGCGCCTTCCGAACCAGTTCGACGTGGTTGATATAGGCGCTGCCGTCGGCCCATTGATAGGCGCGGGGAAGGGGCGAATGCGCCTCACGCTCGTGGAAACGTTCGCATGGCACCGCCTCTTGCTCGACATCGCGCGCGAGCACTTCGAGCTTCGGCGCGATCTCGGCCCAGTTGTCGAGCGCGTGTTGCAGGGTGGGGGCGATATTGTCGGCGGCGCTGCAGCGGGTGAGGTCCTTCGAGACCACGACCAGCTTGCCATCGCGCGTGCCGTCATTGAGAGTTGCGAGCTTCATGATGTCTCCCTTTGCGGGTTGTCGTTCTGGTTGTCGGGATGGGCGCGCTCGAACGGGTCGAGCGCGAGGCAGGCCGCTTCGATCCGGGTCATGCGAGGACTGTGCGACAGGTCGTATTCGAACCGGCGCGCATTGTAGAGCTGCGGGATCAGCACGGTCTCGAACAGGCCCGGCGCATCGAACAGGAAATCGCCGGTGCCGAGCTGTTCGAGCCGCTTTTCGACCGGAACCAGCGTGCGGGCGAGCCAGTGGCGATACCACTCGCCGATTTCATCTTGCGTCTTGCCGTATTGCTCCTTCAGGAACTTCAGGACCGGCAGGTTCAGCGGCGCGTGCAGTTCGGTCGCGATCGCATAGGCAAGTTCGCGCGCGGTGTAGCGGTCCTCGATAGCTTCCGGCAGCAGGGGCCTTTCCGGATAGGCCTCCTCGAGCCATTCGAGCAGTGCCATCGACTGCGCCCGGTCGCGCCCGTCCGCCTCCAGCATCGGCACGCTCGCAAAGGGATTGCGGCCGGCGAAGGCCGCGTCCTTCTGCGCGCTTTCGAGCAGGTTCACCGGCACGTTGTCGAACGCGATTCCCTTCAGCTCGAGCGCAATGCGCAGCCGGTAACTGGTCGAGCTGCGATAATAGCCGTAAAGCTTGATCGCATCCATGTCAGGCGAAGGCAGGGATGCCGGTGATCGCGCGGCCGAGGATCAGCGCGTGAACGTCATGCGTGCCCTCATAGGTGTTAACCGTCTCGAGATTCACCGCGTGGCGGATCACCTGGTATTCCTCGGAAATGCCATTGCCGCCATGCATGTCGCGCGCCATCCGCGCGATGTCCAAAGCCTTGCCGACATTGTTGCGCTTCACGATCGAGATCATGTCGGGGCTGAAGCGGTGCTCGTCCATCAGCCGTCCGACGCGCAAGCTCGCCTGCAGACCGAGCGCGATGTCGCTCATCATGTCGGCGAGCTTTTTCTGGAACAGCTGCGTCGCGGCGAGCGGGCGGCCGAACTGTTCGCGGTCGAGGCCATATTGCCGCGCGGCGTGGAGACAGAATTCCGCCGCCCCCATGGCACCCCAGGAAATCCCGTAGCGTGCTCGGTTGAGGCAGCCGAACGGACCCTTGAGCCCCTCGACATTCGGCAGCAAAGCGTCAGCCGGGAGCTTGACTTCGTCCATCACGATCATGCCGGTGGTCGACGCGCGAAGCGAGATCTTGCCTTCGATCTTGGGGGCGGAAAGGCCCTCCATTCCCTTTTCGAGGACGAAGCCGCGGATCGCCCCGCCATGCTCCTCGCTCTTGGCCCAGACCACGAACACATCGGCGAAGGGCGAATTGGAGATCCAGGTTTTCGAACCGGAAATGACGTAGCCGTCGCCTTGCCTTTTCGCGACCGTCTTCATGCCGGCCGGGTCGGAGCCCGCATCGGGTTCGGTCAGGCCGAAACAGCCGATCAGTTCGCCGCTCGCAAGGCCGGGCAGGTATTTGTGGCGCTGCTCCTCCGAGCCATAGGCCTGGATCGGAAACATGACGAGGCTCGATTGAACGCTCGCCATGGAGCGATAGCCGGAATCGACCCGCTCGATCTCGCGCGCGATGAGGCCATAGGCGACATAGGATGCGCCCGAGCCGCCATATTCTTCCGGCACGGTCGCGCCGAGCAGGCCCGCCTTGCCCATGAGCGGGAAGAGCTCGGGAGCGTCGACCTCGTTTCGGAACGCCTCGATCACGCGCGGCTGCAACTGCCCCTGAGCAAAGCCATGCGCGGCATCGCGGATCATCCGCTCTTCCTCGGTCAGCTGGCTTTCGAGGTCGAACGGGTCTTCCCAGTTGAACGGGACAATGCCGCTGGCGGGCTTTTCGGGGGCAGGACCGTGCATCTGGTTACTCCTGAAACTTGTTTGCCGACCTTGTCTTGCAGGTGTTCGCCGATCGCGCAAGGGCAGCCTGGCTCTCAAGAGACGCAATTCATGACCCTGGGCCTATTTGGAAAGGGGTTCGCCGTTCACATGTCATCAGCACGCGCCCGGCGCGCAACGCGGCAAGCATCGGATCAAAGTGTCGCGTGGTTTCAGGCAGTTTCCGCGATCACGTCATTCACGGCTTCGAGCATGTCGGCGGGCGGGCATGGCTTTTCCAAAGTCCGCGCGCCCGGAAAGCGCGCGGCGATTTCCTCGCGCGTATGCTGGCCCGAATGGAAGATGATCGGCACGCCCTGTTCAGCGAGTTTTTCGGCAAATTCGAAAACCATGCCGTCGTCCAGCTGGATGTCGAGAATGGCAAGGTCGGGCCGTTCCTTCTGGAATGCGAACATTGCCGAGGAAATCCCGGCATGGGGACCTTCCACGCGGTAGCCCGCTTCCTCGACCGTATCGCGCAGGTCGAAGGCGACGATCATTTCGTCTTCGGCGACGAGAATGCTCTGCGTCATGGCTGTCCTCCTGTGATGACGCTGCCGAGCATAACACGGATCGCGAAGCGATGCAGGAGGCGCGGGCTACCGGGTGCCGCTCAAATCAGGCGCCCCGACCGAACCGCGCCTCGAAAGCGTCCTTGTCGCCCGAAAGGAGCAGCCTGGCCTGCTCGACCCACTGGTCGCGGCGGATGCGGCCCTTGAACCGGCCGAGCTGCGGGTCGATGCGGTCGATATCGGCCTCGCTCCAGCCCGCAATCTGTTCGAACTGCGTGACGCCGAGTTCGTGCAGCATGGAAACGAGTTTGGGGCCGACCCCCTTGATGCGGGACAGGTCATCACCTTCCTTCGCGCCGGAAACGGGTGCCGGTGCCGGAGCTGGCGCGGGAGCCGGCGCCGGTGCCGGCGTCGGTGCGGGAGCCGGCTCGCCTCCAGTCTTCGGTTCGGGAACCGGGTCGCCTACGGTCGGAGCAACGCTGACCCCCGCTTCGGCATCGGCGCTCTCGCCGGCCGTTGCGATTCCATGCGCATTGGCGGTGGCCGAAGTCTTGCCCAGCGTCTTCTCGACCCCGCGCGGACTGCTGATCAGAGCCTCGTTGCGGCGCGGGCGCTCCGCCCCGTCGTCGAGCGCGTCGCGTTTTTCGGCATCCTCGGCACCGACCACCTTCGTCTTCTTGTTCGCGCGCATGAACAGCATGATCGCGATGACGAGGATGACAAGGCCGATCAGGATCAGCGGGAATAGCGAGGAAAAGTCTGCGGACATGCGGGGGGTCTTTCCTTGTCGAAGGGCGGAATCGCTCTGGGCAAGCCCTTAGCAGCGCAAAGCCGCCTTGCCCAAGGGGGTTGGGCGCGCGCAGGAGGGAGCCGGGCGCGAAACCGGCCGGCGGCAAGTCCGCTCCTCGCCGGCCGTCCGGCTTCTTCGGGCAGGCGGTCTCAGCCGCCCTTCATGGAATCGGCAAGTTCGGTGAGCTTGACGAATTCCTGCCGCCAGTAGTCGTCCTGCTCGCCTGCAAGCGCGCGCGCATCTCCGAAGGTAAAGCCGTTCATCAGCGTGTCGCCCCGCAGGAGCTGGCCGAAAGCCGCGACCGAGGCCGCGAAGGCGAAATCGCCGCGCGGCATGCGGGCCGATTGCAAGTCATCCTTCAGAACCACCGTGTCGATCATCCTCGACGTGTCGCCATCGGGCAGCTTGTAGCGCAGCTTGACGTGGGCGGCCTCCGCCATGCGCAGCTCGGCTTCGGTCGCGGGCCGGTCCCCGTAACGGCGGGGCGCGATCCAGCCATCAGTTCCCGCAGGCACGACCTCGTAGATGGCGGTGACCTGGTGGCCTGCGCCGATATCGCCCGCATCGACGGCGTCATTGTCGAAATCCTCTTCGCGCAGGGCCCGGTTTTCGTAGCCGACGAGGCGATATTGCGAGATCACCGCAGGGTTGAATTCGACCTGGATCTTCACGTCCTTGGCAATGGTGAAGAGGGTGCTGGACATCTCGTCGCCAAGCACCTTCTTCGCCTCCAATGCGCTGTCGATATAGGCGTAGTTTCCGTTTCCGTGATTGGCGATCTGCTCCATCATCGCCTCGTTGTAATTGCCCGTGCCGAAACCGAGCGTGGTCAGCGTGATCCCGGAATCGCGCTTCGCCTCGATCATTTCGACCAGCGCCTCGCGGTTCGAGACCCCGACATTGAAATCGCCGTCGGTGGCCAGGATGACGCGGTTGACGCCGCCCTCGATGAAATTGTCCTCGGCGATGTTGTAGGCCAGTTGCAGCCCCGCGCCGCCAGCGGTCGAGCCGCCGGCCGATAGGCTGTCGAGCGCGCGCCGGATCTCCGCCGTGTCATTGGTCGGCTCGAGCACCAGCCCGGCAGCGCCCGCATAGACAACGATGGAAACGCGGTCGTCTTCGCCGAGCTCGCCCGCGAGGCCCGACAGCGCGGTCCTGACCAGCGGAAGTTTGTCCGGGCTGTTCATCGAGCCCGAGACGTCCATCAGGAAGACGAGATTTGCTGACGGGCGCTCCTCGCGCGTGATGTCGTAGCCGCGCAGGCCGATCCGCATGAGGTAGGTGTCCTCGTTCCACGGGCTGCGCGCAACGTCCGTGGTGACGCTGAAGGGCACCTCGCGCCCCCCGGGGCGAGGGTAATCGTAACGGAAATAGTTGATCATCTCCTCGGTCCGCACGGCGGCCTTCGGCGGCATCATTCCCGTCGTGAGAAAACGGCGCGCATTGGCATAGGCGCCCGTGTCGACATCGACCGAGAAGGTGGAGACGGGCTCGGCGGAAACGAGCCTCACCGGCGAGACCTCCTCGCCCTCGTATTGCTCGCGGCCCGGATCTGTCGCGACGCGAACGGGCGGGATATAGGCCTCAGCCTGCTCGGCCCCTGAGCGCATGCGCGAGGCGGTGACCGTGACCGTCTGGGGGGCGTACCCCGGCGGCGGTGGGGGCGGGGATGGCGGGACCGCGGCAGAGCGGTCCGAGGCGGTATCGCGGGTGCTTGCCATGTCGCCGCCCTGTTGCGCGGCGCAGCCCGCAAGGACGAATGCCAGCGTCAACCCCCCGGCCAGCTTCCCAGTTCGCATTGTCCAACCTCCCCGATCGTGCATCCCGCGCCCAACAGGCCGCCAGGCCCGTTAATAGCGACTGAACGCGCTGTTGGCGGGGCGAAATCCGCGCATCGAACCGCTCGAATCAGGCCGTTTCGCGTTCCTGCTTTGGCGTCACGTTTCGACGGAAGATGACCTTGTCGTCCTCGTCGAAGCCGCGCTTCCAGACCACCAGACCATAGGTCGCAAGGATCGCCGGAATGCCGAAGACGAGCTCGGTCCATTCGGGAAGCAGCGTGAAGGCAAATCCGACGACGACGGCAGGAGCGGCCGCATAAACCAGCGCCCAGCGCCAGTTCGAAACCGGGGCCTTGAGCAGCGTCTTGAGCACGATCGCCTTGACGAGGCTCGACGTGCCGAGCGCCAGCACCAGTGCCAACGCCGCGCCTGCCGCCTTGAACCCCTCGGTCAGGCCCAGCGCGTTGCAGGCTTCGATGAAACCGATCGTCAGCGCGCCCTGCAATCCGATCACGCCGATGGAAATGGCGAGGTTTCGCTTGCGCGCGATGTAGACCAGCACGCTTTCCGAGACGACCGCCATGGAAGCGGCCACTTCGGCGAGAAGCAGCAGGGCGAGCGCGCCGGTGCCTCCCACGATCGCAGGTCCGCCCAGACCCATCACCGCTTCGCCCGGTATGCCGAGCGCGAGCGCGATCCCGGCCTGGAGCGCGATGATCCAGAAGCCGACCTGCCGAACCTGCGCCGCGATCGCGGCATAATTCCCGGTCTTCAGGTTCTTGGTGATGACGGGCGAGAGGATCGGCTCGAAACTGGTCTTCAGCTTCTGCGGCAGGCTCGCGATCTGTTGGGCGAAGAAGTAGATGCCTACCGCTGCCGGGGAGGTGAACAGGCCGAGCAGGAACACGTCGAGCAGCCGCGTTCCGCGTTCGATCACATCTGCCCCGATCAGCGGCAGCGCCCGGCCCGACATACTGGCAAGATAGCGCGGGCGCGGCTTCCAGCCCTTCGGCAGACCATAGGTTCTCAGGAACGACCACAGGGCTGTCGCAAGGGCGGCATAGATCGACGCGAGAAAGGCCATGGCGAGCCCCGCCTCGCTGATTGCGGCGACATAGAAGAAACCCACCGCCGCGATCGAGCGGGTCCACGGCTCGACTATCGCGCGGGCGCGAACGGTGGTCGCTATGTCATATCTGTAAGCCTGCGCCGCGAGCAGGATCTCGGTCAGCGCGAAGGCCGGGATCGCGGCGATCATCCAGATATCGAGATCGCTGTTCGTTCCATTGGGGAACATGATCTCGGGAAACAGCAGCAGCACCGAGCAGATTGCCGCCGATATGAGCAGCGAGGCGAGCATGCCGTCGAAGACGAGGTTGACCGCATGGGCCCCTTCCTCGTCCGCGCCCTCGGTCAGGCGCAGCGCAAGCCCGCGCTTTTCGCCCAGCGCGCAGATCAGCGCGACAATTTCGACGATCACGAAGGCCGAGGCGAAACGGCCCATGTCATCGACCCCGTAAAGACGGTAGCCGAGGAAGAGGAAGGGTATGCCGCCCAGCGCCCGGATGACGAAGCCCAGAGTGTTCGTCCGCCCGCCCTTGGCAAGAGCCGCGATGTCGTCCGATCCCGTGATGTCGGGCGTCGGCGAGGAAGCGCGCTGGACCGGCGGGGTCGTCTCGCTCATGGCCTGCGTTCCTGCTCGGATTTGAGCGGGCGGGCGAGGAGCGCTGCCACGACTTCCCGCGGCGGCTCGCCATCGAGGATCGAATTGACTGCGGCGACGATCGGCATGGCGATGCCCCGGTCCTCGGCGAGGGCAGCAAGGACGGGCGCGGTGAAGGCGCCTTCGGCTACGGTCGTTCGGTCCTGCATGAGATCAGCAGCGCGCTTGCCTTCGCCGAGCGCCATGCCAAGCGAGAAATTGCGGCTCGAGGTCGAGGAACAGGTGAGCACGAGATCGCCCAGTCCGCACAGCCCGGCGAGCGTCTCGGGCTTCGCGCCGAGCGCCTCGCCGAAGCGCAGCATCTCGGCGTAGCCGCGCGCGATGAGCGCTGCGCGCGCGTTCTGTCCGAGGCCGAGTCCGTCGACCAGCCCGCAGGCGATCGCAAGGACGTTCTTGATCGCCCCGCCGATCTCCGCGCCGGTCACGTCGTCCGAATAATAGGGCCGGAAGGTAGGGCGGGCGATGGCAGGCATCAGCCGCTCCCACTGCGCCTCGCCCCCGGAACAGGCAAGCGTGACGGCAGTGGGCAGCCCGGCTGCGACTTCATGAGCGAAAGTCGGCCCGGAAAGCACGGCGATTGCGCTTGCCGGACAGGCTTCGCGCGCGACATCGTTCATCAGGCGCCCGGTCCCCGCTTCAATTCCCTTTGAGCAGAGCACGAGGTCCTGCGGCGCTTCGCTGAGTCTGGAGAGGACCTTGCCCAGAACCTGAGCAGGGGTAACCGCGAGGATGATCGGGATGCCCGTCAGATCTGCAAGGTCGCCGGTCGCGCGGATCGAGGGAGAAAGGTCGGCGTCTTTCAGAAACACCGGGTTGGCATGCGTTTCGTTGATTGCGTCGACCACTTCGGCCTCATGGGCCCACAGCAGGACGCCGCGCCCGTCGCTCGCGACCAGTTGGGCGAGCGCGGTCCCCCAGGCGCCTGCGCCGATGACGGCAACCTCCGGCTTGCCGCTCATGCTTTTACCCCCGCACCGCGCACGGCCTCGGCCTCCGGATCAAGCGGCCAGCGCGGCCGCGCCCGGATGTCGAGCGGGTCACCCGCATTCCCGCTGTCCAGCGCCAGTCGCTCGCAGCCCGCCCAGGCGATCATCGCGGCATTATCGGTGCACAGCGCAAGCGGCGGGGCAACGAAGCGCATTGAATGGCGCCTCGCGAGCGCTTCCAAGGCGGTGCGCACCGCCTGATTTGCCGCAACCCCGCCGGCAACGACGAGCGCGGGGAAGGGTCCTGCATGCGCAAGGGCGTGATCGAGTCGGTCGATCAGGCAGTCGACCGCAGCCTGCTGGAAGGCCGCAGCGATGTCGGCGGGCCCGTGCTCGCCGCTCTCGTGGGCGCGCAGGACCGCGCTTTTCAAGCCTGCGAAGGAAAAATGCGGCTCCTTCGATCCGGCGAGCGGGCGGGGCAGGCGCAGTTTGGCGGCATCGCCTTCGCGCGCGAGCCGTTCGACCGCCGGACCGCCGGGATAGCCGAGCCCCAGGATCTTGGCGGTCTTGTCGAAAGCCTCGCCCAGCGCATCGTCGATGGTCGTGGCAAGGCGGCGATAATGCCCTACGCCTTCGACCGCGAGGATCTGGCAATGCCCGCCGGAGACGAGCAGCAGGAGATACGGAAATTGGAGCTTTGGATCGGCCAGCCGGGGCGAGAGCGCATGACCCTCGAGATGATTGACCGCGAGCAGCGGCTTTTCCGCAGCCATGGCGAGTGCCTTGCCGCTGACGAGGCCGACCATGACCCCGCCGATGAGCCCCGGACCTGCCGTCGCGGCCACCGCATCGACATCGGCAAGAGCCATGCCCGCATCCGCAAGCACCTTTTCGATCATCGGCGCGATGCGATCGGCATGAGCGCGGGCGGCGATCTCGGGGACGACCCCGCCATAGGGCGCGTGTTCGTCCTCCTGCGAGGCAATCGCCTGCGCGATGATCGTCCGGTCGCCTGCAACCAGCGCGACCGCAGTCTCGTCGCAGCTCGATTCGATACCGAGAACTATGGGGCGCACAGGGACATGCGCGCGGGCGGGGGACAGGCCGGTCATGGCGCTTCCACTTAAGCCTTGTCGGGGCTAGAGCAAGCGCAGCCATGAGCCAATCACCGCAAGACAGCGCCCCTTCCGCCTATCGCATCCGCCTCGGCACACGCGAATCCCCGCTTGCCATGGCCCAGGCCCACGAAACGCGGGCGCGCTTATGCGCCGCTCATGGCTGGGACGAAAGCGAGGTCGAAATCGTCCCCGTCGTCGCCAGCGGAGACAAGGTGCTCGACCGGCCACTCGCCGAAATCGGTGGAAAGGCCCTCTGGACCAAGGAGCTCGACGCGTGGCTGGGTGAGGGTCGGATCGACGCCTCGGTCCATTCGGCGAAAGACGTCGAGACGATCCGGCCCGAGGAATTTCACTTCGCCGCCTTCCTGCCGCGCGCCGACCGACGTGACTGTCTCGTCGGGGCGGAAAGCATTGCCGCGATCCCGGCAGGCGCAACCATCGGTACGAGCGCCCCGCGCCGGGCCTCGCAGCTCCTCAATCTCAGGCCCGATTGCCGCGTCGTCACCTTTCGCGGCAATGTCGCCACCAGGCTCGGCAAGCTCGAGGCGGGCGAGGCGGATGTGACCTTCCTCGCCGCTGCCGGGCTCGAGCGGCTTGGGCAGGGCCATGTCGGTCATGCGCTCAAGGTCGATGAATGGATCCCGGCCGCCGCGCAGGGCGTGATCGCGATCGAATGCCGCGCGGACGCGCCGCAGGTCTCCGCCATGCTGGCCGCGATCGATCACGCAACCACGCGAGGGGAACTCGAGGCGGAGCGAGCTCTGCTCGCCGCTCTCGGTGGGACTTGCCACTCACCCGTCGCGGTGCTGTGCGAAGCCGAGGGCGACGCGCTGGCGATGCGCGCCGCCGTCTTCAGCCCGGACGGAAGCGAGCGGGTCGAGGGCGCTGCGAGTTTCGCTGCGGGCGACCATGACCCCGTGGCAGCGCTCGCGGAGGACCTGCTTCGCCGGGCGAGCCCTGCGATCACCGAGCATTTCCGTCAGAACGCATGACCCGGCGCGTCATCGCCGTGCGTCCCGAGCCGGGGCTCGCCGCGACACTGGCATTGGCGCGCGAGTTCGGGATCGAGGCCGAAGGCGAGCCACTTTTCGAAATCCGCCCGCGGCGCTGGGACCCGCCCGACCCCGCCACGATCGACGCGCTGCTTGTCGGCAGCGCCAACGCCTTCGCCCACGGTGGATCGGCGTTATCCCGCTTCATGGACAAGCCGGTCCATGCCGTCGGCGAGAAAACCGCCGATGCGGCACAGGCTGCGGGCTTCACTGTCGCTTCAAGCGGCTCAGGGGGGCTTCAGAACGTGCTCGATGCGATTATGCCCCCCGCCCGGCTGTTGCGGATCGCCGGGGCAAAGCACGTACCGCTCGACAGGCCGCGGGGCATCGAGATCGCGACCGTCATCGCCTATGAAAGCGCCGCTCTCCCGATGTCGCGGCGGCTTGCCGATAGGCTTGAGGAAGGCGGGCTCGTCCTGCTCCATTCGGGCGAGGCGGCGCGCCATTTCGCCGCCGAATGCGACCGGCTCGGGATCGCAAGGGGCCGGATTGTCCTAGCCGCGCTTGCCCCGCGCATCGCCGAGGCTGCCGGCGAAGGCTGGTCCGCCGTGCACACGGCGCCGGATACCAGTGATTCTGCGCTCCTCCACATGGCGCGCGAGATGGTGACATGACATATGCGGATGACGGGTGCATATGATGCATCAAACCTGCGCGGGCACGTAAGCCGGATCGAGGCCGCGAAGCACCGGGCGCAAGGAACGCGATAGAATGGAATCGAAATACGGTAGCCGCCGCAAACCAACATCCAGCAGGAGTATCCTGCTGGGCGCCCTGGCGGCTTTCATCCTCGGCGCGCTGCTTGCGGGCTATGTCGTCTGGTACAACATGGAGGCCTCGCGCGAGGAGTTCGCCGCGAGCCTGCCCGAAACAGCTTCCTCGCCCGAAATTCCCTCTCCCGTTGCGAACAGCCCGAACGCATCGGCGAGCGAAACGCTATCGCCGAGCCCCAGCCCTCTCGTGAAGGCGCTCGAGAGTGAAGACGGAGAGAGCGCGGCCGAGGCGGTGACCCGCGTTGCGCAGCAGCAGGGTGGGATAGACCAACGCCTCGCCGCAGCCGAGCAGCGCCTCACGCGGCTCGACCTACGTGCGCAGGCGGCTGCCGGCAATGCCGCCCGGGCCGAGGCGCTGCTGATCGCGTTTGCCACCCGTCGCCTGATCGAGCGGGGCGACGAGCTTGGCTATCTCGCCGATCAGCTGCGCCTTCGCTTCGGTGACGAGCGACCCAATGCCGTGAACACGATCATCAATTTTTCGCGCCGCGATCAACCGATCCGGCTCGACACCCTGATCGCCCGGCTGGACGGGCTGGGCCCGCAATTGCGAGAAAGCGAAGACGGACCATCCTGGGAGCGCTTCAGCCAGGAATTGTCCCGGCTGTTCGTGATCCGGCGCGAAAGCACGCCTTCGCCGCAGCCCGCGAGGCGGCTCGAACGCGCTCGCTGGGCGCTCGAACAGGGGCGGATCGACAGCGCGATCGAGGAAGTGAGGAACATGCCGGGCGCAGCGAGCGCCCAGGCATGGATCGACGATGCCACGCGTTATCGCGACGTGATGATAGCGCTCGAGAACATCGAGCGCGCCGCCGTGCTCGACCAGCGGGGCTTGCGCGACAGGGAAGGCAATGCCGTCAATCAGCCGAGCCCCGCCGATCCGAACATGGAAAACAGGGCGTCACCGCGCTGAAAGGCCCGCTGAGGGAGCCGCCGAGGGCTGTGGAAGAGCGCCTATGCGCGCAGCAGCTCGGGTAGATCGCCCGAAACGCCCCGCGCCTCGTCCATGAAAAAGGTCTTGAGAGCCGGCGTCCGCTGCACCGCCGACATGCCGAGACGCCGCACTGCAGAGGCCGTGGCACCCGGCACCCCAAACAGCCGCGTCAGCCCGTCGGTCGCCAGCGCGACCATGAAACTATCGAGCCCGCGCCAGTTCTCGTAGCGCTTGAGCAGTTGCGCGTCCCCCGGGTCGAGCCCGATCGCCGCGCCATCCGCGAGAACCTCGACCAGCGCACCGACATCGCGAAGGCCGAGATTGAGGCCCTGTCCCGCAATCGGATGAATGCCATGCGCCGCATCGCCCACCAGCGCCAGCCGCTCGTCCGTGATCTTGGCGGTATGATGAAATCCCAGTGGCCAGCTCGAGCGCTGCCCGACCGTCAGCACCTTGCCGAGCACGCCGCCCATGCGCTTCTCAACCTCGGCGAGAAAGGCTCGCTCGCCCAGCTTCATCACGCCCTTGCCGTCCTCCTCCGACACGGTCCAGACCAGTGACGAACGGTGCGTGCCGTCCGCGTCATCCTGCATCGGGAGGAGTGCGAAGGGGCCAGCGGGGTAGAAAATTTCCCAGGCGACATTGTCATGCGGCTTTTCGTGGGTGAGCCCGGCGATGATCGCCCGGTGGTGGTAGTCCCACTTGGCGAGGGTGATACCCGCATCCTCACGCGTGGGCGACTGGCGTCCCTCGGCAGCGACCATCAGGCGGCCCGTCAATTTGCGCCCGTCCGCCAGAACCGCCGCGACGCCGAATTCGCTGCGCTCGCGCTCCACCACGTCAGCCTTCGCGACCCAGTTGACGAGGGGCTCCGCCGCCGCCGCCTCGAACAAGGCGAGGCGCAGGCGGCGATTGGGGAACATCCGGCCGAGCGTGCCTTCATCGGGTCCGGGCTGAAAATCGAGCCTGCCGGGCTTGTTCTGGTCGGTNACCGCGATCGAGGAAATGTCGCAGGCGAATTCCTCCAGCCCTTGCGCGATGCCGATATTGGTGAAGAGGTGCCAGCTCGCGGTCGAGATCGCGGTCGCACGGTCGTCGAAGCCTTCGGCGGTCAGTTCGGCCGGGTCGGCGCGGTCCACAACGTGGCTCGAAAGCCCCTTCTTCGCCGCGGCGAGCGCGAGCGTCATGCCGACGAGGCCCCCGCCGAGGATCAGGAGGTCGCGGGTTTCTTCGTCAGCGCTCATCGTTCTCGTAACCTTCCGAACCGGTTCATGTCTGACCGTTTGTGTTTAAGGGGCGCGCATCCTATCTCGCCCGGACCTGCCCCTCGCATCTAGGGGCATGAAAGCACCAGAGGCAAGATTGTTCGCTGCACCCCGTATTGCCGCCGCTGCATGGATCAAGGCACTGGCCGCGCTGTTCCTTTCCTGCCTTGCGGCGATGGCGGTCGCACAGGACCAGCCGCTGCCCGAACCGCGCTTCGGCGACGACAACATCTCGGTCAAACTCTTCGCCGACGGGGTCCCTGCGCCGGGCGAGGAATGGATGCTGGCGCTGCGCTTCACTCCGAGAGCGCCCGAATGGCACGGCTATTGGCGCAATCCGGGCGATGCCGGGCAGGGCATGATCCTGCGGCTCAACCTGCCGGAGGGCTGGGAGGCGGGCGAGCCTCTCTATCCCGTGCCCGAGACACTGGTGATCGGCGGGCTGATGAACCACATTTATGAAGGGACCTATGCCGTGCTGGTGCCGGTGAAGGTGGCGGAGGATGCTGCCATCAAGGGCATCCCCCAGGTCCGCGGGAGCGTCGAATTCCTCGCCTGCACCGACCGGATCTGCGTGCCGCAGGATGCGCTTGTCGAGGCACGCCCCGGTGGCGATTTCGCGCGCTGGCGGGCCGAGGTCGCGCCTACGCTGGATGCCAATGCAACCTTCAGGTCGACCATAGACGGCGATCTGACCTTGGCGATCCCGATCCCGGACAGCGTATCGCTACCTCAGCCTCACGTGTTTATCGGCGAAAAGAATCTTGTCGATCCAGCCGCGCCGCAGGTCTTCCGACGCACTGAGAACGCCCTGGTCGTCGAGTTATCCGCGCCCGATTGGCGGGAGCTCGGACCTTTGATGTTCGATGGAATTCTTGCTTTTGGCGACGGTTCCGGGGTTCGTTTTGAAGCTTTAGACGGAGAAATTCCCGAGGGCGGAGAGGTGATCGCCGGGCCGGTCGGAGCCGAGATGCCGCCACTCTGGAGCCTCGTCCTCGGCGCGCTTGTCGGCGGGCTTGTCCTCAACATCATGCCCTGCGTGTTTCCGATCCTCTCCCTGAAGGCGCTGAGCCTTGCCCGCGCGGGCGAGAGCGAGGCCGCGGCGCGGGTCGAGGGGCTGGCTTACACAGTCGGAGTCGTGCTCGCCTGCGTCGGGCTCGGCGCTCTTATGCTCGCCCTGCGCGCTGCGGGCGAACAGGTCGGCTGGGCCTTCCAGCTGCAGGAGCCGGGCGTCGTCGTCACGCTGCTGCTGCTTGCGAGCGTCATCACTGCCAACTTCGCAGGCGTTTTCGAGCTTCCGTCGATCTCGACCGGACACGGCGCGCGCCGGGGTGCGGGCGGGGCCTTTGCCACGGGCCTCCTCGCCGCCTTTGCCGCAACGCCGTGCACTGGGCCATTCATGGCGGCGGCGCTGGGCGCGGCTCTGCTGCTACCCGCGCCGATCGCGCTGGTGCTCTTCGCAATGCTGGGGCTCGGCCTTGCGCTGCCGTTCCTGCTGCTCGGCTTCGTTCCCGCCTTGCGCCGCCGCCTGCCGAAACCGGGCGCCTGGATGGACCGCTTCCGCCGGGTCATGGCGATCCCGATGGGGCTGACCGCGCTCGCGCTGGTCTGGCTGACCGTTCAACTGGGTGGGCGCGGTTTCGGAATGTTCGCGCTCGTGACGGTGTTCGGCGTTGTGCTTGCCCTGTGGGTCGTGGGCCGACTCCAGCAGGCCGGAAAAATGGCGTGGCCCGCGTTCGGTCTCGTCGCCGCGCCGTTCCTCGTCTTCGGCGCGATCGCACTCCCGGCTGGATACGAGCCGAGGACCGAACGGACAGCCGAAAGCCTGCTCGATCCCGTACCTTTCTCACGCGAGGCGCTGGCTGAGGCCCGCGCCAGCGGGAAGGCCGTCTTCGTCTGGTTTACCGCCGACTGGTGCGTCACCTGCAAGGTCAATGAAAGCGTCGCGATCGAGCGGGAGGCCACGCGCGAGGCTTTCGAAAAAGCTGGCGTCGTCCCCATGGTCGGCGACTGGACCGTGCGCGACGAAGCGATCACGCAGTTCCTGTCGGAGCGGGGGGCCGCCGGTGTGCCGCTTTACCTGTGGTACGAACCGGGAGCCGCTGAGCCCGAGCAATTGCCGCAGGTCCTCGGGCCCGACAGCCTCGTCGAACGCGCCGCGCTCAGCGGGTCTGCGAGCGGCAGCGCTCGATCAGCTCCATCGGGAGCGGGCTCGGATTGATCTCGACCGTGCCCGCGCCGGGCAATGTCGCGATCAGCCTGCGCGGTCCGGCAAGCGGCTCCCATTCCTCGCTTGCCGGGTCGTGCGTTCCTTTCCAGACCCGGCGACCGTCCGCTTCTGCCTGATCAACCGGGAGCCTGCCGACATGGCCGTTGCCGACCAGCGCTAACATCGCCTGCGCCTCCTCGTCGGCGGGACTGAAGCGGGTCACGGAAAGCGTGCCGTCACTTTCATCGCAGGCAAGCGCAATCAACGCAGGTTCGCCCGGTATGCCGTAGACGATGCGCTGTTCGACCCGTTCGCTCGGCGCCCAGATCGCCCCATCGGTTTCAGGTGAGGGGACGGGCGTGGAGGCGAAGCTCTTCTCGGCCTCCGGCGCCGTTCGTGCCAGCGTCTCGTCCGTTGGCGGCGGCTTGCAGGCTGCGAGCGCCACCACGAGGCCAAGCGCGAGACGTCCCCTCATCGTGCCCGGATGAAAGCGCGCAGGTCTTCCGACAGCTTGCCGCGATCCTCGTCGCGGACATACATCATGTGACCCGCATCATAATAGCGAAAGGTCAGCCGGTCCTGCGGGATACCGGGACGGTTGAGCGAATATTCCGCCCCGAAGAACGGGGTCGCGAAATCGTACCAGCCCTGCGCGTTGAACAGGCGCAGCTCGCTGTTTTGCCGCATAGCCTGGCCGATCAGCGGGGCGACGTTGAGATAGGCGCCGCGCCCTTGTTCGCTCAGGCTCCAGTCCCAGTAGCGGCCCGGATCGCGCCCGATCGAATTGTACTGCCGGTCGGTTTCGTAGCCGAGCGTCTCGCGCGCCCAGGCATTGATTGCCGCGGTGTAGCCCGCATCGATCCCGTAGAAGCTCGGATCGTTGTCGGGATATTCGCCCGCGTTGTCGTAATCCTGCCCCGTATAGCGCGCATCGAGCCGGCCGATGGTGAGCCCCCG
>JGI12210J13797_10121075_pt1 | contig 17876 bp, 17 predicted proteins | sample ElkSlonscriptome_3_FD_13797 | JGI IMG/M metagenome (IMG submission 13797)
TGCTGTGGCTCGGCATATCCGGCGTCTACAAGCCACTGCTGTTCACATTGGGAACAGCTTCGGTGCTGTTTGTCGTCTGGTTATCCAAGCGCATGGATGTCGTAGGCGTCGAACACAACCCCATCATCTACTCCTGGCGGCTGCCCATCTACTGGACCTGGTTGACCTGGCAGATCATTATCGCCAACCTGCAGGTGGCCGCCGCGGCGCTCAAGCCCGGCCAGCAGGTTCGACCGCAGATTGTCAGCGTACCCGTTGAATGCGTCAGCGCGATCGGTAACGTGACCTATGCCAATTCAGTAACGCTGACGCCAGGCACCGTTACGCTGCTGCTCGAAAAGAACATGCTGACTGCGCATGCCTTGCTGGATTCGAGCGCAGCCAGCCTGAAAACCGGCGAGATGGAACGCTGGGTCGAGTGGCTGGAGGGCGGCCGATGACAACCGTGCTGGTTATCACGGCGATGGCCATTTTCCTGACCATGGCACTTGCGCTGATTCGCGCCTTCAAGGGCCCCACCGTGTACGATCGAATAGTTGCAGTCAATGTATTTGGTACCAAAACCGTCCTGATCGTAGCCATCATTGCCGAAATCAACGGCCACTATGATCTGATCGATGTTGCCCTGGTCTATGCCCTGATCAACTTCATCGCCATTGTTGCGGTCCTGAAGCTGGCCAAGCAGCGCGATCTGGCCACTGCCGGTGAGGGGGACATTACCGATGGTTGAACAAATCCTCAACTTTCTTTCGATCGCGTTTCTGTTGGCCGGCGGTATCTTCGGCATCATTGGCGGCATCGGGTTGCTGCGCTTTCCTGATTTCTACAGTCGCCTGCATGCCGCCGGCATCACCGATACCCTGTGCGCGCTATTGATCGTGGCCGGACTGCTGATCCAGGCCGGCATTGCGCTGCCCAGCATCAAGCTGTTGCTGATCTTGCTGTTTCTGTTGTTTACCGCACCAACCGCGAGCCATGCGCTGGCCCGCGCTGCAATTGTCGATGGCGTCAAGCCGGTGCTGGTCAATGACAGCAACGATCCGCCAACGTCGGCTGAAGCGCAAGCCGGAGAATCGTCATCGAATACCTGATCGACATTGCACTGCTGAGCTTTCTGGTCGTGGTCGCGATTGGCGTCACGCGTATTCGCGACTTGTTCGCTGCAACCATGCTGTTTGCGATTTATTCGCTGTTGTCGGCAGCGCTATTCGTATTGCTGGATGCAGGCGACGTCGCGCTGACTGAAGCTGCGGTCGGTGCTGGCATCTCGACCATACTGGTGTTGGCTGTGCTGACCATGACCCGGCGCTACGAACACCCGAGCAATACGGTCAACTGGCCGGCCCTGGCCGTTGTCAGCGTGACCGGGATGTGTCTGCTGTGGGCCGTGTCGGACCTGCCGGATTTCGGCGATCCGACCAACCCGGTACAGACCCATCTAGCGCCTTATTTCATTAACAACGTCTACAGCGACATGGGCATTCCGAATATGGTTGCCGCCGTGCTCGCCAGCTATCGTTCAATTGACACCTTTGGCGAGGTCATAGTGATCTTTGTCGCCGGGCTGGCTGTGTACACGCTGCTGTCGGTGCCGCCCAGAACACCACCAAAGCCGCAGCCGAAGGCCGATGCGAATCAACCTGAAAATCGCGGGGATCACTGATGAGAAACAACGGCATCCTGCGTATCGTCGCGCGTTTCCTGATTCCGCTGATTCTGCTGTTTGCGCTGTACATCCAGTTTCACGGCGAGTATTCCCCCGGCGGCGGGTTTCAGGCCGGTGTTGTGTTTGCGGCTGGCTGGATCCTGTTCGTGTTGATTTACGGCCTCGAGGCCGGGCTCAAGGTCATCCCGCAGCGCGCGATGGTCGTGGTCATGGCCTGCGGTGCGCTGCTGTATGCGTTCATCGGTTTGTTGGGCGTCCTGCTTGGCGGCCATTTTCTGGACTTTGCGCCACTGCTGCCAAGCGCGCCGAAAGGTGCGCAGCAGGCCGGCATCATCCTGGTCGAGTTCGGCGTTGGCATGACCGTGGCGACCGTGGTCATGTTGATCTTCACGATGTTTGCCGGCCGCAAGAGCCAGATCCATTTGATCGACGGGATCCCGGACAGCGAACCGGTAACCTACCCTGAAATGAATCAGGACAATTCCGCCAATCAATCGACCGATACCGCAGCGGAGACCCGGGACTGATGGCATTTCTTGGTCACTACAACTATTACATTGTGGTCGTGCTGATGATGATCGGCTTTTACGTCGTGATCGCACGCGGCAATATGGTCAAGAAAATCATGGGGCTGAACCTGTTTCAGACCTCGGCTTTTATTCTGTTCATTTCGGCCGGCAAGATCATGGGCGGTTCGACGCCAATTCTGCGTGATGGGGTCGAGGTCTATTCGAATCCGCTGCCACACGTATTGATCCTGACCGCAATCGTGGTTGGCGTGGCAACCACGGCCGTCGGCCTGGCACTTTCAGTTCGCATCAATGAAGCCTACGGAAATATCGAAGACGACCTGCTCAGCGAAGAAGAGCCGGACGATTTCGCGCTGACCCAGGAACCCAGCAGGGACGACGACTCATCATGACGCTGATTGAATGGATGCCGTTCAGCGTACTGATTCCGCTGATCGCCGCGCCGGTATGTGCCCTGTTACCGGGCCGGGTGCTGCCCTGGACGCTGACGTTCGTCAGCGTGCTGGCCTCGGCAGTGATCTGTGCATTGGTATTGCCGATGGCCGTCGGCGAAGGCCCACTGAGCTACGCCTTCGGCAACTGGCCGCCGCCGGTCGGTATTGAGTACCGCGTCGATGCCGTCAATGCCTTGCTTGCGCTTTTGATTTCGGCGATTGCCACGATCATCCTTCCGTGGGCTCGAGTCAGCGTCAATGACGAAGTGCCCGATCGGCAGGGCCCGTTCTACGCGCTGTTCCTGCTAGCCATGTCGGGCCTGATGGGCATCACGCTGACCGGCGACGTATTCAACGTGTTTGTGTTTCTGGAAATCTCGTCGCTGTCCACCTATGCGCTGATTGCACACGGCAAGAATCGCGCTGCGTTACTGGCCTCGTTCCGCTACCTGATCATGGGCACACTGGGTGCAACGTTCTATCTGATCGGCGTTGGCTTCCTGTATATCCAGACCGGCACATTGAATATGGTTGACCTGGCTGAACGACTGCCGGCACTGGCTGATGATCGGGCCATTCGAACTGCGTTCGGTTTCATCATTGTCGGCATGGGCCTGAAGCTGGCACTGTTTCCGCTGCATCGCTGGTTGCCCGGAGCGTATTCGAACGCGCCTTCAATGGTCACCGTATTTCTGGCAGCGACCGCGACCAAGGTCGCCGTATACGTATTGTTGCGACTGGTGTTTTCGGTGTTCGGCGTGGAGTTTGCGCTGGCCATGCCGTTCGAGGAAATCTTCTTTACGCTGGGCGCGGTCGGCATCTTCTTTGCTTCACTGTCAGCCATCAAACAGACCAGCCTGAAGCGCATGCTGGCGTATTCGAGTGTTTCGCAGATCGGCTACATCGCCTTGGCGATCAGCCTGATCTCGACCGCGGGCTTGAGCGCGGGCCTGGTGCATATCTTTAACCATGCGCTGATGAAAGGCGCGCTATTCATGTGCGTCGGTGCCATTGTCTATCGCATCGGCAGCGACCGCTTTGCCGACCTCGGCGGACTGGCCAAGCAGATGCCGTTGACCATGCTGGCTTTTGTACTGGCGGGTTTGAGCATGATTGGCGTGCCGCTGACCGCCGGCTTTATCAGCAAATGGGCCTTGATCAGTGCCGCGATCGAGGCCGGCAATGGCTACGCAGTCGGCATCGTGCTGATCGGCTCGCTGATGGCCGTGATCTATATCTGGCGCGTCGTAGAAATTGCATACCTGCAGCCTGCTCCCGACAATGCCGACATGAGCCGGCGTCGTGAAGTCGGGCTGAGCATGCTGATACCGCTTTGGATCCTGATCGCGGCCAATTTCTACTTTGGCATCGACACCCGGCTGACGCTGGATATTGCCACGCGCGGTGCTGAAGTACTGATGGGCATGACGCCATGAGCGGCGGCGTATTGATCGGCCTGATTCTTGGCACGCCGTTGATTGGCGCCGTGCTGATTTCGCTCTGCGGGCGCTGGCCCAACGTGCGTGAGACCGTTACGCTGACCACCGCCATCTCGCTGTTTGTGCTTGTCAGCCAGATGATCGGGCCGATCGCAGCCGGCGAAACCCTGCGCCTGAGCCTGGCCGAACCCATCCCTGGTCTGGAAATCGCGTTCCAGCTGGAACCGCTGGGTATGGTCTTCGCCATGCTGGCCAGCGGGCTGTGGATCGTTACTTCGGTCTATGCCATCGGCTATATGCGCAGCAATAACGAGCCTTATCAAACATCGTTTTTTGCCTTTTTCGCGATCGCCATTTGCGGTGCGATGGGCGTGGCCATGGCCGGCAACCTGCTGACCCTGTTTATTTTCTACGAGGTGCTGACGCTGAGCACCTGGCCGTTGGTTACGCACAACCGCAACGAGGCGGCGAAACAAGGCGGTCGTGTTTATCTGGGCATCCTGCTGGCGACCTCGATTGGTCTGCTGTTGCCCGCCATCATATGGACCTACTCGATTACCGGCACGCTGGATTTCACGCCAGGTGGCATTCTTGAACTGGACTCGATCAGTCCGCTGGCTGCGACCTTGCTGCTGACGATGTTTGTGCTTGGCGTCGGTAAAGCCGCTGTCATGCCGATGCACCGCTGGCTGCCGGCTGCGATGGTGGCGCCAACGCCGGTCTCTGCGCTGCTGCACGCGGTAGCCGTCGTCAAGGCCGGTGTGTTCACGATTACCAAGGTCGTGATCTATATTTTCGGGCTGGATTTTCTGGCCACGCTGCCGCTCGAGAAGTTTCTGGTCTACCTGGCCGGTTTCACCGTCATTGCCGCATCGCTGGTCGCCTTGCGGCAGGTCGAAATCAAACGCATGCTGGCCTATTCGACGGTCAGCCAGCTGAGCTATATTGTGCTGGCCGCGCTGGTGCTGGCTCCGTTTGCCGAGATCGGCGCGGCCATACATATCGTTGCGCATGCGTTCGGCAAGATCACGCTGTTTTTCTGTGCTGGTGCCATTTACATCGCGGCCAAGAAAACCCGCGTGGATCAGCTGCATGGCATTGCGTGGCGCATGCCGTTCACGATGGTGGCGTTCACGATCGGCGCAGTATCGATGATCGGAGTGCCACCCACAGCCGGCTTCGTATCCAAGTGGTACATCGTGGCGGGCGCCTTCCAGGTCGATAATTTCTTTGTGCTGGCCGTGCTGGCCATCTCGACCGGCCTGAATGCGGCCTACTTCCTGCCGATCGTATTTCGCGCGTTCTTCCAGGCCGAAACCGTGCCGCCGGCGAAAGATCACGGCGAAGCACCCTGGCCGATGGCCGCGGCACTGACCCTGACTGCGGCGCTGACGATCTTGTTCTTCTTCTTCAACGGTCCGGTCGTGGACTTCGAGAAAGGCATTCTGGAGGTCGCATCCTGATGGCACATGATCCAAACAACCGGGTGCCAGGACACGACCACTGGTTGGTCCGGCCAAAGACAATCCGCTGGTTGATCGGCATTTCGATCGTGGTGCTGGTTGCTACCGTAGCCGCCCAGTTTGTGGTGCCAGTGCATGCGTATTTCAGCATTGGTGAAGTGTTCGGCTTTAACGCGGCCTATGGGTTTCTGACCTGTGTGGGCATGGTGGTCTTCGCCAAGCTGCTCGGCTTCGTGCTGAAGCGACCGGTCGACTACTACGCCAAGAGCCCGAAATTCAACGCGGATGCCGACGATGTTTGAGTTTGTCATGCCGCCTGCGGTGATCATGATTGTCGGTGCCCTGCTGGTTGCGCTGGCGCGACCCATGTTGCGCCCGCTGATTGCGCTGCTGACGCCGCTGGTTACGCTCTACGCCATCTGGCAGATTCCGGATGGTATTCAGCTCAGCGCAATGTTCCTTGGCTACGAAGTACAGGTTGTCGAGGGCAGCGCGCTGCGAAGATTATTTGCGACTGTATTCGCCATCATGGCATTTGGCGGCGTGCTGTTTGCTTTTCGCCAGTCGAAATGGTGGGAACTGTCTGCAGCAATGATCTATGCCGCCGGTGCGATCGGCGTCAGCTTTGCTGGCGACTTGATCGTCATGTTCTTGTTCTGGGAACTGATGGCTCTTTTTTCGACCGTCGTAGTCTGGTGTGGCGGCACCGAGGGCGCCAAGCGCGCCGGCATCCGCTACGCCATCATTCACTTGCTCGGCGGCATCATCCTGAAGATCGGCATCGAAGGCCTGATCGTGCACACCGGATCACCGGAAATTCGCGCACTGGCGCTGAACAATTTCGATACCTGGATGATCTTCATCGGCGTGCTGATCAATGCAGCCGCACCGCCAATCAGCGCCTGGCTCGCAGACGCCTACCCGGAATCCAGCCCGATGGGCGGCGTGTTCCTGTCTGCATTCACGACCAAGACCGCCATCCTGTCGTTGATCCTGCTGTTCCCGGGGCAGCCGTTATTGATCTGGATCGGTCTATGGATGATCTTCTACGGCATCATTTTCGCACTGCTCGAAAACGACATGCGCCGTATATTGAGTTACTCGATCGTCAACCAGGTCGGCTTCATGGTCGTTGCCATCGGCATCGGTACGGAATTGGCGTTGAATGGTGCGGCTGCACATGCATTTACGCATATCATTTATAAAGCCCTGCTGTTCATGAGTGCAGGTGCTGTGCTCTATCAAACCGGGATCCGCAAGTGCTCGGAACTGGGTGGGTTGTTCCGGACCATGCCGCTGACCACGATCTGCGGCATTATCGGCGCGCTGTCAATCTCGGCCTTCCCGCTGACCTCCGGGTTCATCAGCAAGTCGATGATCAGCTCTGCAGCCGGTGGTGAGCAACTGATGCTGGTGTGGTACCTGTTGGTCGCTGCTTCCGCCGGTGTATTCCTGCACGCCGGCATCAAGTTTCCGTGGTTCGTGTTCTTCCAGAAAGATTCCGGCCTGCGGCCTCCCGAGGCACCCTGGAACATGCGCGCCGCCATGGTCCTGTTCGCCGTCGGCTGTATCGCGCTCGGTGTTTTTCCTGGTCTGCTCTACGGCCTGCTGCCGTTTGCAGTCGAGTATGTGCCTTATACAGCTGATCACGTCGTAACCCAACTTCAGCTCCTGCTGTTTGCTGGACTGGCGTTCTTCGTACTGCTGCCGTTGATGAAACGCACGGACACCGTCAGCCTGGACTTCGACTGGATCTACCGCGTTGGCCTGCCGGGCGTGCTACGTGCCATCGAGAAGCTTCTGGTCAGGGGCAGACGAGCATTGATCGCTGCTGCTGTACCCGCCGGCAAACAGTTGAAAACCTGGTTTACCGAAACCCCGTACATGCTGTTTTCCAGCCGCAGTCCGATGGGCCAGACCGCGATCTGGATGGCTGTCCTGCTGGCCTTCGTCATTGTCCTCGCGATTATCTGAACAGCCTCGCTCGCTGATTCGCCTTTTCGGTCCAGCGCTGCACCACCCGGGCCATGACATGAAACTGGCCGATGATTGACTCATGACCATCAGCAACAAAGTAGATTACTCGCTAAGCAAAGGGCCAAAGCGATCGGCTGAATGGCTGTGGTGGATGACGGCACTGCTGGGCGTGCTGGGTTTCACAGTCATTGTATTCGGCACCTTTCTGTTCAAGACGCCGCTGAATTTTGGTTGGAGTTTGTACGATGAGGCTTTTTTGGCCTATCAAGCCGGGACGCTGGATTTACCAGCGCGAGCCTTGCGCTATGAAGGGCATTTCACGCCCGAAGGGTTGGGCTATCTTTACCAGGGCTTGGCACCGCTGCTGACACGATATGTGCTCGCCCCTTTCATTGACGTGGCAAATCAGCCGCTTGGGCCTTTCTCGATCTGGTTTTGGGCATGCGTCGGCACATTGAGCTACCACCGAGCGTTCTATCTGGTCTTGCAGCAGGCAGTCCCGGCCCATGCCGTACTGCCCGCAAGCCAGCAGTTGCTGCTGGCAGCAGCAATCTGGTTCGGCGCGCCTGGACTATTATTGATCGCCAACCTGTCCCTGTATCATGAGCCTTCGGTTTTAGCCTACGCGATGTTTGGATTGGCGCTGATGATATATGTCCGATCTGTCGTTTCAGGCCTGCCGTTGCGCTGGGGTCTTGTTGTCATTGCTGCACTCAGCGCAGTCGCGCTGCACGCCCGGCCCAATATTGCAGTGGGCATGTATCTGTTTGTATTGATTCTGGTTGTTCCTGTTATTGTTCGATTCAATCGAATTGCTGTCTGGCCTGCCCTGTTATCGATAGTGCTACTTGGCGCCGGCGGATTCAGTTACCTGGGCTGGAATGAACTGCGCTTTGACGAAGTGGGCGCGGGTCACGGCACCTTTTCGTCGGGTCCACTGCAGTACGGCACTACCTACTGGATATTCGAATACCCGGACAGTCCGCGTGCCGCTGCGTTTGAGCAGCACGGTCGTTTCAATATTCATCGCATTGTTCCAAACGCTGCGTTCTATCTGTTCGAACCGCCGGCTGCACTAACAGAATCTGGCAGTTCGCTGGCTACAGCGCTGCATCGTACCGTCACTGCGGACCGCCTTGGCTACATCCGCGTCGAGGGACCAGGGGGCGGTGTAATCGGCCTCTGGCTGCCCTGGGCGCTGCTGGCAGCGCTTGGTCTGTTCGCCTTGCGTTCACAATTGCTCTTCTGGCATGCACCGCTGGCAGGCGCATTGTGCATTGCGGTGTTGACCGCAGCCTACGGCACCATCACCTTGCGCTATCACTTTGATTTGTGGCCATTGATTGCCGTCTTGGCACTATTGGGAAGCACACGCTGGTCGCCCTGGTTGATGAATCACTCGCGGCAAGGCAGGTGGTTGGTCTTATCCGGGCTGATCGTTGGATTCGGGCTGATCATGAATGCGATCACAGCCATCGACTATTCAACTCGCTGGAACGAATGGCCTGGAAGTTCCAGTGCCATCTGGACGTATGACTATTGTGCTGAACGCGCACGTACACACAGCTTGACCGATGAGCAGATCGCATACAGCTGTAGGGCGCCACAGGTTCTGTACACCACACCTTGATCAAACAGAAAGTGCCTGCCTTTCAACCGCTTCGTCTCAGCTGGCGCATGTACCCCTCGTGCATAAAATCACGCGACGCTGACAGAGGTCGCATATTCGGTCAACACCAGACACCGGTTGCGCTGACCGCCGTTTTTTGAATACGACATGCCCTGGACCCTTGCGGTTAGAACTGCTGTTCCGGTGAGGGCACTACAGCCTGAAGTATTGAAGCACTGCCGATCAGCTGGAACCAATCAACAGAGGGTGTAGAGAGGGTGTAGGATGGAGGGCCAGCTACAGAATTATTCGTGATGTCACTCTAGTCAGGAGAAGTGAACTGCATGAATAGCAAGCCACACAACGAAACGGCCAGCCTGCAGGAAAAAAATGCAGAGTTGGAGCGCGTCAACGATGAGTTGTTTCGACTTCTGAACGCCGGAGGTATTGCGAAGTTTCTGCTGGACCGGGATTTCCGACTGCGCCGGGCATCACCGGCTGGACAAGAATTACTCAATCTGGACGCCTCATCACTGGGGCGGCCTATCACCGAGCTGGTTTCGGCGCTGGATGATCCATCGTTGGCTCAGGATGCTGAATCGGTATTGAATGGTCATCCGCCAATGACCTGCGAAGTCCAAAATAAGACTGGACAGTGGTTCATTCGGCGGCTGCTTCCGGTTTTCGATTCCGATCAACAGATCGACGGATTGGCGCTGACGCTGGTCGACATCACCGGGTTAAAAGACACCGAACAGGCGCTGCGTGACAGCGAAGCTGCTTTTCGTTTCCTGGCTGAGAACGCGCCGGATCTGGTCATACGCCTGGACCGGGAGCTGCGGCATGTGTATGTCAATCCCCTGATCGAAGAAATTACAGGAATTCCTCGTCAAGACTATATCGGCAAAACCAATCAGGAGCTGGGCATGCCTGAGGACTTGTGCAAGCTCTGGGAAACCGAGATGAGGCGCACATTGGAGGCCGGAGAAACACGGGACGTTGAATTCCAATTTCCAGGCCCCAGCGGACCTCGAACGTTTGAAATTCGCATGGTTCCAGAGACTATCGGCAGTGAGTCAGCTGCGTCGCTACTTGCCATCAGTCGCGACATCACGCAGCGTAAAGCAATGACCGCAGCGCTGGCTGGAAGTGAGCAGAAATTTCGCAATCTTGCTGAAAATATACCCGGGCTGGTGCTCAAATACCAGCTATTTCCAGATGGTTCCGATGCCCTGCTTTTCATTTCCAGTGGCGTTGAGACGCTCTATGAGATGCCTCGAGAACTAGCCTTGGACGACCCTCAGTCTCTGTGGTCTCGAATACACCCTGACGATTTGAGCGCTGTGAAAGACTCTATAGCCAAATCAGCCGACGCATTATCGTTCTGGGAACAGAAACACCGCATTGTCATGCCGGACGGCCGGGTCAAGTGGGTTCATTCCCGTGGCGTGCCAACAAAAAAAACTGACGGCAGTATTGTCTGGGATACGCTTGCACTGGACATTACTGAATCAAAATCCGCAGAAGAGCGACTCCGAAAAACTGAGAAATTCGACGCGATCCAGAGAATGGCTGGGGGCCTTGCCGAACACTTCAACGATATGCTGCAAGCCTCGGTTGGCTTTCTCGAAATGGCCATTGACGCATTACCTGAAGATGAACAGGCGCTTGATGATCTGCGGCAATCGAAGAAAGCGGCAACCCGGGCTGCAAAAATGAGCCGCCTGCTACTCACGATCCTGGGCCGACAGCCAGGCACATTTACCCGATTCTCGCTGACAAAATTTGCCAATGCGATTGAAGATGACTTGAACCGGAAATTGCCGTCAGGTAGCTCGCTGGCGCTTTCGGTGCCTGATAAGAGCCCGACCGTGCGAGCGTCATTAGACCAATTGAAGCAGGTCCTCGAAACGCTGGTCGAAAACGCTGCAGAGTCTGCTGAATCAGACTCCGCGCCTACGGTGTCGGTCTCTATCGGTAAGAAAGCAGCAAAAAAGATTTCAGCCAGTCATCGATATCCTGGCCATTGGGAGCCTGCCGATTCCGAATACGCCGTGATTGCAGTTCAGGACCAGGGTCGCGGAATGCACCGCGATCACGAAACAAGAATTTTCGACCCTTTCTTTTCCGACAAAGGGCACGGTCGGGGGTTGGGTCTATCGGTCGCGCTTGGCATCATTCAGGTGCACGATGGCTGCATAACGGTCGATAGCCAGCCTGGAGCAGGCACACTGATGGAGATTATTCTTCCACTCGCTGCTGAGGAATCCGAGAATGATCAATTCTGATCCGATTCGCAACTTTTTGGAATTACTTGCAAGGCTTGCCGAACATCGGAATATCTGTTTTCCGTCCAGCAAGAGCCACAACGTCTAATTGATCGGTCTTCGACCTACTGATCTTTATTCTGATCGACAACACGGTACTCGACTTCCAGCACATCATCTTCCTGCTTGGACGATGAGCGGCTTCCGCCAAGCCAATTACGAATGGAAATCCCGATCGCGCCCAGGATCGCGGCACCAGCGGCCACGGCCAGGAAGACGATGCCGACGAAAAAGCTGATGGCCAGGATGACCAGACCGACCAGCAGCAGGCCGAAGCGTGCCAGCGGTGATTGCGGAACGCGGTAGGATGTAAATTGGGAATAATTCATAGTTGCTTGGACCATTGAATCCATCATGAGTTGCGAAGAACAGCATTTGATGCCTTCCGAGGCCATTGCCGACGGCGAATTCAAAGAGGCTCGTATGCAGATGGGTGGGCGCGTTTGTTGGTTGATTGTAACGCGGCAGTCGGGCCAGGTTCGAGCCTGGCTGAACATCTGCCCCCATCAGGGGCGGGCATTGAACTATGCACCCAATCAATTTTTGACCGATCAGCAAGGGCGGCTGATCTGTGCGGCGCACGGCGCGGTGTTCGAAGCCGATGAAGGCCAGTGCGTGCAAGGCCCGTGTCAGGGCGCATCATTGAAAGCCATTGAAATTACAGAACAAGATGGTCAGATTACTAGCTGTGCCCAGCCTTGAAGGCAGCGTCTGGATAGTGACCTCTGGCATTTGCGAAGGTCTACAGACCAGCGTACAGTAAGGGTGGCGAACTACGGTAATGGAGGTCAGAAATGCGAACACGATTTCAATTCCTTTTTGCAGGCATGCTGTGTGTATGTTTATTAGCAGCCTGCCAACCCGAATCATCCAACCCTGAATCCGAAACTGATACAGGCAATCGCGAATCTCCTCCGCCGGCTCCGCCTGCCGCGATCCCGATGGTTGCCGAGGCGGTCGATATTGCCGAATCAGTCGCACTGGAAGTTGCGGCTCCTGACTGTCAGCTAACGGCAGGTTGGGATCCATGGGAGCCCTATCATTACATTGCCGCCGGGGATGAAGTCCAGGGCATGGATATCGAGCTGATGAACGCCATCGCAAGCGGCGCAAATTGTGAAATCAACTATCAGCAAGGCAACTGGTCCAACCTGCTGAACCAACTCAGAAATGACGAAATCGACCTGATGATGGGCGCAACCCGCATTCCAGAGCGGGAAGCGTTTGCGCGGTTTTCCGAGCCCTATCGAGAAGACAGTTTCATCCTGTACGTGCTGGAAGGTGAGGCCACGCGGGTCGAAAATCAGTCACTTGAGCAATTGATGGCCAACGGATTTCGCTTGGGGGTCACCCAGGGCTATTATTACGGTGAGGAGTTCAACGCGCTTCAAAGCAATCCTGAATTCGCAGACCAGATTATCGATGCATCGGTCGGTGAAATGAACTTCACCCACCTGCTGGATGGCCAAATTGATGGCTTTCTGGAGCATCCTCCCGTCGCAACTGCGATCAAACGCCGCCGTGGCGACACCGACCCGATCATAGCCACTGAAAACTCCATCGGTGGCGGCCCCGTAACATTCATGTTCAGTCGCGAAAACGTCGATGCATCAGTTGTCGAGCGATTCAATGCTGCGCTTCAATCACTGAAGGAGTCGGGTGAGCACCAGCGCATGATTAATCGGTATATGGAATAATTCACGGTCTATTTAGCGATGAACAGGAGCAAACATGGAACTCGGTATTCTCGGCCTGATATGGCTGATCATTATTATCTGGGCCATTGTGAAAACAATCCAAGCCAAGGTTGGTCCCGTTGTAAAGCTATGCTGGGTATTGATCCTGATCGTATTTCCCATCATCGGCTTTCTTCTCTGGCTGTTTTTGGGGCCGAAGGGGTGATCAGAGATTGACGGACATGAATTTAACCAGTCCGCCCCAGGGCGGCTTTTTTAATGCTTGGTGAGAAAGCAGTAGCTATCGTTAATGGCGCGCACAAGAGGATGGCTGCCCTGCGCTCGGTTTGAACCGGCCTTGTGATGCTCGCAGGTTCAAACCCTGACGGACATCAAGAAGAAGCCCCGCGATGCGGGGCAGTTTCTTGATTGGCGCGCCCGGCAGGATTGCGGCGCGGTTAGGACCGCTTGGCTTTCAGCCTGAATCGCTGAGCGATTCAGCGAGCTCGCTTCGCTCGGGTTGAACCTTGCTTGTGATGGTCGCAGGCTCAAACCCTGCCGGACATCAAGAAAAAGCCCCGCTAGACGGGGCAGTTTCTTGATTGGCGCGCCCGGCAGGATTCGAACCTGCGACCCCTGCCTTCGGAGGGCAGTACTCTATCCAGCTGAGCTACGGGCGCCTTGGGATTGGATTGTATCGTATTCATTGCGAGTGCTGACGCACTCGGCCCGACAGGATAGCTGCGCGGCGATGCCGCTTGGCCTTCGGCCTGAATCGCGCTGCGATTCAGCGAGCTCGCGCCTTGCGCTCGGTTCGAACCTGCGACCCCTGCCTTCGGAGGGCAGTACTCTTTCCAGCTGCGACTGTTACAACCAGCCGGGCGCCTTGGGAGTGGATTGTATCGTATTGATTACGAGCAGTTTCAGGGGTTGCTGCTCTTGCAACAACACGACAGATCGAACTGTAACCGAGCACTCGAGCAGGAAACAGTCCACGTTTCTCGACTGGTTTCCTAAATAAAAAAGCGCCTCCAGGGGAGGCGCTTTATCCATTCGCAGTGAATCAAATCAAATGGCAACAATCAAGCGAGTTCGAATCGATCGGCATTCATCACCTTGTTCCAGGCCGCGACGAAGTCGGTGACGAACTTGGTCTTGGCATCATTCTGAGCATAGGCCTCGGTCAAAGCACGCAGCTGTGAGTTGGACCCAAACACCAGATCGACGCTGGTACCGGTCCACTTGACTTCTCCACTGGCCCGATCGACACCTTCGTAGATGTCCTCATCGTCTTCTGACTTGCGCCAGAGCAGATTCATATCGGTCAGGTTCAGGAAGAAGTCATTGCTTAACACGCCCGGGCGATCGGTAAACACGCCGTGCTTGGAGCCCTGATAGTTCGCGTCCAGTACTCGCATTCCTCCGACCAGCACGGTCATTTCAGGCGCACTCAAGCCCAGTAATTGAGCCTTATCGATCAGCATCTCTTCATTGCGAACCGTGAACTTGGTGCGGCTGTAATTCCGAAAACCGTCAGCTTCAGGCTTCAACGGCTCAAACGAGTCAGCGTCGGTCTGCTCCTGTGTGGCATCGGTGCGTCCCGGAGAAAACGGTACGGTGACATCCTGTCCGCCGGCCTTGGCTGCAGCCTCAACTGCTGCCGCACCACCAAGCACAATCAGATCGGCCAGCGACACTGTCTTGCCGCCGGTATGGGCGCTGTTGAAATCATTCTGGATACCTTCCAGCACAGACAACACTCGAACAAGGGATTCAGGCTCGAAGGCTTCCCAGCCCTTCTGCGGGGCCAGACGAATGCGGGCGCCGTTGGCACCACCCCGCTTGTCCGAATCACGATAGGTGGCCGCTGAATTCCAGGCAACCGAGATCAGTTCCTGGTTGGTCAGATCGGTGTCCAGAATCGTGGCTTTCAGCGAAGCGATATCGGCATCGTCAATCAATTCGTGATCCACTGGCGGCACCGGATCTTGCCAGATCAGGTTCTCTTCCGGCACTTCTGAGCCGAGATAACGCACCTTGGGACCCATATCACGATGGGTCAATTTGAACCATGCGCGGGCAAAGGCGTCGGCAAATTCGTCCGGATTGGCCAGGAAGTGTTCGGAGATCTTGCGATAGTCCGGGTCTTCGCGCATCGCCATATCGGCTGTTGTCATCATCAAATGAACACGCTCCTCGGCATCTTCAGCATCCGGGGCCATTTCATCCGGTGACGGGTTCTTGATCTTCCACTGTTTCGCGCCAGCCGGACTTTCGGTCAGCTCCCATTCATTGTTCAACAGCACTTCGAAGTAGCTCATATCCCACTGGGTCGGCGTGGGCGTCCATGGGCCTTCGATGCCGGATGTAATGGTGTCCCGGCCCTTGCCGGATTTAAAATCACTGGTCCAGCCAAAGCCCATGTCTTCGAGCGCGCCTGCTTCGGGCTCTGCACCGACATGCGAAGCCGGGCCTGCACCGTGCGCTTTACCAAAGGTATGGCCACCGGCCGTCAGTGCAACCGTTTCGTAGTCATTCATCGCCATGCGGCCAAACGTGTCGCGAATGTCGTGCGCAGAAGCTTTTGGATCAGGATTACCATCCGGGCCTTCCGGATTGACATAGATCAGGCCCATTTGTACCGCTGCCAGGGGATAGGCTAGCTGGCGATCACCGGAGTAGCGGGTGTTGCCCAGCCACTCGTCTTCTGCGCCCCAGTAGATGTCTTCCTCAGGTCCCCAGATGTCAGCACGGCCACCGCCAAAACCAAAGGTCTTGAAGCCCATGGTTTCCAGCGCAACGTTGCCGGCAAGAATAAACAGATCGGCCCAGGACAGGCTGTTACCGTATTTCTGCTTGACCGGCCATAACAGGCGACGGGCCTTGTCGAGGTTGCCGTTATCCGGCCAGCTGTTCAGCGGGGCAAACCGCTGGTTGCCGGTCGATGCGCCCCCACGCCCATCCGATGTGCGATACGTACCTGCAGCGTGCCAGGCCATGCGCACCATAAATGGACCATAGTGCCCGTAGTCAGCCGGCCACCAGTCCTTGCTGTCGGTCATGACATCGGCCAGATCTTTTTTGACTGAGGGTAAATCAAGCTGCTTGAAGGCCTCGGCGTAATCAAAATCTTCACCCAGTGGATCGGCCTTGGCAGGCAGCTGATGCAAAATCCCGATATTGATCTGATTGGGCCACCAGTCGATCGAGCCCGGGCCGCCACCTTTCTGTAGTGTTCGACTGCCGTGCATGACCGGGCAACCACCATTTCCTTCAACTTTCATGTCCATGTCGTTCTCCTGTATTCGCAAGGCAGTCGAATGGATCATCAACTACCTCGAGTGCTCTAAAGCGCTCGGCAAACTGCATCCAAGCCCTGTTGTTGAAAACAGCATAGTCCGCAGAAACCATTATTAAAAGTTGCATTTTTTCATTATGTTGATAGTATTTAATTATGATTAATCTGACGATTCGCCAACTCCGCTACTTTGAAATGCTGGCCCGGCACGGCCATTTCGGCCGGGCAGCCGAGGCGTGTGCCATTTCCCAACCTGCGCTGTCGGTGCAGATAAAGGAAATGGAAGAAACGCTTGGAACCCCGCTGTTCGAGCGTGGCGCGAGACAGGTTCAATTAACTGCGGTTGGTGAATCACTGGTCCAGCGCGTACACGACATCCTGGGTGCGGTCGATGAACTGGGCAATCTGGCGCGCGCAAGCAGCAGCCAGCATTTAGCGCGGTTGCGGCTCGGCATCATCCCGACGATTGCGCCGTACCTGCTGCCTCGCTTGATTCAGCACCTTGCTGAAATGAACCCGAAGCTGGATCTGCACGTTCGCGAAACACAGACGTCACGGCTGCTGAACGAAATCAATGAAGGTCGCATCGATGCGGCCATTCTGGCTTTGCCGGTATCCGAACCCTCGTTGACCGAGGTCGCACTGTTCGACGAGGACTTCGTGCTCGTCAGACCGCTCGAGGATGATCAAAAGCCAGTACCGAAGCGCAGTGATCTTCAGAAAATGCGCTTGCTTTTGCTCGAGGAAGGCCATTGTTTTCGCGACCAGGCCCTGTCGTTCTGTAACCGGCCGCATGACGGGCTGGACGGCAGCTCATTGACGACGCTGGTCCAGATGGTGGCTTCTGGCATGGGCGTGACGCTGATCCCTGAAATGGCTGTGGACGTTGAAACCCGCCTGGCCCAGGTCTCGGTCGCACGATTCAAGGACGTCATGGCCTGTCGAACCATCGGAATGGTCTGGCGCAAAACCAATCCGCTGGCCGAACAATTTGGCAAGGTTGCCGAAATCGTAAAACTCGCCGCAGAAGTTGACCAGGACGTTGCCGAGCGTGGCCATGAGTGACTGGTCGATTCGGCCGGCTCAACCCGGCGATGAGGCCAGCATTCTGGGCTTGATTCGCAGCCTGGCGCGCTACGAACAGCTGGAACACGAGGTGGAAGCTACGCCCGAATTGATTGCTGATGCATTGTTTGGAGAAACGCCGTCTGCCGAAGCGCTAGTAGCGCATGTTGGCGAACAGCCGGTTGGCTTTGCCTTGTTTTTCCATAACTTTTCAACGTTTCTCGGGCGCAAAGGCCTGTATCTGGAAGACCTGTACGTGGAGCCGTCGGCACGTGGCCAGGGGATTGGCAGGGCATTGCTGAGGGCGTTGGCGCGAATCGCGCTGGAACGCGGCTGCGGTCGAATGGAGTGGAGCGTATTGGACTGGAATACCCTGGCCATCGAGTTTTACC
>JGI12210J13797_11228530_pt1 | contig 17876 bp, 16 predicted proteins | sample ElkSlonscriptome_3_FD_13797 | JGI IMG/M metagenome (IMG submission 13797)
CTGAGTTCCACCACACCGATGAGCACTATGCGATCAATTTGCAGTCGCGTAGAAGTTGCGGGGCAGATAGCCGTACTCTTTCCAAAGCGCGTATTGTTCGCGGAAACCTTTTTGAGACTCCCAAATCTTGGCGAACATCTCGTCCTTGGCCGCTTCCTCAGCGAGAACTTCGTTCGTTACCTTCAGTAGTTCGCGAAGGACGGGCTCCGGAAGCTTGCGAGGAGACACACCTTTGTCCGGGAACCCAGCCATGACAGGGCCCTGATTATGCTCGGACTTTGCGAGGCTGTCGGTCACACCCGCTTGGCAGGCCAGATTGAGCATGCCCCGTTGTTGGTCCTCAAGACCTTCCCATTCGTCCTTGTTGACGATCAGGTGCAAGGCCGTAAAGGTTTGGTGCCAGCCAGGGAAATAGTTGTTCTTGACGATTTTGTAGAAACCCAGTCGCTCGTCAACTTCGGGCAGGGAAAACTCGCTCGCGTCGATGTTGCCCTTTTCCAGGGCCTGAAAGATTTCGCCGCCTGGGATCATCGTGACGGATGCACCGAGCTTTTCCATCACTTTACCGCCGAGGCCGGCAAAGCGGATCTTCAGTCCTTGGACGTCCTCGAGAGATGTGATTTCGTTTTTAAACCATCCGGCCGTTTCCGGTCCGATGATCCCGCACAGGATGGGATGAATGTTGTGGGCCGCGTAGAGCTCTTCGCCGAGCTGGCTCCCGCCGCCGTAATACCACCAAGCATTAAATTCCCAGGGTTCCATGCCGAATGGGACCGCGGCGATCAACGGAACTGCGGGAATCTTACCTTGATCGTAGCCGGTCCAGGTGTAACCAGCCTTGACCTTATTGTCCTTCACCGCTTCCAAGATCTGGAATGGTGGGACGATCTTTCCGGGTTCTTCAATTTTCAACAGGATATCGCCGCCGCTCGCGACCTTGAGCTGCTCCGCCACCCAAGGCGCGTTGTCGCCCAACGCGGGAAGGTTTGACGGGAAGGCGATCGGAACCTTCCAGCGGATTTTTTCGGCGGCGGAAGCGGGCGAGGCCGCGGCCCCCCAGAGAAATGCGCCGGCCACCAAAGCCGACACGGTACCGGCCATGACCCGGTTCGTGAGTTTGTTGCTCGTCATCTTGGAAGTTCTCCTACACTTTTCATAGAGTTGAAGAGAAGACCTAACGCTTGGCTCCGGGCTTCATTCGACTCCGGAAGGTCGTGGAACGCGACGCGCGGATGAGGGGGAATGCGGCCAACAGCAAACATCTCCGGAACGGAACGCATCCGTCCGCGCTTCGAAGTACATACCGATAGCCAGAAAAGCAGTCGTCCCGGCACGTCGTCTCCCTCAATGATGCCTTACTCTTCCGTCAAACAGACCGAAGCATGGTCATCTCATTTTTTTAACACCATAAATCGCGGAGATCGGAGAATACAACCCCTTACGCCTGCGATTGGTGGTGATCGTCGCGGTTCGTCCCAACAGAGTGCCGGAGATCCCCGTGGGAATCGCCGGCTAGGTTAGGGAGGACTGTTCCTCTCGAGACCGCTTGCCTGCGAAGCGCAGGACATTCTTCCGCATTGCGGAAGCCTGTTATCGACGTTGGGTTGTTGCCCGAGCTTTCGAGAATACTCATTTGCCCAGTGACACCGAATTCGCGGATTAACATCCGCGGTCTATCGCCAGCCGCGTGGAAACCGGCAAATAGCGAAACTTGCTGTCGGTTGATTCCGTCAAGGATCGGTGACGGCGAGGGGACAGGCATCTCTACGCGGTCCTGGCGAGCATCGCGGGGACCGATCGGCCACATCGGATATGAAAACTGAAATAGGACGCCGGCAACCGCAAGCCGCACGCTCGCCGACGCTTCTGTTCCGAAACCGCAGCGTTGGACACAAAAAGCCGATAGGCGTACTCGCGCACCATCACAAGCGTCTCCCATCCCTTGATCACACTCTTCGGTGTGTTAATGGCCCTCTGATCCGTTATAGTGTGGACCCAATGATTGGTAAGGCCATACAATTGGTCTGACCACAGTACGGATTTAAGAAACGACCTGTCAAGGGTCTCGTGGGGCGATGGGAATTAGTGAAAAAGCCGCTGACCAGTCTGGAGTTTGAAAGTATCAAGGTTCCGAAAGTTTCGGATTCTATTGTCGATCAGTTGGAAGAAATGATTCTCGACGGGGTCCTGAAGCCGGGCGACCGTCTACCGGCAGAACGGGATCTTGCGCTTCAGCTCAATGTATCTCGACCGTCTCTGCGCGAGGCCATTGTCGTTATGGAGGCAAAGGGGCTCTTGCAGGCAAGACGCGGTGGCGGCACTTTTGTCTGTGATGTCATCGCCCATACCATCACCGATCCGCTTGTCCATCTTCTCAAACGGCGTCCCAACACGGCGCAAGATATTGTCGAGTTGCGCCTGTCGCTAGAGGAAGTGGCTGCGTACCATGCGGCGCTACGAGCCAATGATACCGATCGGAAAATTTTGACCCATCGCTACGAGGCTTTGGAAGCTTCCTACGGACTTCGAGACACGGAACGGAACGCCGAGGCGGATGTCGAGTTTCACATGGCGATTGCCGATGCCTCTCATAATGTCGCGCTGGTATTGGTAATGCGCGGCCTATTCAATTTGCTTCGCGTCAGCATTTTTGACAATCTCGTGAGGATTTACGAGGAGGCCTGCGGCAAGGACATCATTATCGGCCAGCATCGGGACTTGTTCAATGCGGTCATGGCGGGAGAGGCAGAGGCAGCCCGTGAAGCTGCCCACAATCATCTTGCGTTTGTTGCGGCCACGTTTCGAGAGGGGCTGGAAGAAGCCGAGCAGGAAAAGCGCTCGCGCCGACGATTGAATAATTTGGAGGAATAGCGGCCGGTCTGCTCGAAGCGCCTCAATTTGCCGTAATGGCCTCTGAGCGGACTTCTCGACAGCGCGGTGTCGAGGTTCCAACAGTACTGTGTATGGGGTTGATATTCACTTTTTGGTCTACACCCCCCCCCGCCGTCCGCGGCGCGCTGGCGAAGGGCTCAACAACGAGGCATACGGCTATGATCGACACGAATTGTATCGCGCGCTAAGGGCGGTACCGGGTAGGCAGCAATCGGCAGCCCGACAGGGCTAAAAGAAAAGAAACATAATCGCTGGGAGGATTTTGGATGAAAGTTGCGCTTTTTGTGCCGTGTTTCGTGGACGCGTTCTTTCCGGAGATCGGCATCGCCACGTTGGAACTCCTCGAACGTCTGGGGGTCGAGGTGGAATACCCCCTCGACCAAACATGCTGCGGTCAGCCTGTCGCCAACAGTGGTTGCCAGGATGATGTCGCCGGTGTGGAGGCCCTGTTCGTCAAGAATTTCGCCGGTTACGAGTATATCGTCACGCCGTCCGGCAGTTGCACCCACCATATCCGTCATCATTTTGACGCCATTCCCCAGACGGAAGAGGTGACGCAGGTTCGCGAACGCACCTTCGAACTTGTGGAGTTTCTGCACGATGTTCTCAATGTGGACGCCTTCCCGTGGGCGGCATTTCCACACAAGGTGGGTCTGCACAATAGTTGCGGCACCCTGCGCGGTCTCCGCCATGCGTCGATGTCGGAGCTGGGCGAGCCGTTCTTCTCCAAACCCGTTGCACTGCTATCCAAGGTGGAGGGGCTCGAGTTCGTAAAGCCCAGTCGTCCCGACGAATGCTGCGGCTTCGGCGGCACCTTCTCCATCTTCGAGGAGCCGGTATCAGCGAAGATGGGCTACGACAAGATCATGGATCATAAGAACGCAGGCGCCGACTACATCGTATCCGCGGACAATTCGTGCCTGATGCACCAAAAGGGGTGCGCCGAACGGATGGGCGTCGATCTCAAGTTCATCCACATCGCACAGATCCTCAATGGAGACAGCGCATGAAACGGATCGATCACGCCGAAGCTTCTTCGCACTTCATCGCGGAAAAGGAAAACGAGGCCTTTCACGACAAGCGGTTGTGGGACCTGAGGATGAAACGCGACGGCCAACGCGACGACGTTCCAGAGTGGAGCGAACTCAGAGATCTGGCTTCGGCCATCAAGGAGCACACGCTCACCCATCTCTCCGATTATCTCCTGCAGTTTGAGGAAAATGCAAAAAAGAACGGGGCGTACGTGCATTGGGCGCTGGACGCCGAAGAGCACAACCGCATCGTCCACGAGATCCTCGCTGATCACAAGGCTAAGACCCTGGTCAAGAGCAAGTCCATGCTGACCGATGAGTGCGAACTGCGGCCGTATCTTGCGCGGCGGGGTGTCGATGTCATCGAGACAGATCTGGGAGAGCGTATCCAGCAGTTGGACGATGAACCGCCGAGCCACATCGTCGTGCCCGCCGTACACAAGCTGCGTGGAGACGTTGCCGAGGTGTTTGCGCGAACCCTCGACTCCGATCCGGCCAACGATGACCCGCATTACTTGAGCGAGCATGCTCGGATCACTACTCGGCCTTACTTTCTCAACGCCGAGGCCGGCATGACGGGTGGCAACTTCGCGGTGGCGGAAACAGGAGCGGTCGTGGTCTGCACCAACGAAGGAAATGCCGATCTGAGCGCGACGGTTCCGCCGCTGCATATTGCCTCCATCGGCATCGAGAAGGTGATCCCGCGCACGGAGCATGTGGCGGTGTTCGTTCGCATGCTGTCTCGGAGTGCGGTGGGTTCGCCGATCACGCAATACACATCGCATTTCCGCAAGCCGCCCGACGGCGGCGAGCTGCATATTATTCTGGTGGACAACGGTCGCAGTGAGCGACTGGGCATGGAGGAATTCTGGACATCTCTCAAATGCATCCGCTGCGGCGCCTGCATGAATACCTGCCCGGTTTACCGGCGCAGTGGCGGGCTCAGCTACGGCGGCGTCTACTCGGGGCCCATCGGCATCATTCTCAACCCCACGACCGATATGCGCAAGTACAGCAACCTGCCCTTCGCTTCGACCCTCAACGGCAGTTGCACGGCCGTTTGCCCGGTAAAGATCAATATTCACGAACAGATCTATCAGTGGCGCCGGATTCTGAGCGAGCACAACCAGCTGCCGTTCGTCAAAAAGGCGGCGATGAAGGTCAGCGGGCGGATTCTATCCGACCCAAAGGCGTACCGGCGCACACTCTCCGCTACCGATGCCGCCATGGAGCACCTTCCGCGGTTCTTGCTCTACACGCGTTTTAATGCTTGGGGTAAGCAGCGCGAAGTGCCGATTACACCCGATCATACTTTCCATGCCTGGTATCTCAAGAACCGGGGAGCGTCCTCATGAATAGCCGTGAAATTATCCTGGAAACCGTCAAGCGCAACCAGCCAAGGGTCGCCGCATTGCCTGAGGTGCCGCTTTTCGATCCCCATCTGCCAGATCCCTGGCGCCAATTCGGGGAGAATTTGCAGCGCATGGGCGGAACGCTCGTTGAGCCGAGCCCGGATGATGGTCTCGCCAGCGTGATTAAGGCCCTTCACCCCGACGCCAAAATCATTGCCTCGGCGACCCCGGAGATAGAGGGCACGAAGCAACTTGAAGGTGTGGGAGCGCCTCGGAACCTTAGTGATGTGGATGTGGGGGTGGTCCGAGCCGCATTTGGTGTGGCCGAGACAGGATCTGTGTTCTTGAGCGATGTCGATCTCGGGATAAGGGCGCTCGGGTATCTTTCGCAGCACTTGGTCGTTTTGCTCGATCCGGCCGAAGTGGTGGGCAATCTGCATCAGGCCTACCATCGCCCCGAATTCGCGACGGCATCCTATGCCGTACTCATGACTGGGCCGTCGGCGACCGCCGATATCGAAGGGGTGTTGATCCATGGCGCGCAGGGGGTGAGAACTTTGTCGGTTGTCGCGCGTCCAGTAGCGGTGGCCTCACAGCAAGCAGCCACAAATAGCCAATAGGAAGCAGGTGCTAAAATTCCTGCTCTAACGGCCGCTCGAGTGTATTTGCCGCTTCAACCGAAATTCCGCCTTGTTTGTTGGTGTAGATAAATGCAGGTAATGCAAGGGATGACGAACCGGAGTGTTCAAATCGGTCAATTTTCGCCGACGCGACGGTTGGCCGTGTCCTTGCTCCGAGGTTATTAGAACAGGAAATTGCAGTCCTGTTCGTTGACACGCACGCATGGGGGGTTGAATCACTGTTTGGCTGCGGTTTTTGGATGCCGCTGTCACTCTTTGCTTTATTTCGTTACGGTACCTGATGATATGAACCGTGTGGCGGTTTTACCTCCTGAGATCATCACATCGGAAGTGAAGAGGGGTTAAGCGAGTGCATTGGCGAATGGCGACGAAAACGCGGTCTCTGACAGCGTGCATAGTGGTTTTGGTGGCGCTTTTCGCGTGGAACAGTCCCGCTTATTCTACTGAAAAGGCGACACAGGCGAGTAAATTTATCGAGGGGTTGGCTGGTGAGGCCGTCAACGCGCTAACCGCCCCAGATGTTTCGGCAGAACAGCGTGAGCAACTGTTCAAGACGCTCCTAAACAAGAACTTTGCTGTCACGACGATTGGGCAGTGGGTGCTGGGGCGCTACTGGGCGAAGGCAACGGCCGAGCAACGAAGGGAGTACCTTCGGCTTTTTGAAGAGATGATCGTGGTTACGTATTTAAACCGTTTCAAACGCTATTCCGGCGAATCCCTGGTCGTGACGAGGGCGCTGGTCGATGACCAAAGCGGGGACGCAATGGTTTTTTCGCAGATCAAACGCCCTTCTGGCAGTGCGCCATTGGATATCGCGTGGCGCGTCCGTCCCAAGGGTGATTCATTTAAGATCGTTGACGTGTCGGTGGAAGGCGTCAGCATGAGCCAGACCCAGCGCACGGAATTCTCCTCTGTCATTCGTCGGAATGGTGGTCAGATCGAGGGGTTGCTGGCGGAAATGCGTCAGAAGGTCAACGGCTGAGCTTGGAGCTGTGCCAACATTGTTTCCACAGGGTACTTCCAAATGACCGCGGAGTCGGTGTCGCTCGCCGAATCGCCTTCCGGCAAAGACGCTGCGTACGAGAATTTTCCGGTAGGCTCGTGGATCTTGCCGGCGGATTTGCGGCCTCACATCGCGACTTTTTACCACTATGCACGCGCTATTGACGACATAGCCGATAGTCCGAAGCTGGACCCGGGAGAAAAAATTGCGCGGCTCGATGGCTTTAAGAGCGCCATTGAGGGGTACGATACCGAAAATCCGGCTTTTGCCAAAGCGCATGCTATGCGGCGAAGCTTGAACGAAACAGGAACCAACCCCCAACACTGCATCGATCTTATCGCTGCCTTTAAGCAGGACGCAATCAAGCGAAGATACGAGGACTGGAACGACTTGATGGCGTATTGCCTGCTTTCGGCATCGCCCGTAGGACGCTATCTCGTAGACTTGCACGGTGGATCAGCGAATGGCTACGGCCCCTCCGATTCGCTGTGCAATGCGTTACAAGTCATCAATCATCTGCAGGATTGCCAAGACGATTATCGTTCGCTTGACCGGGTCTATTTACCCTTGAGTTGGATTGAAGCTGAGCGTGCAAGTGTGGTGGATCTCGACAAAGCGGCTTCTAGTGCTGGAATTAGGCGGGTGCTCGACCGGGCATTGGACGAAACGGAGACATTGCTGCTTGACGCTGTGCGGCTTCCCAAGGGACTTGCCAGTCGCCGTCTATCGATAGAATCGGCGGCGATTCTGAACATTGCTTGGTCGCTAGTTGACCGACTTCGTCGAGAAGACCCATTGGCCGGGCGGATTCAGCTCAACAAGGCGGAATATTTGTGGTGTTGTATCCGGGGAGCCGTTTCGGCGCTGGTGTGAACAATGCTCGAGTACGTTGTCTTGGCCCTAACGGTAATCTCCTTTGTATCGTTGTTGGGGCTCTGTTTTTTTCGAGGGGGCTTCTGGCGAGCGGATCAAAAGTTGCCGCAGCAGATCACCGATTGCGACCGCTGCCCGATGGTCACAGCGGTAATACCCGCACGTAATGAAGCTGCAACAATTCAGAGTGCCGTGACCTCGTTGGTCCGCCAAAATTATCGAGGGCCGTTCAACATCATTGTGGTTGATGATTGTAGCGTGGACGATACTGCTCGATTGGCTAGAGAGGCAGCTACCGAGCGGAACATCGTAACCGTGATCCCCGGGCAGCCGCTGCCTCAGGGTTGGACCGGAAAGCTTTGGGCGTTGGACCAAGGCTTGCGCCACGGATCTGAGCGATGGCCCGAAACGGAGTACTGGTTGCTGACTGATGCGGATATCGAGCATGATCCGTCGGTTCTGAAGCGCCTTGTCGCCAAAGCCGAGTTTGGGGAACTGGATTTGGTATCGTTGATGGTAAGACTTTACTGCGGAAGCTTTTGGGAGCGGCTGCTCGTTCCCGCATTCGTGTTCTTTTTTCAAAAACTGTATCCATTTCCGTTGGTCAATCAGCCAGAACGCTCGGAGGCCGCTGCAGCGGGTGGATGCATGTTGGTCCGCCGGTCAGCGTTAGCAGCGATCGGCGGCGTTGCCGCTATTCGTGATCACCTCATCGACGACTGCGCGCTTGCTGCGCGGATAAGCCAACATGGCCCGGTATGGCTTGGCCTAGCCTCGCGGACTCAAAGCTTACGGGCGTACGAAGAACTTGCCGAAATTTGGGCAATGGTCACCCGCACGGCTTTTACTCAGCTCAATCACTCCCGCGCGTTGCTGGTAGCGACGGTGATCTCAATGTCGCTTATCTATTGCGTGCCCCCGCTGGCTGTTGCCTATGGTATTGCGGTTGGAGACGTTTGGAGTGCTGGATTTGGCGTAGCGTCGTGGTCGCTCATGACGGTAATGTATTGGCCAACCCTCAAAATCTATGACTTGCCGCGTTGGCGTGGGTTTTTTCTGCCAGTGGCGGCTTTTCTGTTTGTCTTAATGACTGTTGACTCAGCGTGGTCGCATTGGAAGGGGAAGGGCGGCCTGTGGAAGGGGCGCTCATATGGCGGGGTTTGATTGCGTAACCATGGTCCCAGGGAGAGCCTTGCCAATCGACAACTCTGACACCGAAGACATTCACTATGTGGAGTCGATTGTTCGCCGTTCGGGAACATCTTTCTATTGGGCAATGCGGCTTCTTCCTCTCGAGAAGCGTCAAGCCATGTTCGCCATCTACGCATTCTGTCGCGAGGTGGACGACATCGCCGATGACCCGGGTGACGAAGCATCAAAACGATCTCGACTAGCAGACTGGCGGAATGAAATCGCGAGGATGTATCAGGGAGACCCAACTCGAAGCGTGTCTCGTGCAGTGATTCAAGCTTCAAAGCGCTTCGACCTAAGGAAGGAAGATTTTGAAGCAATCGTGGCCGGAATGGAAATGGATGCAGGTGACCGCGTGAGAATTGCCGACACAACAGAACTAACGCTCTACTGCGATCGTGTCGCTTGCGCAGTCGGTCGGCTCTCCACGCAGATCTTCGGTGTTGAAGAGCCTAAGGGTCGTCAATTGGCCAAGGAACTCGGGCAGGCTTTGCAGTTAACGAATATTCTCCGGGATCTTGAGGAGGACGCCCATAGGGACCGTTTATATCTTCCGGAAGATTTGCTTCGTGCTCATGGAATTAAGACCACCGAAGACCCCATGACAGTGTTAAAGCAACCCGAGGCGACTGCCGTATTTCAACAAATTTCAGAGGTTGCTCAAGCACGGTTCAGCGGCGCGGCAAAGGTCCTCTCCTCCTGCGACCGGCGCCAGGTAAGGCCCGCCACGATAATGATGGAAGTATACCTACGAACCTTCAATAGATTGATGTCGCGGGGGTGGCGCAAGTGGGCCGAACCCGTATCCGTTCCTAAGATTGAAAAGCTGTGGGTTGCCCTTCGCCACGGAGTGATCTGATTGAGCGGAAAGATCCACGTAATAGGCGCCGGCCTCTCAGGTCTGTCGGCTGCTGTGTGGCTGCTCAAGGCTGGACGATCGGTTGCAGTCTACGAGGCCGCTGGACATGCAGGGGGCCGTTGCAGATCCTATTTCGACGAAAACCTTGGGAGGCTGATCGACAACGGTAACCATCTCATCCTCAGCGGTAACCGAGCCGTCTACCAGTTTATGGATGCCATTGGCACTGAGGACCGGCTTTGCGGGCCCGAACGAGCTGAGTTTGAATTTGTTGACTTGCGTGACGGCGCGCGATGGACGGTGCGGCCGGGGGCGGGGCGTGTTCCTTGGTGGATTTTATTCAAGGATCGCCGTGTTCCCGGAAGTCGACTTATAGATTACATCCGCGCCCTCGGGCTCGCCTGGGCCAACGGGGAAGAAACCGTTTCGGGATGCCTCGGCAAACAGGGCGCGCTTTTCGAAAAATTCTGGGAGCCTTTGGCTGTCTCGGCGCTGAACACCCACGCGGATGAAGCCGCCGCAAGCTTGCTGTGGCCGGTCGTTGGCGAGACTTTTGGACGGGGAGAAGCCGCCTGCCGGCCGCGGATTGCGCGGAAAGGATTGAGCGATTGTTTTATTGAACCCTCACTCAATTTTCTTGCTAAGCAATCAACGCATGTTCGTTTCGGGCAGCGGCTTCGCTGTTTTGAATCGACCGAGGACAAGATTACCGCGCTGCATTTTTCCGGTGATCATGTTATTGAGTTGGATCGTGATGACTCCGTAATTCTCGCGGTTCCACATGGAGCGGCGATAAAGGCAGCTCCGTGGATGCAAGCGCCAAGAGGTAGCCGCGCGATTGTCAACGGGCACTTCCTGCTTTCCCAGGCATTGGACCATCCTCGCATCTTGGGTATGGTCGGTGGCACGTGTCATTGGCTATTTGTTCGTGACGATGTTGCTTCGGTTACTGTCAGCGCCGCCGACGTGTTGGCCCGGGACGATCCCCAAGAAATCGCCATAAGAATGTGGGATGAAATCGCTCAGGTCATGGGGTTGGAGGGGGCACCGCTTCCAGCATATCGCATTGTGAAGGAGAAGAGAGCGACGTTCGCACAGACGCCAGAGGAGGTGGCGAGGCGTCCTGGTGTCCGAACGATTCGGCCCAACCTATTTCTTGCGGGGGATTGGACAGACACGGGCTTGCCGGCGACGATCGAGGGAAGCCTTCGATCAGGACGGAAAGCAGCTGAAACGTTGCTCGCAACTGCAACAAGTCCTTGACAACGTGCAGCTTATCCCGCACCAAACGAGAAGATTGTTACACCGTAGTGACGCCCCGGTCCGGGGACGCTGACAAGTCATGTCGCTTCAGGGGAGTAGAGAATGGGAAACCTGTCTGCAAGTGCAGATGCGGTACAGGCGGCTGCAGTACAATTAAGGGGTGCACTCGACGCGGTAATTGACGAGGCTGCGGGCTGGCTCGCCAGCCGTCAGGCCGATGATGGTCATTGGGTTTTTGAGCTAGAAGCCGACGCGACTATTCCCGCTGAATACATTCTCCTAAATCACTATTTGGGTGATGTCGACGACGCGGTCGAGCAAAAGCTTGGTAACTACTTGCGGCGGCGCCAGGCACACCACGGTGGTTGGCCGCTATACTATGACGGCGATTTCGACCTTAGCGCTACTGTAAAGGCATATTACGCGCTCAAGTGTATCGGCGACGATCCGGCTGCGCCCCACATGACGCGTGCGCGAGACGCTGTGCTTGCTCATGGTGGAGCGGCCGAGGTGAATGTGTTCACGCGAATCGCCTTGGCCCTGTTTCAGCAAGTGCCTTGGCGGGCAGTCCCATGGATGCGCCCAGAGGCCATGTTGTTGCCGAAGTGGGCACCGTTCCATATTGACAAAGTTTCGTATTGGTCGCGAACGGTTATGGTGCCTCTGTTTGTACTGGCTGCGATCAAGCCTCGAGCTGCCAATCCGAGAGGTGTCTCCATCAGGGAACTGTTTACGGTTTCACCGGAGGAACAAAAAGCTTACCTCCGGAATCCAACAGGCCACCCCTTGGGCGACCTTTTGCTCGTTCTGGACAAAGTTGGTCGCTTGTGTGACCCATTGTTCCCCGAATTTCTGGAAAAGAAGGCCATCAACAAGGCGATGGATTTCGTTAGAGAGCGGTTTAACGGTGAAGATGGTCTTGGCGGCATATTTCCGGCCATGGCCAACGCGGTGATGGCACTAGATGCCCTTGGGTGTCCGCGCGATGATCCCGAGTTCGTGACTGCGCGCCGGGCCATAGATAAGCTGGTCGTCATCCACGATGATGAGGGCTATTGTCAGCCATGCGTTTCTCCGGTTTGGGATACCAGTCTTGCTCTTCACAGCATCCTTGAAGCCGGGTTTAGCGCCGATGACTCGATTGTCGTCAATGCCAATCAATGGTTGAGGAAGAAACAGGTCCTGGATGTAGCGGGGGACTGGGCTGTCAATCGCGGCAACGTCCGTCCTGGTGGCTGGGCTTTTCAGCACGGTAACGATTACTACCCTGACGTAGACGACACAGCTGTTGTGGTCATGGGGTTGGATCGATCAGGATTTGAGGAGTCGCGCGACGCCATCGCTCGGGGAGCCGAATGGGTTCTTGGTATGGAAAGCGACAGCGGTGGTTGGGGCTCATTCGACGCTAACAACGAGCACTATGCTCTAAATAATATTCCCTTCGCTGACCATGGCGCGCTCTTGGATCCGCCATCTGCCGACGTCACGGCACGCTGCCTTGGCATGCTAGCGCAATTGGGTCACGACCGTAACCATCCAACCGTAAGCCGGTCACTTGGGTACCTGCGACGACAGCAAGAAGACGATGGGTCTTGGTTTGGTCGGTGGGGAACGAACTATATTTATGGCACTTGGTCGGTCTTGTCTGCGCTCAATGCGATCGGTGAGGACCCAAGCGCTCCGTACATTCGTAAGGCTGTGGCATGGTTGAAGTCGTCTCAGCGCGAAGACGGCGGATGGGGAGAGGATTGCGCCAGCTACTGGGCGGACCGTAAGCAAGAAACCAAGGCCAGTACGCCATCACAGACAGCTTGGGCCGTGCTTGGGCTTATGGCGGCAGGCGAGGTAGACAGCGACAACGTCCGTCGCGGTATCCGCTATTTGCTTGAGGCGCCGCGTGAGGGCGGAAAGTGGCAAGAATCGTACTACAACGCAGTCGGCTTTCCGAAGGTGTTTTACCTGAGCTATCACGGATACAGCGCGTACTTCCCGCTGTGGGCGCTGGCTCGATACAGAAACTTGAGCCAGTCGAACGCCAAAACGACCATGTATGGGATATGAGTGAGCAGGCTCGGGGTTATCACTGGTCTCGCCCGCGAGGCTGAATGCTTCCGCGCAATTCCAAATCAACGCTCACTCTTGGTTCGCTGTGCTGGTGGCAACTCTGAGCGAGCGGACGAAATCGCGCGCAAATTGGTGGCCGACGGATGCACAGGGCTTGCGAGTTTTGGTATTGCCGGAGGACTGCAGCCCGGACTTTGTCCTGGCGCTCTGGTGATTGCTGGTTCGGTGATCTGTCCGGACAATTCCCGAATAAAAACTGACACGGCGTGGCGACAAAAATTGACGGGGGTCTTGGAGCGCGAACTCTCGCTTGTTGACTCGGATCTATGTGGTTGCGATCAAGCCGTGCTCCTATCCGCGCAAAAGCGCCGGCTTCACGATCAGACTGCTGCGGTGGCCGTGGATATGGAAAGCCATGCGGTTGCGCGTGTCGCCGCTGAACTAAGTGTTCCATTCATCGCAATCCGGGCTATCGCTGATCCGGTTGACCGAGACGTTCCGAGGTGGGTAACTGAAGTTATCGGCGCCGACGGCCGTCCTCGTGCTGGTGCGGTGATCGCTGGCCTGATAAGGCGTCCTTTTGACGTGCCTGCTTTAATGCGCCTTGGGGCAGATACGGAAAAAGCGATTGCGTCGTTACGCCGCGTCGCGCTCACCGCTGGGCCGCTTCTCCAATTGAGCGCCTAAATCCTTAACAAGTGCATCGTACATAAATTCGGCTGGCCGCTGATTCTCAAGCGGGATTTCCGGAGCCATAGGAATGTCGGTGCGGGGACCTCGCAAAGCGACTTTCAGAGCTTTCAACGGATTAGAGACGGTATCATTGACGGCAGTAGCTTCGTATCCGCAATGGACCATGCAATCGGCGCATTTCTCATAATTGCCGGTACCGTAACGATCCCACTCCGTTTCTTCCATCAGCTCACGAAAAGTGCTCGTATAGCCTTCATTGAGAAGATAACAGGGACGCTGCCAGCCAAATATATTACGGGTAGGGTTGCCCCAAGGTGTGCATTTATATTGTTGATTTCCTGCTAGAAAATCGAGAAACAGCGATGATTGACTAAACCGCCATTTATGGTCGCCGCGACCGTCGAAAATATCCCGGAAAAGCTGTTTGGTCCTGGACCGGTTAAGAAAATGCTCCTGGTTCGGCGCACGCTCATAGGCATATCCAGGTGAAACAGTAATGCCTTCAATGTCCAATTCGTCACTACAGAACGTGAAGAACGAGGCCACTTCGTCAGCTGTCATTTGATTGAACAGCGTGCAGTTCACGTTGACGCGAAACCCGAGAGACCGAGCCTTCTTGATTGCCGATACCGCCCGTTTGAATGTGCCTGGTTGGTTGACAGCGTGATCATGCTGTTCCTCTAGCCCATCCAAATGAACCGAGAACGTCAAATACTGAGTCGGCTTGAAAAGATGGAGTTTTTTCTCAAGTAACAGTCCATTGGTGCACAAGTAGACAAACTTTTTGCGTGCCGTAATTCCAGAGACGATTTTGTCGATTTCCTTGTGAAGGAGCGGCTCGCCTCCCGGGATTGAAACGATGGGAGCACCGCACTCATCCACTGCAGCGAGGCAATCTTCGGCGCTCAAACGTTTGTTTAGGACTGATTCCTCATAGTCGATCTTGCCACAGCCCGGACAAGCAAGATTGCAACGAAATAGAGGTTCAAGCATCAGTACCAAAGGGTATTTCTGCACTCCCCGCAGCTTCTTGCCGAGTATGTAAGAACCCACGCGGATCTGCTGGATGACCGGAACACTCATGGCTTCTTAAACCCTCTTATCTTATTCAGCCGCAACAGTGGGATGAACCAACTCACGTGGCAACTTGAACTGCATGTGCTCGTTAACACCATTCAGTTCCTCAACAGTTACCTCTCCAAATTCGCCAAGGCGAGCGATCAGGTCCTGTACAAGTTCTTCGGGGGCTGATGCTCCGGCCGTAACTCCAACCGTGGTGGCATCGACCAACCAGTTGTCTTCAAGCGCGGATGCATCGTCAATAAGGTAACTCGGAATACCAATTTCCGAACCAATTTCACGAAGGCGATTGGAATTCGAACTGTTTTGGGCACCGACCACGAGCAAGAGGTCGACCTGCGACGCTAGTTCGCGAACAGCCTGCTGCCGATTCTGCGTAGCGTAGCAAATGTCTTTGACGTCGGGGCCGACAATCTTCGGAAAACGCCCTTTTAAGCCCTCGATGACAGCTCGTGTATCATCCACACTCAGCGTTGTCTGAGTGACGTATGCAACCTGTGCCGGATCGCGAACCTCAACGCCGTCTACGTCACCAACATCGGATACCAAATGGACACCGTTAGGGATACGTCCTTGCGTTCCCTCCACTTCCGGATGTCCCGCGTGTCCAATCAAAATAACCTCTCGCCCCTTGCGGGCATGGTTCCGCCCTTCCTTATGCACCTTTGATACGAGCGGGCATGTGGCATCTATGACAGGAAGGTTCCGGCGTCTCGCATCTTCTTCGACACTTGCCGCGACGCCATGAGCGCTGAATACCGTAACCGCGTCATCAGGAATTTCTTCCAGCTCTTCAACAAAAACGGCACCTTTTGCGCGGAGCGACTCAACTACGTGCCGATTATGAACAATCTCATGACGGACATACACCGGTGGCCCATAAATCTCGATTGCTCGCTCCACGATTTCAATCGCTCGCTCCACGCCGGCACAAAAGCCTCTTGGCTTGGCCAAAAGGACGCGTATGGCCTTTTGCTGTTTTTCTACCGCCACGACATGGATCTCCAAAGTACCGTGAGGTTCAAGTTCGTTACGCACAACATAGATAGCTTTGATGAAAACGAAAAGAGGGGATTAAACCTCTAAAATGTTCGGGATTTTCCAGCGCGAAACGAAAAAATAGACTGCTTCATTAGGAAATCTCTCGCAGTGCCCACGTGCGTGTCATGCAAATTATTCGGTGTAAGTGTATCAAATTTACATCGGTGTTTTTATAGCGGAATTGGATACGCATCATCGCTTTGAGTTAGGATGCCTTTAAGGCTAGATCATCGGTCCTGCTTTATCGGAGATCCGCATCTTTCAATGTAATTCACCCAAACTCGCGATCTGACCGATACGCATGAACAGTGCTAGGTAGCTTGTGCATATTGAACCGAAATGTGAGGAGCTGCGGCATACTTTGTTCAATTACAAGGCGCGCCCTTCAACAGGGAGTTAAGAGGTGAATGGAATGATGGCCAAGCAGACAAAAAGGTATTGGGTTGGGTTCGACCTTGGTGGAACAAAGATGCTCGCGGCGGTTTTCGATGATGAATTTCGCATTTTGATTCGCAAACGCCGTAAGACCCGAGCGCAAGAAGGTGCAAAGGGCGGCCTTCGACGAATGATTGGCTTGATCGAGGCAGCCTTGGAGGATGCGGGTGTTGCTGCGAGTGACCTAGCGGGCATCGGGGTGGGGTGTCCGGGGCCTCTTGACCTTGATAAAGGCATTGTCCTTGAGATGCCCAACCTCGGGTGGAAGAAAACGCGGGTTCGCGCCGAACTTGAAGCTGCATTGCGGTGCCCTGCGTTTATTCTGAACGACGTAGATGCCGGGATATACGGCGAGCATTGCTTTGGGGCCGCGCGAGGGGCACGTTGCGTCGTCGGCGTATTCCCCGGCACGGGTATTGGCGGAGGAGCTGTATACAAAGGGGAAATCGTCCGCGGTACGACCGGATCTTGTATGGAAATTGGGCACATTCCGGTAATGAGCAACGGACCGCACTGCGGATGTGGCCGGCGTGGGTGCTTGGAAGCCGTATCTGGGCGGCTAGCGATTTCAGCCGCCGCCGCGGCCGCTGCCTATCGAGGGGAGGCGCCGCATCTATTGGCAATGGCGGGAACGGATCTCAGTAATATTCGCAGCCGCGCGCTCAGCGAGTCCATTGCGGCCGGGGATGCCACTATTGAGCAGATTGTTCGCGATGCCGCCCGAACAATTGGCTGGACCATGGCCGGGGTCGTCAATTTGCTGGCGCCAGATATTGTCTTGTTGGGCGGGGGAATGGTTGAGGACATGCCCGACCTTTTCCGCGAGGAAGTCGACGGTGCAATTCGAGATCGTGTAATGCCGTCCTACCAGAGTTCTTTCAGAACGGAAATAGCACAACTGGAGGGAAACGCCACCGTCACCGGTGCGGCCGCGTGGGCAAAACAAGCTACGTGCATACCACCCGGGGGCAGCAGAGGCTGAAGCCCTCAAAGTTGCGTCGGGTTTGGTGCGTCGCCGTACACTTCTTTTGGGTCGAAGGTCTTTGCTTCCTCTTCGAATTTCAATGCTCCGCGGCTTTCGGCCGCGTCTTTGCCGACGGGAATGGAGCGATAAAAGCAAGATCGATAACCCACATGGCAGCTGGCATCGCCATCCACCTCGACTCTAAGCCAAACAGCATCTTGATCATCGTCGATCCGCATCTCGACTACTTTCTGAACAAACCCACTTGTTGCCCCCTTGTGCCAAAGGCACTTGCGGCTTCTACTCCAATAGAACGCTTCACCATGTAAAATGGTCTTTTCGAGTGCTTCGGCGTTCATATAGGCGTGCATCAGAACCTCTCCCGAGGTGGCGTCGGTCGTGACCACCGGGATTAATCCATCAGCGTCGAACTTGGGTGCGAGTTCAGCGCCTTCCTCGACCTGTTCGATACTCAAGCGGGCCGAGAATTCCGC
>JGI12210J13797_10242562_pt1 | contig 17875 bp, 13 predicted proteins | sample ElkSlonscriptome_3_FD_13797 | JGI IMG/M metagenome (IMG submission 13797)
GATCTCCCGAACGACCTGCCGCACCAGGGCATTGACCAGCCAGGGCTGGCCGTCGCTGAGCGCATGGGCGTGATCGACGGCGACGGGAGCGAAGGGCTGCCCGGTGTCGGCGGTGTGCTGTGCGTACAGCTCGGCCACCTCGTCGCGGGTGAAGTTGCGCAGGGTGAGCGACTCGACCTTGATGTTGAACGGGCTCGACGTGCCCAGCTCGGGGCGCTGGTCGTCATCGCGGACCTTGTAGTCCCGAACGTCGCGCAGACCGACCAGGGCCAGGGCGCTGGGGAAGCGACGGGGGCGGCGGCGGAAGCCGGCGCGGAGCTGGTGCAGGACCGAGACGAGGACGTCGCCGGTCAGGGCGTCGATCTCGTCGATGAATACGACCAAGGGACGCGGGCAGCGCTCGGCCCAGGTCTGCAGGGCATTGCGCAGGCGCGTGCCCGGGGGGGAGTCGGGCCAGGGCGGGGGCTGCAAGTCGTCCGGCAGCTCGGCGGCGGCGGAGCGGAGTTCGTCGAGCAGCACGCGCTCGGCGGCGCCGATGTCCGACCCGAAGGCGCGGCCCTCTTCGGCCGAGAACAGCACCGCCGCATGGTGGCCGCCCTCGGACAGCTCGACGGCGAGGGCCATGAGCGCGGTGGTCTTGCCCGCCTGCCGGGGCGCGTGGACGACGAAGTACTGCTTCTCGTCGATGAGCTCGCGCAGCTGGGGCAGGCGCCGCAGCGGAGAGAGCATGTAGTGGTCCTCGGGGCGGCAAGGACCGGCCGTGTTGAAGTGCCGCGGCATGGGAGCCGCGGAGAGGATAGCAGCGGGCTCCGGGCTCGGCTCAGGGCATGGAGAAATCGACGACGAGCTGGGAGACGCCCTGGCCCGTGGAGGGGGAGTCGCTGGAGCTGCCCGTGGCGTCGTACTCGGCGGTGAAGGTGTCGTCGGTACCCCAGGTCATCTGCACCGAGATGGTGTCGACCTCGGGCGGTTCGAGCGGGACGAGACCGGGGTCGAGGGCGTCGAGGGGCTCGAGCTGGGCGGTGCCGCTGTAGCGTGACGAGCCCTCGCGCTGGACGAGGGTGATGGGGGTGCTCAGCTCGACCCCGCCGTCGTCGACCCTCACGAAGGTGACGGTGGCGTCCACGAGCAGGGCGTCGGGCTCGCAGACGGGCGTCTGCTCGGTGCTGTGGTGGGTCTGCACGCGCGCGGTGGCGGGGTCGATCTCGGCGATGGCGTCGACCGGCAGCGCCTGCCCGGCCTTGGGCACCATGAGCACGTCCTCGCCGTCGTGCCACGTGAGCGTGCCGCGGTGGGGGGTGCCGAGGCGCTCGAGATCGTCGGCGAGCACGGTGCCCCACGCGGTCGCGTCGTCGGGATCGATGGTGATGTCGTCGGAGGCGCAGCCGCCGATGGGCTCGCGCTGGGGGCAGCCTCCGAGGACGATCGGGACGATGGGTAGCGACAGCGCGAGGGCGCGGGCGCGGTGGAGGTGGGGGAGCTTCATGGTCGAGGATCTCCTGGATCGTCGAGGGCACCCTCGGGTGCGTGGCGCGGGTGGGGGGGAGCGTCGCTGAGGAGGGACAGCCGCGTGGGGTAGCGTCGTGAGACGACGTCTGTATCACGCACGGGGCGGGTCACGACGTAGTCTACCGCGAGTTCGCGGGCGGCAATGGTGATCCGTCTGTTCTGTGTTCTCTGTTCTGTTCTGCTTGGAGGTCCACTGACCCGAACGTGGCATGCGTGGGGGCGTGGGGGGTGGCAAGGCCGACCGGCGAAGGATGAATGATGTGTCGAGCTGGGACGAATACGCCCTCTTGACTTTCTGAATCGGAGGGGGCCAACAACATTGTTGGGATAGCGATCCTGTGCACATCTCGGTCGGGCTTCAATCTCGCGGATTATGCGATCGTGATCGGCGATCAGCTTCAATGGGGCCGCCCCGAGATCGGGGCGGAAGGGGATAAGTGGCAACGAGCTACCGACTTGGCGGGGGCGCTTCAATGGGGCCGCCCCGAGATCGGGGCGGAAGGGGATAAGTGGCAACGAGCTACCGACTTGGCGGGGGCGCTTCAATGGGGCCGCCCCGAGATCGGGGCGGAAGGGGCGAGGGTGTGTGCCGTGGGTCTGGCCAGTGCCAGGGCTTCAATGGGGCCGCCCCGAGATCGGGGCGGAAGGGGCCGGTCCGGAACACCTTGAAATCGCAGTGCGTCTGGTCCGGGCCGCTCGCCGGCGCGCCTCGGCAGCGGCGGCGGCCGCCTGACCTCGCTCCCCTCGGCGCTGCGCCCTGCCGCGCCCACCCAGACCTCGACTCACGGCTCCCCGGTCGTCGTCGGGGTCTTCGTCATCTGCACGACGGCCACCGCCGCACACAGCACCAGCACCACGCCCGGCCCCGCGCCGCCGCCCACCCCGATCGCCAGCGGCAGCGGCAGCACCCACGAAAGCCCCCGCCCAGCACCACCCCCAGCCCCCCGCCGGGGACCGCGAGCGGGGGCAGCACCAGGTCCCGGTAGGGCGGCTCCCCGCGGCGGATCAGCACTCCGTTCCGCACCCGTCGCAGCTGCAGCACCACCACGGCCACCACGAACCCGGCCACCAGCCCCACCGCGCCGCCTCCCAGCGCACCCATCACCGCGTCACGCATCGGCGCTCACCCGTGGCTCTCGTCGTGCGGGCCGTCGCTCATGCGGGCTCATCCCTCACGGGCTGACGTGCCTCACGGGCTGACGTGCGTAGCATTCCCCGCCAGCAGCTCCGCCAGCCAGTCCACGAAGAACACCCCACTCACCTCGGTCGAGCCATACGTCCCGAACGGCAGGAACGTATGCCCGATCCCCTGCACATAGTACGTACCGAACCCCGGATCCCCAGCCATCACCTCGTCGCGCAGCTGCACCAGCCCTGCCTCGTACTCCGCCCCGGGGTACAGCCCTCCTACGCATTCATTCAGCCCGCCCGACAAGAACGTGCGGATCGTGCCGTCGCGCAGGTACGACAGCAGCCCGAAGCGCTGATCGGCGTGCTGCTGCCGGACGTACTGCGCCAGATCGATCGCCCACCCGCCCGCATCGAAGCACCCCGCGCACCCCACCGGCAGGGTGTCGTCCAGCCCCCACAGCTCGCGCCACCCCTCCTGCAGGCACGCGGGGATGGAGTCGTCGCTCATCGGCGGCCCGGAATCATCGAGCAACGTCACCGGCGCTCCCGCATATCCATACGCCGTCGCGATCCGATCATAGTTGTACGCCGATCCGTACCCGCCTGCGCTGATCCCCGTGACCAGCACGTGCGACGGCGAGGGGAACGTGGCGCCGATCCGCTCCAGATCGAGCCCGAAGTTCCGAAAGCCCACGAACTGGTGCGACCCCACGAAGCCGGGCACGTCGGCGTCGTTCCGATCGCCGGCGTGCACGTCTCCGGTGCAGTAGGGCACGTACACGAAGCTCCAGTCGCGCACCGGGTTGCCGGGCTGGTCGGCGAAGATCCCCGACGACAGTACCGTCGGCACCAGCAGGTCGAACGCGTTCTCGTCGAAGTTGGCGAAGCTGGCGTAGAACAGCGAGCACGTGGCGAAGTCGAAGCAGCCGCCGCCGCCCTCGAAGTACACGACCAGTCCGTCGCCCTCGCCGTAGCGCACACCCACGCCGGTGGGCGAGCCGTCGATGCACTCGGTGCCCTCCACGTCGACCCACTGCCACTGGCCCGGCTCGCCGTCGGGCAGCGGCTCGCCCTCCCAGGGCGGCTCGCCGGTGGTGCTGCCCGAGGTGCCGTCGGCCGGCTCGGGACCGGTGCTGCCGGTGCCCTCGGCGCTGCCGGACCCGGGCTCGGGGATGGCGGGGCCCGAGCCATCCACGCCGTCGTCGGTCGAGGTCGAGCCCGCGCTCGTGCTCCCGTCTCCCGAGACCACGAGCGGGTCTTCACCTCCGCACGCCAGCGGCAGCAGACCCAGAGCCATCCCCAGCGCAGCGAACCTAGCCATCCGCTCCATCCTGCCACCTACGGGGCGACCACGGGTCGGAGAAATCGACCGGCGAGCGGGGCAGCGAGCGGCTGCCTCGGGCGAAGAGACGGGCGAGGAGACGGGCGAGGAGACGGGCGAGGAGACGGGCGAGCGGCCGCCCGAGCGAGCTACGCGATGCTGCCGCGCTCCCGCACGAGCGCCACCCCGGTCTCGGGCAGCGCGGCGAGCGTCACCAGGCGGGGAGGGGGCACGGGCCGGGACAGCAGGTGCCCCACGTAGTGCTCGGCCGCGCGCGTCGCCTCCGTCGGCTGCGGCGCGAACAGCATCGACTCGAGGCAATTGAAGCGCTCTGGCAGGGCCACGAACGGGCTCGAGGTGTTCATGCCCCTACTACGCCCAGGAGGGGGTCTCGACGCAAGAAAGCCGCGAGCGTAGCCCAGCGCACGCATGGTCGATCGCACCGCCCGCCCCGGCCGGCGCGGCCGGCTCGGCGCGGCCTCGCTCGGTCAGTAGACGCACTCGAGCGCGAACGAGGGCGCATCCATGCAGGGAGCGCTCCCCCAGCCTCCATCCGTGCACTGGAAGTCTCGTTCGACGCAGTTCTCCATCCACAGCGTGCCCACGTGGTCGCAGACGTACACGCACTGCTGGCCCTGGTCCTCACAGGTGAAGCAGACCGGGAGGTCCTCGCAGGTGGCGCGAAACTTCGCGTAGCACTCGTCGCGGGTGGCGGTGAGGTGGCAGCAGTCGGTGCCCGTGCACTCGCAGCCGCTGACCTGGACGCAATCGTATCCGTCCCACGCGTAGGCGACGGGGCGACAGGCGCCGGTGACCGTGGCGCGCCACGCATCGCAGCCCAAGACGCTCTCGCACTCCTCGCCGCCCGAGCCGTCGACCAGCCCGGACCCGCCGTCGTTCCCCGTCTCGCCGCCGCCCCCGGAGCCACCCCCGGAGCCGCCCCCGGTGTCGTCGTCGCTCACGCTCGGGCCGCACGCGATGACCACGAGGATCGCGACGCTCGAGATCCAGGGGCGAGCCGATGCCGCGAAGCCGTTCATCGTGCCTCAGGCCTTGCAGACGGCGGTGTTGGTCATGTCGACCTTGTAGACCATGCCGTTGGCCTCGACGTCGAGCGAGGCGGCGATCCCCACCGCGCCCATCAGCCCGACCGCGGTCACGTGCAGCATGTCGCTCACGTTCATCACGGGGCGGTTGTTCGAGAAGAACACCAGCCCGCCCGACACGCCGTCGATGATGAAGTTGGCCCCCAGGGTGATCACGGTGACGAAGCCCCGGAACTCGAGCGGCGTCATGCCTCCCGGCGGCGCGTCGGGGCCGTTGACCAGCCGCGTGCCGCCGCTGATGCCGAGCTTGGTGGCGTCCTTGAGCATGTCGATGGCCTTGCCCTGGGCCGCGCCGCCCAGGCGCTCGGCGATCTCCTTGGCCACGCCGGCGCTCATCCGGCCGGTGGCCTTGCCGCCCACGAAGGGGATGCCCCAGCCCGCACCCACGCCCCCGCCCCCGCCGAACCCGGAGACCTCGATGGAGAGGTCGCTGTCGTCGCTGACCAAGCCGGTCGCGAAGTGGCTGCCGTACGCCTTGACGTTCACGGGGGCGACCGCGGCCGCTCCCCCGGTGGCCACGTCGGCCACGTCGATCCCGATGCTGGCCTGGCCCGGCGCGACCATCGACCACTTCGACCACCGAGGCATCGAGAGCTGAGAACCGGAGAGCTTCTGACAGAGTTCCTTGATGAATCCGAGCATGACGACGAACGATGGCTATCCACGGATGGAGACGCGAGGATCGAGGCGATATCTCGCTCTCGCCCCAATGTGCTCTGAATTTCTCCGGAGCGCGGCGGAATTCTCGTCGAGAGACCCTCGGTCGGTGTCATCGATCGAGCGTGGCTTACGAAGACTACGCCGCTCGAAGTGATCCGCGCGGTGAGCTTCGAAACGAGTGAGGGGAGGAACGCCGCGGCGATCCTCCCCCCCTCGTGACCGCACCGGACGGGCGCGTGCGGCCGAGCCCGTCGACCTAGCGCCTTCGACGACGCCGGCCCAGGCCGAGCAGGCCGAGGGCGAGCAGCCCGCCGAGCGCGTCGCGCAGGGGGCTGGAGGCGCGCGCGGTGGAGCAGTTGCAGCCCCCGTCGTCGTCGAGCGGGATGAAGCCCGAGTCTTCGGTCGGGCCGCCGGACGAAGAGGTGCTCAGCGGGGCGCCGGTGCTGTCGTCGAGGCCCGAGGTGGCCGGGACGGTGGTCTGGCCGCCCGTGTCGTCGAGGCCGCTGTCGCCCCCGGAGTCGCCGGTGCCGGAGCCGGAGCCCGAGCCGGTGTCGTCGCCCCCCGTGGTGCCGGGGTCGACCACGAGCAGGCAGTCGTTGCTGCACTCGTCGTCGTCGTCGTCGTTGCCGTCGTCGCACTCCTCCATGCCGGTCCAGAGGAATCCGTCGCCGCACCGCGCCTCCATGCAGCCCTCGACGCACGCGTCGTTGTCGTCGTTGTCGGCGTCGTCGCACTCCTCCTCGCCGATCCACACGAAGCCGTCGCCGCACGTGGCCTCCACGCAGGTGGTGGGGCAGGCGTCGCCGTCGTCGTCGTCGCCGTCGTCACACTGCTCGATGCCGGCGCGCACGAAGCCATCGCCGCAGAAGGCGTCGACGCAGGTGTTCAGGCACCCGTCGGTGTTGGACATGTTGCCGTCGTCGCACAGCTCCTCGCCCATCTGGACGAAGCCGTCGCCGCACGTGGCGGGGGCGCAATTGGAGGGGCACTCGTCGTTGTCGTCGAGGTTGCCGTCGTCGCACTGCTCGACCCCGGCGTGGACGAAGCCATCGCCGCACACGGCGGGCTCGCAGGCGGAGGTGCAGGCGTCGGTGTCGACGAAGTTGCCGTCGTCGCAGATCTCCATGCCGGCCACGTGGATGAAGCCGTCGCCGCAGAAGGCAGGCTGGCAGGTGGACGGGCAGGCGTCGGTGTCGATGAAGTTGCCGTCGTCGCAGCCCTCCGGGCCCACCCACAGCGTGCCGTCGCCGCAGGTGGCAGCCACGCAGGTGGCCAGGCAGGCGTCGTCGTCGTCGGTGTTGCCGTCGTCGCAGTCCTCCACGCCGGCCTGGAGGTAGCCGTCGCCGCACGCGGCGGTCTGGCAGGTGGTGGGGCAGGCGTCGGTGTCGTCGGTGTTGCCGTCGTCACAGGTCTCGCCCATGTCGAGCTGGCTGTCGCCGCAGGTGGCGGGCTCGGCCGAGCACTGCGCGCTGCAGCCGTCGCCGCCGGTGCCGTTGCCGTCGTCGCAGCCCTCGCCCGGGTCGACGTAGCCGTTGCCGCAGCACTGCGCCTCGAGCCGGATGATGGCCGGGGAGGTGACCCCGCCGGACTCGAGGTCGACCGCGAGGTAGACCGAGCCGTCGTTGCCCAGCGCCCGCCCCGGCGTGCTGCCGGTGGCCCGGAGATCGGTGATCGTGTACGAGGCGCCCCCCTCGGTGATGAGCGTGTCGTTCAGCGCGACCAGCCGGGTGGAGCTGGCCGCGAGGTTGGCGGGGTCGCAGCTGTAGAAGGTGGCCTTGCCGGCCGCGCCGTAGCCCCAGCCGTGCACCAGCACGCCCTCGTCGTTGAGCGCGAGCAGGCGCAGGGCACCCGTGGTGAGCGCGATGCCGTCGAGCACCTGACCCTCGCGGGCCACGATGGCGCCGTCGTAGGCGATGAACTCGTCGGACGCGGTCGGGCCGTTGGTGTCGCCGCTGAACGCGTAGTGGCCGGCCTCGTTGATGGAGACGAGATCGAAGTTGTCCCAATTCTCGCCGGCCATCACGGGGTTGTCCTCGCGGGCCACCAGCATGCCGTCGACGTAGACGAAGCCGTCGTTGGCGACGTTGCCGGTGGTCATCTGCAGCACCGTGATGACGTGGCTGCCGGCGCTGGAGAACTGGTAGTCGAGATCGAGGCCGTTGGGCGGGCCGGCGATGGTGAAGCCCCCCACCATGTCGCCGGTGCGCAGCACCACCGTGGCGCCGGCAAAGCTGGCCTGGGGGCTGCGCATGAGCGCCTGCGCGGTGGGGTTGAGCCCCCCCATGGAGTTGAGCCCAGACAGCCAGTAGGCCTCGCCGCCCACGCTCATGGTGGGCCGGTCGTACGAGGTGGCGATGGTGCCCGGGGGCTGGGCCGGCGCCTGGGCGTTCTCCACCGCGAGCACGCCGTAGTGGGCGTACAGGCCGTCGAGGCCGCCGATGGTGGGGCTGTACAGGTAGCGCCCGTTGGGGCTGGTGCCCAGCGACGCCTCGCCGTTGCCGAGCATCACGCTCACGGCGTTGCTGTCGAGCCAGATGACCTGGTCGTCGCGGAACAGGTAGCCCGTGCCCGACGCCAGCTCGCCCCGGAACGCGACGGTGCCGTTGGCCTCGACGAAGGGGGCCCGGACGGTGCCGATGGCCTCCGCTGCGCCGGAAGGAACCTGACCGCTGCGGGCCACGATCTGGCCGGGAACGTCCGCTGCGACGGCATTCGAGGCCATCAGGGGCAGAGAGGCCAGCGCGGCTACGACGAAGGTGGGACCACGAACACCCGCATGGGCGGCGGACGCCGGAGTCGATCGACCAAGGCTAATTCGAAACACGACTCAGCATACGTCATCCCCTCGGGAGATCGATCTTTCTTCGCAGATCCAGCGGGCCCGATCCCGGTCGTCGCCGGTCGGGAGAGATGGTCCCATGTGATCCCGAGCCGTCGTCTTGGTCAGCGTCGATCCGACGTGATCACGCGGGGCGTTCGCTTCACGACGTGGTCCTCGTGGCGTGCACGTGAACACCTGTGAGCGGCATCGTCTGCGCAGTCCGTCGGGCAAATCCGTCGGGGGATCCGTACAGTACCGCGCGCATGGTCAGTCCTCGGGCGAAGCGGTCGGCGAGCAGCCACTCGATGGTGTCGTAGGTGTCGCTGCTCTCGTCGATGCCCGCGTCGTCGGGCCGGTGGGGGCGCATGTTCACGAACTCACCCTCCGACATGAAGCAGCCCCGCACGTCCTGCTCGACGATGACGTACCCGCGCTCCATGAGCGTGCGGCTGGGGCCGAGGTGATCGGGCAGCTCGTCCTCGCCGTAGGGGCCGACGCCGTAGGGGGTGCGCTTCAGCAGGATGGGGACCGGGCCAGCGGCGTCGCGCGGCTCGTAGATGGCGGTGAACAGGGCCACCCCGTCGCGCATGGGGATGCGAGCCTCTCGCTTGACGTAGTGCGCCCGAACCCACGCCGCGTCGGGATCGTCGGCGACGAGTACGTCGGTCGGCGGCGTCGCGACGACGGGCGGGGCGGGAGCCCGAGGGAGATCGCCGGCGGCCGGTCGGCAGGCGATTTCGAGCATGATGAGGGTTCCCCAGACCACGGCGCGCAGCATGACGAGCACGATACCGGCCGGGTCGGGCCGAGGGGGCTCGAACGAGATCAAACAATAACTGTGTTCTGTGGCCACGGAGAGCGTCCTGGCGCGGATGGGGCGGGGGGTGGTGAGCCATCCGACGATTTTTTTGCGTGGGGTCCGGAAACCTCTCCGACATGTGTGTCTGACCTGGCGTGGATGTGGGAGCCGGAATACCCGGACCTACATCGGGGAGCGAGACGTCGATGAAGAACACGGTCATGTGGAGCGCGGTCGCGGGTCTGGTGCTGGGGATGCCGGCGTGCGGCGGCGAGGCCGAGCCCAACGAGACGATGGGCGACGGCACGGGGCTCGGCATGGGCGACGAGTCGGACGAGGGCGCGGCCGAGGAGTCGACGGGGGGCGAGCCCGAGACGGGCGAGGAGCCCGAGCCGAGCTCGCCCTGCGACGAGATGACGTTCGACAACGTGATCGACCAGGCCGCATGCCCGCAGATCCAGGGCGAGGGGGTGCTCCCGCCCGAGGCCGACTCGGTGGAGTTCTGCCGCCGGGCGTCGATCGACCTGCTGGGGCAGTCACCCACCGCGGTCGCGTACGAGGCGGACTGCAAGTGGTCGACCGCGGACGAGATCATCGACGACTTCATGGCGCGCCCCGAGTACGTGCTGGGCTGGCAGCGGGTGTGGGGCGACGTCTTCCACTACACCTCGGCGATCGTGCACCACGAGGCGATCATCGACCTCGACGCGCTGGTGGGTGATCTGTACCTGGGCACGGTCGACTACCGCACGTTCGCGGAGCTGGCCGCCACGCACCCTGGGTTCCTCGGCCGCTGGGACGGCAACGACCTGGTGGGCTTCAACTTCTTGGCGTTCCTGGGCCGCGACGCGAACCCGGCCGAGCGCCTGGCGCTGGAGCCCCTGTGGCACCTGTGGGGCGAGCGCGACGCTCCCCACCCGATGCAGTCGAGCGCGCGCCACGTGGTGCTCGACACCCGCCGCTGCGAGGCCCCCAACGAGGCCGATTGCTTCAGCGACACCTGGGGCGACCACACGGTGATCATCGCGCCGCCGGTGCCGGGTGACGGAAGCCCCACCGGCCCGAACGTGATCGACCACGACATGCTGACCCCCGAGCAGTGGATGCAGCTGCGCCTGCCGGGGCGGCTCATCGCCGAGCACACCACGTTCTTCGAGGCCTACGTGGACCGGGCGCTCCAGCGCTACCTGGGCTACGACGCGGGCGCGGAGCTGCCGGTGGTGCGCCAGGCCCTGGTCGACCTGATGGAGGCCAACGGGGGCGACGTGCGGGCGATCGACCGCGAGATCCTGACCTCGCTGCTGTACACGTCGGCCAACGCGTTCGGCGAGGACGACGCGGCCGATCCCGACGACTGGGCGCCGCCCTACTGGCACGGGCCGGTGAAGCAGATGGACGCGGAGGACTGGCTGCGCTCGGCGGCCGCGCTCACGGGCGTGGAGCTGGGGCGCTGCGACCATCGGTTCCCGACGGTGCAGCAGGGGGCCGCGGGCTTCCACCCGCACGGCTACCCCACCACCGCGGGCGGCACCGCGCCGGACTACCAGTTCCGCGACCGGGCCCAGCTGCTGGGCGGCTGCCCCGACCACGTCTCGCAGTTCCGAGAGGCGCGCACGGGGCTCATCGCGGCGCTGACCCAGGCCACGCTCACCACCGAGCTGTGTGCGGCGGCCGGGAGCGACTCGCCGATCTATCCGCTGCAATTCGTGGAGGACCCCACCGACAAGACGGAGGAGGCGCTGACCACCGCGGCCAACCAGGTGTACTCGGCCGCGATGGTGCGGCCGATCCCCGACGAGGCCCACGCGGCGCTGATGACCGGGATCAGCGGCTGCCGCGACGACCTGGGCTGCACCCCCACCGACTTCGCGGTGGAGACCTGTCGGCTGACCCTGAAGGCCGCCGACTTCTTGTTCTACTAGGCCGAAGCACGAGGAGCGAAGATCATCATGTCGAGCATCATCGAGACCAACCGTCGCAACTTCCTCAAGCTGGGCCTGGGCGCGGTAGCCACCGGGGCGATCGCCCCCTGGGTGTGGACCCCGCGGCTGAGCCGCGCGGCGCTGCAGATCCCGGCCAGCCGCGACAACCACCTCATCGTCATCAACCTCGACGGCGGCGCCCGCTCGGTGCCGATGTTCAACGGAGGGGTCGACACCCGCTGGAACCCGATGGGGACCCAGCCGGGAGCCGGGGCCACCGAGTGGGGCGTGGGCTCGGTGTTCGACGCCGCGCCGATCGCCGACACCCAGGCCCAGTTCGGCGAGGCGATGCCGTCGCTGCCGATGCTGAGCGACGAGATCTGCGTGCTGGGCACGGTCGACCACACGCCCGGCGCGGCGGCGGGAGTGGGCGGGCACGAGGTGGCGCGCAACATCATCTCGAGCGGCACCGAGGGCGGCGGGCCGGGGGTGCTCAGCCAGATCTACGCCCGGCACAAGAACTACACCGAGGGCAGCGCGGGCCTGGTGTTCCCGCCGGTGGTGATCGGCACCGGGCAGGCCACCACGATCTTCGGCATTCCCGACGGATCGATCACGCCGGTGATGGTGCCCTCGTACTCCGAGTTCGCGCAGCAGAGCGGCGACGATGCGGGCGGGCAGCCCGAGTGGGCCCGCGCGTTCGAGGCGGGGCTGGACTCGACCTCGGCCCACGCGCGCAGCGCCCGGGACCGCCAGCTCATCGAGCGCATGTCGAACGGCAAGCAGAACGTGGAGGCGTTCCGGCAGGTGTTCCTCGACCCCGCGCTGCGGGTGGCCGACGAGCCCACGGCGGGGAAGGACCTGACCAACGCGCAGCTCGAGGCGGCGCTGGGCACCAGCATGCTGGGCCGCAACCTCGCGCTGGCGCTGCGCTTCGTGCAGCACGGCTCGGCCGCGGTGCTGGTGGGCGACAACGGCTGGGACACCCACTCGGCCGAGGCGTCGCCCTACTCGATGTCGGCCAACACGCTCGCGCGGGCGTTCGCGGGCCTGAACTTCGCGCTCAAGCGCATGCCCCACCCCGCGGGCGGCACCTACTGGGAGCACACCCTGGTGATGGTGACCAGCGAGTTCGGCCGGGACAACCTGATGTCGAACGGCTTCAACTCGGGCGGCGGCTCGGACCACACCGGCGGGCCGGGCTCGCGCTACCAAGCGTTCCCGTACATGTCGGGGCGGTCGGAGCAGGGCGGGCGCTTCTTCGGGCGCACCAACGCCACCACCATGGAGCCGATGCCGGGCGAGCCGGTGTTCGGCACGGTCAACCACCTCGCCACGGGGCTTGCGTTCCTCGACATCAACACCGAGGACGTGTGGCCGGGGGTGGAGCCCATCCTCGAGATCTTCTAGTCGGTCTCGACCCGCTCGATCCGATCACGCTCGCCCGACCCTCGCCTGGAGCCTCACCGTGTCCCGCCTCTCCGTGTCCGCACTCATCGTCGCCCCGACCCTCGCCCTCGCCTGCACGGTGGGAGAGGGCGGCGGGGGCAGCTTCGGGGTGGGCGACCCGCTCGACGCCGCGGCGGATTCCGAGGGGGAGACGGAGGGCGGCAGCGAGGGCGGCAGCGACAGCGGCGGCGAGGCCGAGGACGAGCCGGAGAGCGAGGGCAAGGAATTCGTGGAGGAGGCCAGCAAGGAGTTCCCCACCTACCTCGAGCTGCACGAGAAGGTCATCACCCGCACCTGCACGCCCTTCGAGAACGTCTGCCACAACAACAAGGAGTACCCCGATCTGCGCACGCCGCAGGCGATGCTGGGGCTGCTCGACGCGCCCTGCAACCTCGACGTGGAGGACCCGCTCAACACGTTCAACGGCTGCGAGCCCGAGCCCGACGTGCTGCGGCTGACCGGCGGCAGCAACCAGGGCTGGGAGGCGCCGGTGGCCTACGTGGAGCTCGAGGCCGACCCGATGGGGGTGGTGCTCGCGGCCAAGATCCACCTGGCCTCGCCGGTGCCGGGCGCGATGCTCGACCCGATGGCGCCCGAGGGGATCGAGGTGCTGCGCACGACCGCGTCGGGCATGCTCATGGTGGGGGCGCTGGAGGGCGTGGTCACCTACACGGCCGGGGCGAGCGTGATCGAGGTGGCGGGCTACGATCTGCTGGGAGACGCGGCGCACACCCTGCTCGAGGACGACCTGCGCGGGGGCGACCCCAACCGCGACGGGGTGCTGGGGGCCGAGCACGAGACGATGCACGAGCTGACGCCCGGCGATCCGTGGGGCTCGTACCTGCTGCAGCGGCTGCAGGGCAACGTGGAGGGCAGCCCGATGCCGCTGGCCAACCAGCCGCTGTCGGCGGCGGAGGTGGTGGCCATCGCGTGCTGGATCGAGGGCACGGACGCGCCGGGCGGCGACAGCCCCTACGCCGAGATCGACTACGAGGGCTGTGCCTACGCCGCGGAGTTCGGCGAGCCCGACCCCGACAGCGGAGCGACGTTCTCCAAGCACGTGCAGCCGATCCTCGAGACCCGCTGCGCGACGGCGGGCTGCCACGGGGCGATGGCGCCCGCGGCCGATCTCGACCTCACCGCGGAGGTGGCGCGCGACAACCTGTTCCAGATGTCGCTGCAGAACCCGGACATCCCGCTGGTGACGCCGGGGAACCCGACCAACAGCTACCTGATGACGAAGCTGACGGGGGACGGGTTCTCGGGCAAGCAGATGCCGCTGTCGTCCGCGCCGCTGAGCGAGGCCGAGCTGGACATCGTGCGGCTGTGGATTTCCTACGGCGCGCCGGACGACTAAGCTGGGCCCCACGATGAGGGCGAACACTCTCCGGAGCCGCGGTGGGTGGCTCGGCTCGGCGTTGCTGCTGCTGCCGCTGCCGCTGCCGCTGGGGTGCACCAACGTCGGCGGCACCGACGACGGCTTCGACTTCTCGACCGAGTCCAACGGGCCGGGCATCTCGGGGTCGTCGGGCTCGGGCAGCGGCACGGCCGACGAGGGGTCGACGGGCGAGGCCACGGGGAGCACGGGCAGCGACACGGGCCCGGCCGACGAGGGCTCGTCGTCGAGCGGGGAGCTGCCGCCGGCCGAGCCGTGCACCTCGATCGACATCGTGTTCGTGGTGGACGACTCCGAGCCGATGGCGGAGGAGCAGGCCCGCATGCAGACCGCGGCGCTGGCGTTCGTGCAGCAGCTGGCCGTCTCGATCCCCACCCTCGACGCGCCGATGCACGTGGGGGTGATCACCACCGACGACGAGCTGTTCGTGCCGCCCGGCGGCGAGGGCTGCGAGGCGCCCTACGAGGGGGGCAATCCGTGGATGCTCTCCTCGAGCTCCATGCTGGCCACCGAGCTGAGCTGCGCGCTGAGCGTGGGGGTGATGGGCTCGCCCAACGAGCGCCCCATGGACATGCTGATCGGGTCGCTTGCCGACGAGAACCTCCAGCCCGGCGGCCCCCACTTCGGCTTCCTGCGCGAGGATGCCCTGCTGGTGGTGGTGCTGGTGACCAACGAAGAGGACGAGCTGGAAGACGACACCGCGTGGGGCTCGGCCGGCGATCCGCCCGCGTGGGTGGAGGCGATGGCCGGGCGCAAGGGCGGCTGGGTGAACGACGTGGTGGTGCTGTCGCTGCTGGGCACGCCCAAGCCCAACGCGTGCCCCGACTTCCAGTGGGACGGCACCGAGGGCGCCCAGGTCTCCCCGCGGCTCATCGAGTTCACCGAGTCGTTCCCCCAGGGCGCGGTGGGAGACATCTGCCAGCCCGAGTACGACTCGTTCCTGCTGGGGGTGGTGCCGGGCGTGACCGCGGCGTGTGCCGGCTACATCCCGCCCTAGCGTGGTCGCGGGCGCGGGCGCGGGCGCGGGCGCGGCTCAGGCCGAGCGCACCGCCTCGGTCCCCGGGTTGCGGGCCAACACCTGGTCGATGGCGTCGAACAGCTCCGCGCCGCGCACCGGCTTGCGGAGCATGGGGTTGGCGGCGGAGGCGATGAAGTCCTTGGCGCGCGGGGTGAAGGCGCCGCCGCTGCAGAACACCACCCGCTCCAGCAGGTGAGGGGCGCCCTGCTCGATGGCCCGGTGCACGGCCAGGCCGTCGACCATGGGCATCATGAGGTCGCACAGCACCACGTCGAAGCGGGCGTCCTCGCGGAGCAGCTCGATGCCCTCCTGGCCGCCGAGGGCGGTGATCACGTCGTGACGGCTCGACAGCAGCCGCTTCAGCCCCCGCAGCACCAGCGCGTCGTCGTCGATGAGCAGCAGCCGCGCGCGCGGGCCGAGGGCGGAGGGGGCGGAGGGGACGGCGGCGGCGGGCGAGGAGGCCTCGCGGGCGGGCATCAGCCCGTTGTCGAAGGGCAGGTGGATGTCGAAGCGGCTGCCTCGCCCCAGCTCGCTGTCGACCGAGATCGTGCCGCCGTGCAGCCGCACGATCTCGCTGCACACGGCCAGGCCCAGCCCGCCCCCGCGCCCGGCGGGCTTGGTGGTGAAGAACGGCTCGAAGATCCGCTTGACCAGCTCGGGGGGGATCCCCGAGCCGGTGTCCTCCACGCTGAGCACGAGCGCGCCGCCCTGCTTGCGGGTGGACACGGTGATCCGGTTGACGTCGGCGTGGCCCTCGACGATGGCGTGGGAGGCGTTGACGACCAGGTTGGTGACCAGCTGGGTGAGCTTGCCGCGGTCGGCGGCGATCTGGCGGCGCGAGGCCAGGCTCAGGGTCAGCCGGGCGCGGTGGCGGATCTCGTTGCGGGCCATGCGACACGCGCGCTCGACCACCTCGTCGAGGTCGACCCGCTCGATCTTGTCGCGGTCGATCCGGGTGAAGGTGCCCAGGTCGCGGGTGATGTTGGCGATCCGGCTGATGCCGTCCCGCACGTCGTCGAGCATGGAGACCACGTCGGGCGGGAGATCGCGCTCCCACAGCCGCCGCACCTCGTGGAGGTTGGCCTCGACGAATTGCAGGGGGTTGTTGATCTCGTGGGCCATCGCCGCCGACAGCTGGCCGAGCGCGGCGAGGCGCTCGGACTGGCTGAGCCGCAGCTGGGCGGCGCGCAGCTGCTCGTTGGAGGCGGCCAGCTGCTCCTCGCGGCGCACCTGCTCGCTCACGTCGCGCAGGTTCACTACGTAGAGGGACTGGCCGTCGACCTCGTAGGTGGCCATGCGCAGCGAGGCCCAGAAGCGCGTGCCGTTCTTGTGGGTGACCCGCAGCCGCGACGCGTGGGCGCGGCCGAGCTCCATGATGTCGGAGGACAGCGCCTCGACCTGCTCGCGATCCTCGGGGGCGGTGAGCATGCGCCCGGTCAACTGGCGCAGCTCGGCGATGGTGCGCCCGAACATCTCGCAGGCGGCCGGGTTGGCGTCGACGATCAGGGCGGTCTCGAGGTCGGCCACGAGGATCGCGTCGCTGGAGGCCAGCATCATGGCGCGGTAGCGCTGCTCGGAGGACCGCAGCCGGGTGAGCACCTGGGGGAGGGTGTCCCCGTCCGACCCCGGCCGCTCGGCGGACAAGGGCTCCTTGAGCGCGATCACGTGCCGCAGCTCGGTCTCGTCGTCGAGCACGGGGAAGACGGTGGCCAGCACGTGGAGCAGGGTGCCGTCCTTGCCGCGGCTCATCAGCTCGCCCCGCCACACCCGCTTGCTCGTGACGGTGTTCCACATGGTCTCGTAGAACGCCGGGTCGTGGATGTCGCTGCGCAGCAGCTCGGCCGGGGTGCGCCCCAGCGCCTCCTCGGCGGTGTAGCCCGTCAGCTCGGTGAAGCGCTGGTTGACGTGGGTCAGCCGACCATCCGGACCGGAGATCTCGACCGAGGCGGTGGTATGCGCGAGCATGGACTCGAGCATCCGCTCGTGATCGGAGCGCGGCACGACGTCAGAGGATAAACAATTTCGTCGACCGCCCCGGGGAAGACTGGCCCGTAGCCGCGGCGCAGAGGACGAGCGCGCGCCGGCGACCGGCGGCACGTGCGACCACTTCGGCCTCGCCTCGGCCTCGCCTCAGCGCAGGCCCATGAACTGCTCGGTCAGATCGCGCAGGCGGAGGATGGTGGGCACGCCGTCGTCGCTCTGGAACACCAGGGTGTCGTCGAACTTGACCTTGGCCGCGGCTTCGTACGCCACGTACGCCCGGCCCGCGTTGCTGTCGAGCAGCTCGTTGATCCGGGTCTCGTAGGCGCCCCGTACCTGGGCCACGGTCGCGTCGCCTTCGGCCATGAGGCGCGCGGAGACGCCGTCGGATTGCACGCGCACCCGCTGGTCGTACTCGAGCGTCTCGGCCTGGATGTTGGTGATCCCCAGCAGGTACGCATCGTCGACGGTGCCCGGCTCCATGGCGAGGGCCTTGGCCGCGGTGGTCACCAGGGTCTCGCGGGCGGCGGGGTCCATCTCGGCCAGGAGGCGGCGGGCCGAGCCGGGGTTGGTCTCGTCGCCGATCTCGATGAAGCCGACTTGATAGGCGCCCTCGAGCCGGGCGATCTTGCCGTTCCACTGCTGCTCGCGCGCCGAGGCGAGCGCGTTGGTCCCCTGCACGAATTTGTCGAGGGCCTGCTGCTTCTTGGCGACCTTCTCGCGGGCGCCGTCGAGCAGCTTGTTCTGCTCGTTGAGCTGGATC
>JGI12210J13797_10442060_pt1 | contig 17875 bp, 12 predicted proteins | sample ElkSlonscriptome_3_FD_13797 | JGI IMG/M metagenome (IMG submission 13797)
TCGACTCGAGAGGCCGAGACGAGACGAGCCGAGCCGAGCCGAGCCGCGACGAGCCGAGCCGAGCCGCGACGAGCCGAGCCGAGCCGAGCCGCGACGAGCCGAGTCGAGCGAGTCGATCCGGTAGAGAGCCGACCGAGCGGGCGGGACTCAGGTCTCGTCGCGCGTCGCGGCCGTCTCGTCTTGCGCGAGCGCCCACAAGCTCGCGGCGTACCGAGAGCGGTAGCCCTGCGGCGCGGCACGGCGGCCGGCGCGGAGCATGGCCAACACTCGTCTTCGGCGCGCGAGCAAGCGCCGCAGCCGGGCGTCACACCCCGCGTGCGAGCTCGCATCGATATGATGTCCGATCATCGACCCCCCCCTCTTGCGTGGCCGCGGCGGCGTCCGCACCGGCTTCATGGCCGGCACTGACGCTTCGAGATCGACGTTCTTGCGGTTCCCCCCCGCAGCTTCGTCGTGCGTCGTGGGCTCGTCGCGAATCCCCGTGCGACTGGATGAGCCCGTAGCGGCGCCTCCAGTCTCGAATTCGAGCGCGGCCCGCGTCAAGCGAAATCCGTGGCCTCGTCCCGGATGGCGGGAGGGACTCGCCTGGGCCGAACGGGCGATTCGGGCTAAGGTCGCAGGCAATCGTGAGGGAAGCAGCGAACATGCGATCGCTTGTATGCACCGCCGCGCTCGTGTTGGGGCTGACCGCCTGCGACACCGGGCAGGCCAAGGTCGAGCTCGAGCCCCAGAAGGCGCCCGAGAGCAAGAAGCCCCCCCAGCCCGAGATGACGCCCGAGGAGCTCCAAGCGGCGCGGCGGGCCGCCGGCTTCAAGGACAAGGACGAGCTGGCCGAAGAGAACATCGCCACGATGAGGAAGGGCGAGCGCGAGTACGTGAAGACGCGCCTCGCCGAGCACAAGGCCATGCTCGCGAAGATCCGCGACATGCTGGGCCGGGCCGAGAAGGACGCCCCCAAGTGGGCCAAGGCCAAGGACCCGCAGAAGGCCTACGACAAGTTCTCCACGAAGTACAAGGAGGACACCAAGTCCCTCGACGAGCTGTACGACCAGCTCATGGAGGGCGGCTCGCAGATCGACGTGCAGGCCAAGCTCGTGGGGATGTACCGGTCGTTCGAGAACCTCAACGGCGACCTGGGCCCGGAGATCTCGGCCGAGGAGGGCTTCGCCACCGCGATCGAGGAGCTGCGGGGCCTGCTCGACGAGCTCGACCAGGAGCTCGAGGCCATCGAGAAGGACGAGACCCTCGTCGTCAACGAGAACTACGAGCCCGAGAAGTGAGCGGCCCCGGAGGGCCTCCGGGCCCTCCTCGCCGCGCCGGGTAACCTCCGAGTAGCCGGCGTCGTCCGGACCGCGGTGGCGCACGCCCGCGTTCGTCGTCACGTGCACATCTCGTGAAGAGCGTCCTCCGCTTCCTGTACCGCTACGCGCGGCGAAACATCCCCCAGTACCTGCTGGGTGGGGTGATGCTGTTCGCCACGAACTACGTGGTGGTGCGGATCCCCGCCATCATCGGCGACGCGCTCAACGTGCTCGAGGCGGGCGGGCCCCGAGCGCTCCGAGAGAGCCAGGGCATGGCCGTCGAGCTGGTCGTGCTCGGCCTCATCGTGATGGTGGTGCGCACCCTGTCGCGGGTGCTGTTCTTCAACCCCGGGCGCGAGATCGAGTACCGCCTGGGCATCGACATCTTCGGCCACCTGCTCAGCCTGCAGCGGCCGTTCTACATGCGCCACAAGGTGGGGGAGCTGGCCAGCATCGCCAGCAACGACACCACCGCGGTGCGCCTGCTGGTGGGCTTCGCCGGCCTGCAGGTGTGCAACGTGGTGGTGGCGATCCCGCTGCACCTCTATCAGATGTGGTCCACCGACCCCACGCTCACCCTGTGGTGCCTGGCCCCGGTCACCCTGGGGGCGGTCTACATGCGGTGGACGGTGGGTCGCTTATTCATGATGATCCGCGAGTCCATGCAGCTGCTGGCGCGGCTGTCGGACCGGGTGCTGGAGAGCTACACCGGCATCGGCACGGTGCGCGCACACGCGGCCGAGCCGGCCACCATCGCCCGCTTCGAGCAGCGCAACGAGGAGTACCTGCGCCTGCAGCTGCGGGCCACGGCGGTGCGGGCGTTCGGCATGCCGGTGCTGGCGGTGGCGGGCATGGTGGCCACCGGCATCGTGCTGTGGGTCGGCGGCCAGGCGGTCCTCGAGGGCCGGATGCAGGTGGGCAGCCTGGCCACGTTCGCCGCGCTGCTGACCTCGCTGGTGGGCATCCTGATGGCGCTGGCGTGGGTGCTGGCCGCCATCTCCCGCGGGGTGGTCTCGCTGGCCCGCATCGAGGCGGTGCTCGACGCGCCCCGCGACCTGCCGCCGGTGGAGGACGAGCTGTACCTCGCCGCCCCGCCCCGGCTGGAGCTGAAGGGCCTGCACTTCACCTACCCCGACGACGACCAGCCCGCCCTGCGCGGCGTCTCGGTCGACGTGGCGCCGGGCCAGACGCTGGGCATCTTCGGCAAGACCGGCTCGGGCAAGACCACGCTCATCAACGTGCTGGCCCGGGTCCAGACCCCGCCGCCGGGCACCGTGTTCATCGACGGCCACGACGTGACCCGGGTGGACCTCGACGCCCTGCGCCAGGCCACCGCGGTGGTGCCCCAGTCGCCGTTCCTGTTCTCCACCACCCTGCGCGAGAACATCCGCCTGGGCGAGGCCAACCCCTGGGCCTCCTCGACCGAGGCGACCTCGGCCGACGGCGACGCCCGGCTGCGCGAGGTGCTGGCCGCCGCCTGCCTCGAAGAGGACATCCGCCAGCTCCCCGAGGGCATCACCACCGTGGTGGGCGAGCGCGGCGTGATGCTCTCCGGCGGGCAGCGGCAGCGGGCCTCGCTGGCCCGGGCGCTGTACCGCACCCGGCCGCTGCTGCTGCTCGACGACGTGCTGTCGGCCGTCGACCAGGGCACCGAGGCCCGGCTGGTGCAGTCCATCCGCAACCTGCGGGGCGGCAGCCTCTCCGAGCAGGCGCCCACCACCATCATCGTCTCGCACCGCACCAGCGTGCTCGAGCACGCCGATCAGATCCTCGTGCTCGAGCACGGCGAGGTGGTCGAGCGAGGCACCCACGCGCAGCTCGTCGCCCAGGGCGGGGTCTATGCCGAGACCCACCTGCATCAGGGCACCGAAGCCGACGGAGGGACCAGCGCGTGAGCGACGACGCCAAGGCGAACGAGCCGGCCCAGGGCGGCGGCAAGTCGGCCGACGGCAAATCGGGCGGCGGCACGGCGGGCGGCGGCAAGGCGCCGGGCAGTCGCCCCGACGAGGGCCCCACCGTCGTGCGAGAGGCCAGCGCATTCTCCCTGCTGCGGCGCTTCTGGGTCTACGTGCGGCCCCACCGGCGCTGGCTGTTCTTCGGGCTGTTCCTCATCCCCATCGTGGCCGGCATGTCCACCCTGCGGCCGCTGCTGGTCAAGCACGTGGTCGACGTGAACATCCCGGCCGGCGACGCGCTGGGGCTGCGGCTGACGGCCATGGCCTTTCTCGGGGCGGTGATCGCCGAGTTCCTGTGCAGCTCGGCCCAGGTCTACGCCCTGCAGCGGGTGGGCCACACCACCATCTACGACGTGCGGCGCGCCGTGTTCGCCCACGTGCTGCGCCTGCCCTCGCGCTTCTTCGACCAGAACGCCATGGGGGGCCTGCTGTCGCGCACCACCTCCGATGTCGAGGCGCTCAGCGAGACGATGTCGTTCGGGGTGTTCACCATCCTCACCGACATCGTGATCATCGCCTCCATCCTGGTGGCGATGTTCGTGTTGAGCCCCAAGCTGGCCCTCATCAGCTTCACCGTGGCGCCGGTGCTGGTCTTCTTGGTGCGCTACGTGGGGGCCGCCCTGCGCACGCTCCAGCTCGAGGTGCGCAAGGCTCAGGCGGGGCAGACCGGCTTCCTCGCCGAGCAGCTCGCGGGCGTCACCGTGGTGCAGCTGTTCGGCCGCGAGAAGGACGCCCAGCAGCACTACGCCTCGCTGGGCCATCGCTACCTGCGAGCCACCAAGAAGGCCAACTGGCTCGACGCGCTGCTCTACGCGCTGATGGACGGCATCTCGGCGTTCTCCATCGCGCTGCTGCTGTACTTCGCCGCGCCCGAGGTTGCCCTGGAAGACGGCACCATCTCGCTGGGCCTGCTGTTCGCCTTCGTCGACTACCTGCAGCGCGTGTTCGGGCCCATCAAGGAGTTCTCGGGCAAGCTGGCCACCATCCAGCGCGCAGCCGCCTCGCTCGAGCGGATCTACGGCCTGCTCGACGAGCCCACCGAGGGCCGCGCCGAGCCCAACGCCGCCGATCCCCTCGCGCGCTGGACGGGCGGGCTGACCGTGCGCGACCTGAAGTTCCGCTACAAGGACGACGGCCCCGACGTGCTGCGGGGGATCTCCTTCGACGTGGCCCCCGGGGAGGTCGTGGCCGTGGTGGGCCGCACCGGCTCGGGCAAGTCCAGCCTGGGGCGCGTGCTCACCCGCTTCTACGACGGCTACCGCGGCTCGGTCACGCTCACCGGCCCCGACCCGGTCGAGCTGAGCGACGTGCTGCCCGACCAGCTGCGCCGCCACGTGCTGATGGTCCAGCAGGACGTGTTCCTGTTCAACGACGACGTCGGCTTCAACGTCTCGCTGGGCGAGGAGGGCCTGCACGGCCAAGACGAGCGGCTGCGCGAGGCGCTGCGGGCGGTGCAGGCCGAGGAGGTCGTGCGCGCCCGAGGCGGCCTGGCGTTCCCGGTGGGCGAGCGCGGCGGCAACCTCTCGGCCGGCGAGGCGCAGCTGGTGGCGTTCGCCCGCGTGGCGGCGCGCCAGCCCACGCTGCTCATCCTCGACGAGGCCACCGCCAACGTCGACAGCCTCACCGAGCAGAAGGTGCAGGCCGCCATCGAGCAGCTGCTGCAGGGGCGCAGCGTGCTGGTCATCGCCCACCGGCTGAGCACCGTGCGCCGGGCCGACCGGATCCTCGTGCTCCGCGACGGAGAGGTCGCCGAGCAGGGCACCCACGAGCAGCTGATGGCGCACGGGGGCCTGTACGCCGAGCTGTACGAGATGGGCTTCACCGAGGAGGAAGACGAAGACGCCGAGGCCGGCGAGCAGGGCCGGCGAGCAGGGCCGGCGAGCAGGGCCGGCGAGCAGGCCGGCGAGGCGGTCGGATCGCCGCCGCCGCGGCCGCCTCGATGATCGACGGACCGCGGGAATACGCGAGCCCGACCCGTAGTTCGGGGGCCCATGCATCGCCGTCGGGCCCGATTCCTCCGCCGCCTGCCTCCGCTGGCGGTCCTCTCCACCATGGGGTTGGTGAGTTCGGCTCTCACCTTGTCCACCACCGGGTGCAGCAACGACGCCGAGGCAGCCGCCGAGACCAAGGCCGCCTCGCCGCTCGCACCGGCCGGGCCGGTCGCCTTCGACCCGCGCGAGAGCCTCGCCCCCATGATCGAGGCCGTGCGCCCCTCCGTGGTGGCGGTCGACGTGCAGCGCCGCGGAGGCGGCTGGGGGCGACGCGAGGGCAACGGGCTGGGCAGCGGCTTCGTCATCGACGACGCGGGCCTGGTGGTGACCAACCATCACGTCGTGGACGGGGCCGGCGCGGTTCGGGTGCGGCTGTCCGACGGGCGGCGCTTCGACGCCGAGGTGGTGGGCAGCGACCCGGCCACCGATCTCGCCGTGCTGCGCCTGCCGGGCGCCGAGGGCCTCACCGCGGCCACGCTGGGCGAGAGCCGCTCGCTGCAGGTGGGCGACTGGGTGGTGGCCATGGGCAGCCCCATGGGCCTGGACACCTCGGCCTCGGTGGGGATCGTGTCCGGCAAGGGCCGCGGCAGCCTGGGGCTGCACCACGACAGCATCATCGACTTCTTGCAGACCGACGCCGACATCGCGCCGGGCAGCAGCGGAGGCCCGCTGTTCGACCTGCGCGGCAAGGTGGTGGGCATCAACACCGCGGTGGGCGAGAGCCTGGGGCCCGGGTTCGCGATCCCCATCGATCAGGCCAAGCGCGTGGTGGAGCAGCTTCGCGATCACGGCACGGTGGCGCGTGGCTGGCTGGGGGCCGGCAGCGCGGGCGCCCACGAGGGCCCTGGCGCGCGGATCGACTCGGTCTACGCCGACACCCCGGCCGAGCGAGCCGGTCTGCGCCCCGGCGACGTGGTCGAGGCCGTCGACGGCGAGGCGCTCACCAGCTTCGAAGCGCTGCGAGCCCAGGTGGGCACCAAGCAGCCCGGCGACGAGATCGAGCTGCGGATCCGTCGCGACGGCGAGATCTTCGAGCCGCGCGTGACCCTGGGCGCTCGCCCCGAGCGCGCATCGCTCGAGCAGCTGCGGCCGTCCTCGGGCCGCACCCCGCCGGACTCGAGCTCGTCGTCGCGGTTCCGATGGCCGTGGGACGCCGATGATTCCGATGGTGCCGACATCGAGGGCGCCGACGATGTCGCGCCCGAGGGCCCGCGCCTGGGCATCTTGGCCCGATCCACCGCCGAGGGGCTCGAGGTGACCGAGGTGCGAGAAGACTCGCTGGCCGAGACGCTGGGCCTGCGCCCCGGCGATCGCCTGCGCGAGCTGAACGGCGTGCCCCTCCACGATCCCGCCGATGTCGCACATGCGCTCGCCACCGCCGGGTCGAGCCTCACCTTGCGCTTCGAACGCGATGGGGCCGCTCACGTGGTCACCTTCGACCGTGAAGGGAACCTTTGATGGCCGTGCCACGTTCTCCATAGTGCGATTCCCTTCCGAGGACCTCGGTCCCGTCCGACTCGGGTTCTCACGCGCTGCTGTACGGGGCGGGCTCTCCGGATCATCCGTCCGTCCCTTTCCGGAGGGCTGCGCCCCGTGCGGCGGCCGATCTGCCCGTTGCCCACGGTAGGAGGCGGCCTTATGCTCCCGCCTCCTCCATGAGCGACGTGAACCCGACCAAGCACTCGAAGGTCCTCATCCTCGGGGCCGGCCCAGCTGGCTACACCGCGGCCCTCTATGCGGCCCGCGCCGAGCTGGAGCCGGTGGTCATCGCCGGGCCCGAGCCGGGGGGACAGCTCACCACCACCACCGACGTCGAGAACTATCCCGGCTATCCGTCCGGGATCGCCGGTCCCGAGATGATGGAGGACTTCCGCAAGCAGGCGGAGCGCTTCGGGACCGAGATCATCTACGACCTGGCCACCAAGGCCGATCTGTCCCAGCGCCCGTTCCGCGTGGAGGGCGACGGCGGGGTCTACACCGCCGATGCCCTCATCATCGCCACCGGCGCCACGGCCAAGTACCTGGGCCTGCCCAGCGAGCAGCGGCTGCGCAACAAGGGCGTCACCGCCTGCGCCACGTGCGACGGCGCGTTCTACCGCGGCCAAGACGTCGCGGTGATCGGCGGCGGCGACACGGCCATGGAGGAGGCGCTGTTCCTCACGCGCATGTGTCGCTCGGTGCACATCATCCACCGGCGCGACGAGTTCCGAGCCAGCAAGGTCATGCAGGCCCGCGCCCTCGAGAGCGACAAGATCACCGTGCACTGGAACCGCGAGGTCCTCGAGGTGCTCGGCGACGACGGGGTCACCGGCCTGCGCCTGGGCGACACCACCGGCGGCCCCGAGGAGGTCCTCGAGGTCACCGGCATGTTCCTCGCCATCGGCCACGTGCCCAACTCCACGCCCTTCGCCGAGCAGCTCGAGCTCGACGATCAGGGCTACATCAAGGTCGGCCGGCTGGGCAGCAGCTACACCACCATCGAGGGCGTGTTCGTGTGCGGCGACGTAGCCGACAAGGTCTACCGCCAGGCCATCACCGCCGCCGGCACGGGGTGCATGGCCGCGATCGATGCAGAGCGCTGGCTGGCCGAGCAGGAGTGAGCAGCCGTGAGCCGGGCTCGGTCCGTTCGGCTCGTCGAGGGGCTCGGATCGGGTCGGATCGGCTCGAGCGACCACGTCGGAGCGATCGATCGCTAGCGCACGAACGACCGGCGAGCCTCGTCCGTGCCCCGCTGCGCTAGCGTCGACGCAGCCCCTCCGGCCTCGCGAAGCAGCGCGGAGGCACGACGCTAGCGCAAAATGCGCTAGCGATGGGCTCAGCGGCGACGGGAACGATCGCGATATGGTGCTCGGAGCGTGAGGGGCAACCTCGAGCACGACACGCTCTTCGCCGATCGCTACCGCGTGATCGCTCCGCTGGGCGAAGGCGCGATGGGTCGGGTCTGGCGGGTCTTCGACCAGCAGCGGGAGGCCGAGTGCGCGCTCAAGCTGCTCAAGCCCGAGCTGGGTCACGCCGACGATCTCGATCGCTTCAAGCGGGAATTCCGGGCGATGGCTCGGCTGGATCACCCGCACTGCACCCGCTGCCTGGAGAGCGGCCTCCACCACGGGCAGGCGTTCTTCACCATGGAGTACGTGGCCGGCGGCTCGCTGTCGCTGGAGCGCTGGGACGACCCGGCGGCGGTGGTCGACCTCGGCCGCCAGCTGCTCGCGGGCCTCGACCACATCCACGCCCGCGGGATCATCCATCGCGACATCAAGCCGCAGAACATCTTCGTCGAGCACGGCCCCCAGGGGCTGCACGCTCGGCTGGGCGATCTGGGGATCGTGCGCGTGGCCGACTTCGTCGACGAGGGGGCGGGGGTGGGCGACGTGCTGGGCTCGCTGCGCTTCTTGGCGCCCGAGACCCTCGAGCACGGCATGGCCGATCCGCGCTCCGATCTCTACGCGCTCGGCCTGCTGCTGTACTGCCTGCTCGACGGCGAGCATCCGCTGGGCGAGGGCAAGGTCGACGCGCGCCGCTGGCTGGCGCTGCACCGCAAGGGCCACATGCGCGGGCTGGATCGGGCCGACATCCCCGCGTCGCTCATCGAGGTGGTGCACCGCATGTGCGACCGCCGGCCCGAGGCGCGCTACCCCTCGGCCGCCCACGCCTACGACGCGCTCGAGGAGGTGCGAGCGGGGATGGGGGCGTGGCCCTGGACCACGCTGCCGCTCCTGGAGCGCTCGCCCCACCTGGCCGCGCCGGCGTTCGTGGGGCGCTCAGCGGAGCTGCAGCGGGCCCAGGGGTTCTGCTCGCGCTCGCTGGAGGGCCGCGAGGGCGCCTGCGTGCTGTCGATCGAGGGCGCGGCGGGGCTGGGCAAGTCGCGGCTGATGCGAGAGCTGCTGGTCGACGCGCTGGTGGTCGACGACGTGGTGGTGTTCGTGGGCACCTGCCCGGCCGAGGGCGGCTCGCCCTACCGGCCGCTGTCGGACCTGATGCGCGCCCTGGACCGGGTGGGGGACGACCCCTTCGGTGCGCTGAAGAGCGCCCAGACCGTCACGCGGAGGTCGCAGGAGCGCACGGCCGAGCGCACGGCCGAGCGCACGAGTCATCCTTCCGCATCCGCCTCCGACGACCCCACGGTCAAGGTCCAGGAGCTGGACGAGGGCACCGCGGTGCACAGCGAGACCTCGGAGCCCTCCGAGCCCAGCTTCCGCGCCAGCGACGGGCTCAGCCCCGAGGACCAGGCCCTGGCGCGGCTGCACTTCCACGACCGCATGGCCGATCAGCTCGTCGAGCTGTGCGCGTCTCGGCGGGTGCTGGTGGTGGTCGACGACGCGCAGTGGGCCGACCCTCCCACCCTCCAGCTGCTGTCGAGCATGGCCCGGGCGGTGTCGCTGTCGCGCCGGGCGGGCAACGCCTGGCGGGTGGGCTTCATCGTCACCCACCGCCCCGTGGCGCCGAGCAGCCGCCTGGCCGAGTTCCGCGAGGCGATGGCCTCGGCCGGCACCAGCGAGGTGATCGAGCTGGGCCCGCTGTCCGACGCGGCGGCCACGGAGCTGGTGGCCTCCATGCTCATGCTGCCCGCGCACGAGGTGCCCGAGCAGTTCGCGGGCCCGCTGCTGGCCAAGGCGGAGGGCAGCCCGCTGTTCCTGTCGCAGATGATGCGCCTTTTGCTGGGCAAGGGGATGCTCGCGGTGGACGAGCGCGGGCGATGGCGCCTCGACGAGCAGCTGCTCGACACCGCCGCCCTGCCCGTCAGCGTGAGCACGGCGATCGGCGAGCGAGCCTCGCGGCTGGCCACGCCCAGCAAGCAGCTGCTGGCCGCCGCGGCGGTGGTGGGGCGCTCCTTCGACCTGGGGATCGTCTCGGCCCTGGTCGACGAGGACGAGCTGGTCATCCTCGACGGGCTGGACGAGCTGGTCCGGGCCGAATTCGTCGAGGACGTGCCCGGCGGGGTGCGCTTCGTCCACGACCGGATCCGCGAGTCGATCTACGAGGGGCTGCCCGAGCGCAGCCGCATGGCCCTGCACGCCGCGGCCGCGGTCGCGCTGCTGGCCCGCGACCGCCACCGGCCCGAGACCTGGCCGGGCATCGCCCACCACTACGAGCAGGCCGGCAACCACGAGCAGGCCTATCGCTTCGCTCTCAGGGCGGCCAATCACGCCTCGGCCGAGTACGCCCACGGGGCGGCCGAGCAGATGTACGCGCTGGCCCTGCGGGCGGCCGAGCGCAGCGACACGATCGAGGTCGACAGCAAGGTCTGGGAGCGCCGAGGCGACGCGTGCGCGGCGGTGGCGAGGTACGAGGACGCGGTGCAGTGCTACCAGCGGCGGCTGGAGGCCACGCCCTCGGTGGTCGACAAGCGCGTGGTGCTGAGCAAGGTGGGCACGCTCGAGTACAAGCGCGGTCGCTTCACCCACGCGGTGGCGGCCATGGAGAAGGTGCTCGATCTCGCGGGCTTCGTGCCGCCCCGCTCGGGCCTGGCCGTTCGGCTGCGCACGCTGGGCCAGGCCGTGCTGGTGCTGCTGCCCGCCCGGCCGTGGACCGGGGCGGCCGAGGACGGCGACGCCCGGGCCCGCACCTTCGCGCTCACGGCCGAGAGCTGGTACTTCGCCGGCGACCAGGCCCGCACGATCTACTACTCGATGGCCTCGGCCAACACCGCCCGGCGGGTGGGGCCCTCGCCCGGGTCGGTCCGCGCGCTGTCGGGCTTCGGGTACTCGCTCACCATCTTCGGCCTGCACCGCGTGGGCGGGTACTTCTCCGGCCTGGCGCGCCAGTACAGCGAGGCGTGCAAGATGCCCGACAACGACGCGTGCTGGCAGGAGGTGATGGCCGGGCTCATCCTCGCCACCCAGGGCCGCAGCGAGCACGCGCTGGCCGTGTTCGACGACGCCTCGCGCCGCTTCGACGACTCGCCGAACTCCGAGGCGCGGCTGCTGAGCTTCATCAACCACACCCTCATCCGCTCGGCGGCCGGGCGCGACCTGCCCCGGGTGGCGCGGATCTGTGCGCAGATGCAGCACCTGGCCGACGAGACCAACGACACCCGGGCCAAGGGGTGGGCCGGAGAGGCCCGCGGCCAGCTCGCGCTGCGGCGCGGCGAGCTGGACGAGGGCTTCCCCATCATGCGAGACGCGTCGGCGTGGTGCCTGGAGGCCAATGACATGGCCTTTGCCAGCAGCATCAACGACACCCTCGCGCTGTTCCTGGCCCTCGAGGGCGAGCACACCGAGGCCCTCGAGCGGGGGCAGCTGGCCGCCGAGGCGGTGCTCGCCGGCCAGCTGCGGCACTACTTCCCGGTCGACGGCGGGCTGGTGGTCGCCGCGGCGATGGCCAAGCAGCAGGGCGTGGCGCTCCCGACCGGCGTCGACGCGCTGGTGCGTCGGGTGCTGCGCTCGCGGCGGTGGGTGGTGTGGGCCTCGAAGCTCACCGAGCTCCGCTACCTGCTGGGTCGGGCCGCGTGGCGGGTGGCCCACGGGCGCGCGGCCGACTTCGAGGCGATCATCGCTCGGGCCGAGGGCTTCGGCTTCTTCGGGGAGGCGCTGGTGGGCCGACGGGTGGCCGCGGCGTTCGACCCCGAGCGACGCGAGCACCACCTCGCCGCGGCCCACCAGCTCCAGGCTCGCTTCGAGCACGACTGACGCGGGGGAACGGTTCTCAGCCTCTCGGATCAGAGCACCAGCGCGGTGGACGAGTCGGAGGCGGCGTCCAGCGACGCGTCGACGCTGAAGTGCGTGGTGAGCAGGTCGCTCTCCTCGGCCGCGGACAGCGGCGACGGGGCCACGCAATCGAGCAGGTACGCCTCGACCGGGCCGATCTCCTCCCGATCACCGAAGCGGAGCAGGTCCTGGAGGGCGCGGGCACGCAGCTGCCGAATGCACGTGATGCCGAAGTGCAGCGCGCCGTGGTGCTCGAGGCCCTCGCGCAGCCGCCGGTGGCTGTCGACGGAGGGCACGTCGCACAGGGAGTACATGTAGTTGCGCAGCTCGGGCTGCTGGTCGAGCACGAAGCACAGCGGCAGCGACTTGGCGTGGTTCAGCGCGTCGGAGCTGATGGGTCGGTTCCAGAGGTTCTCGATGTCGTCGAGGATCTGTGACGACATGCTCATCGCCGCGACCGCGTCGCCGAGCACGTCGATCTCTGACTCGGCGCACCCCTGCGCGAGGGCGGGGAGGCGGCCGAACACCCGGCCGAAGGCGCCGTTGCGCTGCTCGAGCACGCGCCGGGCCACGTCGAGATCGCCGTCGATGGAGCGGCTGATGTCGAGGAATTGCCCGGTCATGATCGGGTGCGAGTAGAAGTGCAGCTCGGCCACGAGCCGGTGGCGCAGCGCGAGCGGCAGGGGGATGTTCGGCTCGAGGAGGGCCAGCCCGGGGATCGTGGTCACGCAGGCCATGGCCGTGGTGCTCGCCTCGTTCTCCTCGATGCCCTCCGGCAGCTCCTCGTCGTGGACGTCGTCGAGCATGTGCAGCCCGATGTAGTGGAAGACCAGCGCCACCCCCACCGACGCCGGCAGCTCCGTACGACCGGCCAGCGCGGTGATCATCACCGGGAAGTCCAGCGGGGGCACGTAGGTGGCGACCTCGGCGTAGGACTCGAGATCGTCGAGGTAGTGCAAGATGATGTCTTGCATGCGGCTGACCATGCCGCATCGCTCCACCATGCGCTCCGAGGCGTGCAGCAGCCGGTGACGCTCGTCCATCAGGACACTGGGCATCTCGTGGGACGCGCGGCGGATCTGCCGGAACCCGAGCCGCTCGAGCAGCTCCCGCGATGTCAGCCCCTCGAGCCGCTGCCGGTACTCGGTCAGGCCGATGTCGAGGTCACCATCGGGGAGCCAACAGTGTTCGCCGGATAGCCGAGATCCCATACTCCGATTACAACGTGTTTTCCCTCGGCGTAGGGACACCAAAGTACGCGAGCGTTTTCGCTAGACCCTGATCGCCCAGTGCTCGATGCGACGATCGTGGACGTATCGACCCGGTGTCCGAGGATCATGATCGAGGCACTATGAGTGGCGCAGGATGGACACGAGAGATCATCGAACGGCATTCGATCCATGTCGTGTCATCGTCGTCACGCGCTCGAGAAGTGCTCGAGCGCGTGGATCAAGGTAGGACACGTGCCTACGAATGCCTAGGTGGCATGGGCGCGTGGGTGTCTACGAGTCTGCGGTCGCGAGGGGAGATCATCTCCCCCGACGCACCGGATCGGGCGAGCGATGACGCGCAGCGACGGCGGCCGGCGAGGGCTCGGGCCGCGGACGGCCGAGCGCTCCGGATCAAGAGGGATCGTCGCCGTCGGCCGGCTCGCGCTCGTCTTCGGGCGCGGGCTCCGGCACCAGATCGGCCGCCTCGGGAGGAGGCCACGCGGGGGCGTTCGGGTCGGCCTGCCGCTCGCGCATGTCGATGAAGTGGTGGATGAAGCCGCAGCTGCTGCAGGCCTTGGCGAGGATGGGCGCGGAGTGGGTGAAGCCGCCGGCCGGGTTCACGAAGCGGATGGTGCTCATGCGCAGGGGCAGCGGGGAGCGATCGTTGCGCCCGGCGAACACGGCCACCGGCAGCAGGGCACCGCCACACACGGTGCACTCGCGCATGGCCGAGCCGTGGCGGCGGTCGCGGTCCTTGGCCCGAGCGGCGACCGCGTTGGCGCGCTCCTTGGTCAGCTGCTCGCGCAGCTCCTCGTTCTGGCGCTCGAGCTCGGCGAGCTGCAGCTGGAGCGCTTGCCGGTCATCCCGGTAGGACACCGCCTCAGGGTAGCATTCGCGGCACCGTGGCGACGCCTCCCCAGTATCGGGCCCGACTCTGCGCGGGCTGTGGCCTGCGCTTCCCGGTGGCCGAGGGCAGCCCGCTCGGTCGGCGCTGCCCGATGTGCGGCGCCGGCACCCAGCCGAGCGACGCGGCCTATCCCACCCACGGGATCGCCCCCGCCCCGACCGCCGGCCGGCTGGGCGTGGAGGTGCTGCTCGACAACATCCGAAGCCTGCGCAATGTGGGCTCGATGTTTCGCACGGCCGACGGGGCGGGGGTGGGCCACCTGTACCTCGGCGGGATCACGCCCACCCCCGAGCACCCGAAGCTGGCCAAGACCGCCCTGGGGGCGGAGCGGAGCGTGCCCTGGTCGCGCCACCCCGACGCGGCCGCGGCCGCGGCCGAGCTGCGCGCGCGCGGACGAGCCCTGTGGGCGCTGGAGGGCGGCCCGCGCTCGACGTCGCTGTTCGAGCCCGAGGTCGCCGCGGCGGCCGAGTCGCTGGTGACCGACGAGCGGGTGGTGGTGCTGGTGCTCGGCCACGAGGTCTCGGGGGTCGATCCCCGCATCGTGGACCAGTGCGAGCGCGTGGTGCACCTGCCCATGGTGGGCCACAAGGAATCGCTCAACGTCTCGGTGACCCTCGGCGTGGCGGCGTACTGGCTGCGCTTCGGGGCGGCGTCGCCCTGAGGCCGGCGAGCGCGGTCACGGGCGGGGGTGGGTATTGCTGTCTCGGCCGAGCATGCAGCGCTTACTCTTGCCCCCATGCGAATCATGACGTCGACATGGATGGGGGTGGCGATCATGCTGGTGGGCGCGCCGGCGATGGCAGCCGTGGTGACGGTGGGGCCGATGGACGACGTGGAGGCGGCGATCAACGCGGCCGAGCCCGGCGACGAGATCGTGCTGTCGGGCGGGGAGTACACCCTCTCTGGGCGCTTCGGCATCGACATCGCGGGGACCGAGGCCCAGCCCATCGTCATCCGGGCGGCGAAGGGCGACCATCCCCACCTCCATCGGCCCGAGAGCGACCAGAACATCATCGACATCGACGGGGCGGCGTGGGTGGAGATCCGGGGGATCGAGCTCTCGGGGGGCTCGGCCGGCATTCGGGTGAGCGCGGCCGACCACCTGACGATCGCCGATTGCGAGCTGCACGACACGGGTGACGTGGCCATCCGCGCCAACGACGGGGGGGCGCTGTACGAGGCGCTCCACATCGTGCACAACGACATCCACCACACCAACGAGACCGGCGAGGGCATGTACCTGGGGTGCAACGCCAACGCCTGCCAGGTGGCCAACAGCATCATCGAGCGCAACCATGTGCACCACACCAACCAGCGCTCGGTGATCCAGGGCGACGGCATCGAGCTGAAGGAGGGCAGCTACGGCAACGTGATCCGCGACAACGTGATCCACGACACCAACTATCCGTGCATCCTCACCTACAGCACGGTGGGCAACGGCGAGCCCAATGTCGTCGAGCGCAACGTGATGTGGAACTGTGGGGATCACGGGATCCAGTCGGCCGCGGACACGACCATCCGCAACAACATCGTGCTGTCGGCCAACGCCGACGGGATCGCGATGCAGCAGCACCAGTCGGGCAGCCCCCAGAACCTGGTGGTGGTGCACAACACGATCCTTCAGGCGCAGGGCCACGCGATCTCGCTGCGCAACGCGGAGGGCAGCGTGGTGATCGCCAACAATGCGCTGTACGCCAGCCGCGGCAGCGCGGTGTTCCTGGGCCCGGGCGACACCACGGGGCTGGTGATGGCCGGCAACGTGGGCGTGGGCGGGGTGACGGGCGGCGGCATGGGCTACGTGGAGGGGGATCCCGCGGTGGACCTGGTCGACGGCCACTACGACGGGGCGCCGCCGATCGACGTGTTCCCGGCCATGGGCGGAGCGCTGGTGAGCGCGGGCGACCCGGCCTACGTGCCGGACGACGACTTCAACACCACCCTGCGCGACGGAGAGCCCGACGTGGGCGCCTATCGCTACGACCCCGCGGGCAACCCCGGGTGGATGATCGTGGAGGGCTTCAAGGAGTTCCCCGACGACGGCGGAGCGGGCACGGGCGGCGAGGAGTCCGGCGGAGACGAGACCGGGACGGGCTCGGAGGGCGGCTCGGTGGACGAGACGGGCACCGGGGGCGGCTCGGTGGACGAGACGAGCGGTGGGCCCAGCGGAGGCACGGGGAGCGCGACCGGAGGCACGGGCGACCCGGCCGGAGCCGACGGCGGGGGCGGAGGCGAGGGCTGCGGCTGTCGGTCCAGCGGTGACCCGCGGGGCGGGCTGGCGCTGGCGTTCGTGCTCGGCCTGCTCCGGCGCCGGCGCGACCCGGGGGCGATCGCCGCCCGGTAGGCTGCTAGGGCCTGCTCGCCTCGGTGCGCTCGGCCCCCGCGCTCACAGGCACACGGGCGAGTCGAGGCCGATGTGGGGGCAGTGCACCACCGGGTCGAGCGCGGCGACGGTGAGGTGGTACATGCGGCAGGCGTAGCTGTCGCCGGAGATCACCATCGAGTTGTAGTCGACGTCGTTGGGGAACTGCATGCAGTCGACCACGCACGAGGGCACGTCGGGCCACTGGGCCATATCGCCGGTGCACAGCTCCGTGGCGAGACCGCAGAACGTCTCGCAGGCGGCTCCGCACGTGTCGTTGCCGGTGGGGCCGGCGGCCCGGCAGAACGAGTCGGGGTCCTCGGTGGCCTGCAAGGTCTGGAAGCGGCGGCATTGGGCCGAGTTGCCGAGCTGGTCGTCGGGGTCGCCCTGGGGCAGGGCCTCGCAGACCCCCAGGCAGATCTCCTCGCTCTGGTACTGCTCTCGGTCTTCGGTGCAGATGTCCTGCACCAAGCCGCAGTACTCGGGGCACACGTCTTCCGCGCCGGTCGAGCCTCCGCTGGAGTCGGCCATGCCGGTCGACGCCTCGGAGCCGGTGGAGGCAGCCCCGGTGGACGTCGCGCCCGGATCGTCGTCGCCCGTGTCGCCGACGGGAGGCGCATCCACGAAGCAGCCGGGCAGGCCGATCATCATGAGCAAGGCCAAGGAGCAACGCATGAACATGGCGGGATGGTAGCACCGAGCCTTGGTGGGCGTTCCACCACGAGCGAGGAGGGCTCGAGTCGCATGGGTCGGGAGGGGCGGCATCGAGCCGGTCGAGATCGATCGTTTTGGCCGATTTCTTGGTGGGCCGGGCGGCGCGTGCCAGCGTCGGCGGGTGACGGACGAGCCGCGGAACGAGCCCGAGGCCGAGACCCCGAAGCTGGACCCGAGGGCTCGGCTTCGACGAGGGCTGGGCTGGCTGCGTCGCAATTCGTACCTGGCCCTGGCGGCGGGGGCCGTGCTCGTGGTGACCGAGGCGGTCGACTTCTCACCACCGCCGGAGGTGCGGGTGGGCAAGGGCAGCGTGGCCCAGCTGGTGGGTGATGCGCCCACGCAGGAGTTCTCGGGTGAGCTGGCCAACCCCCAGACGGTGCAGATGCGGGCCACCCTGCGGCTTTACCCCGACCACCTGCTCGAGGTGGGGGCGCCCGATCCCGACACGGAGGTGCAGAGCAAGCTGCTGTCGCAGCCGGTGGTCACCACGCTGCTGGGCATGAACGCGACCGTCGACCAGACTCTCCGCCTCGACGGCGGCGACCTCGAGGTGGACCTGGTGCTGCATGCCACCCCACGGCTGGGGGAGGCACCCCGGGGCAGCAAGGCCCCCGCGCCGCTGACCCTCGAGCACGAGCTGAGCGTGCACAGCCGCCGGCAGGCGTGGTGGAGTCGGAGCCCGGAGCGACGGGTGCACGTGGACAGCCGCGGGCAGCTGGGCCGGGTGGACACCGACGGCTACCGGCTGGTGTTCACCGTCGACGAGCACCTGTTCAGCCTCGACCTCGAG
>JGI12210J13797_10609227_pt1 | contig 17864 bp, 11 predicted proteins | sample ElkSlonscriptome_3_FD_13797 | JGI IMG/M metagenome (IMG submission 13797)
ATTTTATTCTCAAAATACATGGCTTTAACCGCTCTACCTTTTTGGCGGTATTATCATAGTACAATCTATTTCTGGTAGGTAATTTTACATCCTCAACAATGGCCATTTTGATAAATTCTCTTATCGTCTCTACACCTACAGACCTATTTCCTTCTTTCGAATCGACAATGATTCCCTTAAACTCTCCATAATCCGAAAACAGAGGAGCTCCGGGAGACAGCTCATTCCCACCGACCCATATGGCTTCTTTTTCAAATAGTTGGGGTGTAGCTTCACCAAATAGCAATTTGCCGTTGGTGTAACCCAAAGAAATCAATTCATCACCTACTTGAGATGGGGATTGAGAAAACCTGAAGGGAACTGATGCCCTCAAATTCGGATCTACTAATAAAAGTGCCAATCTCGATTTTTTGTCAATTGCCATCACCTTAGCTTTTCCGGAAAAGGACTCATCATTGCTAATGCTGATGGTTTCGCCTTCCGATAAATTCTCAGATGAAGTCAACGCGAAACCGTCTTCATTAATAATAAAAGCACTTTTTTCTTTCCACTCCAAGACAGGAGCTTCAACAACCGTATCCGGGGGAAGCGTATCCACAACCGCTTCCAACACGGCTGAGTTTCGTTGATCTTGAAAACTGTAGAGTCCGAAAGACGTAATTCCTGAAACAACGATAGCGATCAAAGCCGCCAAAGAAATAAGTTGCAATGGTTTCATCTTGATTTTTTTTGGGTGGTCTTCAATCTTCTGCAAAACACTGGCATCATCAGGCAGCAATCGATCCCTGAATTCTCGTAAAATAATCGTACGCTCTTTTGAACTCACGTGATTCTTTATCGTGGCCACCACTCTGGATGTCATGGCGAGGCAAACTGCCAATTCCTCTCCTTTGGGTTTCTCCTGTTCAGTGGGAGCAATGACGTAGTTCAAGCATTTCGCAAAATCTTCATTCTTTAGTTCGAAGGATTTATTTTCCGTGTATTCTATCAGCTTCCTCAAGCATACTGACAAACGGTTGATAGCTCTTTCTTCTACGGTAAACCCAAGGCGCGGCCCTACCTCATCAAATGGACGCCCTGCGCCGATGAGTTCGAGCATCATCGTTCGACACGGCTCCCCAATTAGCGCAAGCTTCGAAGCAGCCTTCTCGCTGCGCTCATTCATCAGGTCAATTTCGTGAAAGGCATGATCTAGATCATAGTATTCCCGACGATGCTGCACAAGATTCATATCGACGTTGCGCTTCTGAAGTTTTTTCAGCCAGATAATACGGGAGAATGAATAAATCAGTCCCGAAGACTTTTCGAGGTATGTTTTTCCCTTAAGTTCAACGGAGCGCGTATAATAATAAAAAGCCTCAATGTAAACATCGCGCGCCTCTGAGAAGGAGCCCTTGTTTTCTGTAATAAACAGAAATACAGGTAAGTATGCAGCCTTGAACTGATCCTCCAGTCTCTTCCAGTCTTCTTCGGTGAAGGTGTACCATTTCTCTACACTCATAGGAAAAATTCAATTTTCTTGAATACAAATTAACTCGCACTCCTACGCGTATACGCTTGAATGATAGATATGTTTCGAAGTTAATCTGCAGCAATATTTAAAGGAACTTTTACCGCTAAAAAACGTTAGACATTTCTGCCCAAAGACTTTAACTCGATTTAACAGCAAGGTTTCAACAATTGAGGGACTGTAAAGCGTTATATTTAGGTTTTGAAAACATTTAACATGAAAAGACTCATCTTAGTCACCATTGCCGTTTTGGTTATAACGGTTTCTCAAGGTCAAACAGAAGAAAGTCAACCCGAGTTCAGAAAAGCTGCTGAGAAAATTACCGCACTTCTTTACCATCTGGAAAACAGCTACGTTGATAGTGTAGATTTGGATAACATTACAGATGACGCGATCCGAGAAGTACTTGGAGAGCTTGATCCTCACAGTGTTTACATACCTGCTAAGGATGTACAGAAAGCAAATGAGGGTCTCGAAGGAAATTTCGAAGGAATCGGGATTCAATTCAACATCTTGAGAGATACCATTACAGTTGTTTCACCAATCGCCGGCGGACCAAGTGAAACACTCGGGATCATGGCGGGCGATAAAATTGTGAGTATTGATGGCGAAAATGTTGCGGGTATAGGAGTCACCAATAGCGATGTCACTTCGAGTTTACGTGGTACTAAAGGAACAGAAGTAACGGTGGGTATCCGTCGGAGGGAATCTCCTAAAGTGCTCATATTTGATATTGTGAGAGATGAAATACCACTTTACAGTCTGGATGCATCTTATATGGCCACGGATAAAATCGGCTACATCAAGATTAATCGATTTTCCAAAACGACCATGGACGAGTTTCATGCGGCCATAAAATCGCTGAAGAAACAAGGGATGCAAGACTTAGTTTTGGACTTACAAGGAAATGGCGGTGGACTTTTGGAAACGAGTCGACAGCTAGCAGACGAGTTTATTGCTGCAAATAAAATGATTGTATACACAGAAGGCAGAAGCTATCCTAAAAGGGAGATGGTTTCCACTGCCAAAGGTGAATTTGAAGAGGGAAGACTAATCGTTCTGACAAATGAAGGATCTGCGAGTGCTTCAGAAATCGTTTCAGGAGCCATACAGGACTGGGACCGAGGACTCATCGTAGGTCGCAGAACATTCGGAAAAGGACTCGTTCAAAGACCTATTCCACTACCCGACGGAAGCTACGTTCGACTGACCACTCAAAAATACTTCACTCCCAGCGGCAGGTGTATACAAAAGCCTTATGATAACGGTATGGAGGCCTATTATCGAGAAAAGTTTGATCGTTACGAAAGCGGAGAACTCTGGTCTTTAGACAGCCTTGACCTTCCTGATTCGCTGAAATTTGCTACTGAAAACGGTCGTATCGTTTATGGCGGAGGTGGCATTCTGCCGGATGTATTCGTCCCGATAGATACTTCAGCATCTTCTGACCTCAACAGCGACCTTATCCGAAAAGGTATTATGAATTCATTTGCGATCACCTACACCAATAAACACCGGAAAAAAATGCTCAAAGAGTATTCCGATGTAGAAGCTTACATTCAAGGTTTTGATATAGCTATGGCTGTAGCTGAAATGAAAGAGTACGCGGAGATAGAGGATGAGGAAATAGATTGGAACGAAGAGCAGTTTAATCAGTCTAAAGAAATGATCGAAGGCAGGCTTAAAGCTATCATAGCAAGAAACCTCTGGGATTACAGCGCGTATTATCAAGTTTTCAATCCGTATTGGAACACCTACAATAGAGCGATTGAAATATTGAAAGAAGACGATTACAGCGAGTTTAGATTGGCCGATTCACAATTTTAGAAACGACCCTCGCAATCCAAATCTCAATTTTATACTTTTGCATACTTAACTACGAAAACAATAATTATGAGTGAAAACTTGAAAACCGGTTTACTAGTCTTTATAGCAGCGCTGCTAGTTGTGAATACCGTTATTTTGGTAACCGATGATGGCCCCTCTTATGCAGACCCAAGTTCAGATAGAGCTTCTTTCGAAAGAACGGCTGCAGTTTCTGCGAGCAACGCAAAAGCAACGAAGGCTTCACCGGATAAAGCAAAAACTGTTGACCCACTTAAAACTACGGCATCAAAATCTGCACCGGCGGGCCCTGTTACTACTGTGGAATTTGAAGAGATTAAGCACGATTTCGGAACAATTACACAGGATTCTGAAAACACAAAAATTTTCAATTTCACCAATACAGGCACAGAGCCATTGATCATTGAAAACGCCAAAGGATCTTGTGGGTGCACAGTACCTGAATATCCTAAGGAACCCATTCCTCCCGGAGAGCAAGGTGAGATTAAAGTTGTATACAAGCCCGGAAAGCAAAAAAATGCTCAGAGCAAAAACGTAACGATTACAGCTAATACATTGCCCGAAAAATCTATACTGACGATTACGGCGAATGTCTTGGAATCTGCTCCCAGCATGTAATTCTTGGTTTTTGGCTTGGGATGGAAATCGCTATCGCCGACAGCCGTTAAATTATTTATAAAAGAAAGGCGGTCTCTCATCACAGAGACCGCCTTTCTTTTGGTTTTTACTCTTATTCCTTTTAGAAATTGCCTGTCGCAAGGGAATCGTGATTCTCAAATTCTAAAGGTTATTCACCAACCAATCCCCTACTTCGTCGGTCTTAAAACTCTTTCCACCATCGGCCAGATCTTGTGTGACCATCCCTTTTTCGAGTGATTTTTGAACCACCGCTCGAATAGCCTCCGCCTCTTCCGTGAGACCAAAGGCCATATCAAACATCATAGCCGCCGAAAGCACGGTAGCTAGCGGATTGGCAATGTTCTTGCCCGCTGCCTCGGGATACGAACCATGAATGGGTTCAAAAAGACCAACATCTTGCCCTAAGGAAGCAGAAGGCATCAAGCCCATGGACCCGGAGATCACTGAAGCTTCGTCGGTGAGAATATCACCAAATAGATTTTCCGTAATCAGGACATCGTAGGAATTTGGCCATTGCACCAACCGCATTGCAACGGCATCGACGAACTCATAAGAAACTTCTACTTCAGGGTATTCTTTTTCCATGGATTGCACGGTCTCGCGCCATAAGCGCGAAGACTCCAAGACATTGGCTTTGTCGACACAGCAGAGTTTTTTTGATCGACTCATGGCCGCTTCAAACCCCTTTTTTGCAAGTCTTCTGATTTCTTCGCGCGTGTAGGTGCATGTGTCATAAGCCGTATTTCCATTGTCTTCCCTCCCACTCTTGCCGAAGTAAATTCCGCTGGTCAACTCTCTAAAAAAGATTAAGTCAGTGCCTTCGATTCGCTCCCGCTTAAGGGGAGATTTATCAATCAAAGAAGGGAAAGTAAAGGTGGGCCTAACATTGGCAAACAGGCCCAGCTTTTTCCGCATTTTCAACAACCCCTGCTCGGGGCGAACCTTGGCAGTTGGGTCATTGTCGAATCTCGGATGCCCGATAGCCCCGAATAGAACGGCATCCGCAGAAGCACAAATTTCATGGGTCTCATCCGGATATGGATCTCCAACCGCATCGATGGCTGCTGCTCCTGTTAGAGCAGGTTTCCATGTCACTTCGTGGCTAAATTTCTTTGCGGTTGCATTCACCACTTTCACGGCTTGATTGATTACCTCCGGACCTATTCCATCTCCGGCCAATAAGGCTATATTCATCTTCATTTTTTGCTGATTGTTGATTCTTGTTCTCTCGGAAAAACGAGGTTTAACATTTTCTCGGTAGCTTTTATGGCAGAGACCGTTTCGTCGGTATCAAGTCCTCTGGTCATGAACTCTTCCGTACCGTTTTTCCATGTTATTTGCGTTTCTGCAACAGCGTATGTTCGCGTACCGGGAGCTATGCGTGCTTGGTAGTTCACCAACTTTGGTAGTCTCACATTCCGACTTTTGTAAATTTGGTGAAGGGCATTCATAAACGCATCGAACTTACCGATACCTTGTGAGCTTTCTTCGAAGAGCTCGCCATTGATTTCAATACTCATGGTGGATGAAGGCTTAAGTCCCATGGCCTGCATCAAAACGTATGACTTCACAACTACCTTTTTCTCAAAAGTATGCGATTGCAAAACATCTGAAATGATGTAGGGAAGATCTTGCGTCGTCACTACTTTCTTTTGATCGCCTAATTCTACGATTCTTGCCGTTACTTTTTTGACTTCTTCGTTGGTCAACGTTAGTCCGAGTTCATCCAGATTTTTCGTGATATTGGATTTTCCCGAAGTTTTTCCCAAGGCGTACTTTCGTTTTCGGTCGAATCTTTCGGGCAATAAATCATTGAAATAAAGATTGTGCTTGTTATCACCATCGGCATGTATACCTGCGGTTTGCGTGAAGACATTGGCTCCAACCACGGGCTTGTTTACGGGAATTGTAAATCCCGAAAAAGAAGAAACCGTTTTACTAGAATCGTATAAATTTCTCTCGTCGACGTTCGTGTTGATTTCGGGCATAAAATCTTTAATCACAGCAATACAACTAGCCAAAGGAGCATTTCCCGCACGTTCGCCCATACCATTTACGGTGAGGTGTATGCCGTGGCAACCGGCGCGGAGAGCCTCCATCACATTAGCTACGCTCAAGCCGTAATCATTGTGACCATGAAAATCAAAATGAGTTTCGGGGTACCTTTCTACAATTTCCAAGAGGTATTGGAACGTATCAGCGGGACAAAGGACTCCCAGCGTATCGGGAAGAAGTATTCGCTTTACAGGTTGAGAAACCAGAAAGTCCAGATAATCAAACACGTATTCGCGGGAATTCCGCATACCGTTGCTCCAGTCTTCCAAGTAAACGTTCGTCTCGATCCCTTTATCTTGAGCCAAAGCAATAATCTCTGCCACCGCAGAAAAGTGCTGCTCGGGTGTTTTTCTCAATTGATGCGTCAGGTGATTTAACGAGCCCTTCGTAAGAAGATTTTGCACACCGGTCCCCGCCTCCACCATCCAATCGAGAGATGCGCCTTTATCCAAAAAGGTCAATACTTCAATTTTCTCAAGGCAGTTATTGGATGCAGCCCATTCTGCTATACTTTTTACTGCGGCAAACTCTCCTGCAGACACTCGAGCGGAGGCAATTTCAATTCGATCAACTTTTAGCTCGGTCAAAAGTAATTTTGCCAGAGTCAGTTTCTCGGTAGCCGTGAATGATACACCCGGTGTTTGCTCACCATCCCGCAGCGTAGTATCCATTATTTCAATGGTTCGTGCCATGCTATTCTCCACCGAAATGTTAGAAAGGAGCGTTTGCAGCAAAATCTTTGATGTCACCTTTCAGATTGAGCAAGTAGTCAATATCGTCAAAACCATTGAGTAGATTCTCTTTTTTATAGTCGGTAATTTCGAACCCTTCAGAAATACCGCTACTCACGATTGAGATTCTTTGATTGGGCAGATTCACCTCAAATTTTGAATCGGACTTTTTCTCAATATCGCTAAACATCTTTTTGAGAAATTCAGGGCTCACCTGAACGGGCAAAACTCCAATATTCAAACAATTGTTTCTAAATATATCTGCAAAAAAACTGGAAACCACGCACCTAAAGCCGTAATCATAAATGGCCCAAGCGGCGTGTTCGCGCGAAGAACCGGAACCAAAGTTTTTACCGCCTACCAGAATCTTTCCGCTGTACTTCGGGTTATTGAGTGGGAAATCATCTTTTGGTGTTCCATCTGTGTTGTATCGCCAATCTCTGAAAAGGTTTTTGTCAAAATCCTTTCGCTCGGTAGCTTTTAAAAATCGAGCGGGAATAATTTGATCGGTATCCACATTTTCGATGGGAAGAGGAACCGCAGAACTCTCGAGTATGTTGAATTTGTCGTATGCCATGTTGTTTGATTAGGTTTTGGGAATAGAGAATTAGTTAAGCCACTTCGGCTTGCATGAATACTCTTGGATCGGTCACTTTGCCGGTAATGGCTGCAGCTGCGGCAACCAACGGACTTGCAAGTAAGGTTCGTGAACCGGGGCCTTGACGTCCTTCAAAGTTGCGGTTTGACGTACTCACCGCATATTTGCCCGGTGGAATTTTATCGTCGTTCATGGCCAAGCAGGCCGAACAACCCGGCTCACGCAATTCGAAACCTGCCTCGTGCAAAATATCCAGAATGCCTTCTGCTTTGATAGCATCCTCTACCTTGTGCGACCCGGGCACCAACCACGCTGTGACGTTTTCAGCCTTTTTCCGACCCTTTACAATAGATGCGAAAGCTCTGAAATCTTCGATGCGGCCATTCGTACAGCTGCCTAAAAAGACAAAGTCGATGGGCTTATCAATCATCGACTCTCCCTCGTTAAAGTCCATATAGGCAAGGGATTTTTTGTAGGAGCTTACACCTCCTTCGAGACTTTCCGCCATGGGAATACCATGGGAAATTCCACCACCCATACCCGGGTTTGTGCCATAGGTAATCATTGGCTCTATATCTGCAGCATCGAAATTTATCTCTTTATCAAAAATAGCATCGTCATCAGACCGCAGCGTTTTCCAGTAATCCATTGCGGTATCCCATGCAGCTTCTTTCGGAGCATATTCACGACCTTCAATAAAGGAGAAAGTCTTCTCATCGGGAGCAATCATTCCGCCGCGTGCGCCCATCTCAATACTCAAATTGCAGACGGTCATGCGGCCTTCCATCGTCATGTCTCGAAATACTTCACCTGCATATTCCACAAAATACCCCGTGGCACCGGAGGTACTCAGTTTCGAAATAATGTAAAGCGCCACATCCTTGGGTGTAACGCCAAAACTCAACTTACCATTCACGTTAATTCGCATGCTCTTCGGTTTAGGCTGCATAATGCATTGGGTGGCCAAAACCATTTCTACTTCTGATGTTCCAATCCCAAATGCAATGGCACCGAATGCACCATGTGTAGATGTGTGAGAATCTCCACAAACTATGGTGGCTCCCGGAAGTGTGATTCCCGCTTCAGGGCCAATTACGTGAACGATCCCATTCTTTTCGTGGCCCAATCCCCAGTACGAAATACCATGCTCGGCAGAATTGTTTTCCAGAGCTTTCAGCTGATTGGCCGATAGCGGATCCTTCACGGGCAGGTGCTGATCAATGGTTGGGGTATTGTGATCGGCTGTTGCGAAAGTTCGTTCCGGATATAAAACGGGGATTCTTCTTTCTTTAAGGCCTAAAAAAGCAACCGGACTAGTGACCTCATGTACAAGGTGACGATCAATAAAAAGCACATCGGGCCCTTTGTCTATCTTCTTTATTACATGAGAATCCCAAACTTTATCAAATAGCGTATAACTCATAAAATGATGGGTTGATGGAACAGTCGAAATTAGAGAACAAGATAATAAAACACGAAAACAGCAACACATCGATCCACTTTTAATCAATATTTCATTGATCATGGTTATTCAATGAAATATTTGAACCATAAAGTGTTATAACAACACTTATTTGAACTGACAACAGGGCTTTGAAGAAATCCAAGGAATATGAGTTTCACCAGACTCTAAAGCACCTTATCGATGAAAAAGGGCTGAAAAAACCTAGTTCAGCAATGCGTCAATTCGTTCAGCCAACTTCCGGTCTTTTTCGGTCACTTTATTTCCCTCATCGTGAGTGCTTAAATTGATTTCCACATTGTTGTACACATTGTTCCAATCGGGATGATGCCCGAGGCGTTCAGCTTCGATGGCAACTCGCGTCATAAAGCCAAAGGCCTCCGAGAAATCTTTAAATTCAAATTGTCTTGTCAACGTATCGTTTTCTTCTTTCCAATCAGACATATTATTGGGTGTTTAAGGTTTCTTTACTTGATTCTGAGGATTGGACTTCTGCCTCCCCTTGGTATACCAACTTCATTTCTTCTACCAAATGACCCGCTCCTGCAAACTTATCGATGATGAAGAGCACATATTTAACATCTACCATGATGTTGCGGCAAATCTCGGGATTGAACATGATATCACTCATAGTGCTTTCCCAGGTTCGGTCAAAGTTTAAACCGACCAACTGCCCTCGGGAATTCAATGCCGGACTTCCGGAGTTTCCTCCCGTTGTGTGATTTGACCCTAATATACAAACTCTGAGTTCACCATCGGTGGCATACTGTCCGTAGTCTTTCTCGTTGTAAAGCTCCAACAGCTTATCAGGAACATCAAACTCCTTGTCGCCGGGAATGTATTTGTAATAGATGCCTTCCAAAGTTGTGTATGGTTTGTAGGCCATTCCGTCCACAGGCTCGGATCCTTCCATTTTTCCGTAAGTCAAACGTAGCGTACTGTTGGCATCGGGCCAATAATCCTCTTCGGGAAATAGCTCCATGGTGAGTCTCACGTAATCTCTCATGTATTCACCTTCCAGAAACCTGAAGTTGTTGTAAGATCCTCGGATTTTGTCGTTGTAGTTTTCCAAGAGCTCTTGAGCCATGAGGTAAAATGGATCTTGGGCAATTGCTTTTGAAATCTTCTTGCCCGATTTCTCGAGAAGCTCTGCCAACTCCTCACGGTTATCTAAGATGCTTGACTCATAAATTTCGTCAGTCAATTCCATCCAATCGTTTCCTGATTTATCGGCCAATTCGGCCAAAGTGGAACTCATCAATTCTTCCGGACATCCCGCGATGAAGATGGAGGATTGCGCTTTGAAGATTCCCTGATCAACCATCCGGTCATAATTCTTGTAGAAGTTTTTCATGGCTTTTGCCAAATTATTCAACTCCTCCTCCATTAGACCCGCCGTTTCAAGGCTATCATAATTCTCAACTATGTTTTTAAAATTGGTAGAGAAACGCGTCAGCTCAGGGCCGTAGTAGAAAAACTCAATCAGGTAGTCTCGGGACAATTGGTATTTCTCATACTCTTCGTAGAGTGCCGTTACACCATCCAAGAGTCCGAGGTACTGCGCTTCATCACTATCGGCCAATCGTTTCAAAAACTCAGCTTCCTGCTCCTTCTTTTTATCCAGAGCTCTGAACCTTTCCAGGCCCATATTTTGACCGATCCATTTCTTGTAGCCATTGCTTATGCGAGATTGCTTTGCAGCATATTTGATCCGTCTCTCATCCGAAGATTCCATAGCTGCATCGATTACATCTAAGCTCGCCTCGCGCATACTTATGCGGACAGGGTTTTGAACGTTGGTTACATAATCTACCGCATCGCTTGTGAGGTATTGATAGGTGGTTCCAGGAAAACCGAATACCATTGTAAACTCACCGGGCTGCACTCCTGTCATGTCTATTTCCAGACTCGCTTTTGGCTTGTAGGGGATGTTTTCTTCTGAATATTCTGCCGGTTTATTGTACGGCGATGCATAGATGCGAAACAGAGAAAAATCTCCCGTATGACGTGGCCATTCCCAATTATCGGTATCGCCGCCAAACTTACCGATGGAAGAAGGCGGAGCTCCTACCAGACGTACATCGGTGAAGGTTTCCGTAACGATCATATAGTAGGCATTTCCATAAAAGAAAGGCTTCACTTCAGCTCCGTAAATTCCGCCAGACGTGGCAGCTTGTTCTAACTGCTTGGCTTTAACCGCCAGGGCTTGATTTCTTTCCGAACCTTCCAATGCACCTGCAGCTTCCATCATTGCATCGGTCACATCTTCTATTCGCTCCACAAAGGTGGCTGTGAGTCCGGGGTTTGTCAATTCTTCTGAACGATCCATGGCCCAATATCCGTTCTTCAGGTAGTCATTCTCCAGCGAAGAGTGAGATTGAATTTGGCTATAGCCACAATGGTGATTAGTTAGAATAAGTCCCTCATCGGAAATGACTTCGGCAGTACACCCACCACCGAATAACACAATGGCATCCTTTAAACTACTTTGGTTGATGGAGTAAATCTCCTCGGCAGACAGCTTGAGACCTGCATCGTGCATGTCGTCGATTACGAGTTTTGCCAGCGTACTCGGCACCCACATGCCTTCGTGCGCAGAAAGAGTTGAAAACAGAAATAAAAAAGGAATAAATAATCTGTGTCGAATGCTCATTTTTGATCTTGCTTGATTCGTTTTGATTTAAAAAGAAAGTACCAGAGTCCGTATAGAAATCCGATTCCTAAAAATATGGGTAGCAATTGAAACTCGGCTTCTTCACCCGCTTTTTTAGGTTTCAGCGTGTCGCGCACATAACCGAATATCGGAGCTATCACCATGATGATCCCCGCTGCCAGAAAAACGTAGTCGAAGGCGCTGTTCATCACCATCGCCGTTCGGTACAGCGGAGACTTCACAAATTCCTCGTACTTCATGTCTGCGTGTGATGAAGCTCTGGTACGAGGATTATTGGGTGTAGGATTTTTTCTCCGCGGATTGGCGTTCTTCTTGCGGTTGCGTTGAATGGCTTCCTGAACCATGGCATCGCGCTTCATGAGTATTTCGTAGGCCTCATTGACTCTGATAAAACTTATCCGGGTATCATTGGTGCCACTCACATCGGGGTGATACTTCTTTGCCAAAGTGCGGTACGCCGATTTAATTTCGGCATCGGAAGCTCCTACTGGCACTTGGAGAACACGGTAATATTTATCAAAAAAACGCACTTTGCGAAAGTTAAGAAAACGATAGAGTGGGAAAGGTTAATTCATCATCTTGTGCCGAAATTCGTACTTTCAACCGACTCTTGAAAATACACATGCGCCGATTCCTTCTTTTCTCAATCGTTTTTTTCTGCAGTCTATTGTCTTATGGGCAATATCGCTTTATAGAAAACAAAGGACAATGGGACGATAATGTTCAATTCAAAACTGATATTGGCGGCGGCAGTTTATACTTGGAAAAAGACAAACTCACCTTTGACAGATACGATACCGAGACAGTAGCCAAAGTATTTGCCGCTCATACGGGAGAGGAAGCTATCCCTGTTCCTGAAAAGTTAGACTGTCACGCCTATGAAATGAACTTTGTTGGTGCGCACGAAATTTTGCCGAAAGGCGAAAAATCTTTTCAAACAAAATATGCCTTTTACTTAGGCGATCGATCGGGTAGAAACGCAATGGCCTATGAGGAAATTATTTACACAGACCTCTACGATGGGATAGATTTAAAAATCCACTCAAAAGCAAATCTAAAGTATGACTTCATCGTCTCGACGGGATCAGATCCATCTCAAATCCAAATCAGCTACGATGGTGTAAAACCAAAACTTAAAGGTGATGGAACGCTGGAATTGAATACGTCGGTGGGAAAGGTGGAGGAATCTGAGCCGTTTGCGTATCAGATTATCGACGGCTTAATCACCAGAGTGGAATGCTCGTATAATGTAAGCAGAAACATTGTTTCATTCGAGCTGGGCGAATACGCCACTGACCAAGAACTCATCATAGATCCTGAATTGATTTTCAGCACGTACTCGGGATCGTTTAGTGATAACTTTGGATACACCGCTACTTTCGATCAAGAGGGGCATCTTTTTTCGGGAAGTTCGGTTTTTGGCAATAGCTATCCGGTTACAATGGGTGCTTACCAAGCGGATTGGGCGGGTGGCGGAGGAACAGGTGGTTTAGGCACGGATATCGCCATTTCCAAGTTTAATCTAGAAGGAACCGCGTTGGTTTACAGCACATATCTCGGGGGAAGTTCGGATGATCTACCCCATAGTCTGGTCACCGACACCCTCGGAAGACTTTTCGTGTTAGGCACCACCAGTTCTGATGATTTCCCCGTCACAGCGGGTGTCGTTCAAGAGACTTTTGGGGGTGGGCAATTGATTCCACTGGGTTCGCTGGGGATCAACTATCAAAATGGTTCGGACATTATCGTCAGTGCTCTTGATATAGATGGACAAAATCTTCTTGCTTCAACATACATGGGGGGTACCGAGAACGACGGAATTAATAGCGCTACTGCCCTGAAATATAATTATGCCGACGAAGTAAGGGGAGAAATTGAGTTGGATGACGACGGGAATATTTTGGTAGGAAGCAGCACATTCAGTGCAGATTTCCCGACGACAGTCGGAGCCTTTCAAACCGATCTCAGCAGCAATCAGGATGGCGTTTATTTCGCTCTGAACCAAACGATGACCGAGCTGTTGACATCCACTTTCGTGGGAGGAACAGGACAAGATGCCATCTATTCCATTTCTTTTTCAAGTGAAACAGGAGTAACTCTGGGTGGCGGAACAAGTTCAAGTGATCTACCCGTATCTCCAAGTGCCTACGAAACGGATTTTCTCGGTGGTCAGGCCGACGGGTTCGCCATTACCTTAGATGAATTTGCAACCACTCTCCTGTCAGGTACCTATTTCGGAACCGCCGCGTATGATCAAACATATTTCGTGGATCGAGACGCAGAAGGTTCCGTTTATCTTTTTGGACAGACTGAATCCGAGAATGATGACCTCCTGTTTAACGCTGAATATGGACAAGAAGGTCGAGGAATGTTCATTGCTAAGCTCGATCAAAATCTGCAATCTGCTGAATTCAGCACAACTTTTGGTAATGAAGTGGGTGTTCCTCCCTTGTCGCCCGTGGCATTTGCAGTTGATTTATGCAATCGAATTTACATCTCCGGCTGGGGTGGACAACCCACAAATCCGCAGGGAACTACCACCGGACTTGAGGTTACAGATGATGCTTTTCAGTCGACCACAGACGGTCGAGACTTCTATTTTCTCGTATTGGAAGATGATGCAAATGCTTTGACCTTCGCCTCTTTCTACGGAGGAAATATCAGTGGGGAACATGTGGATGGCGGAACCAGTCGGTTTGACCGCACGGGAAAAATTTATCAAGCCGTGTGTGCCGGTTGCGGTAGCAATGATGATTTCCCAATCTCACCGCCCAACGCATTGAGCTCAACGAACAATAGCTCTAATTGTAATCTCGGTGTTGCCAAAATTGACTTTGACCTCCCTCTTGTTTTGGCTGATTTTGAAGGTCAGGGAGAATGCCTTCCAAATCCTATCACCTTTGAAAATACCAGTAATACCTTCTCGGGGTCAGCAGCCACTTACCAGTGGTTTTTTCCAAACGGAGATGTGATCGAAGAAGAAAATGTGAGCTACCTGTTTGACGCACCGGGTGAATACGAGGTCACCTTAGTCGCAAACGATCCGCAAGCATGCAACTTGACTGATACGATCACTCAAATCATCACCGTCTATTCCCAATTGATTCTGGAGATTCCCGATACGCTGATTTCTTGCGATGAATCAAATTTCACCATAGAAGCCGTTACCAATGGCACCGCGACCTCGTTTACATGGGCGGAAGATGAGGACCTGAACAGTATAATCCTACAAGGATCTACTGACAGCACTCTCAGCCTGACCATCACTGAACCGACCACCGTTTACCTCGAAGTAGACAACGGGCTGTGCACAGACCTCCGAGCCGTTTTTATTGCCCCGCAGGTTGATTTAAATTTGAGCGTAGGAGACACCCTTCTCTGCAATACAGATACTTTGACAGTAAATATTGAAACCAACTACCCCAACGCAGAAATAGTCTGGACTCCCGAAGAATCAATAAATAGTGGCCAAGGAAGTGAAACCGCTTTTTTTGCCGTAGAGGCTTCGATCAATATTGGCGTCAATCTCATCAATCAATTCGGCTGCACGAACTCTGCCGAGTCTCAGATTTCCTCTTTTGACATTGCCCTTGAGGTACCCGAAGATACCCTGGCTTGCTTCAACGATCCGCTTACATTGGTAGCAAACAGCGTCGGCACAGCCGAATCATTTATGTGGTCTGACATTTCCGATTTCAGCAATGTGTTGAATCCTTCGGGAGATAGCTCCATCACTGTAACTCCGGGCACCACCGGACTCTATTACATTCAAGTCGAAAACAACGGCTGCACCTTAGCCGATTCCGTAATTGTGAGTTTACTGGAAGCAGGAACGACCCTGTCTGCTTTGCAATATATCTGTCAAGGAGATACCGCTCGACTTTTTGTGAGCAACGACTTTCCCAACAACCAACTCACGCATGTGTGGCAGCCCGAAGAATTAATCATTTCCGGAAGCGGCACTTCGTCCGTAGAAGCAATCATTGAGGAACCCACCACTTTTACGGTGATCAGTTCGACCGAATTTAACTGCGAGGTAGAAAACAGCCTAACCATTTTCACCTCGCCGCTTGGGGGGCTTGACGTCAGCGCTGAAGCCGAGCCTGACCTCATTTTGATTGGCGAGTCCAGCCAATTGACCGTTTCACCCGACAGCAGCAACTACTTTTTTGAATGGGAGCCATCGACCTATCTGGACAATCAGAATTTCAATGACCCGGTGAGCACGCCCGATGAAACGATCACTTACCTAGTGACGCTCACAGATGCAGACGACCTTGGCATCTGCCAAAAATCGGATTCGGTGACCATTCAAGTCTTCGAGTCCTTTTGTGGCTCACCCAATATTTTTGTTCCGAATGCTTTTACCCCAAATGGAGACGGAGAAAACGACGTGGTGTTCGTCAGAGGCGGCGGCATTACCGATTTGACCTTCTCCATTTTTAACCGTTGGGGAGAAGAGGTGTTTAAAACCGAGGATCAATCCGTTGGCTGGGACGGAACCTATAAAGGAAATCCTGCCGAGCCTGCCGTTTTCGTTTACCAATTGCAGGCCATTTGTGCTGATGGAGACACCTATTCCGAAAAAGGAAACATCACCCTGATTCGTTGAAAAAACTGCTACTCATAGCGCTCCTTGGGGTGACCCTTCAGGGAAAAGGACAGGACGTTCACTTCTCTCAGTTCTTCTTTTCTCCGCAGCTGCTCAGTCCGGCTGAAATAGGAAATTTCAATGCCCGGTATAGGCTTAACGCGAATCAAAAAACCCAATGGCGAGAAGTCAGTCGCCCCTACTCTTCTTTTGCTTTGATGGGCGACGGGAGCTTTGACTTCCTTCCCGAGAATGTGGCGGTGGGCGCCGTGATCATGAACGACAATGCAGGAGATTCGCGGTTCAATACCTTTAGTTTCCTCATTGGCGGCAGCTATCGCTACGACATCCAAGACGATGACAGCCACCAACTGAGGGGAGGTTTGCAGACGGGCATCACACAGATCAAACTCAACTACGACGACCTGGAATTCAACAACCAATACAATGGGGTGGTCTTTGACCCCAACTTATCGAATGGCGAGGACTTCGCCCGAAATGCGCGTTGGTTCCTGAACCTGAATTTTGGCCTTTCCTACCAATACGCTCCCGAACCCCGAAAAACGGCGACCGTCGGTTTTGCAGGACACAATGCGAACTCACCGAGGCAGTCATTCTTTAACGATACCGGCATTCAACTCCCTTTTCGATCTTCGGTTTACGCCACAGCCGATTGGAAAATCAACGAAGAAATCGACGCGCTCCCCTCCTTTCGCTGGATGGATCAAGCGACTTTTACGGAAGTGATTTTCGGAACGAGTGCGCGGTATCGACTGATTGATGAACGAAATTTGTATCGAGCCATCTTCGCAGGCTATTATGGGCGATTCGGCGATAGCGGCATCGCAATGATCGGAGGAGAAATCGACGCGTGGAGAGTGGCAGTAAGTTATGACATCAACGTTTCCGACCTGGAACGTTCCAGTAGAAATCAAGGCGGATTCGAATTCAGCCTCCAATACCTCTTCGGAAGAAGGGTCGAAAACAATGCTTTCCGACACAAATACTGCCCCGTATTTTTATGAAAAACAGGATTGTCTTCTTCTTTTTTCTCTTGGCAACGGGCCTTTCAGGCCAAACGCTTGATGACTGGATGACGCTGGGCGACGAAGCCATGGAGGATAACGACCCCTACGGCGCCTTGCGTTATTATAAAACGGGAATGGACCTGGACAGTATGAGCGGCACCTTGATTTATAAAGTTGCCGAGGCCTATCGGGGAGTTCAAAACTATGGAAAGGCCACCTACTACTACGATAAGATTTTCAGGCGCGATCGCGGGATGATCTTTAAAGATGTCGGGGTGAAGCTGGCCGAGATGCAGATGCAATCGGGAAAATATGCAGAGTCCAAAATCAATTGGAGGCGGGTGCGCGACCAATACCGCGATCAACCCAATAGCTATCCTTATCAAAAAGCCATTCAATCCATTCGATCTTGCGACTTGGCCAAAAAGTGGTCGACCGAACCAAAGCCATTTGAACTTAAAGATGCAGGTGACCCTGTAAACTCGGGCGACAGCGAATTCGGGGGGAATTGGCTAAATGACGGTAAACTATCTTTCACCTCTTTGAGGGGAGAATACGATAGCGAAGGGCGTCTGGAGAGCGAAGCCTATTTCATCAAAAGTTATGTCGCCGACTCTAATTTGGTTGAGGTGCAGCCATACCTGGTTCCTTCCGTTAACCTGACCGCCAACTATGGAAACTTGGTGGAGTCGAACAAGGGGCAAAAAGCATTGGTAATGATCGACGGAAAG
>JGI12210J13797_11364498_pt1 | contig 17855 bp, 15 predicted proteins | sample ElkSlonscriptome_3_FD_13797 | JGI IMG/M metagenome (IMG submission 13797)
CGGGCATGATGATCACCGGATCCCACAACCCGCCCGAGTACAACGGCATCAAGATGTCCATGAGCGGCAAGCCATTCTTTGGCGACGCCATTCAGAACCTAAGCGTCATCGCCGAGGCGGGAGATTTCGTGGTTGGCGACGGACAGGCCAGGGTGTGCCCGCTCGCGGAAGCTTACGTGGAGCGGCTTTTGCAGGAGTTCCGGGGCGACCAGGCACTTGCCGTGGCGTGGGATCCGGGTAACGGCTCGGCCGGTGAGATCGTCCAGATGCTCTGCAAGAAATTGCCCGGCCGTCATGTGTTAATCAATGAAACCATCGATGGCACATTTCCCGCGCATCATCCGGATCCGACGGTGGAAGAAAACCTGGAACAGTTGAAGCAGGCGGTTGCCGACCACGGCTGCGACCTCGGTATCGGTTTCGACGGCGACGGCGACCGCATCGGCGTGATCGACGCCAAGGGCAGGGTGCTTTGGGGCGATCAGCTGTTGGTCGTGTTGTCGGGGCCGGTTCTCGAGGAATTGCCGGGCGCGACCATCATCGCCGATGTGAAGGCCAGCCAGGTATTCTTCGACGAGATCGAGCGCATGGGCGGCAAGGCGGTCATGAGCAAGACCGGGCACTCGCTGATCAAGACCCTGATGGTGGAAACGAATGCGCCGCTGGCGGGCGAAATGAGCGGACATATCTTTTTTGCCCACCGCTACTACGGCTACGATGACGCTCTCTATTCGGCTATCCGATTACTGTCGATCTTGAGCGGCGGGGAACGCAGTTTGGCGGAGATCCGCGACAGCTTGCCGACCATGGTCAACACCCCGGAGTTGAGGTTCGATTGTACGGAAGACCGCAAATTCGACGTCATCGAGGAAGTGCGCGACCGATTGAAAGCCATGGAGGGGATCTCCGTTAACGATATCGATGGTGTACGCGTTTCCAACGGCGACGGTTGGTGGCTGCTTCGTGCCTCGAACACGCAGGCGGTTCTCGTCGGGCGCTGTGAGGCGTCCAACGAAGCCTCCCTGGAACGGCTTGTGGCGGAGTTGAGCAAGCAGCTAAAATTGAGCGGGCTCGAGCCGGTGCCGGGCGGCGGCCACTGAGGAACGCGCCACTGACGTTCAGTACGGGGTACCATATGTCAGAGTCAAACCACTAGTGAGAAGAGATGTCATCTTCGAACAAGGGTGAGGGAATGCGATGATATCGCCTGAGTTGCCTCTGCCTCCGCATTTCGATCCGGACAAGGTCGGCAAAGTGTGGAGAGTGCCCTATCAAAACATTGCCGACACGGCCCCCGGCTGGTCGCAGGATCACGACATTCGCTCACACGCAAACAGTGGGCCTAGGGTGTGTCTGGTATTGGTCGACGTGCAGAATACTTTCTGCATCCCCGACTTCGAGCTTTATGTCGGGGGGCGATCGGGCACCGGCGCCATTGATGACAATCGGCGGCTTTGCGAATTCGTCTATCGGAATCTGGCCAACATCTCCCAGATCATACCGACCATGGATACGCATCATGCGATGCAGATCTTCCATGGCATCTTCCTGGTAAACAGCGAGGGCGCACACCCGCCGCCCTATACGCTCGTCACGCTCGAAGACATTCAACAAGGGCGCTGGCGGTTCAACCCCGTGGTTGGCGATCACTTGGGCATGAGCGCGGAGCAGGGCCAGCTTCATCTCGAGCACTACGCGCGCCAGCTTCAAGATAGCGGAAAGTACGCGCTGACCGTTTGGCCTTATCACGCCATGCTCGGCGGTATCGGTCATGCCCTGGTGTCTTCGGTGGAGGAAGCAATCTTCTTCCACACCATGGCACGGCGCATCCAACCCACGTGGCACGTGAAGGGAAGTCACCCCCTGACCGAACACTATTCCGTGCTCGGCCCCGAAGTTGTGACCGATCCCGACGGCGATGTGTTGGCGGAGAAGAGCGACACCATCATGCAGGCGTTGAAGAGCCATGATGCGGTCATTATCACCGGACAGGCCAAGAGCCACTGCGTTGCCTGGACCATTGACGATCTGCTGGCCGACGCCCTGGCCGAGGACGCTCGGCTGGTGAGCAAGGTGTACCTCCTGGAGGATTGCACCTCTCCGGTCGTTGTCCCCGGTGTCATTGATTACACCGACGACGCCGACGCCGCCTTCCGCCGTTTTTCCGACAGCGGAATGCACGTGGTTCGCTCAATCGATCCCATGGCGAATTGGCCGGGCCTCGGCGCCTAGAGCCAAGTGATGGAGTACTTCTTCTACGGCACGCTTATGGACAACGCGGTGCTGGAGATGGTGATCGGCCGCCGTGTGGCCCGCTCCGTCCGTCGACCGGCCATGGTCTCTGGCTATCGTAGGGTATACCGCGAAAACGCATGGTTTCCAGTCCTGGTGCCCGATGCGGACGGTCGGGTGGAAGGAGCCTTGGTGAGCGGTATTACGTCTGCGGACGCCGCCTGCCTATTGGCTTTCGAGGGCGACGAGTATGAATTGGCGGAGATCGAGGTCACGCTGGTGGGCGGCAGTGTCGCTTGTGCGCGCGTCTTCCTGCCGGTTTCGGGCGTCCCGCATTCTTCGCGCGAATGGACGCTCGAGGACTGGCGGCGAAAACACCGGAGAGAATACCTGAGGCGGACCCGGACCTCTGCCCCAAGGGGCGGAGGTTGGAGTTGAGCTCACGAATGCTGGCTTTCGGGGAGTAGGGCGGCTTGACCGGTTTTGGTTCGCGTTTTATCCCAAACCTCCGGGGCGAAGGACCATGCATGCCATTCGGCGCGCCTTTAGTTGCTGGCAAGCTTGTTCCGCCTGGGTCTTGCTGATGCCCAGCACTCGGCCGCGGTAGAGCGGCTCATTGCTCCCGCTGTTAAGCGGGGTCACCTTGATGACGCCGCTGTTGAGCGTGCCCGCCGCAACCTTGACCGCCCGTTGAGCCGTTCTGTACGCGGACGCGTGCTGCGGGTAAGCCCCGACCTGCACGCCCCATTGCTCAAGGGATCGGGTAACGATCGCCGGAAAACCCGGGTTCTGCCCGATCCTGGCTTTGCCCACGGTCTGAATACCCGGTACTTCCTGAGCAACCTGCAATTGGAAACAATCCGTGCCGGCACTTTCGAGCTTGCGGCAGGCTTGATCCGCCTGGCCCTTGTCCAGATCATGGATGCGCGCGAGGTAGAAGGGTTCCTGCCCGCCGTCGGAATATTGGACGACGGCAACCTTGCCCCTCTGAACGAACTCCGAAGCATTGACATAGGCTGTGCGGGCGGCGTTGCTGGCCGACTGATGCTCACGGAAAGCGCCGACCTGAATACCCCAATCGCCGGCAATCGAGGCGACGGATGAGGCCGGGGTGGTTTTAGCGCTGGGTGCGGTGAGGCCAACCACCGAGCGATTTCCGGGCTTCGGTGCTGGGGTACCGATCCGCGCGAGCGTCCGTTCCCGCTTCTTGGCCTGGGCTTTTAGGATTTTGGTGTGTTTCACAAATCCTTTATCGAGAAGCTCGACCATATGCTTGTTACGGCTCTTGGATGATTTGCCGCCGAACACCACACCGATCAGGCGTTGCCGGCCGCGCTTCGCCGATGCCACCAGATTGTATCCCGATGCCCGGATGTAGCCTGTCTTGATCCCATCCATTCCCTTGTACGTTTTCAACAACCGATTGTGGTTTCGGTAATTGACGCCCCGGTAGTTGAAGGCGCGCCGGGAAAAGTGTTGGTAGTACCGCGGATGGTGATGAAGAATGGCTTGGCCGAGCCTGGCCATGTCACGGGCAGTGGTTACCTGCCGGGAGTCCGGCAGCCCGGAAGCATTTCGGAACGTGGTCTTGGACATGCCCAGCTTGCGTGCCTTGGCCGTCATTTTCCGCGCAAAATTGCTCTCGGTTTTTCCCAAGCCCTCGGCGACGACCACCGCCACGTCGTTCGCCGACTTCGTAACCAACGCAAGCATGGCGTCGCGAACCTTGATGGTACTGCCGACCTTGAGACCCAATTTCGACGGTGGCTGCCGCGCCGCGTGCCGCGAAACCCGGAACCGCGTATTCATGGTCACTTGTCCGCGGTCCAATGCTTCGAACAGCATGTACAACGTCATGATCTTGGTGGTGGAGGCGGGGTAGCGCCGCGCGTCGGCATGGCGCGCGTACAGAACTCTGCCCGTACTCGCATCGACCACGATGGAGGCGTACTTGTTGCGTGGGGCTGCTTCTGCATTGCCCGCAAATAGGCCCGCAAAAACGCCGGCAACGAGAACGACCGCAATCAGCCGTCCCACACCTATGACGCCGCAAAACGCCATCGCACGTCCTCCAGTCGAGACATCGTATGGTTCGAGTCAAAAGCAAAATGCCGCCGAGGCTCTGTTGTAGCGTATCGGCGACGAAACTTTTAAGTTGTTCCCAATCAACTTACTCGCCTTTTTTATAACAAATTGTTAAACCAAGCTGAATCCCCTTTTGAGTGAATAATTATATCGCAACCGTGAAAAAAAGTTTCAAATCTCTGAAATTTAAAGAAATTATCCCATTCATAAACAATGCGGAATTGTTGGCGGGGGGGTCGGCTTCCTGCTAATTTGCCCGCTAATCACCGCGCCGACAGATGAAGCGCGATTCGTTCGTTTTGGGGGAGTAATAAAAAATGACGGTGTCCACGGTTCCGACGCAGCCGTTCGAACAACAAAAACCGGGAACTTCCGGCCTCCGCAAAAAGGTCAAGGTATTCCAACAGCCACACTATCTGGAAAACTTCGTTCAGTCGATTTTCAATGCTCTCGAAGGGTTTGAGGGTCAGACGCTGGTCGTCGGCGGCGACGGCCGGTACTTCAACCGCCAAGCCATCCAGACCATTCTAAAGATCGCGGCGGCCAACGGTTTTGGCCGGGCGCTGGTGGGTAAGGGCGGCATTCTGTCGACGCCGGCGGCCTCGTGCGTCATTCGCAAGTACGAAGCATTCGGCGGTATCGTATTGTCGGCCAGCCACAACCCCGGCGGCCCTGACGAAGATTTCGGCATCAAATACAATATTTCCAATGGCGGGCCGGCCCCGGAAAAAGTGACCGAAGCCATCTTCGCCAATACCGCAACGATCGCGGAGTACCGGATCCTCGATACTCCGGATGTGGATATCGATACGCTGGGCCAATCGTCCTTGGGTGAGATGACCGTGGAGGTCGTTGACTCCGTCGCGGATTACGCGGCGTTGATGGAGGAACTGTTCGACTTCGACGCGATTTCGGAGATGTTTGCCTCCGGCGCATGCAACATGTGCTTCGATGCCATGCATGCTGTCACCGGTCCGTATGCGCGCGCCATCCTGCAGGACCGGCTGGGCGCGCCGGACTACACGGTGATAAACGGCGAGCCGCTGGAAGACTTCGGCGGCGGCCACCCCGATCCCAACTTGGCCCATGCCGAGGATCTGGTGGAGATGATGTTTCATCCCGATGGTCCCGATTTCGGCGCGGCGTCCGACGGCGATGGCGATCGCAACATGATCCTCGGCAAGGAGTTCTACGTGACCCCGAGCGACAGCCTGGCCGTGCTGGCCGCCAACGCCACCACGGCGCCGGGATACGCCAAGGGCCTCGCGGGGATCGCCCGGTCCATGCCCACCAGCCAGGCGCCCGACCGGGTAGCCGCGAAGATGGGTATTCCAAGCTTCGAGACGCCCACCGGCTGGAAGTTCTTCGGAAACCTGCTCGACGCCGGCAAAGCGACGCTATGCGGGGAGGAGAGCTTTGGAACCGGCTCGGATCACGTCCGTGAGAAAGATGGCCTGTGGGCCGTCTTGTTCTGGCTGAATGTTCTTGCCGTCAAGCAGGAACCGGTGGCCGATTTGGTGAAGGCCCATTGGCGCGAATACGGCCGCAATTTTTATTCGCGGCACGACTACGAAGGGGTCGACAGCGCGGCCGCCGACGGGCTGATGAACCATCTTCGGGACATGACCGGGTCGCTCAAAGGCCAAGAACTGGGCGCCTTCGAAGTGGCCTTCGCCGATGACTTTTCCTACACGGACCCGGTAGACGGCAGCGTGTCGGACAGCCAGGGCATCCGCATTGGATTTGCCGATGGATCGCGCATCGTGTTCCGGCTGTCGGGAACCGGCACGGAAGGCGCGACGCTCAGGGTCTATATCGAACGCTACGAGGCCGATCCCAGCCGCCATGATCAAGATACGCAGGAGATGCTCGCGGACCTGATCGCCATCGCCAACGACGTGGCCGAAATCAAGCAGCGCACCGGACGGGACAAGCCGACGGTGATCACCTAAAGCGGGGTGGTCAAAAAAAATCTAGTGAACGTCGATCACCAGGTTGGGAGTGGGGTCGTAAACGCTTCGTAGACGCCACGTGTAGGTGTACCAGCGCATCCCGTTGTCGACCACCGAAGTGGCGTTGTGTCGGACCACCCGCGCGTCGGTGCGTACTTTGATGGTTCCGCCGATGTTGAGACCGCGGTTGGTCAAGCGTTCTGCTTGAGCGTTGGAGAGCGAGGTGCCGCTCATCGAGATCTCACCTGTGGTCTTCACATATTTAAGGGTCAGGAGCTTCTCGTTCCGGCGGATAAAGCTGATCATCTTGCTGTGAAGCAGGTCGCCGGTCTTGTGCCAGCTGACGTTGAACATTCCACGACGTTGGTATTCGATTTCGCGGAACGACGTATCGCGCCCCAGGTCCTTCTCGAGGGCGGCGACCGTTTCTTGTTCCTTGGTGCGGTTGATCTCGCCGCGGCGAAGCTTGTCGTACAACGGCACCCAAGCCACGTCGCCGTCGAAAGTCATCTCATAGTGGCCCGTGCGGTTAATCACAACGTCCGCATCGAATTGGAGCGGTACGTAACACCCGCTCAACGCAATGATCAGAATTGCCCCGCAGCATGCTGTTAAATAACGATTTAATTGGCGAGGGGGCAGCATGCTCGGTTTTCCGTTCGGCGAATCCGGGAGGACATCAAGGACACCAACCATAGGCGCCCAGTCCCTAACGGATCCCTAACGGCGGCGGTTAGGGGGCTGATGCCAGAGCCGCTCCATTACTCAAAACCGATAATGATTGTCCTAGGCGGAAACAACAGGCGAGGGCAGCATGATGTTAATCGGCGCTCTCTTCCGTTCGGGCAAACAACGCACGAAAAGCTTTCTCCGCCCGCTCCAGGCCTTTGTCGGTCAAAACAACAGATTTTGCCTTGTTGACAGGATCTTGGATCAGACCCTGTTCGTGCAATCGGTGGAGAGCATCCCAGTCATAGCTTTTCCATGCCCGCCGCTCATCATGCAACGTCAGCAGCAACAAGCCCAAAACGGCATCGTCAATGCGCTCTCTGTCGATCTCCATGTGATCAATCATAGTAGCCAATGCAGCCGAGAGCGCGCCTAAAATAAACAAATAAACCCTTGGCGTAGGATTGTGCCTCCTCCGGTATCAGACCCCGGTTAGCCGGATCGCTCGGAGGCTTTGGCTCGCTGCCACAGAGCCTCCATCTCGTCGAGGGTGGCGTCGGCGGGCTTGCGTCCGGAGTCCTCGGCCAGCAGCACTTCAATTTCACGGAACCGGCGTTCGAACTTGGCGTTGGCGCGGCGAAGAGCGGTTTCCGGGGTGACGTCCAGTTTCCGCGCCACATTGACGCAGGTGAACAGCAGGTCGCCAAGCTCGTCCTCGAGCCGATCGTGATCGGCGCCGATGTCCATTTCCGCCGCCAGTTCGCCGCTTTCTTCCGCCATCTTGGCGAACGCCGAGTGCGCGTCCGGCCAATCGAAACCCACCAGCGCCGCCCGTTTCTGGAGCTTCAAGGCGCGGGTTAGGGCGGGAAGGGCGCTAAGAACCCCGTCGAGAGCTGACTCCGGGGTTGATGATGCCGCTGCTGCCTTGGCTTTGCGCTCCAGCGCTTTTTGCTGCTCCCAGGCGCGGGTCTGAGCGGCCGCGTCGTCGATCTTGGTATCACCGAAAACATGAGGGTGGCGGCGGATCAGTTTGTCGCAAATGGCCTCGACGACGTCGTCGAACCGGAAGGCGCCGAGTTCGCCGGCCATTTGGGCATGGAACACCACCTGCAAGAGAAGATCGCCGAGCTCGTCCTTGAGCGCATCAAGGTCGTCGCGCTCGATCGCATCGGCCACTTCGTACGCTTCCTCGATGGTGTGCGGGGCGATGGTCGCAAAGGTTTGTTCCACGTCCCACGGACATCCGCGTTCCGGGTCGCGCAGCAACGCCATGATATCGAGGAGGCGGTGGATCGGCTCAGGCATTGCGGGTGTATCCGGTTGTCGCATAACATGTATTATGGAAAATATATATTAGGTCAGATATTTCATATTGTTAGTTAGAGCCCGGCGACAACGCACATCGTCAGTCTGCGGCGACCGCGGCGCCGGTACCGGGTATCGACCCTGTTGCCTCAGTGTCGATGATCATGCCGTCATAGGCTGGCTCGACCCCGTTCGGCAGGCGCGCCGCGAGCGTTGCGTAATCCAGCGTTTCGCCAAGATGGCTGAGAACGGCTTGGCGCGGTTTGATTCTGCGGATCCAATCGAGCGCCTTGTCCACATCGCAGTGGGTCGGATGCGCACGATCGGTCAGCGTGCCGATGATCCAGGTGTCGATACCGCGCAGCAGTGAGAAAGCTTCCTCCGACATATCCACGACATCGGTCGTGTACCCGACCGATCCGAACCGAAGACCGAGGGTCTTGCTGAAACCGTGATGCTGTTCGAAGGCCGTCACCTGGATACGCCCGATGGCCCAACTGTCGCCGCCGCGAACCAAGTGCGGGACAAGCGAAGGTTTGTAGTAGAATGCCGCGCCCTCGCTCAGGGGCTCGAACACATAGGGAAAGCGTTTGCGAATAGTGTCCAGCGTGGCCCGATCGGAATACACGTCCAAAGGCGCGTCGAGCGCACGGTTGACGGCCCGGAGATCGTCGATACCGTGGACGTGATCGGCGTGCGCATGGGTATATACCAGGGCCGTCACGGTCGAAATGCCCGCATCCAACAGCTGCCAGCGTAGATCCGGCGAGGTGTCCACGAGAATACGGGTCCCCTCGGATTCCACCAGGATCGACGGCCGCGTCCGCCTGTTCTTGGGATTTTCGGGATCGCATTTGCCCCAACCGCGATCGATGGTTGGGGTGCCGCCCGAGGCGCCGGAACCGAGGATCCTTACCTTGAGGGGCCCCATTATTGCCGCCTCGCCTTACTGAATAGCGTAAAGAAGTTGTCCGTCGTGGCGGCGGAAAGTGTCTCCACGTCCATGTCACGAAGACGTGCCAGCTCGGCGGCGGTGTGCGCGACGAACGCCGGCTCGTTGCGTTTTCCCCGTTTGGGAACGGGCGCCAGATAGGGGGAATCCGTTTCCACCAGCACCCGGTCCAGCGGCAAGGCCCGCGCGGTGTCGCGTAAGTCCGTCGCCTTCTTGAAGGTAACGATACCGGACAGCGAAATGTAGAGGCCCAAACCGAGCGCCGTGTCAGCCAGCGTCCGCGACGAACTGAAACAATGGAGAACCCCGCTGAACCGTCCGGCGATCTGTTCTTCGGTCAGGATCCGGGCCATATCCATATCGGCCTCGCGGGTGTGCACAACCAGCGGCAGGCCGGTCTCGCGGGCGGCGCCGATGTGCGCGCGGAAGCTCTTTTGCTGTGCCGCCCGCGGACTGTGCTCATAGAAATAATCGAGACCGGTTTCGCCGATGCCCACCACCTTGGGGTGGTCAGCCAACCGGATCAGATGTTCCGACGTCACCTCCGGCTCGGTGGCGGCTTCATGGGGGTGGATGCCCACCGTGCAGTAGACATTGTCGTAGCGCTCGGCGATGGCGCGCACGCGGTCGAACCGCGTCACATGGGTGCTGATGGTCAGCGCCGTTCCAATACCGGCATCGGCGGCGCGGCCGATCACCGCGTCGAGTTCACCCTCGAAATCCGGGAAATCCAGGTGGCAGTGACTGTCGACCAGCATCAGCCGCCTCCCCCCTTCCCCGCCTCCGGCTTGTTATCCCCCTTCTCCGCCTCCGGCTCGGGCTCCACATGGCGCGGGAACACCGGTTCCGGTTTCGGCAGCGCGGTTCCCGGCACCAGGGCGTGATCCGCCCCCATGAACGCAAATGTCCGGTGCTCCGGATCGACCGCCAACTGGTCGAGCATCCGCGCAGCTGACTCAGGCACCACGGGCTGCATCAGAAGACCGAGATGGCGGATCGTCTCCATCAACACGTAGAGCACCGTTTGCATCCGCGCGGGATCGGTCTTGCGCAACGCCCATGGCGCTTGGCGGTCCACATATCCATTGGCAGCCCGGACGACTGTCCAGATGGCCTCCAAAGCTTCGTGAAACGCCTGGGCGTCCATCGACGAGCGAACGGCGTCGAGCAGTCGTTCGCACGATGCCAACAATTCGCGGTCGTCGTCATTGTAGGGTCCGGGCTCCGGCACCGACCCGCCACAGTTTTTGGCGACCATGGACAGTACGCGCTGCGCCAGGTTGCCAAGGTCGTTGGCCAGTTCGCCGTTGATGCGGCCGATGGCGGCTTGGTGAGAAAAATCGCCATCGTTGCCGAACGGCACTTCTCTCAGCAACAGATAGCGCACCTGATCGCGGCCGTAGGTATCCACCAGCTCGAGGGGATCGATGGCGTTGCCCAGCGATTTCGAGATTTTCTGGCCCTCGATGGTCCACCAGCCGTGGGCGAACACTCGTTTCGGCGGCTCGAGACCGGCGGCCATGAGAAACGCCGGCCAGTAAACGGCGTGGAACCGCAAGATATCTTTTCCCACCATGTGCAGGTCGGCTGGCCAATATGTTTGGAATGACTCGCTTTCGGCGTCCGGGAAACCGATGGCGGTGATGTAGTTGGTCAAGGCATCCAGCCACACGTACATGACGTGGTCCGGGTCTCCCGGAACCGGAATGCCCCATTTGAACGTCGTGCGGGAGACCGACAGATCCTGCAAGCCGCCCTTGACGAAGCTGACGACTTCGTTGCGACGCGTTTGCGGCAGAACGAACTCGGGATTGTCATCGTAGAACCGGAGCAGCCTTTCCTGCCAGGCCGACAGGCGAAAGAAATAGCTGGGCTCCTCTACCCACTCCACCGGCGCTCCGCTTGGCGCCAGTTTGTCGCCATTGGGCCCGTCCACCAGTTCGCTTTCGGTGTAGAACGCCTCGTCGCGCACCGCGTACCAGCCGGCGTAGCTCCCCAGATAAATCTCATCGCGTTCCAGCAGCCGCTGCCACAGCGCTTGGCACGCATGCTTGTGACGTTCCTCGGTGGTCCGGATGAAATCATCGTTGGTGAAATTCATCACCGCCAGCAGATCGCGGAAATTCTGCGATACCTTGTCGGTGAATTCGTTGGGGCTAACCCCCGCCGCCTCCGCCGCCTTGTCCACCTTCTGGCCGTGCTCGTCGGTACCGGTCAGGAATTTGACCTCGTATCCATCCAACCGCTTGAACCGGGCGAGAACGTCGCAAGCCAGCGTCGTATAGGTGTGACCAATATGCGGCGAGTCGTTGACGTAATAGATGGGCGTGGTGACGTAGTATGACGGACGCCCGGACATGGCAGTGTTACCTCGTGGGGAAGAGAGCTTCGGCCCGCTCAGCGGGACCGGGATTGCGTTGCATCGGCCAGATCGAGAAAGAGCGTCAGCAACACCTGCTTGCGATCCATATTGGCGCTCTCGGTCCGGGCCAGAAGCTGATTGGTCTTTTCCCACACCTCCAGCCATCGATCAAGGGGAGCGGAAGGCGCCAGACGCTCTAACAGCGCGCGCTCCTCCTCCGCATCGGCATCCATAGTCGCCTCCGCTGGCCCGCCGGCCGCCGCGTGACGGATCAGCCGCGCCAGCCAGCCGCGATAAAGCTCGGCAACGGTTTGGAAGGTTTCGTTCGCAGCACCCTTGGCAACGAGATCTCCCAACCGGTGCAGCGCCACCGTATCCAGGTTCGGCAGGCTGGCCAGCAGCGCCGTCAGGGAAGAATACAGCGTGAGACCACCGAATTCGGCCAACCCCAGAGCATGGCCGATGCTGCCGCCGGCGAGGCGCGCCAACCGAGCGGCGTCCGCGGTCTGGATGTCCGGATTGTAAAGGGCGACAAGAGCGGCCACCTCGCTGTCGCTCAAAGGTTTGAGCGCGAGCTTGCGGCAGCGGGATCGAATGGTCCCCAACAGGCGGTCCGGATTGTGACTGACAAGCAGGAGTAAGGTTTTCCGGGGCGGTTCCTCCAGCACCTTCAGTACCGCGTTGGCGGCATGACGATTCATTTCGTCGGCGCTATCGATCACGACGACGCGCCAACCGCCTTCGGCGGCGGTGGCGAACAAGAAGGGACGGATCTCACGAACGTCCTCGGCCGTGATCTCCGTCCGCACTTTGTTCCGCTTTGGGTCGAGCCGCCGCTCCACGGTGAACAGGTCCGAATGGCCGCCGCTCGCCACCCTGCGAAACAGCGGGAGCGCCGGATCCACGTAAAGGCCTCCGGGCTGCGGAGAAACCGGCTCTGCGGGTGCTCCAAACATATCGGGTTCCGCACTTGCGGCACCGCTGTTCAGGACGAACCGGGCGAACCGAAAAGCGAGGGTCGCCTTGCCGATCCCGCGTGGCCCCGTAACTAACCAAGCGTGGGCGAGACGACCGGACTCGAAAGCAGCGCTCAGCTCCTGTTCCGCTTCGCCATGACCGGTCAGAGTCCAATTCACCCTCGGCGGCGGCGGCCAGCCGTAGCGCTCCAGCCCCTCCGGAACGCTTTCGTTCACAGCCCCGCTCCCAGCCGCGCATTGACCGCCTCAATCACGGCGCGGTGGACGGCGTCAATCGATTGATCGGCGTCGATCACCGCGCACCGGCCGGAGTCGCGCCGGGCAATATCCAGAAACCCATCGCGCAAGCGGCGGTGAAACGCCGGATCCATGCGTTCGTAACGGTCCTCGACAGGCGATCCGATCCCCTTCCCGCCTGCCACCCGAACACCAGCGCGGCGGAGACCGACCTCCACCGGAAGATCGAAGATCAACGTCAGGTCCGGCGTGAAGCCGCCGACCGCCAGATCGTGTAGACGCGAAACCACATCGCGGCCCAACTCATGGCCGTACCCCTGGTAAGCCATCGTGGAGTCGGCAAACCGGTCGGAAAGGACCCAATCGCCCCGCTCCAACGCTGGTAGAACGGTGTTGTCAAGATGATCGCGGCGCGCGGCACAATGCAACAAGGCTTCCGTCATGGCTGACCATCGTCCGGTAGCGCCGCTTACCAGCAGCGCGCGGATTTCCTCCGCGCCCGCCGCGCCGCCAGGCTCACGTGTTGCGACCACAGCGCGGTCCGAGTCCTTGAGCCGGGTGGCCAGCAGCTTGGCTTGGGTGGATTTTCCGGTGCCTTCGCCGCCTTCGAGTGTGATGAACTTTCCGCGCATGGAACCACCGAGCGTGTCAGTCGGTGGCGCTTGCAATGAATTGTTTCAAGGCAATGGCCAGTTTGCCAATGTATCCCATTTCTTCGACGCTGGCACCGGCGGCCAAGGGAACCTCGATAGGGCTGATATCGGGAACCGTTACCGTAAGCGTGGCGATCGAGTCGCCCGCCACGATGGGAGCGCGGATGGGCCCGTCGTACGAGACCTTGACTTCCATGTCCTTGCGGCCCTCGCGCGAAAGCGTCGCCGTCAGACCTTCGGGAATGACCAGGGGCACGGTTTTCTCGTTGCCGAGCCAAACTTCCGCCTCGGAAACCTGCTCGCCTGGCTCGAACAAGGTGTAGGTGTCGAATTCGCGGAAGCCCCAAGACATGAGACGCTCGGACTCCTCGAAGCGAGACTTCATGCTGGGCAGGCCGTTGAGTACCAGGATCAGGCGCCGGTCCCCCTGTGTCGCCGATGCGGTCAGCCCATAGCCGGCCTCGTTGGTGTGTCCGGTCTTCAGTCCGTCCGCGCCGACATCTTTGTACAAAAGCGGATTGCGGTTGCCCTGGCGGATCCCGTTGTGGGTGAATTCTTTCTCCGCATAGTAGGCGTAGTAGTCAGGCGAATCGACGATCGTCCGGTAGGCCAGTGTGGCCAAGTCCCTCGCGGTTGTCTTGTGCTCGGGATGGGGCAGTCCGGTGGCGTTGCGGAAGGTGGTGTTAAGAAGACCAATTTCCTTCCCCTTGGCCGTCATTTTCTCGGCGAACGCCTCCTCGCTTCCGGCCAGTCCCTCGGCTACGACAATACACGCATCGTTGCCCGACTGGATGACAATGCCACGGATGAGATCCTCAAGTGTGACCACTTCGCCGGGCTTCAGGAACATGGTGGAACCGCCGCTGGCGGCGCCACCTTTTTTCCAGGCATTGGCGCTCACCGTGAAGGTGTCGTCCAGCTTCAGCTCGCCCTTCTTCAGCCCGTCGAAGATCATGTAGGTGGTCATCATCTTGCTCATGGACGCCGGCGGCATGAGCTGATCCGGGTTCTTCTCGAACAGCGCCGTTCCGGTGGACACGTCGAGGAGCAAGGCTTCCCGAGCCGAGGTTTCGAAGGCGTTCGCCTGGGGAGCGGCTCCGACAAGAGCCAATAGCGCCACCATTGGCGCGATCAGAGATGCGTATCGCAAACGTTGAACCATTGACCTGCTGTCCGCCATGTCTTCTGCCTTTTCCGCTTTATTTTCAGACCGATCAGCCTGAACGAAGGAACCGGAGTCTAAAGCGCCGGGTCAAGAAAAAGAAGGGGCCCCTGTCCCCTGCCCTCATTCGCTTACGATCCGTGACGTGGGATATCCGGCCCGGATCACATCGGCCAACACCGCGTCGGCATGGTCATCGGACGGCAGGGGTCCTAAGCGCACGCGATAGAAGCTACGCCCGCCGACTTGCAACGGACGCACCTCGACCGGCCCCAGACCCGACAACCGGGAGCGGACACGATGCGCGTTTTTGCGGTCCGAAAAGGAACCCGCTTGAATGTAGGTTCGGGTGCCGACAGGTGTTGAGGCCGAAGCCCGATACACCTTTCTGGTGCGAGCCGCCGCCGGTGCCGCGACCGAAGGCCTGGCAACGCTCGGCCTTGAGTACCTGGATTTTGCCGCGGCCAGCTGCTTGCGGTTCAGGGCGGCCACCGCCGGATCCGGCCTTGATCTTACGCGAGAACGGCTTGTCGTCCGTCCCCCGTTTCTTCCCGCCAGCATTTGACTCTCTTCGGCGAGAATCTCCACCCGAACGCGGGTAACGCCTTTGTTTTTGAAGCCGAGCTCCTGAGCGGCCCGCCGCGATACATCGATGATGCGTTGCTTTGCAAACGGCCCGCGGTCGTTGACCCTCAGTTTTACGCTGCGTCCGTTGGAGAGGTTGGTTACCCGTACGATGGAGGGCAACGGTAGTGTCCGGTGGGCCGCGGTCATGGCGTTCATGTCGTACCTTTCGCCATTAGCGGTGGACCGGCCATGGAATCGGCGGCCATACCAGGACGCCATCCCAACTTCCTCGTATCCGAAATCTTCCTCCGGATGATACCATGTGCCCTTGATTTGGTAGGGCTTGCCGACCTTGTATCGGCCCACGGTGCCGGGAGCGGACGGCGTGTCCCGTTTCACGGATTGAGATGTTGGGCCGGAGCCGGGTGTATCGGCGCAACCAGCAAGCAGAACTGTAACGATCAGCGCCCCCACGCTCAGGCCAGATTTAACGGTCATTCTCATCGTATCTCCTCGTCACCGTATTTCCCATTATCGCAGGGTTTAGCTCGATATACCTTATCAGTTGCGCGCGGTCAGGCGCAGGTTTTCCAGAAGCGCAACGGTCGGGAAGCCGTCGGCGGGTAGCCGCGCCGACTTTTGATAGGCCCGGATCGCTCCGCGTGTTTTCGGACCGACGACACCATCCGCCTCGCCGACCTCGAAGCCGTTGCTGATGAGCAGCGACTGGATCTCTTTTACTTGAGACGTCGATAGCGCTTCTTCCCGCGCCGGACGGGGGGTTACGAAGGGCCCACCGCCCGCTATTCGGTCCGCCAGGTGGCCAACGGCTATGGCATAAAGGATGGAGCGATTCCACGCCATGATGGTGCGGAAGTTGGGATAAATCATAAATGCTGGCGCACCATACACGCCACCCGGCAGGATGATTGACGCCTCAACATCGGGATCCGGCAGCGGCCGCCCTCGCGCGTCGCGAACGCCGAGTGCCGCCCATTCCGAAACCGGTTTTTTAACGTCGAGTTCCGCGAGCGAATGGTCGAACCCGGGCGGTAGAAGTACTTCCCTGCCCCAGGTTTGGTTTGGCTGCCAGCCGGCGGCCTTCAGATAGTTGGCCGCCGACCCGAAAACGTCGGCCAAGCTGTTCCACAAATCACGCCGGCCGTTACCGTCGAAATCGACGGCATACCCCTCGTACGTTGTGGGCATGAATTGCGGCTGTCCCATGGCGCCCGCCCATGAACTCATGGCATCGATTCGGATATCGCCTTCGTCCATGGTTTTCAGCAGGGTCAGAAGCTCCTTGCGGAAGAACGCGCCGCGGCGGTTGTCATGCGCCAGCGTTGCCAGCGCCGAGACCGCGTCGAAGCCGCCGGTGTTGTCGCCGAAGTTGCTTTCCAAAGCCCACAGCGCCACGAGGATGCGCGGCTGCACACCGTAGTGACGGCTGACAAGATCTAGCAGCGGCTTGTTTGCGGCCAACTCTTGCCGTCCACGCCGGATACGCTCGGGAGTAACCCTTCCCTCGATGTACCGCCAAAATGTTCGAGTGAACTCCGGTTGCCGGCGGTCGAGTTGGACGACCCGCGGGATGGGCTGCGCTCGGGCCAGCGCCCGGTCCACGGTACCTTCGCTGACGCCGGCCGCCAACGCTTCCTGTTTCAGGCCATTAAGCCACCGCTCAAAGTCGTCCGCTCCCAGCGCCGGTCCCGCGACCAATCCCGCCGCTAACAATCCCCCCGCAAGCATAAGCGGCTGCAAAGCCGACACTCGGACACGAGGGACCAGGCCTTTGACCATTACTCAACCTTTGGTGCAGGACACTTCATCATCATCCCCCTATCTGCCACAAAGGGGTAATATCGGCAACGGAAATTACTTCAATTATTTTATGAGATAAAATTTATAACCATCTACGATGTATCATTAAAAGATACTTTCCATCGATATGAAGCTCCGCCCTTAAAATGAGCGTCTGTTCGCTGAAAAACGGTGAGAATGAGGGGCTTCATCGCTGTTCAGGGAATCTGGATGGGCGATTGTGCGTCCCGGTCGCGCGTCCGGACGGGCGGCCGGGCTTTCTCCGGCCATCGCTTGACGAGTTCAGCTGCCTGTTTCCAGGAGCGCGAACCGGACCGGCAGGACTTCTTTTGTCGCGATTTTGCCGTCGCCGTTTTTGGTCACGAGGAGAAGCGACTGCGCGTCTGGAATGCCGGTGGGAACGATCATCCTCCCGCCCGGCTTCAGTTGGGAAATCAGAGGGGCGGGGATCAATTCAGAGGCCGCGCATACCAGAATTTTTTCAAATGGGGCGTTCTGCGGCCAACCGTATTGGCCGTTACCCACCCGCGCCTCAATGTTGGTATATCCCATTGGCTCCAACCGCCTCTCCGCTTGTTGCGCCAGTTCCTCGACGATTTCCACGGTGTACACGTGAGCGGCAAGCTCAGCGAGAATCGCGGCGTGATACCCGAGGCCGGTGCCAATCTCCAAAACCGTGTCAGTGGGCTGGATATCGAGTAGATCCGTCATCAGTGCGATGATGAACGGCTGCGACATGGTCTTGTCGAAACCGATGGGGAGCGGATGGTCGGCATAGGCGTAAGCCGTGAACTCCACGGGAACGAACTGGTGGCGCGGGACCCGGGCCATGGCCTTGAGGACCCGTTCGTCCAAAGTTTCCCTGCCGATCTGTTCGCGCG
>JGI12210J13797_10533845_pt1 | contig 17840 bp, 8 predicted proteins | sample ElkSlonscriptome_3_FD_13797 | JGI IMG/M metagenome (IMG submission 13797)
GGGTATCTGTACTCTTGATCGCAGGATTCCCAGTAGATACTATTATCGCCATCTGCTAATTGAGTCGGCCGGCCGTTCTCACCTTCTCCACTTGTTTCTTCAGAACTAAAACCGATTACTTATTAATCCTTTTTGTCCAGGTATTTTGATGCATCCGGTAACGATGGCATTTCCAGTTGCGCGAAATCTATATCAGGAATATTGCCGTTGGCTGAACGTCCATGGTCAGTATCAATCAAAGTATTTTCACTAAAGAAACCACAGTTTTTCAAGAAGAATATGTTACTCTCAGCACCTCCTGCATAGTCAAGTCGCGCTCCGCTTCGTGCGGTTGCATCGGCAGTAAACCTCGCCTTAGTCAATTCGTACCAATTTCCCACGGTATCGTACACCCACTGATTGCCGTACTGCCCGCTTCGGGAAATGAATCCGGTCTCTGTTTTAAAATTTTCCAGGAAAGAATGCAGGTTAGTCAAGTAGGTAGTGGTGAAAGGTCGGCGGAAACTGGCAATCAGTTGCCACTCTTCGGTTTCGGGCGCATAGAAATAAGCGGTAAAATCAGTGGAGTTGTTCACTGCTGGTTCGCCTCGCAGTAAAAACCGATATGTACTGCCTGCTTGCCAGTTGTACCGCAGGTAGCTTTGGCCGCCCGAACCTTCGTTGCCAAACTCTCCGGTTACCACACCGGAGCCTTTTCCTAAAAGTATAACCTTATATTCTTCGGGAATATCGTCGGGGTCTTGCGTATCGTANGGACTCCATACGGAGAATAATACTCGCCTTTCATTTTCGGAATTCACTTGCATTCCGAAGTAACCTTGACCGAAGCCGTTGGCCATAAAGAAAGAACCTTCAGCATCTTCACCTTCCGGTACGGTTACCTCATTATAAAACCACTGTACATCTTTTCCGTCCGGCACTTTGTAACTGAGATGAACCGAAGGCCCCCTCCTACCAAAGTAAAAGTCATCTGAAACATACGTTAGCTGATCCGAAACCGCTTCACCCCCTACCAGTATACCGTTGATATCGCCAATGTACGTATCTTCCTTACTGATTCCTTGTATTTCTATAAAGTGATAACCTGGATTGTTAATCTTAAATTTACCCACGTAATAGGTGCTGTCTTCCTCTAGCGAAACGCTCAGTTCTTCCGATTGGTCATTAACTGTCACCCTGATTACGGATGTTCCAGAGGGTACTTTTATGTTTAGTCCGACGTGGATATCTCCGGTTGCTTCGGACTTAAAATAGGTACGAATTATACTGTTGAGATTAGTCCAATTGTGAATTCCAGTTTCAGCTATTGTGATTCTATTTTCTTCAATATTATTCACTACCCAACTATTACCTCCGGGTGATATAGTGGTCGTCAATTTCTTTAAATTGCTAGCATCAGTTTCGGTCTCATCAGCAAGCTTATTTTCTTCTTTACAAGCACTCACGAAAGCCGAATACGCTAAAACCTGACATATTACCAGCAGAGCTACCCAAGGTTTCACTTTAAATATGGATCTCATTATCTTTACTTTTTAGTAGTTAAGGAACGATAAAACTATAAGATATCCATTTGAACTTGTTCTTTCAGAGCGGTGCTTCGTTACGAAAAACCTTACATAGCTCGGATATGCTCGGTTTCCGTGCCTCGTTTCACTCCGAAATTCCGGAGTTCAACTTGGATACTTTATTATTCCATCTTTCCTAAAGGATGGTTACTGCCTCAAATCTTCCTCATCTGATATTTTATTCAACAGTAAACTAAGCTGTTCTTGTTGCCCGAAATTAACCCAAAACAACTGATGAACACTGTTGTTATTGGCTACGATGAGCTGCTTGCCTTTCCCGTTTTGCAGTACTTCAATAGCTCTAACGTCTTTATCCAGATACAATCCGGTTTCTTGATTACTGACGAAATGAAAGCTTCCCTGCCCATCGGATTGCAGAAGAACTCCTATTCCTGCGTCGTAACGGGTGGTTTCTACTTCGGTCATATGATTATTACCAGCCAGTAATAGGTCTTTCGCCCCATCGGCATTGAAGTCTTGGTAAAGAATGCTGTTAATAGGGGCTGTTTGCGCTTCATTCGCAAAAGGCACAAAGCGAAAGAAAGCTTCACCTTCGTTGAGGAAGATACCTGACCTAAACTCCGTTACCTCAACGTGTAGCGAGTTTTCAATTTTATCTCCGAAAATTCCCTTGAGATCAGCGTTAGCAAAGTCGCGATATTTCTCAAATTTATCAGAGATAAACGGCATCTTTTGCGAAGTGCAGCCTTTGCCCCGAACCGGAACCAATTTAGTGTCGTAATATTTGGCCAGCACAATATCCATTCGGCCGTTTTCGTCAAAATCATCAGTATACACGTGCAGTGGCTTCTCTGCTGATGCTTTAAACTTATGATTTAGCCCTAGGTTTCCAGCCACAATGTCCACATCGCCATCCTGGTCTACATCCTCTACCAATAGTTTATTCCACCAGCCTACATGCTCGGATAACCCCTGATAGAGATCGCTTTTAGTTAGCTGACCATTTTTGTTGATGAATACCTCAATTCCCATCCACTCTCCCGTAACCAATAAATCCGCCTCACCATCCTTGTTAATATCTTTCCAAACCGCATCGGTAACCATGCCGATTTTTTCTAATTCAGGCGCAACTTCAGTGGTCTTTATGTTAAACTTACCACCTGAATTTTCCAGAATATAGCTGGTAGGCGGAACGAGGTATTTTCCCGGAACCACCCTACCTCCCACAAATAGGTCTAAATCTCCATCAGCATCAAAGTCCGCAGATTTTACCACTGAACCAGCCGTATACATTTTAGGCAGCGTATTCTCCGTTCGGCTAAACTGACCGTTTCCTGAATTCAGGTACAATCGATCTTCCAAATCAGTAGAACCTTCGTCAAATTCATAGCTACCGCTTACCACGTAGAGATCCGTATCACCATCACTATCCGCGTCAAAAAAGTGGGCACCCACATCTTCGTAGTTCCGGTCTTGTTCAAGATCAGGCACTAGCTGAGGAGTAAATTTGCCAGATGGGTTTGCCAAAAGCAATTGGGCAGGCTGACCTTTCCCCCCGCCTAGAAACAGGTCTTCTAAGCCATCGCCATTTACATCGGCAGTGGCCAAGGCTGGGCCAATTTGAGAAAGCTTATGGGGAAGCAGCAGCTGTTTATCAAAATCATTAAATGCTGAATCTACGTGTTGGTAGGGAAAAGGGGCTGAAGTAAATAGAGAGTTTGAAGATTCATCGGGAGTATTCTTTTGCAACGAATCTTTTTGATAGTTAAAAGTATTTAGTTGGTTTACCTTGAGATCAGAGACAACTTGCAAACTACCGTCGGGCCAGATAATCTCAGCACATTCAATACGGGCATTGTTGCCTAGCCCAAAGGTTAACGTATGCGAAACCGACGACATATAGCCTCGGCTAACAATCAATTCTTTAGCTTGAACGGTGATATCCTGCATAAACAGTTTTACTTTGGCACCTACCGCAAAGGGATTCTTCTCCGCCCCTAATAATTTTACCTGGACGAATTGGTTATCCGATGTTTGCTGAGCATTGTTTCTAAGCAGCGTTGCTGGTTCATCAATATTGTTTACTACTACATCTAAATCACCATCATTATCTAAATCAGCGTATACGGCTCCGTTGGCAAACGTTGGCGATTGATTCGCCCACTCCTCAGTTGCATCGGCAAAAGAAAATGAGCCCTGGTTGTGAAAGAAGTAGTTTGTTAGCTTCTGTTGCGGTAAGCTCTGGGTAAATTCAAAGAAGTCATTTTCCCGGAGAGAAGCTTTCCTGGCATCGATTTTTTCGTTAATCGCGTTGTTGGCATCCCGGTCAACTACATCCCGGTAAATTCCATTGGTAACGTACAGGTCATTTAAGCCATCCAAGTCAAAATCAGCTAATAAAGCCGACCAGCTCCAATCAGTTTTAGCAATACCCGACAGGTAGCCCAGCTCGCTGTAGGTACCATTACCGTTATTTTTCTGTAGTACGTTATGCATATACTGATAGTGGTGGTCATTCTCCACCATGTTCCAGAACCGATCAATAGGCATCATTGCCATCGTGGTTTTAGAACGCACGTAATCTTCGGGGCTCATATCCAGCACGAACAGTTCCGCAAGCCCGTCGTTATTGACATCGGCAAAATCAGCCCCCATGCTGTAGTAAGAAATGTGTTTGAATAGCTCGTTCCGACCTTCTTTAAACGTGCCATCCTGCTGATTGATATAGGCAAAATCAGGGCCGATAAAATCATTGGAGACAAAAACATCGAGCCAACCATCACCGTTTAGATCACCCACCTGTGGATGAAGCCCAAAGCCCAGGTCAGGCAAAATACCCGCCTTTTGCGACACATCGGTAAATGTACCATCACCCTGGTTCTGAAAAAGCTTATCGCCTCCTTTCAGCGCCAGTGCGTTATTATCAGCCTGCACATTTTCTAAATTCAAGACTTTTGAAGTGAGTTCAAAGTTAGCCGGGGCATTGGCAATATAAACATCAAGATCACCGTCTCTATCGTAATCAAAGAAGGTGGACGATATGGATCGGTCGGTGTTGTCTAGCCCGTACTCTTCAGCGCTTTCGGTAAAAGTAAGATCGCCGTTGTTGATATACAGCATATTGGCGAGTTTTTCCGAGTCATCAAACCAACCCGCCCGGCATAGGTATATATCCAAAAATCCATCGTGGTTTACATCGGCGATAGAAACCCCAGTATCAAAGCCCACCCGCTTCTCGATGCCCGAATCCGGGGTAATGTCCTTAAATTTTAGGTTTCCCTGGTTGAGGAATAGTTTGTTATGGTAAATATTGGAAGTAAAAAAGAGGTCTTCTAACCCATCATTGTTGAAGTCAGCCGCCGCCACTCCACCCCCAATATAGATATACTGATATTTATAGTAATGAAGCTGCTCCGATTCCAATATTTCGTTTTGAAAAGTTAAGCCCGAAGCTTCGGTAGGGATTACCGAAAAGAGCTTTTCAGCAGGAATAGAATCAATTGTTTTTCCACACGAAAACAGCAGTAAGCCAGCAAAAATTAGTATTACTTTATTCATTTTATCGGGCTGTTCTAATATTCCTGGGAATTCGTGGCTAATCTTTGAAGTCTATAATAATGGTTGCACTTTTTACATACTACCCTTCATCATAAAATAGTTGCTGCCACTTTACAATGAAGGGTAGTCTATGTTTGCCAATTAGTCGTTCTGCGTGAGCGAAGGCTGAAGAATAATCTGCTGCTCAGGTATGAACTCAACTATTCGCGGACTGCTAGCCGGAATCTCGAAGAATGGATTAGTTCCGTTCAGGTGCGTACCCGGGTAGCGGCGATCCATTGTTCTACCGTTTCGGTACACATCGAAGCGACGCTGCCCTTCGTACGCAAACTCTAAGCGGCGTTCTTCTAGCACTACGTCTAAAATATCCATGCCGTCGGGTAGGCTCCCCAAATTATAGGTGGGTACTCCCGCCCGCTCTCGGATAACGTTTACATTATCTAGAGCCAGTTGCTCATTACCTTGTTTGGCATACGCTTCAGCCTTGTTAAGGTACATTTCAGCCAGACGAGAGACATTAGGCGACCACAGGTGGCGATCTTCCTCCTGCAACGAAGCTTTAGTGATGAAGAACTTGGGATAGCCATTGCGTTTTTCCAGATCAAAATCGTATTCCACGTCTTGTCTACCGTTTGACCCGTTAAAAAAGTAAACAGTTTTACCATCAACTTCTTCCGATTCAACGGTGTAAACGGTTCCTTCTTCCTCAAACGTAATTACGCCATCTGCTTCCTGGGTTCTTCGAAATTCGTAGGTGTAGGTTTCTTCGTTTACCCAGAAAACGGCCGGAACCCGCTCGCCTTCTTCAATGATGTACTGCGGATCGATAAACGACCGACGGGCATCGGTGGGATTTTTTTCTAGCAATTCCAGGTAAGAGCGAGAAGCATGCATTTCGCCCCAGCCAACCCCTTGAATGGTAGCGTACATGGAACCAGGAGTAAACCAGTGGTCGGAACCACCCAGCAAATCGGAGTTACTGTTTAGGGTGACGCTAAAAATAGCTTCGTTATTTTCGGCGGGAGTAAGCGTATTCATAATGCTGAAGTCAGCCGTAGATAGCAGGGTATACGTACCGGATTCTAGTACCTGATCCGCGTAAGCGATGGTGTTAGCATGATCTTCCTGGTACAGATATACCCGCGAAAGTAATGCCTGAGCGGCTTCTTTAGAGGCAAACGAGGCTCCTTTGTTGATCGTCATCAACTCTTCCGCTTTTTTCAGATCGTCAATAACCTGTTCGTATACTTGTTGTACCGTACTCCGGTTGGGGCGGTCTTCCGTGTCGGAAGTCAGCTTCAGTGGTATTGACAAGCTAGAAGGGTCTTGGGTATAGGGTCTTCCGAATATGTTACCCATCTGGAAGTAGATAAGCCCCCTAAGGTAGTAGTTCTCACCCAGCAACTGATCACTTTCAGGTGACTCACCTTCGGTAATCCGCTCAATAATAGTGTTACAGCCGACTGCTGCTTTGTAAGAGTTACTCCAAAATCGGTTTACCCGGCTATTATTGACAATTGACTGATAATTGTACAAGAAGAACAAATGGTCGGTAGTACCTCCACTCAGGGCTATATTGTCACCAGGGTATTCGGAAATTCGGTGCAGATCATCGGTCCAGCCATCGAACCCAGATGAGCCTTTCAGTAAAGCATAGTTTCCTAATGTTGCCGTTTCTACCGCTGCCGGATCTTCAAATAGTTCTTCTACGGCAATTTCGTCGTAGGGATTTTTTTCCAATTCACAGGAAAGGCAGAAAGCTGCCAGTATAATGATGTATATATATTTTATATTTTTCATAGCGTCAATAGTGGGGGTTTAATTAAAATGTCACGTTTAAACCGAGCACAACTCGTTGAGGAATAGGATAGCTCAAACTAGCCGAACCATTTATTCCACCAACCGCTGGATCAACTCCGCTAAAATTGGTAATCGTTAATAAATTGTCAGCAGCTACGTAGAAGTTAGCAGCGCCAATACCTGCCCCCTCTAAAATTCCAGCAGGAACAGTGTACGAAAGGGTTACGTTGGTCATTCTTAAGTAACTTCCGTCTTCTAAGTACCGCGAAGAAGGTTTATTGGAGTTATTATTACCTCCTTCTACTGCTCGGGGATGGGTGGCTACATCACCAGCTTGCTGCCATCTTGACCAATCATCAATAAGTATTTGTTGGTTAAACGTAGGGTAAAATCCATCGGAGTCAAAAAGCTCGCGAGAAGCATTGTAAATAGTTCCTCCCCTTGAAAACGCAAAATTTGCGGTTAATGAAACATTTTTGTAAGACAGTCCAGTATTGAATCCTCCAATAAAATCTGGTGTAGATGTACCAATACGCTGAAGGGTAGCTTGGTTGTAGTCCGTCGTTTCAGTTCGCTCACCCGTTTCTCTATTGTATACCTCCCACAGTGGATCACCCGTTTCAGTATCCACTCCTATCCATTTTCTTGTGTACCAAGAATTGTAGTCCTCTCCAACAGTGAATATTTTGTTTCCGCGGGGTATTTCAGTTTGTCCGTCAAAAAGTTCGGTGATCTCATTTCGGTTGATTCCGATGTTGAAACCCAAGTTCCAATTAAAATTTTCTCGCTGAATGATGTCCGCGCTCACTGCTGCTTCAATTCCTCGGTTGGTTACTCCCCCAACATTTTCCCAAAACCCGCTGAAACCCGTCAGGTCAGGAAGATTAACGAAATACAGCAAGTCAGAAGTATTTTTGTTGTAGTATTCAACAGTAGTATTAATGCGGCCAAACAGCAAAGCATCAACCGCTAAGTTGGTCTCGTACGATTTTTCCCATTTAAGATCAGGGTTACCAAATTGGTCGAGTACCACTGCGGGCAACGCATCATACTGGGTATCAGCTCGGTAAGTCCCCTGATAGGGATACAGTGATGAAGGGCGATTTCCCACCGAACCGTAACTTACCCTTATCTTCAATTCGTCAAACACCCGGCTACTGAAAAAATCTTCATTATGGATATTCCAGCCTGCTCCTAAGGCAAAAAAAGTGCCGTACTGATTCTCTAGACCAAAGTTGGAAGCACCGTCTCTTCGAATTGAAGCTTTGGCAAAATAGCGATCTTCGAAGGAATGGTCAGTTGCTAGGAAGAACGATTGCAGCGCGTAATCATTCTTGAAACCTCCGATTGATCCAGGCTCCGTGGCGACGTTCAGAATTTCAGTCCCGGCAATAATACCTTCTCCGGTAGCATTGAAATCTTGGTAGCGATAGTCATTAAATTCATAGCCCCCTAATACAGTTAGCTCGTACTGTCCAAAATCCTGCTCAAAACGTAGCATTTGCGTACTAAGTCGGGTAAGCCTTCTTGCGGCAAAATCATTAATCCTACCGTTAGTAGCTAGCCCGGCGTTGGATTGAGGGTCGGTATATGATTTAGACTGGGAGTCGTATAATGTGAAGTTGTTAGTTGATACGTAAGTAAGATTGTCAAAAATAGTATACTCAAAATCAAAATTTGAGCTCAAATTTATAATCTCACTCGATGAGTAGTTCCACTGTTGATCGTAAAAATAGTTTCGCTGATCCCGTCCAATCCATTCTGACGATTCTTGAGCGTTTATCGGTATACCATCTGCATCAAAAGGGTTGTCCCAGGGTAAGTTTAGATAAAGCTCATAGCGAGGAGCTTCCGCAACACGATCGCGTACATCAAAGCTATACGCCAATTTGGGCATAATCTTAAGCCGATCATTGAGTTGATAGTCAAAGTTCATCCGAAAGGTGTATCGGTCTAGTTCATCGCCTCGGATAGTTCCTTTTTCGGAATAGTATCCAGCGTTGATGTAGGTGTTTAACTTTTCGGTGCCTGCCGTAAATGACACATTATAATCATTAACAATACCGGTTTGAGTACCTCCTTCTAACCAATCGTAATCTCGATTTAAAAGATCTGATGTGTACCAGGGCTGAGAGTTTCCAAATTGAGTGTGGTAATCGTACAACTGTTGAGAATTCATCACTTCAAACCTACCGTCGTTAAACTCGTTCATACCCAGTTTGGCACTGAACGTTACCTGCCCTTTTCCTATTTCTCCGCGTTTAGTAGTAACGATTACTACCCCGTTAGCTCCGCGAGAACCATACAATGAAGTAGCTGAGGCATCCTTTAAGATGGAAATATTTTCAACATCCGCCGGATTAATAATCGGAACACCATGCTGGATTACCCCATCTACAACCCAGAGAGGAACTACACTACCATTAAGCGAGGAGGCCCCCCGAATTAGAATTTGCGGAACCGAGCCAGGGGCTCCACTTGAAGAAGCAACTTGCACCCCTGCTGCCTTTCCTTGTAGCATAGTAGATACATCGGGCACCGTAATGTCGGTTAACTCTTTAGCGTCGACCTTGGCTACTGATGAAGTAATAGCTTCCCTCTTTTGGGTTCCATAGGCTACTACAACTACTTCTTCTAGTTCGGAGGCTGACCCTAATAAATTTACATTAATGGTGCTCTGACCACCGACAGCTATTTCCTGGGCTTCGTACCCAACAAAGCTATAGATCAAGGTGGCTTCTGAGCCTACCTGGATGTTATACTTTCCGTCAGCATCCGTTACGGTTCCGTTGCTGGTATTCTTTTCTATCACGTTTACGCCCGGTAGGGTAGTATTCGTTTCCGCGTCGGTAATTGTTCCTGAGACGACTTTACTCTGGCCTAGCAAAATGCTTGGCAGGGCAAAGAAGGTCAGGAATAAACTAGTAGTTAAGAATCTCATCATAGGTGTAAGGTAAAATTAGCGTTAGAATTATAATAGTGTGTCTTCTTTTGAGCGATCAATAGGTTTCTTTAATCCAATCGTATTGTTCTCGTTTAACCCAGTTGCCCCGGGTGAAATCAGGAAAATCCTGTGGTTCGCCGTTATTAGCAATAGACAATTCTGATAACGGGGTGATAGCACTCCAGGCAGCTGCATCGTAAACATCAATAGGCGGAGCAACGTTTTGCTTAACAGATTCTACGAAGGCATTCATCACAAAGAAATCCATCCCCCCGTGCCCGGCATCTTGCGCGTATTCGCCGTACTTTTTCCACAACGGATGGTCGTATTTCTTCAACCAGGCATCCGCTTCATCCCACCGATGTGGTTCCGATTGGCCTTCAATATACATACGGTTACCGTCCACTTCCCACAGTCCGTTAGCTCCCTGTACCCGAAACCCTAAAGAATACGGTCGGGGCAGATTGCAATCGTGGGTAATAATAATGGTTTCGCCACTGGCTGTATCAATAGTGCTAGTAATCACATCGCCCTGCTTCCAGTTTAGGTCGGCATTCGGATGCTCTTTACCCCCTTGGGATACAATATAGTTCTGAAAGCCCACCGCTTTGGTCGCGTGCGAGGTCATAGATACAAACCGATTGCCTCGGTTAATATCGGTCATGGCGGCAATCGGCCCCACACCGTGGGTAGGGTAAAAATCGCCGTTGCGGAGTAGAGAGTGCTGGGTACGCCAACTCGATTCTGATATTCCCTTCTCTCCAAATTCGACTCCTTCGCCGTAAGCGGTTTTGCCGTCATTAAACAGTACTCCGCGTAAATCGTGCTGGTAACCACAGCGCAAATGAATTAGATCACCGAATACGTTCTGCCGAACCATATTGAGTACCGCGAGTACATCGCGACGATAGTTGACATTTTCCATCAGCATCAAATGCGCTCCGCTTTCTTCGTGGGCGTTCACCAGATCCCAGCATTCCTCGAGCGTATTAGCCGCCGAAACTTCCAGTCCGGTATACTTTCCGGCCAGCAAACTGTCTTTGGCCATACGAGTATGCCATAACCAAGGGGTGGCAATGACTACAGCGTCTACCTCGGGCAGTGCTAAAAGGTTACGATAGTCATGTTCGTCTTCACCAAATACTTTTGGCTTAGGGTGGTCTTTTTTATCAATAGCATCAAGGTTCAGCTGTATCCGACTATCATCTATATCACAAATGGCGGCAATATTTACATCATCTCTCAGTAAAAGATTATTTAGATGGTTGGTACCTCGTAAACCAACTCCAATCAAACCCACATTAAGTTTACTATCTGATGTTCCTATAAGGGAAGCTTTAGAGACTCTCGGCGCGACCACCATACCTACTCCGGCAAGAGCCGATTCTTTAATAAAATTCCTTCTTGAACTCATGGATAGATTGGTATAGATTTTTGACTAGTTATTGTAGTTTAGAGTATTCAAATTTTGAAAAAGTTATTAACAGCATAGGGGGGGTATTTCGTCAAATAGCACCTAAATTTTCGTCTAATTCAATCTTTCAGCCACTTTCTGCCTATTTCTTTAAGAGAAATTAATTACTTTAGATAAGGGGCTATTTTAGACTAACCTTCAGTGTAGAAGAGAAGACTGTTAACCCACTATGGCTATGATGATAGAATCTACTTACACAAATTTGACCGTCAAAAATTTCTCATACTCGCCTAATTTTGTAGCCCACCGGATTACAAAATGCGTTCTTAGTATAGCGGGAGTACTCCTGCTATCCGTATTAATTTCAGCCGTCAACCCAATTAATGCTCAGCAAGTAGGTAATTTTATTCATCTGGATAAAAGGTTTCAGGCAAACTCCATGATTGAGAGTGATAGTTTTGGAAATATACTAGTTTCAACCTCAGCCGGTATTGATAAATATAATGGTTACGACTTTGACTTGATTCCACTGACTGAGATAATTGGCCCTGACTACATAAATGATGTGGGAGCTATATTGGAAAAGGATAAAGAAGATAGATTTTGGTTTACAACCTACCGAGGAGGGCTAACTCGGCTCGATGTCAACGGCCAGCAGCTTCAGTTTGGGAATAGCCTATCTAAACTAAGCGTATCCTCTAGGATAACTGCTATAGGAACAGACAGTACCTACGTCTGGTTGGGAAGTGCCAACGGAACACTTCATCGATTTCAGTATTCAGATTCTACGTTTAAAAAGATAGTCACACTACCGTCGCTACTGGATACAACACAAGTAATCAGTAATATTGCTATTACTAGCTCTGATCAACTCTGGATGAGTACTGAAGGGGGGAAGATTTACGGATACAATACTACACTGAATCAACTTGAGGAACTAGAAGGCTCATTCACCAACAGTCTAACCAACTATGTCCGCTTAGTTACTGACCGAAAAAACAGACTGTGGATTTCTACTGAACTTATGGGGATTTACGCATATGATCCCCTTACTAAGCATTTGGATGAAATACCCACTTATAATACCGCCAGCACTCCAGGTCGCTACCCTATGTTCTATTCGCTATTTTGTGATAGTCAAGGAAATGTATGGGCGGGTACCGATGGCGATGGACTGTATAAATTTGGTGTTGATGAACAGATCGAGACGATTTTGCGACAAAATGATCGCAATAAATTTTCGCTCAGTGATAATACAATTTCTCATATTAACGAAGATGCCAATGGTAACCTTTGGATAGTAACGAAGAACGGTGACATTGATATACTACCTAACTATAACAATAGGATAGAGTATCATACCGGTACGGCCAGTAATGTCCCGGCTACGGTTCTTTGTCTACTCAAATCTTCGGACGGCAGTTTATGGATCGGGACGGATGGCAAAGGACTCAACCGAGTGCTGACTGATGGAACAAGTAGGCAGTACGGTAATGGTATTAGCCATTCGCGTGACTTCACCGGACGCTATATTCAGCGCTTGGTAGAAGGAGCATCAGGAAAGATATGGATTGCTACTTATCAAAATGGACTATATACTTATGATCCGGTAAAGGATACATTTGCCAAATTGGTCGTCACCGGCATTAGCGAGCAGGCGCACACTGATTTTCGCTTCCTCTTCGAGGATGTTAATGAACGCATTTGGGCAACTACCATTGCTGGAGTACACGTTTTTTCTGAAGACGAACAGCTTCTTGCCACTTTTCCCTATCGCGCTAATGGACTACAGGGTAGTATGTCGGAAAGTATTTATCAAACTGCCGATAGTTCACTTTGGATAGGAACTGATCGAGGGCTTTTCCGCTTCAATGAAAACTTGGCAGATTTGCAAAAGTCAACTTTTAAGAAAATCACCTATTATCAGAAGAACGAAGAAGATTTCGATGACTATAGTCCTCTTTATATGACCGATGATAGTCAGGGGAATCTATGGATATGTTCGTCTTCGGGACTGCTCACCTGCTTACAGCCTAACGATATGACATATACTTCCTACGGAGATCACCCTCAACTTCAAGGCATTTCAGCGAGTGCGCTATTGTTCGATGAATCTGATAATATGTGGCTAAGTAGTAGAAACGGTCTTCACCAGTATGATGTAGAAACCGATTCGCTACAATCATACTACATGGTGGATGGTCTTCAGGGGGATAGCTTCGTTAGAAAGAGTGCTTTTAAGTCAAAGAACGGTCTCCTGTATTTTGGGGGCGAAGAAGGAGTTAATGGCTTCCACCCTGATTCGATAAGCGCCACTAAGCCCCAGTCTAACTTATACGTTCAGAAGATAGAAATACTAAATAAGTCCGCCAAGAGTCTAATCCCCGATCAACTACGCGAGGGGACTGAAAACGTGAAAAAACTTCAATTGACATCAGACCAATCTTCATTTTCCTTTCAGTTTGCGGCTATCGGGAATCTGCTTAACCCAAATTACCACTATGCCTATCGCCTAGGGGGCTTTGATACTGATTGGATCTACCCAGAATCTCAAAGAGTGGCTACGTACACCAATATACCATCAGGGCAGTATAATTTCGAGGTAAAGGCTGGAACAAAAAAGGGAATATGGGATGTATCATCTCGGCAGATTGCCATCTCGGTAGCTCCACCCTGGTGGCAAAGTAATTTAGCCTACGTTAGTTATGGCTTAGCTACGTTGTCCTTTATTTTTGGAATTATGCTGTGGGTACGACTGAAGAATAGAATGAGCCGGGAAGAATTTTTGTTTAGCAAAGAAAAGGAGTTGTATGCTCTCAAAATGAATTTCTTCGCCAAAATGTCGCACGAAATACAGACCCCCTTAACACTTATTATGGCCCCCATTGACGATATGCTTCAAGGAGCTAAGTCTAACGGTAATAATCTATTAAACCAACGGTTAACCCTCATCAAAAACAATGCTCAGCGTCTTTCAAGAATTTCGGCTGAACTTATGACCATCCGCAATAAAGAGTTGAATCAGCTTAGTGTATATCCAGAAAAGAGAAATGTTATTTTAGATATAGATAAAATAGCCGAATCTTTCGCAGAACACGCCCAGTTTAAAAATATCTCCTTCACACAAGATTATCCTAAATCCGAAATTTTACTTTGGTATGATATCGAAAAAATAGAGCATGTCTTTTACAACCTTTTATCAAACGCCTTTAAATTCACACCTCAAGGCGGCATAGTTTACTTAAGTATTACTGAACGACCTGATGGTCAACTAGTTGATATATCCGTTACAGATTCTGGTCCAGGAATACCGACTGATGAACGAGAGGATATTTTTGAGCTATTTTATCAATCGGATGTTGGCAAACAAGCAAAGGGGCAAGGGATTGGGTTGGCGCTGAGTAAAGAGTTAGTGGATCTTCATCGAGGGAAAATAGAAGTTTCTTCTTCAGAAAAGGGTACTTGTTTTATAGTCAGCCTGAAGACTGGAGATATTTTTTCAACACAAGAAAAAAGCCAGCCAGCCACTGTTCACCTATCTCCTTCCCAACGACCTTCTAAAACACTAACGGTAGCCGAAAAACTTGGTAGCAATGCCCAGAGATTTGCTGAGAAACGGGGAACAATTCTTGTTGTAGAGGATAATGTAGAAATGCAAATATTTCTGCGTGATTTATTCTCTCCGCAGTTTTACGTACTTGTTGCCGAAAATGGCCGAGAAGGAATTGACTTTGCCCGCAAGAAATCTCCTGATGTGATTGTTAGTGATGTTATGATGCCGATTATGGATGGAATAAGTATGAGCAAGAAGTTACTAAAGTCAAAGGCAACTGCCCACATGCCTATACTTTTGCTTACCGCTAAAAATACAGCAGAAAGTAAGCTTTCTGGCTTTTCATCCGGGGCAATAGCCTATATTCAGAAACCATTTGACCCTTATGAATTAGTGTTGAGAGTTAACAATATTCTGGATAATAAAGAAAAAACGATCGTTAAACATCAATCAGATGTGCTAAGTGTCCCGCATATCGCCGAGATTCAGTCTAAGGATGAGCAATTTATAGAGCAACTAGCATCTGAATTGAACAAACAGCTAGAAAATGCTGAATTTAGGCTGGAAGACTTAGCTGGATGTATGAATATGAGTTACTCCGGTATTTACCGAAGGTGTCAGCAGGTAGTTGGTAAAACACCTCTTGAGTACTTCAAGACTCTTAAACTAAAATATGCATTAATACTGATCGTGGAAAATGGCTACAATATTTCTGAAGCTGCCTTTATGGTTGGTTATAAAGACCCAAAGTATTTTACAAAATGCTTTAAGAACGAGTTTGGAACACCTCCTATATTGTTGAAAAAAGAGTACCAGAAAATTGGCCTGACCGCCCTAGCCAAGAAATACCACTTTACATTACCTCAACAATTAGTAAAAATCACACCTTCTTAGAAGGTGGCTTTGGCTAGCCCCCGTAGGGGGCGACAGGGGCCAGTGCTAGAAATCAAACTTTTGTTGCTGATCCTCCCCTCTTTTCTCTTTATTCTCTTGGTACTTGACATACTTATTTATGGTATCCTCATCAAGACCTACCGTGCTCACAAAATATCCCCGTGCCCAAAAATGGTTCCCTCGCCGCGGTGGCCCCAATAAGGTTTCTGTTTCAACTTGGGATAGCTCTTGAAAAGCTTTATCGCGATTTTGCCCTTCAGGGTGCCCATCACCTTGGAAATGGAAACTTTCGGTGGTACCGAGACCAGCAAATGAATGTGGTCGTCCTGTACGTTCAACTCATCAACGACACATTCTTTCCATCGCCCGGCGACCCGGTCGCACAACATCTGAATATCATGTCCGACCCGTTCCCTAATGGCTCCCTTCAATATCCGAAAACGGTATTTTGGAACCCACACAATATGATAATCGCACTTGTAAACAACATGCCTTAATTTCCTATATTTACTCATAAAGCAAAAATAGGCATAGCCATCAGAACATTACCACCTGCAAAGCAGGTGGATTATCAAGGTAAATTTAAAAAAATTCCATGTATCAAATAAAAAAAGCACTTACCGGAATAAACCTCGTAAGTGCTTGATTATCATCATTCCATGACGGGAGTGGGCCCTGCTGGGCTCGAACCAGCGACCACCTGATTATGAGTCAGGTATTCCTACTTTTCATATCCCTACTTGTTGTTGCACATCTTTGCATAACTTGCTGTTTATCAATTTTTTACATTTATTAGCCAGTGAGAAGTGTTTCATATTAATTCTCATTATAAGCGCTTCTATGTATCAAATCATGTATCAAATTTATTAACAGTTCTTACCATGAGTCAGATAACATCCACCGTAGTTCTTCACACTCAGCGTCCTTTACAGAATGGTGTTTTTCCTATAAGGCTTCGAATTTATAATGCGCCGCAGCGACGTTACTTCTCGCTCCCATTCAATGAGCAGGAAATGATGTATGCCACTGAAGAAGAATGGGATAAAATTCACTCTCCTAAACCAAGAGGTAGACACAAAGAAATGAAATTGAAAATTGCTGCTTTTGAACAGCGAGCAATTGATGTAATCAAAGCAATAGCAGAGATAAACAAACCATTCAGTTTTGAACGTTTTGAATTACGCTACTTTGGTCAAAGCAATCTAAGGACAGTATTCACTTTCTTTGAAAAAGTTATTCAGGACCGCAGAGACGATGACCAAATCGGGACGGCTGATTCTTATCTTGATGCTCTTCGTAAATTTAAGAAATTTCGCAAAGGAAAAGATTTACAATTCTCTGAAGTTGATGCTAAACTGCTCAAAAAGTTTGATATGTATATGCGTGCGGAAGGACGCTCAGTCAGCACCATAGGAATTTATATGCGTTCGCTTCGTACTATCTACAATGAAGCAATTGACCAAGGGTTGGTGAGACAGGAGTGTTATCCATTTGTTGACTATAAAGCGCCCTCTAGCAGGAAGAAAAAAAGGGCGCTGACAAAGCAAGCAGTATTTCATCTAATGGCTTATGAACTACCACCTCAAAGTGCAGCAGGACGGGCCAAAGGATTCTTCGAGTTTTCTTACTTAATGCAAGGAATGAACTTCACCGATATAGCTTATTTACAAAATCAGAATATCATTAACGGCCGCATTGACTATTATCGTCGCAAAACAGTCCGGTCCGTTAGTAAATCCCGCCTCATATCAATAAAAATCACGCCTCAAATTCAAATTCTTTTAGATCAGCTTCGCGATTATGACAACCTGCATGATCCATATGCTTACGTTTTTCCAGTCCTTCAACCCGAAATGAACGCAGAAGAAGAAAAAGCTACAATTAAGCAGTTTATTAAGACTACCAATAAGTACTTAAAGCGTATTGGAAAAGAGCTCAACTTTCCCCTGACGCTGACTACCTACGTTGCGCGCCACAGTTTTGCTACCGTACTTAAAAGACAGGGTGCTCCTACTGCGATTATTGGCGAAATGCTAGCTCATACGAGTGAACAACAAACCCTAGATTACCTTGATGACTTTGAATACGAAACAAAGGATAAGTTCAATGAGCTTCTCCTTTAAAAATTTTAGGCTATAGACAGAAAAAAAT
>JGI12210J13797_10002413_pt1 | contig 17830 bp, 10 predicted proteins | sample ElkSlonscriptome_3_FD_13797 | JGI IMG/M metagenome (IMG submission 13797)
CCTGAAGCCCGCGCTCGTGCGCGGCGCGGCCGTACTCGAACATGGCCTGCGGGGTGCGGTGCGCCGAGAGGATCCGGACCTCGTGGGCCACCCCGTGCTCGCGGAGCACCTCGGCCGCCGCCTCCATCACGGGGAGGTCCGAGTCGCTGCCCATGCAGATGCCCACCCGCGGCGTGACCGTGCTCGTCATTCGCCCCGACCGTGTCAGAGGTCGAGCTGGTCGGCAACCCGCTGCGCGCGCGCCCGGGCGTCGTCGAGGTCGTCGCCGAGCGCGGTCACGTGGCCCATCTTCCGCCCGGGCCGGACCCGGCGCTTGCCGTAGACGTGCACGGCCACGTCGCGGGCCGCGAGCGCGGCGGGCATCGCCCGGGCCGAGGCCTCGCCCTCGCGCCGGCCGAGCACGTTGACCATGACGGCCACCGGGCGCAGCAGCGAGGGATCGCCCAGCGGCCAGTCGAGCACCGCGCGCAGGTGGTTTTCGAACTGCGAGGTGACGCAGGCCTCGATCGTGTAGTGCCCGGTGTTGTGGGGCCGCGGGGCGATCTCGTTGAGCAGCAGGCTGCCGTCGGCCCGCTCGAACATCTCCACCCCCACCACGCCCACGCAGCCGTAGGCGGCCGCGGCCCGCCGGGCCAGGTCGGTGGCCGCCGCGGCCACCTCGGGGCGCACCCGGGCGGGCACCTCCACCGCCACGCAGCGATGGTGCTGCTGCACGGTGGTCGCCACGGGATATGCCACGTCCTGCCCGCCGGGCCGGCGCGCGACCATCACGGCCAGCTCGCGCTCGAAGGGCACCCAGCCCTCCACCAGCACCCGCGGCTGGCCTTCTCCCAGGCGCGCGAACGCGGCGAGCAGCTCGTCCCAGTCGCGCGCGGTGGCGTTGCCGTAGCCGTCGTAGGAGTGCCGCGGCCGCTTCACCACCACCGGGTAGCCCAGCTCGGCCGCCGCGTCGCGCAGCTCGGCCTCGGTGGCGCACGCCCGGTAGGCGCCCACCGGCAGCTGGTGCCGCTGGGCGTGCGCCTTCTGCTCGACCTTGTCGCCCACCAGTGCCATCGTGCTGACCGAGGGCCACAGCGGCACCCCGGCCGGCAGCTGCTGGCGCAGCACGTCGAGCGCCAGCCACTCGTTCTCGAGGGTGACCACGGAGCAGCCGGTCACGAACGCCCGCAGGGCCTCCGCGTCGTCCATGGGCCCGGTGTGCGCTTCGGTCAGCCCGTCGGTGGGGCCGCTGTGGCTGCCCGGCTCCCGGTAGAAGCGCACCCCCAGCCCCATGCGCAGCGCGGCCAGCCCCAGCATGCGACCGAGCTGGCCGCCGCCCAGGATCCCCACCATGGGGAAGCCCGCGGGGAAGCCCGCGGAGACCTCGTCGGAGCCCGCTCCATCGTCGCGCGTCACCGAGTGCGACTTAGATCCACGCCGGGGCCAGCGTCAAGCGGCCGGCCGCCCCGCGCTCCGGGGGGACTTCTCAGGCATCGCGCGCCACCCAGCGCTGCCGCGCCGAGCGAGGCGGCAGGCCGCGGCCGTCGAGCATGGCCAGCCACGCGGGATAGACCCACGCTGGATCGTGAGCCACCGCCTGCACGCACGCCCGCACCGTGGGATCGTCGCGCGGCAGCAGCATCCGCGGGGGCGAGTCGGCCGTGCGCCGGGGAGCGCCCCGGCCCTCGCACAGGTGCACCTCGGAGATCGCCCGGGCCCCTCCGAACGCGTGGCTGCGCAGCGCGTGCAGGAAGTGGCGCTCCTCGGGGGCGAGCTGGTCCTCGGGCAGCGGCGGGCGGCGCAGCGGGTGGCGGACCAGGTCGGCGGCCCGGGCCACGGTGCGCAGCAGGCCGTAGACCACGCGCCGCCACACCGCCATCAGCCCCTGGGAGTCGTCGCGCAGCTCGGGCGGGCGGAAGCGCAGGCCGAACAGCTCCGACAGCAGCGAGCGCTCGGTCTCGTCGGCGACCAGCACCCACCCGCTGCTGCCCAGGGCGTAGCGATCGGGTCGCTGGCCCGGGTACAGCGCCACGAGCATGCGCTCGGGGCCCCCGGCGCGCACCTGCTCGCGCAGGGCCACGAGGTCGACGTTGCGCTCCCCGGCCCCGTCGACCACGCGGAACACGGGCACCCGGGCCATGGCGGTGGGCTCCAGGCGCCGGCGGATGGCCTGCAGCACCAGCCGCGCCAGCCGGCGACGCGCGGGCTCGGGGTAGCCGGTCACGTCGCGGGCCACGTACAGCAGCGAGCGCACGGCCTGGCGCACCAGGGCCTGCACCTGGGGCTGGATCGCCTCGCGCAGCCGGGCCGGGCTCAGCTCGGTGACGGCGGGATCGCCCAGCTCCACCGCCGCCTCGAAGCACGGGGAATCGGGCACGGCCACGTGGGCGGTGACCAGCCCGTGCTCGAGCAGCCACGCGTGCGCCGTCTCGCCCTCGAAGGGGATCGCCACCCGGCCGCGCAGCGGGGACACCAGCGCGCGCGGGCCGAACGTGCTGAGGAAGCCCACGTCGACCGGCTTGCCGTCGACCACCACCCGCGCGGAGGCGAAGCGAGCCGCCCCGCTCAGCCACTCGGCCGCCCGCCGCCGGTCGAGGCCCGCGTGCTGCACCACCACCACGGTGGAATCGCTCTCTGGCGTGGCGTCGACGGTGATCCACGGGGTGCGCCCCTGCTGGTGCACCAGGCACGCCACCCGGCCGCCCCGCGCAGAGCGGATCTGAAGGGTGCGGGGCTCGAGGCCGGCGAGCATCAGCAGGGCCAGCTCGCCGGTGGCCTCGAGCGCGGTGAGGGCCGCGTGCCGCTCTTGGTTGGTGCGCCGCTGGTCCAGCAGCGTGCCCGCCCACTCGAGGTGGGCCTCGGGGATGCCGCGGCCGTTGTCGCGCACCTCGGCCCGGTGCCGGGCGAGATCTACCTCCACCTCGCGCGCGCCGTCGCGCAGGGCCCGGCGCACCAGCTCGGAGGGCAGCTGCCAGGGGCCCTCGAGCTGCGCCAGCGACAGCTTGCGCAGCTCGGAGGCCACGTCGATGGTCAGCAGCCGGCCGACGTCGATGAGCGAGGAGATCTCCGAGTTCACCGGCTGGCCTCCGCGGGGAAGGATTCCAGCAGGGCCGCCCGGGCCCCCTCGGCCAGCAGCGCCGCGCGGCGCTCCTCGGGCAGGTCCAGCTCGTCGGCCACGTGGTCGAGCACGCTGAACGCGGCCGCCCGCGGGGCGGTGGGGTACCGGGCCTCGGCCTCGGAAAGCCACGCGCACGCGGCATCCACCATCACCACCCGCGAGCCGTGCAGCCCGGGCGGGCGCACCCGCAGCGCGTCGAGGTCGAGCGCCGCGATCCGCCCGCTGATCGACGCACCCACGCGCAGCGACCATCGCTCGTTGCGCTCCTCGAGCAGGGCGTTGATCTCGTCGATGACCGGGGTGGTCCACGCGTCGCGCAGCCGGGCGCTCCACACGTCGAGATCGACCGCGCCCAGGGCATCGGCCACGGTGCGGCCCTCGGGGCAGTGGGCGTCGAGCACCGCCGCGCCCGCCCGCGCCGCCCGCTGGGCCAGCGGGGGGCGCTGCTCCGTTCGATAGAGCTTCCCATTCGCCGACAGCTCGCGCGCCCGCTGCAAGGAGATCGCCCGGTCCCCCACCAGCGGCACCAGCGGCCGGTACAGCAGCGCCGACATGGCCCCGAACGCCCCCGGCTGCTGGAGCGCGCCCTGGAGCAGCCGGGAGAGATCGGCGCTGTCGTCGAGCTTGAACGCCCGCCGGGTGCGACCGCCGAACATCAAGCCCAGCGCGCCCAGCAGCAGCGCCAGCGACAGGCCGGGCCACAGCCACGGCGGGACCGAGGAGGTCGAAGAGGAAGACGAAGACGAAGACGAGGGGGGGGCCGGGGTGACCGGTGGCGCGGAGTCGGTCGGCGGCTGCGACGACGGCCCGACCGCCGCGATCACGGGCTCGGTGGTGGCCACCGAGGGATCGTCGACGGGCGGCTCGACCGAGGGCGTCTCGCCGGCGGGCGACGACGGACCCGAGGGCGCCTCGACCGAGGGGCCGACATCAGGGGTAGGCGCGGGGTCGGGACCGGAGTCGGGACCGGGACCGGGACCGGGACCAGGCACGGGCACGGGGGGCGGGCCGGCCTGGGTGCCCGCCGCCGAGCCCGTGCTGGCGTCGGCGATGAGCCAGTGGCCGTGCTCGTCGCGGTACTCGACCCACGCGTGCAGCCAGGGCAGCGCCTTGCCGTCGACCCCGAGGTAGCCCACCGCCAGCCGGGACGAGACGCCCGCCGCCTGCATCAGCGCCACCAGCAGGCCGTTCTGCACGTCGCAATCGCCCTTGCCCAGCTCGAGCGTGCGCTGCACGAAGCCCCGCCCCTCGGCCTGGGCCTGGGTGTGGCGGGCCGCCATCTGGGGCGAGCGATCGTAGCCCACGTGCTCGACCACGTAGGCGAGCAGCTCCCCGGTGCGCTGGTTGATCGGCACGGCGCTCAGCTCCCGCGTGAGCTGCTCGAGCGGCGGGGGCAGCTGGGACACCACCTTCACCGGGGGCGGGGGCGAGGGATCGGCCGCGGGGGTGGTCTGGTAGCGCAGCCGCCCCGTGCGGCCCTCGCCCAGATCGATGGCCGGGTGGCCGTCGTCGGTCACGTGCAGGGTGATCGCCTGCTCGTCGAACGCCACGCTGCGCTGGACGATGCGGTGCCCGGTGGGCACGGGCAGCCGCACTACGCCCCGGTCCGCGACGGGCAGGACCACGTCGATGCACACGCTGCCGCACGAGACCCCCGCGTAGGTGCCCGCCACCCGCACCTGGCTGCGGTGATCGGGCGCGCCGTCGTCGAGCAGGTCGGGGAAGCGCAGCGCCGCGAAGTACAGCCGCTCGCCCGTGGGCGCGTACGACAGCTGCACCGGCTCGGCCGCCTCGGGCGTGAGCACGTCGACCCGCGGCCCGCGGTAGCGCTGGCCGAGGTCGGCGTAGGTGCGGCGGCCCGGCCCGGCGGCGGCGGGCTGGCCCACGGCGGCCGGAGAGGCGGGCTCGGGGTCCGACGACGACGGCAGGCTCGGGCCTCCCCACAGCCACACCGACAGCTGCACCGCCACGGTGGCGCCGACCAGCGAGCCCGCGGTGGTGCGCAGCAGCAGCGAGTCCCGGAACCGCGCGGACATGCGCTCCAGCCCCCGCCGGTACCAGGGCATGGGCCGCGCGTAGGAGAGCTGGCGCTCCACCAGCCGCTCCAGCTCGCGCTGGGCGAGCTTCACCAGCCGGGCCAGCGCTCGACCGTCGCGCGCGTCGGAGCGCGACAGCATCACCTCGAGCGCGTTGCTCTCGAGCAGCGCCACCGGGGCCAGGCCCTCGGGCAGCTCGGGGAACTGCACCCGGATCCGCGCGGTGTGCCGGCCCGCCGGGGCCACCAGGTCCTCGAGGCACGCGGCCGAGCGCACCCGCAGCCCGCGGCAGAACAGCTCTACCCGGGGGGCGCGGCCCAGGCCCACCACCCCGCGCACGCGTCGGCGCCGGAACGACGCGCTGGGGGCTCCCAGCCCGAACTCCGCGTTGGCCGAGCGGCCGTTGATCGTGATGGGCAGGGGCTGATCGGTCGCGTCGCGCCGGTGGAGGTAGCGGGCGCTCTGCCAGACCGCGTCGTAGATCCGATGCTCGAGCCGCCCGTCGCCCTTGGGCCGCTCGAGCAGGATCTCGGTGCCCGCGCGGGTGGGTGGCTCGAGGTGCTCCGCCCGCTCGAGGGTGCCGTCGAGGCGCACCGTCCAGGGCTTGCCCGCGCGGGGGCGGGAGCGGATCACGATGGAGGCGGGCTCGAACCGCAAGATCGACCAGAAGCCCACGCCGAACTTGCCCGCTTGGTTCTTGCGGTCCTCCTTGCTCGAGGCGTACAGCGCGAACAGGTAGCGACGCGCGTGGTCGAAGGTCATGCCCTCGCCGTCGTCGTGGCAGGTCATCCACTCCACGGTGGTCCCGTCGGGTCGGGTGCGCTCGCCCACCGTGAACGCCACCTGATTCGCCCCCGCGTCGCGCGAGTTCTGGAGCAACTCGCGCACGAAGATCCACGGATCGGGACCGTAGCGATCGGCCTCCAGGCGCGCCCGCTCCCGGAACGCACGGGACCTCTCGGCCGGGGCCTGGCCTTCGGTCACGTCGCCAAGCATAGCGCGCCCATCGACCCCGCCACCCCTCATCCCGGCCCTCGCACGTGCATGGTCCGCCCCGAGTTCCAAATATACGGTTGGCAGCCGCATTTGGGCCTCGTCTATCGTTGCGGCTCATGAGGCGGTCCCGCGCGCTGTTGCTGTCGTCGTTCCTGGGGCCGCTGTGTGCGATCTCGTCGTGCCAAGAGAAGGAGGAGTCCACGCCCGAGATGACGCCGGCGCCTCCGGTGGCCACCAGCACCTCCACCACCACCGCCGCCGCTTCGAGCTCCACGGGCTCGGACTCCACCGGCGATGGGTCGTGCTACGTGCCGCCCGTCCCCGACGACTCGACCGGAGGCGCCGAACCCTCCCCCGGGGATCCGCCCGACTGCTCCACCACCTGCTGCTGCGCCGCCGACTATGCCGCAGGTGACCCTACACCGCCTCCCGTCGAGGCCTTCAGCTGCCGGGCGGCGTGTGTTCCCCTCGGGGCGCTGGGGCGGTGGTGCAACGGCGACGACGTCTGCTGCGAGGGCGAGTGCGGAGCCGACGGGCTGTGCGTCGTGCCCGGCGCGGCGACGAGCGACTCGAGCACCGGCGGCAGCTCCGACTCCGGCGGCAGCTCGAGCAGCTCCGGCAGCAGCGGCGGCAGCTCGAGCAGCTCCGGCTCCTCGTCGGGCTCCTCGACCGGCTGACGCTCCCGCGACCCCGCCACCGCGCTGCGCCGGGGGCAGCTCGAGCAGCTCCGGCTCCTCGGTCCAGCGGAGCCCGCCTCGCGTCACCGCCACGCCACTACGCCGGGCGCACCGCTGCACCGCGGCTCCGCTCGGGCTCCTCGGCCCGCTCGATCGAGCGGGCCGGTCTCGCGGTGCTCAGGCGAACAGGCGGTCGTCGAGCGGCGACTCGTCGCCCGACTGCACCGTCTTGGCCCACGCCACCGCCTGCGGCAGCAGGTGGTTGACGTAGAAATCGAGCCCCGCCACCTTCCGCAGCCACACCGGCCGCTCCTCGTCGTGCTCGGCGATGAGCTTCTTGGCCACCCGCGCCTGGTCGAGCGCCTCGAGGCCCAGCAGGGTGTAGCCGAAGGTCTTGAGGAACGGCACCGCCTGCAGGAATGCGGTGTCGATCTTGCGGTCGCCGGCCAGCTTGCCGAGGTGCATGGCCGAGGCCCCCAGCTGGCCGATGGCCCGCTGGAGCGCGCCCGCCTGGGCCCCGAAGCCCTCCTTGCCGGCCTCTTGCAGCTGCGCCTGCGCGTCGGCCATCCACTCCATGAACAGCGCGCCGCCGTTGATCCGCATCTTGCGGCCCAGCAGGTCCATGGCCTGGATGCCGTTGGTGCCCTCGTAGATCGACTGGATCTTCGAGTCGCGCAGCAGCTGCTCCACCGGGAATTCCTTGGTGAACCCGTACCCGCCGTAGACCTGCACCGCCATCGAGGCCATCTCGAAGGAGAGATCGGTGCAGTGGGCCTTGAGCACGGGGATGAGCAGGTCCATGCGCCGCCGCAGCTTGTCGGCGCGCTTCTTGTCGGCCTCGTCGTCGCTCGAGCTGAGCGCGTGGGCGAGGTCCTCGTCGAACGACACCCGCATGATCGCGGACCGGGTGGTGGCGGCCACCACCTGCAGGGTCATGAGCATGCGCCGCACGTCGGGGTGCTGCACGATCGGCACCCGCTTGGCCTGACCGTCGCGGGTCCGCATGAGCGCGGTGCCCTGCACCCGCTCGGTGGCGTACTGCACCGCGTACTGGTAGGCGGCGTTGCACGTGGCCGCGCCCTGGCCGGCCACGCCCACCCGGGCCTCGTTCATCATCTGGAACATCAGCTCGATGCCCTGGCGCTCCTTGCCGATGAGCCAGCCCTTGCAGGGCATGTCGGCGCCCAGGGCGAGCACGCAGGTGGCCGAGCCGTTGATGCCCATCTTGTGCTCGATGCCTACGACCTTGGCGCCGTTGCGCGGCCCGAGGTTGCCCTGGGCGTCGAATTCGTACTTGGGCACGAGGAACAGCGACAGCCCCTTGGTGCCCTCGGGCGAGCCCGGGGTGCGGGCGAGCACCAGGTGGATGATGTTCTCCACGAGGTCGTTGTCGCCGCCACTGATGAAGATCTTCTCGCCCTCGAGCAGGAAGGTGCCGTCCTCGTCCTCCTTGGGGGTGGCCTTGCAGCGGTTGTCGCCCACGCTCGAGCCGGCGCCGGCCTCGGTCAGGCACATGGTGCCCGACCACTCTCCGGTGAACAGCTTGGTGGTGACCAGCTCCCGGTGGGCCGCCGCCCCGAACGCCTCGACCACGCGGCCGGCCGCCGCGGTCAGCCCCGGGTACATCATGAACGCGCAGCACGCCGAGGTGAACACCTCGTTGCAGACCACGGCCACCGTTCGGGGCATCCCCGACCCCCCCAGCTCCGGCGGCCCCGACGTCGCGACCCAGCCGCCCTCGGCCAGCCGCTGCCACGCGTCCTTGTAGCCCTCGGGCGTGGTGACGTTACCTTCGTCATCCAGCGTACATCCCTGTCGATCGCCGGGACGATCGACGGGATGGAGGACTTCTTCCGCCATCCGCTTGATCTCGCGAAACGTCGCGATGTAGGTATCGCGATCCAGCTCGGCGAACGCCTCGGTCTGCGCGAGGTGCTCATCCGCCCGAAGCTGCTGGAAGAACACGAATTCCACGTCGTCGATGTCGACTTTGAACGGCGTACTCATGGGCGCGCGGAGGATAGCAGGGCGAGAGCGGCTTGGTCGAAGAACACCGCTACACGCCAAGTAGAGGGCGATTTGGGGGGTCTCGAGTCGGCGCGGAGGTCTAGCAGCCCGTGGTGAAACCACGGGCTGCTAGACGCCAGGCCTAAGAGTTGCCCTGACAGCCTGACGGGGCTCCACTACGAACTCGCGAGGACGTACGCGACACACCAACGTACGCTGTTCGTCCAGACGCCGTCGGGCTCGGGCGCGGGCATGGCGTCGTGCTCCGCTGTCTAGAAACTTTTCTGTACAGCAGGGTTTCAGGCGTTGTAAATCTGCTAGGGGCGAGGCGAACATGGGGGTGCGAATTCTGCACTATTGGTGGCGAAGTGGGACCACCCGGACGATACTCGGAGACTCGGTATCCATGACCCGGCTGCGTTCTGAGACTTTCCACTACGCACGGTTCGAGTGCCATCTACCAGCGTTCTCCAAGGGTACTCTTCTCGTCACTCGCCGACGTGAGCGAGGCTGATGCCTTTTTTCTGCTTCCAGTGAGAACACCATGACGGCATCGACTTCATCCCCGGCCGAAGACGTCCCCATTCCCTATCGCTTCACCTCACCAGAACTCTACTGCCCATTTCCTGCCGCGATCAATCCCCATACCGAAAGCGTCTACCAGGGGACGCTCGAGTGGGGAGACGAGCACGGCTTGCTAGGGAAGGGTGAGACTCGAGAGCAACAGGCGAAGGAGCAGCACGCGTGGCTCGTGGGTCGAGTCTTCCCCCACGCGTCACGTGAGCGCTTCCAGCTGCTGAGTGACTGGACGAGTTGGCTCTTCTGGCATGACGATGTCTGTGACGAGACCTCCCTGGGACAGAGCCCAGAAGGACTGTGTCGGCAGTTCGATCAGTTGTTTGGAATCTTGAACGGCACCACGCCAGTTCGTCCCGGCAATGCATTCGACCTCGCCCTGGTAGAAATGACCGACCGGTTCAAGGCCTTGGCCCCCGATGATGCCTGGATCCACCGCTTCATGATCAATGTCCAGGAGTACTTTCAGGCGTGCATCTGGGAGGCTCGCAATCGAGGAAGCCACGAGACTCCATCCCTCGATGAGTTCATTCCCATGCGCCGCTATGCCGGCGGGACGTGGATCTACCTCGATTTTCTGGAGTTCGCGAATGTCCAGACCCTGCCGCTCGAGGTACGCGAGCACGCACATGTACGGCATCTCATGCAGATCACCTGTGACATCGCTTGCTGGCACAATGATATCTTCTCGTGGCCCAAGGAGATGCGTCGCAACGACGTCCACAACTTGATCCCGGTGCTCGAGGCGGAGCTAGGGCTCACCATGGGAATGGCCATGAGGATGGCAGTGAAATACTGCAACTCCGAGGTCAAGGAATTCATCTCCCTCAGCGAAACTCTGCCGGTGTTCGCCCCTCCGCTCGACGAGCACCTACGGGCCTATATCGATGGTCTACGGATGATCATGCGAGGAAATCTCGATTGGGCGACCGAGTCCAGCCGCTATAAGAAGCAGACGACTCGATCCTACGAGGCGCGGAAACTTCCAGAGGCGGTCACTGCTCAAGCCAACAATTTGACCATCTAGTCCCCTGGAAATGAGACACTGGGCACTTCGATCAAACCGGTGATGCCTTCGTCTTGGCATCCAATCCGCCCCTCTTGGACTCGAGCCACACTTGAGCCTCCTCGCTCGTCGCGAAGTAGCTCGTAGTATTGCGATTCGTCTTTTCCAAGATGGAAACCGCGGTGAGCACCAGCTTGGCGACAATCCGCTGGGCGAAGTTGCTGCTGACGATTGCGATCGCACGGTGTGGCAGCGGCCCCAGCTTCTCTGCCGAGATCCTCCGGGCTTCTGGTGACGCACCAGTCAGATCAACCATGTCGACCTCGAGGAGGAAGTAGGGCTCGTCGCGGACGTGCTCCGTGAGCACATGGAAGACGGCAAGAGCCTCCTCAGGCGTGAAATATCCGTGCAGCCGAATACGGAAGATACGAGAGCCAAGGGCTTCGAATTCGGTGTTCTGAAGATCGTCCATCCGTATCGCCCGGGAGACTACCACAGAGCCTTACGCGAGCAGAACTTTTGCGGCTCGACCGCTCGGCGCCGGCGATGGACCTATAGACGCCAATCCGCATATTGCGCGGTCTATGGGAGGAGCCTTCGCCGAGCTCGTCTGCTCTCATCAGGGTTGGCCTGTTACCCTCCTACGAGGTGCGCTTTTGGCACACGGAGGCCCTGCTCGACCCGCAGCTCCTCCTCGACCTCCTCCTCCTCGCCGCCCTCCTCGCGGCCGCCGCTCTCCTCGTTCGCGCGATCTCCCCGCTCCGGCGCCTCGCCGTGCCTCGCGCAATCGTCGCGGGGCTCCTCGGGCTCGCGCTCGGCCCCAGCGGCGCCGGGCTGCTGCCCACCGACATCCCGGCGATGGAATTCATCGTCTATCACGTGTTCGCGCTGCTGTTCATCGCCGGCGGCCTGCGGTCGGCCCCGGTGCAGAAGCGGCCCGGGTCCGCGCGCTCGCTGGCCGTGGCCAACGCCTCCATCGGCGTGCTCCAGGCGATCCTGGGCCTGCTGTTCGTGGCCGCGTGGCTTGCGGTGGAGACCCTCCACCCCGCCTTCGGCCTGATGATCACCCTGGGCTTCCAGCAGGGCCCCGGCCAGGCCCTGTCGCTGGGCGGCGCGTGGGAATCGCTGGGCCTGGTCGACGGCGGCCAGATCGGCCTGGTCTTCGCCACCCTGGGCTTCATGTACTGCATCGGGCTGGGGATCCCCGCGGTGGCCATCGCTCGGCGCCGCGGCCTGCTCACCCCCGAGGACGTGGTCGAGCCGCTCCCGCCCGAGGCCACCACGGCCGGCGCGTCGGGGCGCGGCGGCTCCATGCTGGTGCAGCTGGCCTGGGTGGGGCTGGTCTACGCCCTGGTGTTCGCGGTCATCTCGGGCGCGGTGATGCTGCTGCCCGCGGGCAGCAAGCTGGCCGCCACCGCCTGGGGCATGCACTTCATCTTCGGCTCGCTCATCGCCATCGCCCTGCGCCGCACGGCCCGACGCGCCCGCGCCGACCGGTCGTTCGACGACGTCCGGCTGGCCCGGCTTTCGGTGATCGCCGTCGACCTCACCACCGCCGGCGCCATCGCGGCGGTGCGCCTGGAGGTGCTGACGACCTGGCTGGTCCCCATCCTGCTGATGACCCTGCTCGCGGGCGGGCTGACCCTGCTGGGCTGCATGTGGCTGGCCCGCCGAGCGTTCCCCGAGGCGCCCTTCTCCCACGCCCTGGTGCTATTCGGCATGGGCACCGGCACGGTGTCTACCGGGCTGGCCCTGCTGCGCATGCTCGACCCCCAGCTCCGCGGCACGGTGGCCCGAAATTCCGTGATCGGCGCCACGCTGTCGGTGCCCTTCAACGCCCCGATCTTCGTGGGCGTGATCCCGTTCGCCGCCACCCAGTGGTCGGGCGAGCCATCCATGGCCCTGGGAGCCCCGCTGGTCGTGCTCGTGGCCTACCTCGGGGCGCTCGTGGTCGCGTGGCGCGTGTTCACGCCGCTGCGCCTGCTTCGCCCCCTGCGGTCGATCTGGCCACCATCGCCCCCCTCGTGATCTCTCCGCGCATCCCCCCGAGCCGCGGCGCCTTGCCCCTGGCGCGGGGTTTGCCTACATAGAGACACGAAGCGGGCTCGACGGCATGGCCGTTCGATCGACCCGGGAAAGCAGCAACGCGCCCATGAATCCCCTCCAACAGCTGGCGGAGCACGGCCAGTCCGTGTGGCTCGACTACATCCGGCGGGGCATGACCCGCAGCGGCGAGCTGCGCCGGCTGATCGTCGAGGACGGGCTGCGGGGCATGACGTCCAACCCGGCGATCTTCCTCGAGTCGATCACGGGCAGCGAGGACTACGACGACGTGCTCGACGAGCTGATCGGCCAGCCCCGGCTCGACGCGCGACAGATCTTCGAGCGGCTCGCGGTGGTCGACATCCAGGAGGCGGCCGACGCCCTGCGCTCGGTCTACGACGACAGCGAGCGCGCCGACGGCTACGTGAGCCTCGAGGTCTCGCCCAGCCTGGCGTTCGACGCCGAGGGCACGATCGAGGAAGCACGGCGGCTGTGGCAGGCGGTCGACCGGCCCAACCTCATGATCAAGGTGCCCGGCACCCCCCCGGGCCTCGAGGCCATCGAGCGGCTGATCGGCGAGGGGATCAACGTCAACGTCACCCTCATCTTCGCGTGCGCGGCCTACCGCGAGATCGCGCTGGCCTACGTGGCGGGGCTCGAGCGCTGGGTGGAGGGCGGCGGCGACCCGGCCGCGGTGTCCAGCGTGGCCAGCTTCTTCATCAGCCGGATCGACGTGGAGGTCGACGCGCGCCTCGACGCCATGCGAGAGGCCACCGACGACGAGGCCGAGCGCCGGGAGCTGTCCGCGCTGCGCGGCCGGGCGGCGGTGGCCAACGCCAAGCTGGCCCACCGGATCTACCAGGAGCTCACCGGCGGCGAGCGCTGGCGGGCGCTGGCCGAGCGGGGGGCCCGGCCGCAGCGGCTGCTGTGGGCGAGCACGGGCACCAAGGACCCGGCGTACAGCGACGTGAAATACGTCGACGAGCTGTGCGGGCCCGACACCGTCAACACCGTGCCGCCACAAACCTTCGACGCGTTCCGCGACCACGGCAGGGCGGGCCCCGCCCTGCTCGAGGGCGCCGACGAGGCCCAGCGGGTGATCGATCGGCTCGAGGCGGTGGGCGTGTCGCTCGACGACGTGACCGAGGTGCTGCTCGAGCGCGGGGTGGTGCTGTTCGAGGACGCCATCGACGCGCTGCTGGCCACCATCGCCCGCATGCAGCGGCGCCGATGCGGCCCCCGGCTGGACCGCACCGCCTGCTCGCTGCCCAGCGCGCTGGCCGAGGCGGTCGAGGAGGCCAAGCGGGCCTGGGACGCAGCCGGCAACACCAAGCGGCTGTGGGCCAAGGACGCCACGCTGTGGACCGACGCGGGCGAGGACCAGTGGCTGGCGTGGCTCGACGTGGTCGACCAGCAGCGCGAGCAGCACCACGAGCTGTTCTCCGGGCTGGCCTCGCTGCTGAACAACCGCGGCTTCACCCACGCCCTGCTGCTGGGCATGGGCGGATCGAGCCTCGGCCCCGACGTGCTCGCCCACACCTTCGGCGCCCACGTGCCCCAGGGCTCGGTCCAGCTGCGCGTGCTCGACTCCACCAACCCGGCCCAGGTGCGCGCCATGGCCGACGCGGTGCCACTGGCCACCACCCTGGTCATCGTGTCGAGCAAGTCCGGCAGCACGCTCGAGCCCGCCGTGCTGCTGGCCTATATGCTCGAGCGCATGAAGGCCGCGGTGGGCCCCGGCACCGCCGGCGACCACTTCGTGGCCATCACCGACCCCGGCTCCACGCTCGAGGCCCTCGCCCGCGAGGAACGGTTCTTGCGGGTGTTCTCCGGCGTGCCCGCGATCGGCGGCCGGTTCTCGGTGTTCTCCAACTTCGGCATGGTGCCCGCCACCGTGATGGGCATGGACGCCACCGGCTTCCTCGACGAGGCGGCGCTGATGGTCGATGCCTGCCGCGGCGAGGTGGCGGCCGACAACCCCGGCGTGCAGCTGGGGCTGGTGCTGGGGCAGGCGGCCCGGGCCGGCCGCGACAAGCTCACCCTGGTCGCCTCGCCCCGGATCGGCCTCGTCGGCGCGTGGCTCGAGCAGCTGGTGGCCGAGTCCACCGGCAAGCAGGGCAAGGCCATCATCCCGCTCGAGGGCGAGCCCCTGCTGCCCCCCGAGCGCTACGGCGACGACCGCCTGTTCGTGGTGCTGCGGCTGCGCTCCACCCCCGACGCGGCCCAGGACCGGGCCATGGCCGCGATCGAGGCGGCCGGGCATGCGGTGGTCCACATCGAGCTCGACGACGTGCACGCGCTCGGCCAGGAGCTGTTCCGCTGGGAGATCGCCACCGCGGTGGCCGGGGCGGTCCTGGAGATCAACCCCTTCGACCAGCCCGACGTGGAGTCGGCCAAGATCGAGGCCCGCGCCATGATGGACGCCTACGAGCGCGAGGGGGCCCTGCCCGCCCGGGCCACGCTCCACGAAGCCGATGGCCTGTCGCTGTTCACCGACGCGACCAACGCCGCCCGGCTGCGCGAGGCGGCGGGCGAGGGGGCCGGCCTGGTGGAGCTGCTGCGGGCCCACCTCCACTCGATCGCGCCGGGCGACTACTTCGCGCTGCTGGCCTTCTTGCCCATGACCGCCCCGCACGCCCTGGCCCTGCAGCGGCTGAGGGCCCGGGTGGCCGCCCACCGCGGGGCCGCCACCTGCCTCGGCTTCGGGCCGCGCTTCCTCCACTCCACGGGGCAGGCCTACAAGGGGGGGCCAAACCGCGGTGTCTTCTTGCAGATCACCCACGATGACCCGCAGGATCTACCCGTGCCCGGTCAGCCCTACAGCTTCGGGGTGGTCTCGGCCGCCCAGGCCCAGGGTGACTTCGAGGTGCTGGCCAACCGCCAGCGCCGGGTCCTCGGGGTGCACCTCGGCGCCGACGTGGCGGCCGGGCTCGACACGCTCGACGCAATCATCGCGCAGTCCCTTCAGGAGGACGCCTAGACCATGAAGATCCTCTCCGGAGACATCGGAGGCACCCACGCCCGACTCGCCCTGTGCGAGGTCGAGGGCGCGGTGGTGCGACGCGACATCCAGGCGATCTACGAGAGCCGCCGCTACGACAGCCTCACCGACATCGCGCGGGCATTCGTCAGCGAGCACCACATCGAGGTCCACCACGCCTGCTTCGGCGTGCCCGGGCCGGTGCAGGGCCGGCAGGCCCGCGTCACCAACCTCCCCTGGGAGGTCGACGCCGACGTGCTCGAGCGCAACCTGGCGATCGACTCGATCTACCTGCTCAACGATCTCGAGGCCAACGCCCACGGGCTGGCCACGCTCTCCGAGGACGACTTTCGCGAGCTGCGGCCGGGAGAGGCGGGCGCGGTGGGCAACGCCGGGCTGCTGGCCGCGGGCACGGGGCTGGGCGAGGCGGGGCTCTACTGGGATGGCCATCGCCACCGCCCGTTCGCGTGCGAGGGCGGCCACACCGGCTTCGCCCCCGGCAACGACGACGAGATCGACCTGCTTCGCTACCTGCGAGCGAAGCTGGGCGGGCACGTCAGCTGGGAGCGCGTGGTCTCGGGCCCCGGGCTGGTCCAGCTGTACGAGTTCCTGCGCGAGCGCGACCCGGAGGCCGCCACCGCGGAGCTGACCGAGGCGATGGCCGCCGGCGACCCGGCCGAGGCGGTGAGCAACGCCGCGCTGCAGGCCAACGACTCGCTGGCCGAGCGCGCGGTGGCGTGGTTCCTCGGCCTCTATGGGGCCGAGGCGGGCAACGTCGCCCTCAAGTTCTTCGCCACCGGGGGGATCTTCCTGGGGGGTGGAATCGCGCCCAAGCTCGCCGAGCTGCTGCCCACGTCCGACTTCATCACGCGGTTCCAGGACAAGGGGCGCATGCGTCCCCTGCTCGAGCGCATGAACCTGAGCATCGTCATGAACGACAAGGCCGCGCTCCAAGGCGCGGCCTCCTATGCGAACCGCCGCGCCCGTGGCGAGCACGGCTGACCAAGAGAGCCCCTAGCCCCCCGACCGGGATCGGAGTTTCGGCCGAGAAGCCAGGGCATGACCCGAGCATGCCGGGAAATCACCTCCGTGGGGTCGCTCGGGCGCGTTTCGCGGCGTGAGGTCGTTTGACGCCTTTGGGCCAAGCACCGGGGCATTTTCGCGCGTTAGCCGGCTCGATTCACGGGTTTTGCGCGATTCCTCCCGCGAACCCGTCCCTGGGTGGTCCACCCCCCACAGATCGACCGAGATGCCTTGACGAGGTGTCCGCGCGATCGGCAGCTTCGTTTCCGATGGTCTCGCTGCACGATGCCTACGAGCTCGGAGGCGTCGCGGGCCATGGCCGCACGACGCTGGTCCGCCTGGCCGTGCGCCGGGGGGATGCTCGGCCGGTCGCGCTCAAGCAGCTGCGCCTCGAGCACGCGTTCGACCCGGACACGCGCGGCCGGTTCATCCGCCAGGCTCGGCGGGCAGCCATGCTCCAGCACGAGCACATCGAGGATCTGATCGATCTAGTGGAGGGCGACGACGGCCCGGTCGTGGTCGCGGAGTGGATCGACGGTCGCTCGCTCGCCCGCCTGGCCCAGTGGCGCCGCGAGCAGGAGGAGCGCTGGGAACCTCGGGAGGTGGTGGCCATCGCCCGCGGCGTGCTCGAGGCCCTGCGCTACGCCCACAACCAGCCCACCGGGCTCGACGCGCAGGGCATGCCGCACGGCGGGGTGTGGCCGGGCAACATCCTCATCGGGACCGACGGGCACGTCACGCTGGTCGATTTCGGGATGGCCGCGGTGTGGCAGGAGGGGCGCGAGCCCTGGCAGGACATGGAGGCCCTTCGCTACCTGTCGGCCGACCACGTGCGCGGGGGCTCGAGCGCGGGGTCCGATCTCTACGGGGTGGGCGCGATCATCCACGAGCTGCTCAGCGGGGCGGTGTTTCGTGGTGATTGCGAGACGGAGGTGGAGATGCGGATGGCCATCGACCGCGGCCAGATCCCACCCCGGCCGGAGGGCGAGCTGCCCTCTCAGCTCGAGCAGCTGCGGCGGCACCTGCTGGAGCCGGTGCCCACCCCCCGGCTGACCCTCGAGCACATGCTGGACCTGTGCGCCGCCATGCCGGCCCGGGGCGGACGCGACGGGCTGAGCGCGCTGGTCGGTCGGGCGCTGCGCAGCGATCCGAGGAACGCGGGCATGGCCGACGAGGGGTCCAGCGAGCTGCTCGACGGGATCGCGATGGCGCGCGGCCGGATGTCGGCGGCGGCCCACATCGCGGCGGGGCGGCTGGAGCAGGTCCCGCTGGGGCAGGGCACGCCGGTCCCGCTGGCGCCGGCGAATCCCAAGCCGACCCCCGCCAAGCCGGCTCCCGCGAAGCCAGCCGAGCCCGACCCGCCGGAGGCCGAGCCCGACCCGCCGGCGG
>JGI12210J13797_10276734_pt1 | contig 17828 bp, 16 predicted proteins | sample ElkSlonscriptome_3_FD_13797 | JGI IMG/M metagenome (IMG submission 13797)
GCCGGCCCGAGGCATTCACCGAGTTGTATTCGATTTTGATTCAAGGAAAGGAAACCCAATGACCCGGAAACAGCGCCCCTTGCTGGGCATCACCATAGGCGACCCGGGAGGCATCGGGCCGGAGATTGCGGCCAAGGCCCTGGATCAACCGGATCTGTACGAGATCTGCCGTCCCCTGATCATCGGGGATGCCGACATCATGGCGGATGCGGCCCGGTTTTCCGGGCTCAAAATCGGTATCGCCGCCGTCGATACGCCCAAGGCCGGGCGTTTCAGCCACGGCACTGTCGATGTACTGGATCTTAAAAACATGCCCATGGACAAGCTTCAATACAAAACCGTCACCCCCGAGCAGGGCAGGGCGTCTTTCGAATATATCGCCAAAGCCATCGAGCTGGCCATGGCCAAGACCATCGACGGTACGGTCACCGGCCCCATCAACAAGGCCGCCCTCAATGCCGGCGGGTACCACTATGCCGGACACACCGAAATATACGGAGATCTGACCGGCGCCAAAGACTTTGCCATGATGCTGACCGACCAAGGTTTTCGAGTGGTCCATGTCTCCACCCATGTTTCCCTGGCCGAAGCCTGCCGACGGGTCAAAACCCCGCGGGTCCTGCGGGTGATCGAGTTGACCCGGGATGCCCTTCAACAGGTCGGTATTGAACGCCCCCGAATTGCCGTAGCCGGCCTCAACCCTCACTGCGGTGAAGGCGGGCTGTTCGGCGCCGAAGACGACGAAGAGATCGCCCCGGCCGTGGCCAAGGCCCAGGCAAAAGGCATCGGCGCCCAAGGACCGATCCCGGCCGACACCGTCTTCTCCAAAATGAAGGGCGGCATGTTCGATGCGGTGGTGGTCATGTACCACGACCAGGGCCACATCCCCATGAAGCTGGTGGGATTCCACTACGACGAAAAGACCGATTCCTGGGGTCGGATGTCCGGGGTCAACGTCACCCTCGGCCTGCCCATCATCCGCACCTCGGTGGACCACGGCACCGCCTTCGACAGGGCGGGGGAAGGCCGGGCCAACCCCCAGAGCATGGTGGAGGCGATTCGCATGGCGGCGCAGCTGGCAAAATAGTCTGGTATTTAATTTTGAACTCTATTCAATTAGCAATATACATAGGTTGAAATTCTTCGTTGTTTGTTAGTTTTTTTTACGGTAGTATGATTTCAGATGAATTTTATGAACCTTTACATTCTGCCCGGAATGCATTTCCGCTCCAGCAATTCTGCCGCGATGGAAATTGCAGGCCGATTGGGTCATATATTGAAGAGAAAAAAGGTTGTGCATTCACTCTCCCGGCCAATACACAATTCATACGAAATCGTCTCTTTTCCTCCGATCTTTAGACATTTTTGAATGAAGTGTTCATGTCGAACAGAGACATTTCAGGCCGACTGTCTGAAAATACCGATCGATACCAGGATATTTTCTTTCGGCACTTAACTTGCTTAAATATTTTATTCAGCCTCAGGTGATGGGAAGATTCTACGCATAAAAATGATGATGAGGGTTCTGCAGGTTTCAATATCAAACGGAGGTAAAAAGGGTATGATGAAAATGGAATTCAGCAGGCTGATGGCTTTTCTGGCGACGGTAACTTTGGCAATGGTTGGTCCTGCTTTCGGCCAGTCGCCTTTCGGTGAAGGATCACTGGTTAGGGAGCATTGCGGAGCCTGCCATAAGCCGGATCAACAGGGACGTATCGAAGTCATTGAGGAGACCCGCAAGACACCGGAGGAATGGAAAAACGTATTGATCCGGATGACACGACTCAATGACGCCGTGCTGGAGGATGACAAATTTCTTCCGGTGGTCAAGGAATTGAGCCGACACCTGTCCCTGACCCCGACTGAAACCGTAAAGGTTGCCTACATCAACAGTGATGAAAACAGCCAGTACCGTGAAATCCCCAAAAGCAAATTGGAAGAGCGCCTGTATACCGCCTGTGTTCGGTGCCATACGTATGGGAAAATCGCATCTCACCGGATGACCGAATCCCAATGGAATGAAAACAGAAATCTCCATCTCGGATATTATCCCACGGCAGTCCCTCAGATGAGGGAGATGGACTGGACTCAGGAATCCAAAGATCTTATTCCTGAATTGGCCAAACTCTTTCCGCACAAAACCCCTGAGTGGCAGGAATGGATGAAAAGCCGGAAAAAACAGGACCTTTCCGGAAAATGGCGGATGGCCGGTTATCAGCCGGGAATGGGTTATTATGAAGGCTTTTACGAGTTCAGCCCTGCTCCTGAAAAAGGCGAGGATGAGTACACCATCAGAAAGCAGATTCGGTATCTGAACGGAACCACCCTTGTTCAAACCGGCACGGGAACCCTTTTCGCCGAATTTCATCTCCGATATGCTCTGGCGCCGACCCCTCTGACGGGCCGTATTGAGGGCGTATTCGATCTCGACGCCGAAAACATGCGCTTCAATGGTAAATGGTGGACGGTGATCCAGGATACCAATGCCTTCGGTAATGAAGCTTTTGTAAAAAAGGAAGGTGTTTTAGCCGCCTTTCCGATGGCTCTGAAAATCGGACAGGAAGAACAGCGGCTCACCATTGTCGGCTCCGGTTTTTCAGAGGACATATCCCCGAAGGATATCCGTTTTTCGGACCCTCATGTGAATGTGTCTGAAATAATCGAAGCGAATGTAGATAAGCTGGTGTGCAAAATCAAAATAGGGGGAGAGAAGACTCGATCTACAGCAGTGATGATTAAAGGGGAAAAAATAGAAGATCCATTTACTTTATACACCCAGGTGGACGGGATTCGAGTGTTGCCTTCCATCGGCCGTGCCCGGGTCAGCTGCGGGGCCGCCTATCCGCCCCAAGGGGTTCAGTTCGTGGCCCGGGCCGTCCAGTTCGGCCCTGACGGTAAAGCCGGAACCGCCGATGACATTCTGCTGGAGCAGGTGGATGCCGACTGGGCGCTGGAAGAGGAAAAGACCCGAGAAGGAGATGACGACCTAAAATATCTTCACACTTCCATTGAAAACGGCCTGTACACGCCGGTGACAACTTACGGCCCCATCGCCGAGCGCAAACAGCACCGGGAAGGCGTGGGCCTCATCGCTGTGACCGCTTCGGTGACCATTGACGGCAAAATCCTGTCGGACCGTGCTCGTTTAGCGGTGACCGAACCCGACTTTATTACCCATATAAAATAGCCGATGAAAGCCTGTCGATTGGCCGATCATAGGCTGTTTCAAGTGGACGGACGGTGTTTTCTCTTTCTTCCTGGCCAGAATGCCATTTTCGAGGTTGAAGAAAATATCCGGAGTCTCATCGATACCTATTCCCACTCCAGGAATCGATTGAACGCAGACATCCGTCAGCAGGAGGAAAAGCTTCCTGCTGAACCGCTTCGATCACTCATCGGTTTAAGGGTGGTGGTTCCGGAGGACACTGATCCGGTACCGCGTTGGAACCCGTCGGAGAATGTACCTATTCAGACCCTGGTGCTTCATATTACCCATTCCTGTAATCTTGGCTGTGTCTATTGCTATCATGGTACAAGGGAAAAGGTTTCCGGAAAAAAGGCGGTAATGGACCTCGAAACCGCTTTCCACGGTATCGACCTGCTGATGGATCGATCCGGAGACCTGGACACGGTGACTCTGGTCCTCTTCGGGGGCGAACCGCTCCTGCGTTTTGAGGATATGAAAAGTATTACCGCGTACGCCAGGAGGAAGGCTTCCGAACGTAACAAGACGGTGCGCCTGGCGCTGACCACCAACGGTGTGCTCCTGACCGAGGAAATTGTCCGCTTTCTGAGGGACGAACAGGTTTCGGTCACCGTCAGCATCGACGGACCACCGGATGTCCATGACCGGTACCGGCCTTTTCCCGATGGAAAGCCGTCTTTGAAGGCTGTATCGAGGGGAGTCGAACGCCTGATTCGAAACCGGGGACAAATGCCGGTTGCGGCACGGGTTACCGTTGCACACAGTCCGGCCCATGTGACCAGAACCTTGGATTATCTTCTTGAAATGGGTTTTTCTGAAGTCGGGTTCTCGCCGGTGACCACCCATGAAGTGGGCTTTCAGCTTCAAGATGAGGCTATGAATGAGCTTTTAGCCCATTTTCGTCAGATTTCGGAGCGTTTTTTAGCAACCGCCCGTTCAGGGAATCTGCTCGGCTTTACGAATCTGATCGATCTTCTGGTAAATCTGCATGAAGGAAAGGTCAAAACCCATCCATGCGGTGCGGGGCTGGGTATGTTCTCCGTAGGGGTGGATGGACAGCTCTATTTATGTCAGCGTCTGACCGGCAGCGATCAGTTCTCCATGGGGAATGTATTCGACGGCCTCGACAGCGATCGAGTGATCCCGTTTCGGAAAAGGGGCTCCATTGAAAACAGAGCCGGATGCCATTCGTGCCCGGCAAGATCCGTCTGTGCCGGCGGGTGTTACCACGAAGCCCTGATACGGCAGGGCAGCCTGACCACTCCCAACCGGCATTACTGCCGCTGGATTCGAAAATGGCTCGATATCGGGCTGGATACCTATGCCCGGCTTTGTCTCGAAAACTCAGATTATCTCGATAAATTGTCTCTGCTCAGGGGACATGCACCGTATCAAGCAAAAGCATTCATGCATTGATGCAGCACATATTGCACTTTTAATTCGGAAAAGGAGTGACTGAAATGAAAAAGAAAGGCCTGAAACCTGTCAACAAACGAGCGAAAAAGATGGATCAGGAAGATGTCTTCGGGATGGGCGAAGATGTGACCTCCGCCATGCCGGTCGGGTGTACCACCATTTTCGATACCGGATGGGAAACCAACCCGCGTCCTGAAACCCCGATCGGGAACTGCATTTCCAGCGCCAGGGATTTCACCAGCTGTTCAGGCCCGTGCTGGTGGCCGGCGCAGACGCCGGATAACATCACCAATTTTCCGGATTTTCAGAATCAGTGCCAGGCGATTGAAAAAGATTGGCGGAATCTCAATTTCGTCATCAAAAAATAACTTCCGTCATACCGCTTAATCCTCAGGAGGCTTTTCATGAAGCATAAGACAGTTCAGACCCTTATTCTTGCGAGCATCTTGGCGGTGGCCGCCGTCGCCTCTGGAAAAGACTTTATTTATGTACCTACAGTCAATGCTCTTCAGATCATCGATTGCGAAAAGGACACTGTTGTAAAAACCATTCCGTACAATGATTATATCGTCAATGCGATGTTTTCTCCGGACGGCGATCGATACTATCTGAATGCCTTCCATTCCATTTATGTGGTGGATACCCAGACCGATGCACTCTTAGATACCATAAAGCTGTCCACCTCCCTGAACAAAGTCACCGTGCTGGCTTTCGGGATTTCTGCAGATGGGAAACAACTATTCCTCTGCTGTTCCATCGTCAAGAAAAAGCAGAACATTCCTCGTCTCAATGTCCTGCCTCCCCAATTTATCATCTATGATATCGATGCCCGGAAGATGGTTAAAAACTATCCGATACCCATGGCTATGTCGGGTATAGTCCCCCTCAGGAACGACCCGGATACCGTATTTCTGGTGGGATTGGATATTCACAAGCTTAACCTTAAGAATGGAAAACTGACCAAGGTCACCGGTATTCTGAACGTCGAGCAAGGAGAAGTGGCCAAGAACAGTCTGGTCATCTGGCAGAACAACAGCCCGGATGATCATGGCTTGTTTACCAATCCCTACTATACAGCGGACGGTCGAATGGGTTTTTTCATTATCGACAAGAATACCGGCGAACTGTCCACTCTACCGGCGAAAGACGTCTGGTTTGCCTATTCCACCATTGTCTCGCCGGATAAAAAATACCTGTATGCGGTGATGGACGAGCTGATCAAGTTCGATATGTCGACAGGGGAGACGCTCAAGGCGGTGACGGTGGACAAAGGAACTTATTATGCATTGAGCATGACCGCGGACGGCAAAAAAATATATGCCGGCCCGGCCGGAGCCGATATCAGTGTCTATGATTCGGAAACCCTGGAGCGGCTCAGTGTAATACCTTTGGCGGGAGACGGTGTTATCGCCCATCGCCTGACAAAGAATTAGTGGGCTATAAGATTGAAACAGGAGGAAAGTGGCGGTATGCCCCGCTGCTTTCCTTTCTTATTTTTACGTTTATACTTTTTTATCTGATATTTTTTAAAAATCCATGAAGAAAATAAAGATTTTTCTGCTGCTGTTATTAATTATTCCGGTCCTGGGATTGACCTCACACGAGTTTTCAGTCCGTTATTTTCAGGATAAAACCTGTGTCGCGTGTCATGAAATGGAGGAACCCATTCGGAAATGGAAAGAATCGGGAACGGCCAAAAACCACCAAAACTGTGCCGGTTGCCATTTTGATGCCGGTTTTGAAGGCTGGCTGGAGATGAACAAATCGGCCTTCCGGCTCCTGATCGTCCATTTTAACCGGGACCCTGATGAGCCCATTCAGCCCAAAGAGGAGCCGCTCATCATGGAAGAGGGTAAAGAGCCCGGCTACTGGAGCCATGTGCCCAACAGCCGCTGCTTCAAATGCAAAGATGCAGCCAATCATCTTGAAAAGGATCAGTCGAAAATTCACAGAAAACTGATTAAAAGCATCGCCGACCAACCCTGCAAAGACTGTCACAATCATGAAATGCGGAACGATCAGAAATTTTATGAAAAAGTGACCCAAGCCGACGGGTAAGCGATGACCCGGTTAGCCCTCCATATCCGACATCCCGAACAGATCGGCCGATTAGCGAAAGAAAAAACCGACCTGACTGCCGGTGGAGGATCAAGGGCTTCAGAAATCGGTCGGAAAACCATCCGGAGAATATTGAAGACATACCGATTTGACCGGGTTTATATCGGGGATGAGTTTTGCCCCCGCAGACTGCCCGGACCGGAGCGCATGAGGGCCTTTCGCGAACAGGCAGGTGCGGCAGGGCTGAAGGTGACCCTGCTTACGCCGCCAATGACAGATAGTGAAATATTCCAAAATTATTCCGTTTTTGAAATCCTCGTGCCTGAGGATGAAGTGGTGGTCAACGACTGGGGAGTCATGCTGCTTCTGAAGGACAAATTTCCCCGCCTGTCACTCAGTCTGGGCCGTCTGCTCAACCGGGGAATGAAAGACACCCGACTTTCGGAAGAATTTTTCCAGTGTCAGGCGGATGGGAGAACCCTTCTCGAGGAGACCACCTTCGACGGTTCCGATTTTCTGGCATTTGCCGCAACCCGGGGTATAGACCGGCTGGAAAGGGATTTGGCCCCGCATTCCGCTTCGCCGAGCTTTTTAGAAGGGAATCTGGCTCACAGCATCTATTTTCCGTTCGGGTACATCACCACCGGCAGGATCTGCCGTATCGCCGAAATGAAGAAGGGCGGGGCACCTCGGTGGCTGCCGGGAGCGCCCTGCCGGCAAGACTGCGAACGCACCGCTTTCAGAATGATCCACGAGAGTACCCGGTTGGTCCATCACCAGAACGGCAATACGATATTCTATCGTTATCCGGTATCTCTGCTCGACAGGCTGGCGCAAATAGCCGATCAACAGGAGGTCCGGCTGGTGTATCAAGGAAAGGCGTTGTGAAGATCGTTGCGCCCTTCAGCCACCCGAATGAAGTGGAAATGCTGCTGCATTACGGGGCGGATGAACTTTATTGCGGTATTCATACCCCGGAATGGGAAGACTGCGTCAAAGGCAGGCTCTGGATGAACCGTCGGAGCCCCCGAGGCGCCAATCTGCTCTCGTGGCAGGCTTTGGCAGAAGCGATTTCTCTTGCGCACACTCAAAATATACCGGTATTCATAACCCTGAATTCACCATTTTATCCCGAGTCCGCAAGGAAATATGCAGTCGGGGTATGCCGGAAAGCGGTGGAAGAGATCGGTGCTGACGGCCTCATCATTTCAGATATACCGCTCCTGATCGATTTGAGAAAAGCCGGGTGTTCGGCGCCGATCCATCTGAGCAGCCTTGCAGGCTGCATCAATTCCGGGACGGTGGATTTTTATCGAGGGCTGGGAATATCACGGATTATTCTGCCGCGCCAGCTGCGGCCGTCCGAAATTGAGGATCTGGTGAAACGGAACAGAGAACAGATGGATTTTGAGGTGTTCGCCTTGAATGACGGATGTTTTTTTGAAGAAGGATATTGTCAGACGACTCATGCCTTGAATCCGTTTTGCATGACTGACTGGGAAATGGACAGTATACCTGGCCATGGCGAAGACTCTAATTCCTTAGGCAATCCGGATCTTTTGGAAAAAAACAGGACCGATATGAAGGGCTTTCTCTGGTTCCTGAACAACTGCGGGTCCAGCTTTCAGGACGACGGGCTTCCGAACGGCCCCTGCAGTCTGTGCCTTTTCGGCCATTTCCAGGACTGGGGCGTAGACGCCGTCAAGATCGTCGGTCGGGAAGCCTCTTTTTACCGGAAGATGCGCAGCCTGCAGATAGTAAAAGCGGTCATGGACCAGATTCGACCCGGAACGGACCCGAACGAGATTGCCCATTACGCCTGCCGCCTGCGCAGCACCCCCGATCTTTGTACCTCCGGACTGATGTGCTATTTCCGGGAATCAGATGATTCGTAATTGAATGAAGACGACAATCTCAGATCTTGATCCCGGTCTCTTCGCTCATTTCAAATACCTGAGCCCCTATCTCAGACCCCATAAGTGGGGTCTGGTTCTTTCTTGCGTCCTCAGCGGAATGAGCACAGCCTTGGGCATGATCCAGCCCTATTTCGCAAAAGTCCTGATCGACTCGGTATTTCTGGCCGGCCGGTATTCTTCCCTCGTTCCCCTCCTGGTTCTGATGATCGCTCTGCTCATGCTCAGTTTCGGTATTCGGGTTGGAAACAGCGTGCTGTACACACGGTATTCGGCCCGAATCCTTTTTTCGATGCGCCAGGACCTGTTCGATCATTTTCACCGAATTCCGCTGGTTCACTTTACACGCCGGCGGATCGGAGACATCTGCACTCGCATCGGTTCGGATATGGCCGATATTCAGCGTTTTCTCACCGATGCGCTGCCCCATCTGCTTTTCAATCTGCTGACATGCCTTATCACCGGGGCCATTCTACTCTGGCTCAACCCCAAGATGGCGCTGCTCAGTTTTCTGTTCCTGCCTGCAGGGCTGTATGTGGTTCACCGGCTAAAGCCGCTGCTCTTCCACCTCGCGCAGGAGGTGGCGGAAACAAATGCGGATATTTCCCATTTTCTTATGGAATCCCTGTCCAATACCCCGGTGGTCCGGGCCTTCGGCGCTGAAGAGGTCGAAGGGGCCAAATTGAGAAAAAAACAGGGGCGGGTGATGGGCTTTCTGATGCGGTAATCAACTGATCGGGGCGATCTCCGGTGCGGTGCCGGTCTTCTTCATTATCGTGAACACCCTGGTGGTTTTCGGGTACGGGGGCCTGCTGGTGCGGTCCGGTTCAATTACCATCGGGACCCTGGTGGCGTTTTCCATTTACCAGGGTCGGGTATTCGGGCCCCTGCAAGGGCTCATGGACGGGTTCATGGCGCTTCAGAAATCCAGAGTGGCGATTCAGCGGGTACGGGAAATGTATGACATACAGCCGAACCAACCGGGTGGTGAATCTCTGCTTCCGAAACTGCCCCGAACCGAACACGGCACCCGAATAGAATTCAAATCGGTGTCTTTCGGCTATGTGTCTGATCAGCCGGTTTTCAGTGGTTTGAATATCGATATCCCGGCGGGTGAAACCACTGCATTGATCGGCCCGTCCGGGTCCGGCAAATCGACGCTGTGCCATCTCTTGATGCGGCTTTTCGACCCTCAATCGGGGCGTATTCTTCTAAACGGCGTCGATCTTAGAAAAATGAATTCGGCTGTCCTCCGCCGGAATGTCAGCATTGTTTCCCAGGATATTTACCTGTTTCACACGTCTCTTCGTGAAAATATCCGCTTTGCCCGACCGGACGCATCGGACGAAATGGTCTTGAATGCGGCCAAGGCGGCCTGCCTTCACGATTTTATCGAGACCCTTCCGGATGGATATGAAACCATCATTGGAGATCGAGGGGTCCGTGTATCCGGTGGTCAGAAACAGCGGATCTGCATTGCACGGGCCATCCTGGCCGATCCCACGGTTCTGATTCTGGATGAAGCCACCGCCTTTCTCGATACGGCCGTTGAATCGCTCTTCAGAAAGACTGTGGAAGAACTGATGGCGGGCCGGACCATTTTGGTGGTCAGCCACAGGCTGTCCGCACTAACAGGGGCGGACCATCTCATCGTGCTGGGGGAGGAGGGGGCTATATACCAGGGCCCATTCGATGGATACAGTCAAGCAGAATAACGTGTCGGTCGCTGTGATCGACAGCGGTGTGAACCCTGAACACCCTCATGTGGGTCCGATAGACGGTGGCTGGAGCTTCCGAACAGATGATGCCGGAGAGGTGGTCATGAAAGCCGGGTATACCGATGATATCGGCCACGGGACCGCTGTCGCAGCTGTCATTCGAGGTTATTCGCCGACTGCCCATTTATATGCGCTCAAAATTTTCGGCAATCGACTCGCTGCAAGTGCGCCGTTGCTAGTGAAGGCGCTACAATGGGCCATTTCCCAGCCGATCCGGATCATACATCTCAGCCTCGGTACATCGCGCGACCAGCACAAGCCCATCCTTACGGATTTGTGTGATGAGGCATGCAGGCAGAACATCATCGTCGTAGCCTCTGCTCGCACGGCGGAAGATTTGGTTTTTCCGGCAGTATTCGGCTCGGTGATCGGAGTTTATTGGGATTGGGACTGTCCGCCGGAAAAAGTGACCTTCCGGCCGGACAAACCAGTCCAGTTCGGTGCCCACGGCTGGCCCCGGCCCATTCCAGGCATGGATCAACGGAATAATTTTCGGGGTGCAAGTTTTGCAGCCGCCCATGTAACCGGCCGTATCGCCCGAATGCTTGAAATGTCACCCCGCCTGAGTCCGGCCCAGGCAGCTCAAAAGCTGATTTCGCAGGCGTCCCCAACACATTCAGCGAAGACGTCACAAATGTGACCATCTCCGGATGAACCATCACAAAGACATATGATCTCATGCCCCCCTCATCGCATCCCGGCACTGAACCCGCATTCTGCTGAAAATTTTTCCTCTTACTGATGCATCCATTTTCCATCCTTCATGTTTTCGGCACGCTGTTCATCGTGACCGGCATTTCCTTGGCCGCGCCGCTGTTCTGCGCCTTGATCTACGGGGAAGGGGACTTTACGGCGATTTTTGCCTCCGCCTTGTTGATCCTCTCTCTGGGGGCGCCGTTGTGGTGGGGATTCCGGAAGCATCTCGACCTGGGGATGAAAGACGGCATTTTCATCGCCGCTTTCGGGTGGGTGCTGGTGTCGGCCTTGAGCGCCCTGCCGTTTATGATCCACGGTTCCATCCCGTCGTTTACCGATGCCTTTTTCGAGATGATGTCCGGGTATACCACCAGCGGGGCCACCATCCTGACCGACATCGAATCGGTGCCCCACGGACTGTTGTTCTGGCGCAGCCAGACCCATCTTCTGGGGGGAATGGGGTTTTTGACTCTGACGGTCATTTTTCTGCCCCACGGAATGGGCGGGCTGCGGATCTTTCGGGCGGAATCTTCGCCGGGCCAGGTGATCACCAAAGAAAAATTCCATGCCCGAAACCGAGACACCATGGTCCGGCTCTGGATCATCTACATGGCCCTGAACGTGGCCCAGACCCTTCTGTTGTGCCTCGGCGGGATGTCCCTGTTCGATTCCCTCTGCCACGCCTTCGGCACCGTATCCACCTCCGGCTACTCGCCTTACAACGCCAGCATCGGCCATTACGACAATGCCTATTTCGACTGGATCATCATTCTCTTCATGTTTCTCGGCGGGATGACCTTCGTACTGTTTTATCAAATGGTTCGGGGGGAGTGGCGGGCGTTGCGGATCAACACCGAGTTTCGCGTCTATGTGGGTCTGATGCTGTTTTTTTGCGGAATGGTCTCCTGGATTTTGTGGAAAGAAAACACCTATGGTCCGATGGATGCAATCCGGTACGGCGCCTTTCAGGTGACCAGCCTCTTGACCACCACCGGTTTTACCACGGCCGATTATGAGCTGTGGCCTCAGGCCTCCCAGATGTTCCTGTTCACCGTCTGCTTTATCGGGGCCTGTGCCGGGTCCACCACCAGCGGCATCAAAATCGTCCATTATGTGGTCTTGTGCAAGTTCATGTCGGCGGCCGTCAAGAAGATCTTTTTTCAACCCATGTCGGTCATTTCCGTGCGTCTCAATCAGCGGCCGGTGGACAATTCCATCATTTATCTCTCGGTCTGCTATTTCATCGTGAATATCTTCATGATATTGGGGGGCGGATGTGTGATGGTGCTCACCGACGACATGACCTACCTGACCGCCATGAGTACGATTATCGCCACCCTGATGAACATCGGCCCGGGATTCGGCGCCATCGGGCCGTCGGAAAATTTCGCCTTCATTTCGGACGCGGGCAAATGGTTTCTGTCCTACAATATGCTGGTGGGGCGGTTGGAAATGTTTTCGGCCCTGGTGATCTTCTATCCCTCTTTCTGGAAGCGGTAGACGAGGAAAAAGGCTCTTGAAAGCGTCATCCCAAAAACAGCTTGTGCACATCCTTCAGGTGGAGCGATTTGCAGACCACGATCACCCGTTCTTCCGGTAGAATCCGTGTGTCTCCCACGGCGATTTTCCATCGGCCGTCCCGGTGGACCCCGCCGATCAGGATTTTTCCGCGGTAGGAGGGGTCCAGCTTGGACAAGGGAACCCGGGTAATGGGCGAATCGGGCGCGGCGAGGATTTCCACCACCTCCGCATCGAATCCGTGCAGATGGGCCACCGACAGCAGTTCTCCCCGGCGGATGAACTTCAGGATTTCGTTGGCCGCCAGCACTTTTTTATTGAGGGCGATATCCGACCCGCTGGTGGCGGCCAATACAAGGTATTCTTCTTTGCTGACCAGGGAAATGGTTTTGTGGTCGGTATTGCGGTCCTCTCCGTTGGTGGCGTGCATCAAGTGCTTGGCCAGCATGCAGCTCATGATGTTGGTTTCGTTTTCGCCGGTGGTGGTGATGAAGGTATCCATGTCTTTAAGCCCGGCCAAGTCCAGCGCTTCGGCATCGGAACCGTCCCCGTGAAGCACCTCGGCATGGTGAAGGCTGTGGCACAATTCCGAGGCCCGGATTTCATCCTTTTCTATGACCTTCACCCGAACATCCTTGCCCATCAATTCGGCCACACGGGCGCCTACCAGCCCACCGCCCAGAATCATCACCCGGTGGCGTCGCTGCTGCTTCACCTCGGTCAGCGCCATTAATTGCGGCAGGTCCTGCTTGGCGGCCATGATCAGGATCTGGTCATGGGGCAGAATTTCATTGTCGCCGCCGGGCAGAATGGTGGTGATCCCCCGAGCGATGGCCACCACCCGAAAGGGGAAACTGTTGTAGGTTCGGGAAAGGGTCTTCAGCTTCTGGTTCGCCAGGGACGAGGTTTCGCTGATCCGGGTGGCCATCACCTGGGTTTCCCCTTCGGCGATGTCGATTATCTCGATCCCGGCGGTTCGTTTCACCAGCCGAACGATCTCCTGTGCCGCCAATTCTTCGGGATGGATGACCAGGTCGATTTTCAGGTCCTCGGCGGGCAGCACCGAATCCGGGCGATCGAAATCGGTGGACCGGACCCGGGCGATCTTGAGCGGAATCCCGAACCGGTCGGCGATCATGGCCGCCATCATGTTGATTGCATCGTTGTTGGTGACCGCGATCAGCACATCGATACGTTCCGCGCCGGCTTCCCGCCAGCAGTCGATGCTCATGGCCGAGCCCTGAATCAGGCGGGCGTCCAGAGACCCGTCCGCATGGCGGACCAACCCGCTGTCCGGCTCGATGGCGGTGACGGCGTACCCTTCGTGGACCAGCCGTTTGGCCAGGTAGGTGCCGACCCCGCCGAGCCCTAAAATCAGGATGTTTTCAGTCGCCGTCTTTTTCTTCCTCGCCATACCCCATTTCCTTTATCAGTTTAGACAACCATTCGCATGGGCTTGGTCATATAGGAAGGCCGGATGGATGTCAATGTGGTCGGCGTGCAGCAGCAGAGTGAATGTGAGCCGAAGGTCGCCGCGTATGGGGGAATGGCTGTATTCAATGGTGTTTTCGGGGAATGTCTTGACGGGGTCCACAGGACGGAGTAGCTTTGAATATCCTGCCGTTCATTTTTTAATCCATCCCACCCGACCGCGGTTCCACCTGAAGGCCCAAGGGGAGAGACCTGGAGGACGGGAAAATACCGGGAAAAGAGGAAGCGATATGTCACCCGAAATAGCGACAATTCTAGCGATTCTGGCGGTGGTCATCCTCCTGCTGATCACCGAATGGGCCCCCCTGGAGGTGGTGGCACTGCTGGTCATGGGGGTTCTGGGAGTCACGGAGATCGTCAGCCCCAAAGAGGCCCTGGCCGGGTTCAGCAACCCGGCCGTGGTAACCATATGGGCGGTATTCATCCTCAGCGGCGGGTTGACCCGGACCGGCATCGCCAACATTCTGGGCCGCCAACTGCTCAAGGTGGCCGGCGGCGCCGAATCGGTGCTGGTGGTCATTATCATGGTCCTGGCCGGGGTGCTCTCCGCCTTCATGAACAATGTGGCGGTGGCGGCCTTGATGCTTCCGGTGGTCATGGATATCGCCCGAAAGACCGACCGATCCCCCTCTACATTGCTGATGCCCCTGGCCTATGGATCTCTGCTGGGGGGGCTGACCACCATGATCGGTACGCCCCCCAACATTCTGGTCAGCGAGGCCCTGCGGGAAAACGGACTGAAGCCGTTCACCCTTTTCGATTTTTCACCGGTGGGCCTGCTGGTCATGGCCGCCGGTGTCACCTTTGTGACCTTCATCGGCACCCGTCTTCTGCCCAAGAACCGCCTGACTGCGGAGTCGGGCAAATCCCGTACCGATTTTCGCTCCCAATACCGGTTGCAGGAGCGGCTGTTCCAGATTCGGGTTCCTCAGGGATCGGCGCTGGTGGGCAAGACCCTCGCCAAAAGCCGGTTGGGCGCGGCCATGGGGTTGACGGTGGTGGGCATTCATCGCAACCGGCGGACCCTTCTGGCACCGGAGATCAGCGAAGTCATTCAGGCCGAGGATGTACTGATCGTCGAGGGCCGGCCCGACCGGATTCAGGAGATGAACCACTGGGGTCAGTTGGTGACCCAATCCGAAACCGTCGGCGTCGATGCCTTGTTCGACCACGACATGCGGGTGGTCGAGCTTGAGCTTTCTCCTCAAAGCGAATATGCAAACCGGACCTTGGCGGAGATCGGCTTCCGGGACCGCTGCGGCTTCAATGTTCTGGAAATCCGCAACACCGCCGATCCCTTGAAAGACGATCTGAAAAACCGGCCCCTGAAAGCGGGCGAGGTTCTGCTGATCTACGGTCCGTCCGACAAACTGCCGATACTGGAGCAGGATCCCGGGTTTATGGCGCCGCGGGTACTGTCTTCGAATGAAATGATGAGGGATTATCCTTTGGGCAAGCGCCTGCACCGGCTGCGGGTGCCGGAAGAATCGAAACTGGTGGGGCTGACCCTGAGAGAGAGTCGCCTGGGCGATGCGGTCGACGTACAGATTCTTCGCATGGTGCGCCGAGACGGCGCCGCACTGGTGCCCGCATCCGAAGACCGGTTCATGGCCGGGGACCTGCTGCTGGTGACCGGTGCGGAAGATATGATTTCAATTCTGCTGATGCAGGGGCTGGAAGGCATCTTTGTGGAAGAGGAGTTCCGGCATCCGGACCTGTCGATTCTGGAAGACGAGCAGGTGGGGATCGTGGAGGTGATACTCTCGCCCCACAGCGTGCTCTACGGCAAAACCCTGGGCCAGATCCACTTTCGGGAGAAATACGGCCTCACCGTAATGGCGGTCTGGCGCAAAGGGGAGGTTCACCGCACCGATCTGCGGGACATGGCCCTCCAGTTCGGTGATGCCCTGCTGCTTTACGGCTCCTGGAAAAAGATCAACGTCCTCGGCCGGGAGCCCGACTTTCTGGTCCTTACCGAAACCGCCCAGGAACCGCCGCGGCAGGAGAAAGCCGGTACCGCGGTTGCCATTATGACGGCGGTGCTGGTGCCGGTAATCCCGGGCTGGGTCCCTATCTATATCGCCGTGGTTCTGGGCGCCGCCTTCATGGTGCTGACCCGGTGTCTGACCATGGAGGAAGCCTACCGTTATATCGAATGGAAAGCGGTGTTTCTGATCGCCGGCATGCTGCCGCTAGGCACGGCCCTCGACAATACCGGTGCGGCCCGTCTGCTGGCCGAAGGGGTGGTCGGAACACTGGGACCTTTGGGACCGCATGCGGTCCTGTTCGGGCTTCTGGTCATCACCTTCGCCGCCACCAGCATCATCCCCACGGCCGCCCTGGTGGTCCTGATGGTGCCCATCGCACTCAACACGGCTGCAAGCCTGGGGATCTCGCCCTATGCCCTGATGATGGGGATCGCCATGGCGGCCTCCTCCAGCTTCACATCCCCCATTTCCCACCCCGCCAACGTGCTGGTGATGGGGCCGGGCGGTTATCGGTTCATCGATTACATTAAAGTCGGCGGCCCCTTGACCATCGTGGTGCTGATTGTTTTGATGGTGGCCCTGCCGCTGTTCTGGCCGTTGTAATGACGGGCATTCAGCTTCGAAGGAGAGGCCCCAAGTCTCGGCCAGGGCGTTGACCATTGTTGTCGGATTTTTTTTTAAACGAGTCGGCAGGTCTCTATGCCACTTCAAAACCCTGTTCCTCGGTGCGAGAAAAGCGGGTGCAAAAGCGCGGGCCCGCATTTCCGGAGTAACGTGGTAATTGCCCGTTCCGTCCACGCCCCACGAAACATTGGTGGCAAGGTCGCGCTCTCCGGCGTCGTGCAGCAGGTGGCACAGCTCATGGGCGAGGCCGGCGCGGAACGCCCCGGGATGTTGGAGCGCACGGCTGTTGGCGTTAATCAGCATGATCGGCGCGACGGCTGGTTCCCATACGCTGGCGGCATCGATGTTTTCGGAACTGAAGGGGACCCTTGCCACATGAACACCCGCATCATTGAGCAGTCTGGGAGCAGTCTGGTGAAATCGCTGAGGGGACCCTTGCCAGGGGCCAGCGCCTCCCTCGCGGCTTCTCCGAGTCTGTATCCTTCGCGCCAAAGCTCGCCTTTCCGGACGGCAATGGTGCGCTTATGTTGCTGCAGCCGGATTTCCTTCCGCAACAGCGCCATGAGGTGTCCTAGAATTCGGCCTTGTTCGGCCGCCAACGCCAGCAGTCGCACATCCATGGGGTTGGGTGTTTCGACGGCCGTCGCGGCCCGGAACCTGGCCGGCGATCTTGATGGACTGGTGGCTTGCCCACTGTACATGGCGCCGGAATCCACAGCCAGGGCACGGCACATCAGTTCGAATTCGGTGGAGGACAGAGGCTCGCCGCTGCGGATCGCATTTAGCCGTGTATCGCTGATACCGGAGAGTCTTGGCAGATCTCGGGTCAAGGCCATTTCATCGGCTCGTTGAAAGATTCCTTGCATTAGGGTTGATTGCTCAACCATGGGTCACTCCTTCTCGAGACATCTAAATTATAAGCACCCTTGTGTATGTCCCATCCCACCGTCAACGGGTTTTCACCCCGATCCCCGAACGCTTCGCGGACTTCTTTTGCGGGGCGTCCGTGGTCCAGCGTGGTCCATTTTCCGATTTGATCCACGGGCTGGCGATTTCGCGCTATATGTCGGCGTAGAGAGCGGCGAGGCAGTTGAAGCAGAGGGCCCGAGACAGGATGGATGGATTGTCCTCTATCAGTTGC
>JGI12210J13797_10352090_pt1 | contig 17823 bp, 15 predicted proteins | sample ElkSlonscriptome_3_FD_13797 | JGI IMG/M metagenome (IMG submission 13797)
TAAAGTTCGGGCCATGTCGCCACTAATTTCAAGTGCTTTACGCTGATTTTCCTCAGTCCAGCCGGTATATTGAGGATTTCTATTCGAATTCTGAGCGTTTGATCGAACCTTCAGATTCTTTTCAATCTGCTTGGATGAAATGTCGGCTCCCATAAAGTCAAACAGAGATTGGAGTTTTTGAGCGTCCCAGTTATTAAATCGAATGGTATGCTTCCGTTCTTCCGGAATTGTTTCGAGAAACTCAAGAATCCACCTATTGGTTTCTTGCCATAGCCACGCAATTTTCTCCGTAGAAGAATAATCAGCCCACTTCTCATGATTGGGATCGCTGGCTAGAGGAAGGATACGGTTGAGCTCTGAGTCATTTTCCAAGGTATACCATCCTCGTTTCAAACCTGAACGAATAACTTCCAAAGGATTTCTGTGAATGAATACAAATTTTGCTTTCGGGAATAGACTGGAAATGATGTAAGCAAAAAAGGTTCCCCGACTGTCGGTGATAGCCAGCTCTTTACCGGCCCGCTTCGCTGAGACGAAAATCTCTTCTCGCCCGGCCAGGAAAATTTCACTAAGTAAATCAAAGGTATTCTCGTCGATTAACTTAAAATCATATTGGTACATCATCCTTCCCTGAACCCGCATTTGAGGCCTCGGATTGTGGATCGGGACAAACTTATTACTCCCCTCAAGTCGCTCTGTGAGCCATTTAGTGCCGCACCGCCCAGTAGAAAGAAATACAACAGGTTCGAGCTCCTCCGGTTGCTTTCGGAAATCAAAATCCGAGTAATCCGCTTTTTTGGGTCCGTAGAACCAGCGATTGTAAAAATGAACAACTAGCTCTTTATCAATCATCCGACTGCGGTTTCGTCAGTTCAGAAAAGATAAATCGCTCTTCCTCAATCTGATAAGAATAACTATTCATTTTCATCCACACCTTTATGGCCTCGACGGAATTTTGCTCGGGCCTATCATAGCGCGCCGCAATAGCCATATGCAAAGGCCGCACGTTGGTTAGGCCTTGCAATGCGTCTATTTCCACGCCATTCAATTGAATGACCATAAAGTCACAATGATCTACACCGGCTTCATGAAGAATATTATCCAAGGAATCTACGGGGATGGAGTGTTGATCGTTGCCTTGATCGGCAAGCACAAGGCTGGCGGATTGGTTCTCCAACTCTTTGCGGCTGAGCACCATCTTATCTCTTTTGTGCCAGACCCCTTTTTCGATAATAATGCAATTATTGACCGAATTGGCCTCGAGATTTTTCTTCAATAACCGTATGTTATCGGGTATAGGCTCTATGGCAATGATTTTTCCGCTAGCGCCCACCCATTCGTGCAATCTCAAAATAAAGTAGCCTCTATACGCTCCCATTTCAGATGCTATATCTCCTTCCTTGGGCTGATACTTATCATTTTTATAGGGTCCACCGTACTTAAGCCCACCTTCCGAATAGCGCATAATGATGTCTATAGCTACGCGCATGGTTTGAAACGGCACCTTCTTTCGCACCGATGCAGGCAAAGTCATGTAGTATTTCTTGTCTTTTGGCAGAGCCGTTTCGCCGTAAAAAATGAAGCCATCTTTCAGTCTGATGAATGCGTCCCCCTCATGATCAACCCCTGCCTCGGCCACATTCAATTGACCAATCTTACGCGTTTGATCCAGACGACGAAAAATATATCTGATGCTTTTAAGCATAGTCTGCAGAGATTAATTTTTCAAGTTTTGATTTCATTTTTAATGGAATTGAAAATCTGTTTGGCGCACCAACGATGCCCTTCTACGTTATAATGTACTCCGTCGGGGAAGTATTCTTCAGGAGCCAACTCACTCATATCGACAAAAGTGCAATTAAAATTATTCGAAACCTCTTTGAGCTTCTGATTGTACTCCTTATATCTCAACAAAGAGCCGGGTAGCTCTCTTTCTATACGTTCACTTCCCGAATTTATTCCGAGAATTATAACCTTACTTTTGAGATCCTTTTCTACAAATTTCAAGAAATCAACCAGCGACTTTTCAAACCTATTGATGCCGACCCATGGCGATTTCATTCGTATGGAAACCAAAGGCCTTCTGAAGTACGGGCGGATTAATCCTTGATAAAGTCCCGTGGCGACTCCGTAGAGATTGAGCCATTTTCTCCGAAATAAGATATCTGAATACCACTTTGGAATTTCCCTATTCGGAGCATCCACTGCTCCGACATTTATTATCACTACGTCGGGGTTTTGTGCCGCCAAAAGATCTCTGAAATCTAAGAGTTCCGTAGAAAGTAAACGGGATCTGCAATTATTGTGCAGGTGCCATTCTCGGCCGTTTTCGTTCAGCAAATCTGTCAGGATTTCAGAATAGACTTTATTCTCTGATCTTGACTCAGCCGATGGTCTTATCCTGATCCCAACGGAGCATCCTACTAAGGAAATGCGCGGCCTCAACAAATTAATTGGGGTTTAATTAAAAAAAGCTAAAGTACAATAGCACTTAATATCTCACAAAATGTATATCTCTCTTTTTATGTTGACAATAGTTTAGTCGTAATTTGCGTTCCGAAATACTGAGGGTTTAGTAAATGGTTCACGTCAGGAGGCAATCCGTATTAGGTTCAATTTTCGCCATAGTAGGGGTGGGTTTTGGCTTTCTCAATTCAGGCTTTCTACAACCAAAACTATTGACTACCGAGGAGATCGGTTTACTGCGGTATTTCATTTCTTTATCAGGGGTTGTAGCGTCTCTCGCCTCATTGGGTATGCCTCCCGTTCTGGTCAAATACTTGCCATTGTCCAAGACTGAAGGCTATGAAGAAAAACTACATAGACTCTTTGCCATTTTCTTAGGCATAGGAATTCCTCTTGGCTTGGTATGCCTATCAATCTATCTGAACTATTTTCAAGATAAGCTCGATCCAACTTGGTTCTCGTATGTCTACGAATTTTACATTTTGGTTTGCCTGATTTCTACCTCAGTTGCCTGGCTGGACGTCCACGGGCTTATCAGTAAATCTATTTTCGCACGTGATGTGGTAATCAAGGTGGGGTTTGTTACGGTATTGGTCGGGCTCTACTTTTTTGGATTCTCGTTTCAAACTTTTCTTTACTTCATCGAGGCGGTATATGCCGCGGGTGTAGTGATTCTTATCTACACCATTTTCTCAAAGAACATCGGATTAAAATTGAGGGTAGTTAATCGGGCATCTGAATTCCCTTTAAAGGCCATCCTCTCCTTGGCGGGTTTTTCAATAATCTCAAATTCTCTGAACTTTTTAAAACGTGAGATCGATATTTTGATGGTGGCCGATTTAATTGATTTCAGCGCTACAGGTATTTACGCCATCATGATGTTTTTTGCCGTTTTGGTAGAAATACCCGGTCGCGGCCTCAACGCTATAGCGCCAATACGGTTCGGGCAACTTTGGGCAAAGAATGACATGAGGGGACTCAACACGCTCTACCATAAAACCAGTCAAAATCAGCTGATCATTTCAGGCCTTGTTTATATCGCTTTGCTCTGTGTTATGCCCGTGGCTTTCGAGATCATGCCAAATGGTGAAACTTACTCTGCAGGTTATATGGTCGTGGTTTGGCTGGGCTTGGCTCACTTCACACAACTCAGTTTTGGCGATAGCGGGAGGATCCTTTACTATAGCGAGAAGTATCGCTACAACTTCTACTTCACCTCCTTGATGCTGGTTTTGGTGATCAGCTTAAATTGGCTGCTCATCCCCAAATACGGATTAAACGGAGCAGGTTTCGCAACCTTTCTGTCTCAACTTATTCTGAACATTATAAGATGGGTATTTCTAAAAGAGAATTTCAATTTACAGCCGTTCAATAAGGATACGTTGAAAGGATTCGTCCTTTTCTCGCTAAGCGTAATCTATGCCCTTCTCATTCAATACCTCGTAAAATTCGAAAGCACCTTTCTCAAATCAGTGATAGCACTACTGCCTATTATCATATGCTATTACCTCGTGATTAGATACACCAATAATGCACCTGACTTGAAAGACCGATTAAATACCTACTACAATAAGGTTCGGGAAATCTTGACCTAATCAATAGGTTAATTCGTTTTGTGCGAAAACTCTAGAGTCCTTTGACTGGTCAGTCTCATAACCACCCAAAGAGTCGAAAACAAAAAAACCGCCACTGCAATAAATGCAATGGCGGAAAAAAAAATATGTTTGAAGCGATAGGTTTCTAGCGCTTATGCAGCTTTTCGTCAGAAACGCTCAGGCGCTTACGTCCTTTTCTGCGACGCTCTGCTAATACTTTACGACCACTGGCAGAAGCCATGCGTGAGCGAAAACCGTGCTTGTTGCGGCGCTTTCTGTTCGAAGGTTGGAATGTTCTTTTCATGACAATCGAATTTCAAATTCTCTGCCGTTTTTTAAACGGACTGCAAAAATAGTCTTTTTGTACGTATTGCAAAACGAAAAGTGAAAATAGTATCGGATATGGACGATTGGGCATTAGGATGAGTCGTGTTGCAAAGTTAAAAAGAGCCTTTCGTAAGCGATATGAATGCGATATTTGTTTCTGACAAAACAATGACCGTTGCATTGGGTTAAGGATATTACCTTTGCCCTCGCTTATGGCCGAAGAGAAAGAAAAAAGAACAAAGATTTCCTTTAAAGAAGCAAGTCGCGTATTTCGCTACCTGAAACCGTACTCGGGTATTTTTACCGTCGGTTTTGTGTTCCTGATTTTGAGCAGCCTTACGGCAATGCTATTCCCTTACTTTATCGGCCAGCTCATCGGCAATGACGGGACCGAGGGTGCAGTAGGCCAAATGCTAAACTTCGAAGGACTAGAAGACATCATTCTGGCACTCGCGGTAGTCTTTACTTCTCAAGCCATCTTTTCCTTTTTCAGAATTCTGCTCTTCACCAGAGTGACCGAATACACCCTGGCTGATATCAGACGAGACGCATTTTCAAAATTGGTGATGTCGCCGTTGGAATTCTTCAACCGCAATAAAATCGGAGAGTTGACAAGTCGAATCGCCACGGATATCAGTCAATTGCAAACAACCTTTACCACTACCATCGCCGAGTTCGTAAGGCAGGTCATTACCATCGTGGTAGGAATCGCTGCATTGGTTTGGCTTTCGCCGAAACTGTCATTGATCATGCTCAGTGTTATTCCCGCGGTTGCCCTCATCGCGGTGTTCTTCGGTCGGTTTATCCGCAAGCTGTCCAAGCAAACACAAGATGCCAGCGCTCAATCCAACAGCATTTTGGAAGAGGCACTCCAAGGCATCCAAAACGTAAAGGCCTTTACCAACGAAGCTTTTGAAATGAGACGCTACGGTGTGCGGGTAGATGAGATCAGAACACTAGCCATGAAAGGAGCCATCTGGCGTGGGCTATTCGTATCGTTCATCATTCTCTGCCTTTTTGGTTCCATCGTTTTTGTGATTTGGCAAGGAGTATTGCTAACGCAAGAAGGAAACATGCTGCAGTCGTCGTTCATCTCTTTTATCATGTACACGATTTTCCTGGGAGCTTCCATCGGGAGTTTACCCGATTTGTACGCGGGCATTCAAAAAGCCGTGGGAGCGACCGAAAACCTGATGGACATCATCGACGGTGATTCAGAAAATATCCATCATATTAAGACCGATCTAAGATCTAAAACGAAAGGCGACATTGAGTTCAAAGATGTGAACTTCAGCTATATTTCTCGCGAAAATCTTCCCGTACTGAAAAAGATCAATTTCGAAGTCAATTCGGGCGAGCTCTTGGGAATCGTGGGGCCATCGGGTGCGGGAAAGTCAACCATTACTTCCTTGCTACTCCGATTCTACGAACCGACGAGTGGAGGCATTTTTCTGGACGGAAAGGCAGCTTCTGACTTCGACCTGTCCAACTACCGCTCCTTGTTCGGGATTGTACCACAAGAGGTGATTCTCTTTAACGGAACGATTAAAGAAAACATCGGCTACGGAAATCCTGATGCATCGGAAACAGAAATCACCACGGCGGCCAAAAAGGCAAATGCCATGGAGTTCATTTCCAATTTCCCGGAAGGGATGGAAACACTAGTCGGAGAAAGAGGGGTTCAACTAAGCGGTGGTCAACGACAGCGAATTGCGATTGCAAGAGCCGTATTGAGGGATCCGTGTATATTGATCTTGGATGAGGCCACCTCATCGCTCGATAGCAAATCAGAAAAACTGGTTCAAGATGCATTGGAAGAATTGATGAAAGGCCGAACCGCCATCGTGATTGCACACCGTTTGAGCACCATCCGAAATGCCAGTAAAATCATAGTACTCGAAGACGGAGAAGTCGTTGAGGCGGGCAGCCACGCCGACCTCATGACAAATGATGATGGGTTGTACACGAAGTTGCAGCAGATGCAACAGGTGAATCTGATAGATTAACGGTAAGTGACTTTTACCACCTTTTTCGTCTCAAAAAACGGTCGGTCAATCTTGGTCTCTAATTTGTAAATGACCGAAGGATAGCGGTCAACTTCCTCTTGCTCTTCGCGCAAATCTCCTCCTTTTAAGCAGATCAATTCCTTGGTTTTCATCTTAGAATTCACGCAGTATTCCGTGAGAACGGCCAGCCGAGCTACGGCCCTGCTCACCACAGAGTCGAAGGTGCCTTTTACATATTCGGCGCGCTCTTGAATGGCAGTCACGTTTTTGAGCTCAAGTGCTTGGGCCACTTCATTCACCACCTTTATTTTCTTAGCGGTAGAATCGATCAACAGAAAATTTACCTCGGGATAAAGAATCGCCAACGGAATTCCAGGAAATCCTCCTCCCGTTCCGATATCCAGAATTTTCTGTCCTGGTTTTGGCTGCCAAAAAAAGGTGAGACAAAGTGAGTGCAATAAATGCCGCTCTTCAAATTGATCCATGTCTTTGCGACTGATCACATTGATTTTAGCGTTCCACTCTTCATACAGTGGTTGGAGTGCGGTGAATTTATCCCTCTTGTCTTCAGGAAGCTCAGGGAAGTATTGAGTCAGAAGCTCAATCATTTAATAATCCGGGGTTAACTCGTGTCTGATTTAAAAGGTTAAAATTCAAGCGTAACGCAGAAATTGGGCTTTGTGGACAGATATTAAATAGTGTCTTTGGTATTCTTCATGAGAGTCGACAGAAAGTCACGTGCTCGAAAAAGCTGCGCCTTTACCGTACCGAGTGGAAGATCCAATTCTTTGGAAATCTCATCGTACGAATACTCTTTGAAGTACCTTAAGATGACCAATTCCTTGTATCGTGGTTTGAGCTTATCTACTACTTGACGCATGGCGGCCAATCTCTGATCGCGCATCATCTCTTCTTCGGGATCCCTTACATCGGCTTCAATGTCGTAAGTCACATTATCGCCGTCTTCATTTCTCAACCCGGTGTCAATAGACATGGTGCGTTTTTTCCGCTCTTTACGGATAAAGTCAATGCAATTATTCGAAGCGATCTTAAACATCCATGTGCTGAATGCATAATTTGGCTGGTATTGCTTCAATCGGTTAAAAGCTTTTCCAAAGGCCTCGATGGTCAAATCATCGGCATCATCCGGATTATTGACCATTTTCAATAGCATGTAATAAATGCTCTCGCGGTAGCGCTCCATTAATTCTGCGTAGGCTGCCTGATCTTGATCATCTACTGCCCTCCTCACGAGTTTGTAGTCGTGTTGGGCCTTTGGTGAGAGTCTTGATACTACGTCTTCCATGGAATTCTATTTGAAACGGCATTTGCCGTGTGCGCACAAGCGGTTAAAACTAGGGTGAAAATTTCAAATATCGGTGATAAAATAGCTAGGTCTGTTTGACCTAACACTCGAGATGAGCGCCTAAAAATAAGGATTTGAGCCAGAACACGCACGAAAACCAGCGTCAAAGTAATCTCCAACCAATTGTGAGAAACTAATAAAGCAATGGCACTCAGCCAGAAAACCAGTAGACTGACCGGTTGAAGAACGAGTAAAAAGCGGTGGATAAACCTATAACTCGATCCCGTGGTCAAGTGTCGCCGCTTTTGCATCCAATAGCTTCTCCATTCTTCTTCGGGCTTACTTTGCACCTCTGCCAATGCATCCACACAGATATGGGTATTCTTTTTTTGAGCAATCTGATTGATCAGCAAGTCATCATCGCCCGATAGCAACCGATAGTGCGACCTAAAACCACCGACTGAGAAAAAAGCAGATTTTGTGTAAGATAAGTTTCTACCGACTCCCATATACGGAAGGCCGCAAAGGGCAAAATTCAAATAGTTCATCGCCGTTGCATAAGCATCGTATCGAATCACCTTGTTCAGGAAACCCCGTTGACGTAGGTATGGACTATATCCCAAAACGATGTCTTGATCATTCACTGCGGCCTCCACTACCTTCTCAATCCACTTCCGTGAAACAGGTTTACAATCGGCATCGGTAAAAATGAGCCTGTCGTACTTCGCTCCCTTCACGCCCAAAGTTACTGCGTACTTCTTACCCCCTTCATAGCGATCGTTCTCGCGGATATTAATCACGCGCAGGCTGGAATACCGCTCTCCGAATGCCTTGAGGACATCGATGGAATCATCAACCGAACGATCATTAATTACAATTACCTCAAAATCAGGATAATCCTGCTCTAAAATAATCGGCATATTGGTCAAGAGGTTCTCCTCTTCGTTGCGGGCAGCGATAATCACACTCACCGGAGGCTTTGCCTTCGAGATCTCCGAATTTTTAAAAAAAGCCAGCCTGCTGTAAATTAAAAACAGGAATCCAAATTGCACGGCAGCACTCAAAATGAGCAGTGTTTGCCAAAAGAGAATAGCCGATTCTGACGAAATATTGATTTCCATAGATCGCGATAAAATTACTTTTTCGATTCCCTATTTCTATTCCTGTTATCTTTGCCGGCCCGCTATTTATCAACAAAGTTTTACAAGGACCATTGGAATTCAAACGCATAGCCGAAGACCCAAAATCAAATGCGAGAGCAGGAGAGCTGAAAACCGATCACGGCACGATCGAAACGCCCATCTTTATGCCTGTAGGCACTGCCGCTGCGGTAAAGGGAGTGCACCCAAAAGAATTGGACGAGGACATAAAAGCCCAAATCATTTTGGGAAATACCTATCACCTCTATCTGCGGCCGGGGATTGAAACGATCGAAAAAGCGGGAGGTCTTCACGCTTTTAACGGTTGGTCGAAGCCCCAGCTCACCGATAGCGGTGGCTATCAGGTCTATTCTCTTTCCGAAAATCGGAAGATCAAAGAAAGCGGGGTGAGCTTCAAGTCGCACATCGATGGGGCCAAACACTTTTTTACTCCCGAAAGGGCGATCGATATTCAGCGTACGATCGGCGCGGACATCATCATGGCTTTTGATGAGTGCACTCCTTATCCATGCGAATTCGACTACGCTGAGAATAGCATGCACATGACCCACCGATGGTTGAAGCGTTGCTGTGATCGGTTTGACAATACTCCCGACAAATACGGATACGGACAAACTTTTTTCCCTATCGTTCAGGGAAGCGTTTACCCCGATTTGCGAAAGCAATCGGCGGAATTTATCGCCGCTCAAGATCGGGAAGGAAATGCAATCGGCGGTCTTTCTGTAGGAGAACCGGCCGAAGAAATGTACGCTATGACGGATGTGGTTTGTCAGATATTGCCGAAGGACAAACCGCGGTATCTGATGGGGGTTGGCACACCGGCCAATCTCTTGGAAAACATTGCTCTTGGCATCGACATGTTCGACTGCGTGATGCCGACCCGAAACGCCAGAAACGGAATGCTTTTCACCTCTGAGGGAATCGTCAATATTCGAAACGCAAAGTGGAAAGATGATTTTTCGCCGGTTGATCCGAATGGAACTTCCTACGTCGACCAAGCATATTCAAAGGCATTCTTACGACATTTGATCGTCAGTAAAGAAATGCTTGGCGCCCAAATAGCCAGCATTCACAATTTGGCCTTCTATTTGTGGTTGGTGGGCGAAGCCAGAAGAAAAATTCAAGAGGGTACCTTTGCAAGCTGGAAAAACCAAATGGTCATCAAGCTCGAAAGCCGCCTCTAAGGCATGAAAATACTCGATCTATACATCATCAAGCGGTTCCTGGGAACTTTCTTTTTTATGCTGGCGCTCATCATGTCGATTGCCATTGTGTTTGATGTATCGGAGCAACTCGAAAGATTCATCAAGTACGACGCGCCGCTCGATCAAATCATTTTCAAATACTACGTGAACTTTGTCTTCTACTTTGGAAATCTTTTCAGCTCGCTCCTCATCTTTCTGAGCGTACTTCTCTTTACCAGTCAGCTAGCCCAACGCTCTGAAATCATAGCCATCTTCGCAGGAGGTATTTCCTTCAGGCGTTTACTCCGACCTTATTTTATTGCTGCTACCATCTTGGTGGGCATCTCACTCTACTTTACTCACTATCAGCTACCCATCGCCAATCGGGTTCGAATTCAATTCGAGGAAGAGTACATGAATAAAAAGTTCAAGATAAAAGATGATAACCTCCATCGTGAAATCGAGGAAAACACCTTGGCTTATTTTGAAACTTTCAGCACGATAAATAATATCGGGTACAAGTTTTCATTGGAAAAATGGAATGACGAAGGCAAGCTGGAATATAAGATGCTAGCTGATCGCGCGAAGTATGACAGTGATTCTAAAGAGTGGGAAATCCAGGGGTATCGCGTGCGTGAATTCACCGATAATGGCGAAATAATATCAAAAGGAGCAAAACTGGATACCGTTTTGAACATGGAGCCGAGCGATTTTGGTGTAAAGCTCAATATCGCTTCTACTATGGGCTATACGGAGTTGACCAATTTCATTGAAGAGGAGCGTAAGAAGGGCTCAGATCAGACCGTATTTTTTGAAATCGAGAAGCATCAAAGAACGTCTTATCCATTTGCCACCTACATCCTTACGGTAATCGCCGTGTCTTTGGCGGGACGCAAAACCAGGGGAGGCATCGGGGTGCATATGGCTACAGGAGTTTTAATTGCCGTCGTCTATATTTTTGCCATGAAGGTAACGACGGTCGCGGCTACCAACGCGGGACTAAACCCAATGCTAGCCGTTTGGTTACCTAATATTTTCTTCGCAGGAATTGCCCTTCTGGTACTTCGCAGAGCTCAGAAATAAGCCTAAAGCTCAAAAAAATAAGTTGCTCCAAATTTTGAGTACCGGCTCATATCCCTAGCATCTTCAAAAATCCCGTAAATCGCCGAGCCACTCCCGCTCATTGAAGCATAGAGAGCACCCGTCTTGTACAGCTCCTCTTTTATCTCAGCTAGTTGTGGATGTTTCTCAAAAGCGTATTCTTCGAATCGATTTCGAAGATTACCTCGCCATTGATCAATGGGCTTTTTCAGAACTTCTGTTGGAGAAACCCAAGACTCATCGGGAACAATGGTCGAGTAGGCTTTCTTGGTAGAAACGTGAATATCGGTGCAAATGAGAATCAATTTTCTCCCCTTCAAATCGAGGTCAATCGGAGTTAAATCTTCACCTCTGCTCAAGGCACGAGCGGAAACGTTTTTGATAAAAAACGGGCAGTCACTCCCCAGGGATAGAGCCATCTCTTCCATTTCCGAATCACTCAGGTCGAGTTTAAACATGTCGTTCAAACCCTTCAGATAAAAAGAGCCATCAGCAGATCCGCCACCGAGACCGGCACCCATCGGGATGACCTTGTGGAGAAAAGAATTCAGCTTCGGAATTTTTGCCCGTTCCCTGAGGAGATTTAGGGCCTTCGCACAAAGATTGTCTGAGTTTCTGCCGGGAATCGTCATTCCCGAATAGTGCCATTGGTCCTTACTTGAATCGGGATTAACGACCACTTCGAGTGCATCGCATAGCGGAATGGGATAAAAAACCGAGTCGATGTCGTGAAAACCATCCGGCCGCTTCCGCAGAATTTCCAGTCCTAAGTTGATCTTTGCGTTGGGAAAAAGAATCATGTGGCAAATATGTCGCTTTCACCCTGAAAAACCTTCTAACTTTGCATTTTGATTTAAATCGTACTTTCGAATTTACAAGAAAGAGATTATGGCAGTTTTACTCGATTTTGAAGAGCCAATTGGAGAATTGATGGAGCAATTGGAGAAAGCAAAGGAAATCTCCGATAAAGGTGAAGTGGACATGTCCAAATCCATTCGGGATTTGGAGAAGAAAATTCAGAAGAAGCAAAAGGAGATTTACCAAAACTTGACTCCTTGGCAAAGGGTTCAGGTTTCGCGACATCCCGAGCGACCATACACCCTCCACTACATTGAGTACTTGACCGACAATACTTTCATCGAGCTTCACGGCGATCGGAATGTGAAAGACGACAAAGCGATGGTCGGCGGCTTGGGAAAAGTAAATGGCAAGACCGTCATGTTTGTGGGCCAGCAGAAAGGTATCAATACCAAGATGCGTCAGTATAGGAATTTTGGAATGCCCAATCCCGAAGGCTATCGAAAGGCACTACGCTTGATGAAGCTGGCCGAGAAGTTCAATATCCCCGTAGTGACATTGATTGACACACCGGGCGCATTTCCGGGCTTAGAAGCAGAAGAACGGGGACAAGGTGAAGCCATTGCCCGAAACCTTTATGAAATGGCCAAGCTCACCGTTCCGATCATTTGCATCATCATTGGCGAAGGAGCCTCGGGTGGAGCACTTGGGATAGGTGTTGGAGACAAGGTTTTGATGCTCGAAAACTCGTGGTACTCCGTTATCTCTCCTGAGAACTGTTCTACCATTCTTTGGCGCAACTGGGATCATAAAGTCGAAGCGGCCGAAGCCTTGAAGCTTACTCCTGACAACATGCTGAAGAATAAGCTCATCGATGGAATTATCAAGGAGCCCCTAGGAGGTGCCCACACAGATCGTGAAACAGCTTTTAAAAATGTGAAAGAGGCGATTTTGAAGAATTTAGAAAAACTTCAACCCATAGCATCTGATGAGTTGGTTCGAAAACGAATCGCTAAATTTTCGAAAATGGGAGTGAACTCCTAACGATTGTAATCAAATCCGATGTGAACGATATTTCGCGGTAATGAAAACTCGCCTGCTTGATCTCCGTTTACGCCATAAATTCTCGCCACTTGACCGCTCACGAGGTAGATCAGTTGATTCAAATCATCGAAATATAAACTTCCTTCGGGAGCCGAACCATTCAAAATTACCGTGCCTCCGTTGGAATAATTATATCGAAGCAACCCTTCGGAGGTACTGATGACAAAACTGTTATTTCCGGTGCGGATAACATCAGATAATCTTGCCCCGGGCCTTTGATAAGGCAGTGAAAGAAATTCGGTTGAGATATCGAGTATTCTTAACTCAAGTCCCTCGGGATTATCCACCCACACAAATTTCTCGTCGAGGTTGCGAAAGAACACACCTCGAATGGCTCCGTTCACTTGATAAATGTCGAAAAGTAAACCTTGGAAAGAGTAAAATACCAAGGTGTAAAGTGGCCCGTCTATTTCTTTTTCGGAAACAAAGTAGCCGTCTTCGGTAGGGAAAACTTGCAGCGGAAAGTGATTTTCCAAACCATCAAAACCCAACAAGAGTGAAGCATTCTTATCCAAAACTCTTACCCGACCTTCTCGATCAGTAAGAATGAATTGCTCAACTCCAACATCGTAAGATACCGACAAGTAAAAAGGAACGCCGGTATTCCCAAAACCAGGCAGCGTATTGACGATTGAAAATTCCTCGAGTTCAAAAAAATCGGCATCCCCCACTTCTCCGCCCGCAGTTGCAAAAATATTCTGTCGATAATTCAACCCGCCTCCTGCTGCGTCGGTGAAGAAATTGCGCTCTATCTCGAATTCGGTCTCGTCTTCTTCACGATAATAAATATATGATTGATTGTTTTGGCTGGTCAATACAAGCACACCTTCCAGTTCTCTGGGAATGGCATTTATCCGAATCTTCACAAAAGCCGAACCAACGTTTCTCCCATCGTTTGCACGAAAAGCCAGGTAGTAGTCTCCCGTTGGCAGTTCGGGAGTATCTATAGCGAATAGCTGCCCGAAATTAAAGGTAGAGCCCGATGCCGGATAGCTCTGCTTCACCGCAACCTGATTAAACTCCAAATCGAGTAATTCAAGTTCCACGGAAGTGAGTTGCTCATTGTCTGTGATCACGGCGCTAGCTTCAATGGTATCGGTAGACGAAAATATTTGATTCTCAAAAGGAGATTCAATGGTAATCCGCGGTGGATTTTCGTCCTCATCTTCATTACACGATGAGAGCCAGAGTAATACCAAAATCGTCAAGCCTGTATGAACAAATGTTGAGAAGTACTTCTTAAAACTTTTCATATTCCGAAAGGCCAAAAAATAGGGCTGGCGAGGCAGAGATCGTATCTTTGAATTATGGATGAAATTTCGCAAAAAAAGTCTGACAATTGGCGTAAAACCGCAAACAGACCTCCTGTACAAAACAATGACTTGGGCAAAATCCCTCCCCAGGCAACCGATCTTGAAGAGGCGGTTTTGGGAGCTTTGATGCTCGAGCGTGAGGCTGTGAATGAAGTTATTGATATTCTGAAGCCCGAATCGTTTTATAAAGAAAGCCACCAAAAGATTTTTTCGGCGATCCACGATCTTTTTCAGCGATCGGAGCCTATCGACATCCTCACGGTTACCGCGGAGTTACGCAAAACGGGGGATTTAGAAATCGTCGGCGGTGCTTATTACATAAGCTTCTTGACCAATCGCGTAGCGAGTTCGGCGAATATTCAGTTTCACTCCCGAATTATTTCGCAAAAGCACATCCTGCGCGAGCTGATTCGTATTTCGTCTGATACCATTCGCGAAGCTTACGAGGAAAGCACTGACGTATTCGACCTGCTGGACAAAGCCGAGCGAGACCTCTTTACGGTGGCTCAGGGAAATATTCGGAAGGAGTACGACACGATGAGCGACGTAATCAAACAAGCCATCGAAAACATTGAAGCGGCCAAGAAAAATGTGGACGGTGTGAGTGGTGTTCCATCGGGTTTCCATGCGCTGGACAGAGTTACATCGGGATGGCAAAAATCAGATATGATTATCGTAGCCGCCAGACCGGGTATGGGAAAGACGGCTTTCGTTGTTTCGATGGCTCGAAACATTGCGGTGGATTTCAATCTACCCGTGGCGATATTTAGTCTGGAGATGAGCTCCATCCAGCTCGTCAACCGTTTGATTTCTTCGGAAACCGGGATTAAAGGAGAAAAAATCCGAAAAGGAAACTTGGAAGACCACGAGTTCACCCAGCTGCACACGAGAATCAAGAAATTGAGTACTGCCCCCATCTATGTCGACGACACGCCTTCTCTTTCGGTTTTCGAATTGCGGGCCAAAGCTCGTCGACTAAAATCGAAGCACGACATTCAACTGATCATCGTTGATTACCTTCAGTTGATGACGGCGGGAAGCGATAAAGGAAACCGAGAGCAAGAAATCTCGACTATCTCGCGTTCTATTAAGACGATTGCAAAGGAGTTGAACATACCCATTATCGCACTTTCTCAACTGAGCCGTGCGGTTGAGACGAGGGGTGGCGACAAAAAGCCGATGCTTTCCGACCTGCGGGAGTCTGGTGCCATCGAGCAGGATGCAGATATCGTATCCTTTATTTACCGTCCGGAGTATTATGACCTCGACCAAGATGAAGAAGGAAATTCATTGCTGGGTATCGGACAGGTTATCATTGCCAAGCACCGAAACGGAGCATTGGACACGGTTTCGTTGAAGTTTGTGAAGGACTTCGCGAAATTTGAAAACCTCGAAGCGTCGTATGACGATCAAGGTGCGCTCCCCAATGGCTCGGATTTTGATCGGTTTCAAACCATCACCATGCAGTCGCGCATGAACGAGAACAGCGATGACGATTTTTTCAAAAAAGACAATGACGAAGGTTCACCATTTTAAAAGAGGAATACTCATATTGGCATTTTTAGTTTTTGCCTTAAGTAGTTCTGCTGCGAAAATTCTTATCCAGATGGATGACTCGCAGAAAAACCATATGAAGGCGTACGGCATTGCCTACTGGATTTTACAGAATGACATTGAAGTTCAATGGTTGCTCAACTACAGAGGCGGAAGTTTCATGATTGATCAATACAAGGCCATTGAAGAGGAATGCGTCATTCGCGGAGTTTCCTTTCAGGTAATTGCCGACGTTCAAGCCAATAGCATTCTACGAGAAATTGGTGATCCGGAAGCAAATATGGAGGTGGTCAAGCTCGAAAAGGCACCGAAAATTGCCGTGTATTCGCCCAAGACCAAACAGCCTTGGGATGATGCGGTGACTTTGGTAATGGCTTACGCCGAAATACCCTACGATGTCATTTACGATAAGGAAATTCTCAATTTGTCTTTACCCAAATACGACTGGCTTCACCTTCACCACGAAGACTTTACGGGGCAATACGGAAAATTTTACCGCAGCTATAAAAATGCCGCTTGGTATCAAGAACAAGTGCGCGACGCCGAGGCCGACGCAGCTGAAATGGGCTTTGAAAAAGTTTCAGAGCTGAAGCTGGCCGTAGCTCAAAAAATTAAAGAATACATCGCGGGTGGTGGGTATATGTTTACCATGTGCTCGGGAACGGACTCCTACGACATTGCCTTGGCAGCACAGAATACAGATATTGCCGAAAGCATGTACGATGGCGACGGAGCAGATCCCGCCGCTCAATCAAAACTGGACTTTACGCAAACTTTCGCCTTTCACGATTTTCAATTGGAAAGAGATCCATTGGTCTACGAGTTTTCCAGCATCGACGCAACGGGTATTCACGGAAAAGTCCCTCAGACACAGGATTTCTTTACCCTTTTTGATTTTTCTGCTAAATGGGATGTGGTTCCTACCATGTTAACCCAAAACCACCGATCAGTAGTAAAGGGATTTATGGGACAAACTACTGCCTTTAAAAAACAGTATGTCAAGAGCGACATTTTGATCATGGGTGAAAGCAAAGCTCAAGGAACCGTAAAGTACATTCATGGAACGATGGGAAAAGGACAATGGACTTTTTATGGGGGCCACGACCCTGAGGACTATCAGCATCGCGTGGGCGATCCACCGACCGATTTGAATTTACACCCGAATAGCCCCGGGTATCGATTGATCTTGAACAATATTTTGTTTCCCGCAGCTAAGAAAAAGCATCAGAAGACTTGAATCGCTGTCATTATGTTCAAAATGGACGTATGTTGTAGTGGTCAACATTGAAGTCATATCTACCTGATGATACTTTTATGAGTGAGTCTCCCGACTCAACCTCAAAACCGAAGGTTCCTGAAACAATCACGTGTTCTCTTTCGGGAACATTTTCAACATACCTAATGAAGAATGCTCCTGATCTGCTTCTTAGCGTATCTTGAGAATTTTGGCGGTACAAAATCAGTTCAGCCCAAGCAGATTCATTATCCAATGTAATTTTAGAGCCTTCAGTCATTTTTAAATCAGACGGATTAGATATTCTTTGGTCTTTCCAATAAAAAACGATGCTTGCCATTCCGGCTCCATTGATAATCGCACTACGCAAGAATGCTATTCTTGTTTGCTCAGAGTCAGCGGATGGATCTAACGAATATCTCCAACTCATACCATCAATTGACGAGCTGTAAAAAGACGCGGGAATATTACTAACTCTCCACGGATAATGATCTATATATGCGCCTCCCTCACCTTGACCTGTTTCGGAATATGCAGGAAGTCTGGGATCCAAAATATCGGCTTCATAATCGCCACATGAGACAGCAGCTATGAGCATAAAAAACAGAATTATTTTGGCAGCTATTCTCATCGTTTCATGCTATTGCCTACCTGATATCGTATGAAAAGGCTGTA
>JGI12210J13797_10106079_pt1 | contig 17820 bp, 13 predicted proteins | sample ElkSlonscriptome_3_FD_13797 | JGI IMG/M metagenome (IMG submission 13797)
TAGAGCATGTCGAGACCGGCCGGACCCATGCGACTCGCCGCGATGGTAAGCCCGGCTTCGCGGCTCGAGCGGTGCTTGATGGCCTTGCCCACCAGGGTCCGCACCGAGCGATCCTCACCGTAGGCGGGGTCCATCTCACACAGCTCTTCGACCTGGCGCAGGGCCTCAGAGTAGTCGTTGCTGCTCCCGAGCGCCATGGCCAAGGCGTGCGCCACCTCCGGGTCGCCGGGGTATTCCTCGCGGAGATCGCGTAGGGGCTTGAGCCCCTTGGTCACCGCCGCGGCGAGGTCTTTCTCGGGGGCCCGCGCGACCTGGGCGGCGAGCCGCTCGGTATCCTCTTCTCGCAGGCCAGGCGCCTCGGTCAACCCCACCTCCGCCACATCCCGCACCGCTTGGTCCGAGCGCCACATCATCCCGAGGGCGACCACGCCGGCCACGGTGAAGGTCGTCAGTGGAGCCACGATGCGCGTCGTCCAGTGCCGTCCGCGTGCGCCCACGATCACCGACGCGGCGGCGCCACTCAAGAGAGCGGCGACGGCGAAGATGGCGTCGAAGGGCCCCCAGTCGGCCCCACGGGTCCCGGCGCCGAGATCGATCGTGGCGTCGAGCAGGCGCACCGAGAGCACGGCGAGCCCGTAGCCCAAGAGCGCCCCCACTACGGTCCCGAGGAGCCGCCGACTCAGATCCTGGACCCGCACCGTGTTTTCCCACACGGTACGCCTCACCCGCCGTAGCCACAGGCCCAAGGGCGTGAGCGCGGTCCCCACGAGCGCGACGGTGAGCAGGACGAGCTCGAGATCGCCGAGCCGAAGCTCCAAGGCCGAAGCCACCCCCACGATGAGCGACAGGGCCAACGCCGGCACCATGAGGAAGGCCGCGATGATAGCCCCCACCAGGTGTCGCCGCGAATCGCCGCCCGGAAGCACCGACGGCAGCGGGGGTCGACCCGAGGCGCGGTAGGCCGGCCGCTCGGTGAAGGGCTCGAGCGCCTCGGCCAGCTCCTCCACGGTGGCGTAGCGCTCGGCGGGATCCTTGGCCATGGCCCGCTGCACCACCAACTCGAGTCCCTCGGGGATGATGGGGACCAGGGTCCGCGGGCGCGTGGGCTCACGACTCATCACGCTCAGCAGAGTGCGCTGCACGTTCTCCTCGTCGAAGGGTGGCCGGCCCGTGAGCGCCGCGTAGAGCACCGTGCCCGCGCCATAGACATCGCTGTGGATGTCGACGCGCTCCCCGCGGGCCTGCTCGGGCGACATGTAGGCCGGCGTCCCGAGCACGGCCCCCGTCTTCGTGACGCTGTTCCCCTCGTCATCGCGCAGCCGAGATAGACCGAAGTCGAGGATCTTCACCGCCGGGGACTCCATATCTCCCATGAGCCACACGTTCTGCGGCTTCACGTCCCGGTGGATCACGCCCTTGTGGTGGGCCGCGGCGAGGGCCTCGCAGATCTCCTGCACGATGCGGGCAGCCGCGCGGGGAGGCAGGGTCCCCTTCTGGCGCAGCAGGCTCCCGAGCTCGACCCCCTCCAGGTACTCGTAGACGAGGTAGGGGCGGCCGTCCTCAGTGCGGTCGACGTCGTAGACGGTCACGACCTTGGGATGGTCGATGGACGCCGCGGCCTCGGCTTCGCGCTGAAACCGCACCCAGGCCTCGGGATGACGGAGGTACTCCGCGTGGAGGACCTTGACGGCGAACCGCTTCTTGCCGATGCGCGTGTGCTGCGCCTCGTAGACGCGCCCCGTCCCCCCCTCGCCGATGATCCGAAGGATGGTGAAGCTGCCGCCGAGGGTCTTTCCCACCAGATCGTCGGGCGGCGCGTCGTCGGTGGTGACGGTCCCGGACTCGGAGATCGCGACCGGGGTGGCGGCCAGGGTCGAGGTGGGCGAGCCGTCGAGCGGCGACACCTCACTGGAGCGGCGCTCGGACCACGGCGCGGTGGCCTCGTCCCCCGTCGGTTCGTCGACCGGGCTGCTGCTCTCTCGAACCATCCAACCCTGGGGAATACCACGGCGGGAGGGCGCCGACAGGTCTCAGCCCGATGCGGGCGACCGGAAGAACGAAAAGCCGCCTCAGGGCCGCCGATTGCGGCGTACGAGGGCCATGAGCTCTTCGCGGGTCACGCCCAAGCGGGCCGCCGTCTGCGCTGCGAGCGACGTCGTGGCCACACCGGGCGTGAAGCCGTAGGTGGGCCGCTGCGTATCGTCGAGTTCGACCTGGAGAAACGAGAGCGGCAGGGCCTCGTCGTCGCCGGAGAGCTTGCGTGCAAACTCGAGAAAGTGCGTGGTGATGAAGGACTCGGGGCCGAGCTCGTCGAGCAACGAGAGCACGAGATAGAATATCTCTTCCCCCTCGCTGGGGTTGGTCCCGGAGCAGAGCTCGTCGAGCAGCACCAGGCCCCCCGTGCGGGTGGTCTCGAACATGCGTCGGATCCGCATGAGTTCGGTCCCGAGGCGTCCCTCCTTCTGCTCGGCCTTGGGCTCGTCGATCAGCGAGACGAACATGCCGCTCGCGCGCCGAAGTCGCGCGCTCCGGGCCGGCGCGTAGAGCCCAACCTGCCCCAAGAGCTGAGTGAAGCCCAGGGACTGAAGCAACCGCGTCTTCCCGCCGGAGTTGGGGCCCGTGATGATGGTCAGGGTCTGGTCTGAAGACGTGAGATCGCAAGGCTTGGGGACCACACCCTGCTTGAAGAGCAGCGGGTTGAAGAGACCGACGACCTCGCGCTCACCCTCGTCGACGAGCTCGGGGAAGCAGACGTCGAGCCCCTTGCTCTCGCAGTGGTCCTTGAAGGCGAGCGCGGCGAGATGAACCTCCATGTGACCGAGCAGCTGCATCAGGGGCGGGATGAAGTGGCTCAATCCCTGGAAGACGTGGTCGAGCCAGCGGTCGACGAGCTCCTCACTGCTGAAGCGATAGCCGCGCCAGAACAGGACGATCTTCGCGATGAGGCGTCCGAAGGGGGTGGTGTAGAACCGGTTCTGCTCGTTCTCGTCGAAGTGGACGACTTCCATTCGTCGCACCCGTCCGTCAGCGCCGAGCTGCATGCGGACGTCGACCTTGGCCAGATCGTTCTCGTAGTCGAGCAGCTCGATGAGCTGCTGCCAGCCATCACTCGCTTGCACCTCGGCCGCGAACTCCCCGATGCGGGCGAGGGCAGACGATGGGCCCTCGAAGTGCTCGGCCGCCTGCTCCACGATGCTGCGGAAGAGCGCGAGGGTGTCGATGCGACGGCGCGTGACCTCGTAGCGCGTCACACCAGCCATGTGGTCGAAGAAGCGACGGAACCGCCGGAGGTCGCGGTAGAGGTTGGAAAAGGCCTGTCGTCGCTCTTTGGTCTCGAGCTCTCGCAGCACCGCACGGCGGGTCTCCACCACGGCGGCGTCCTCGGGGGGGTGGGTGAGGACGCGCACGAGGAAGGGCTTTGCGAGGCTCACCGGCCCCGAGCCCTCGAGCGTCACCCTCATGCAGGTGTCGACGAAGTCGTCCACGAAGAGGTCGCTTGCGTAGCAGGACGGATCCCAGCCGTCGGCGGCGGGGACCACGCTCTTGTCGAGCGCCCGCTCGAGCTGCTCGAGGCAACCGCCCCCGGCAAAGGCGAAGTCGAGCGCTCCGCAAAGCTCGGCCGCGTCCACGGCGAGGCGAGGCTCTTCGAAGAGGAGGTCCGGCACCGTCGCGACGTCGGCCACGCGCGCGCTGGGCTTGAGCCAGGGCCCGCTGTCGCCGGAGCCCGCGGCCGGGCGGCGCCGACGGACGCGCTCAGCCCGGGCAGCGGCAAGCGCGCCGCGGCGCATCGCGGGGGAACGAGGCATGGGAGGCTCAACCTAACCCCTGCCTTGGCGCGATCCACCCCCAATCGGCCACGAGTACGCCCCATAGCCCCGCCAACACGGAACCGGAGTGGAAAAGTGTCGGGTCCACGGACGAAACCCTCCGAAGTCCCTTCTCCTGGCCTGCCACTCCAGCTAACTGTTTAAAAAGTGGCGGCGAGCGACGACAAGACCACAGGCGATGATGGCGGAGACGATCGTGGCGACACGTCTTCTCTGATGCGTGACTTTCTCGCTTCCCTGGTCGTCTTCCTGGTCGCCCTCCCCCTGTGCATCGGCATCGCCGTGGCCTGCGGGGTTCCGGCGGAGAAGGGGATCATCACCGGCATCATCGGCGGCATCATCGTCGGCGCCATCGCTGGCTCGCCACTGCTCGTGAGCGGCCCCGCCGCCAGCCTCATCGTGCTCGTGAGCGAGGTGGTCACCGACCAGGGGTTGGCCGCCCTCGCGCCCATCATCGTGCTCGCGGGGGTGTGGCAGGCATTGGCCGGCTTCTTCAAGCTCGGCCAGTGGTTCCGGGCCGTGGCCCCGGCAGTGATCACGGGGATGCTCATCGGGATCGGCATCATCATCCTCGGCTCGCAGATCCACGTGGCCATCGACGCCGACCCGCAACGTCAGTTCGTCAGCAACGTCATCGCCCTCTTCCCCGCGCTCGCCGCGCGGCTCGCCCCTCCGTGGAGCGCCGAGAACATCGCGCCGATGCTCATCGGCATCACCACCATCGGCTCGATCGTCGGGTGGGAGAAGATCCGCCCCGAGAAGCTCAAGCTCGTCCCGGGGCAGCTCATCGCCCTCGTGCTCGTGACCGGCGTAGCCGCCGCGATGAGCCTGCCCATTCGCTACCTCGACATCTCCGCCAACTTCTTCGACGCGATCGAGGTCGCGAAGCCGGCCGACTTCTCGGTCTTGGCCAGCACGCTGAACATCGAGATGTCGCTCGTATTCGCCTTCGTGGCGAGCGCCGCCACGCTGCTCACGGCGGCCGCCATCGACCAGCGCCAGACCCATGTCCAGACCGACTACAACCGAGAGATGTTGGCCCAGGGCCTGGGCAACGTCCTCTCCGGCTTCGTCGGCGGCCTGCCGATGACCGGCGTCATCGTGCGCAGCTCGGTCAACGTCGATGCCGGCGCCCGCACGCGCTGGTCGACCATCCTCCACGGGATCTGGCTGCTCATCTTCGTGGCCCTCGCCCCGCAGGTGTTGAAGCTCATTCCCAAGGCGGCCTTGGGCGCCATCCTGGTCTACACGGGCATCAAGCTCGTCAACGTCGCCGCGCTCCGCGACCTCTACGCGCAGGGCCGCTCCGAGCTGGCCATCGCCCTCGTGACCATCGGCGCCGTCGTCTTCATCGACCTGTTCGAGGGGATCCTCCTCGGCCTCGCGATCGCCATCGGCAAGCTCCTGTACACCTTCACCCACCTCGACGTGAGGAGCGAGCCGAGCAAGGACGGCAAGGCCCATCACCTCTACCTCTCGGGCTCGGCCACCTTCCTGCGCCTGCCGCTGCTGGCCGAAACACTCGAGAAGATCCCGGTCGACCGTGTGCTCCACGTGCACATCCAGCGCCTCGACTACATCGACCACGCCTGCCTGGAGCTCATCTCACAGGCGAAGAAGCGTCGCGGGGACTCGACCAAGGGGCTCATGATCAACTGGGACGAGCTCACCGAGCGGCACGACCCGAGCTACTGGATGGCGCGGCAAGGTCCTCCGAGCAGCCGCGCCCCCTTGCTGTCGGTGCTCTGGCAGGAGTGGCGGCGCCTCTACGCCCCCGGCAACCGCGCGACCGAGGAGGCGGAGGAGGAGGATGAAGAGCGCGTCAGCGAGGCCCCGGTGCCGAACTGGCTCGCCAAGAAACGCATCCACATGAGGGTCGAAGCCAAGGACCTAGGCGACGTGTTGGAAGCGGCATCGGCTCGGCTGGCGCCGGCCGTGGGGATGGGCCAGGCCGCTCTCGTGACGGCCCTGGCGGGCGACCACCCCGACGAGTGCGTACTCATCGCAGACGGCACTGGGCTCCCCCACGCCGCGCTCCCGGACCTGGCCCACGTGGTGGCAGCGGTGGTGACCACGACCGAGCCCCTCGTGATCGACGGCCAAGATGTCGACTTGTTCTTCGTGCTCCTGGCCCCGCGGGACCGCCCACGCGATCACCTGGTGGCGCTCGCGCACATTGGCCGGCTCTGCCACCTCACCGAGAACCTGGCCGCCCTCCGTCGCGCAAAGGACGACGACGAAGCCATGGCCATCCTCATGGAAATGGAGGACTTGGTGAGCGCCTCCCGGGCCCCGTCGATCCATCCTTCGGCGCGCTCGCTCGCCGTCATCGATGTCTCGGGGGGCTCGGAGGAGGCCGAGGCGGCGCTGCTGGGTCTGCTCGAGGAAGGTCACCACGAGGCGGCTGCAGCTCGGCCCCTGCGCGAGCTGGGCCCCGTCGCGGAACTCTTCAGCGGCGACCCCAACCGGCGCGTGGTGACGGTGCTGCTCGAAGAGGAGGCCGTGGAGGGCTTCCGCGGCTTGCTCTCGGAGTCGGCGATGGTGCTGGGCTGCCAGGTCAAGCTACGGATCGTGAAGATGCGCACGTTGGCGCAGGACATCGGGCCTGCGGCGGCCGAACCCGCCTCCTGAGTGCCATGGTTCGGGGGATGGCCAAGGCCGCGACGAGTGCTGGCGTCCTGTTGCCGGGACTGCTTTGGGCCGCGAGCACCACCGCCCACGAGAAGCAGCTCCACCTCGGACTCGACGCGGGTGTGAGCACCGTCACGTTCTCCGAGGAGCTGGCCGCGTCGGGCTACGGAGGTGGGGCCTACGTCGCCTACGGGCTCGACGACACGTTCAACCTGAGGGCGCAGTTCGACCTGCAGATCTACGAGCTCCCCGAGCCACTCACCAGCGCCCTCGTCTACGCCCCCACGGTGGGCGCGGAATACGTCTTCGACGTGATGCAGTGGGTGCTCTACGCCGGCGTCCTCGCCGGTCCCGCCAACGTCGCCGTCCAGACCGAAGCCGACCGCTGGCAGGGGGTCCTGCAAGTCCCCTTCGGAGTGAAGTACCTGCTCACGGGTGAGCTCGACTCCCCCGTCGCGCTCGGCCTCGAAGGCCAGTACCGCGCCTTCCTGTTCGGTCCCGAAGGGTCTCCCAGTGACACCTTCGCCGGCCTCTTGCGCTTCGAGTATATCTTCTCCTTCGGCGACGAGACCGACATCCCCAATCCGCAGGTTGGATCGCGGTAGCGGGCGGGGCCGCGCGCCAGAAGTCGGCGAACGACGCCATCATCGCCGTGCAAGGCATGGCAGTGGCAGCCCGCGCCGGTGTTGCCCCGTTGCTTCTTCGCCTGGCCGCCGCGCGACTGCCGTACGGCCTTCACGCCCTGCACGGCCTCTCTGTGGTGACGCCCACCTTCGCCATCCTGTTGCTCCAGATCATGGTGACCGATGGGAAGCTCGGCGCCTCCTTCGCGTGGGGCGCGGCCGCCTTCGCTGCCGGCATGCTCAACGTGGTTCTCATCCTCGTAATCTGCCACCGCCTTCGCCAGCTCCCTCCTCCGCAGTGAGTGGCGTCGAGCGATGGTGGCGTGGAACGCACCCTGAGCGGTCCTGAGCGCACCTTCAGACTTCAGGTACAGCCCGAGCCCTCGTCCACACGTCGAACGCCGTCACGAACCCGAACACCACGACATTGCCGTCCCAGACCGACAGCCGACGTCGACTGGGGGTCCCGCGACACCAACTCATCGCATCCACCCCTGCCTACCCCAGTCGTGCTCCGCCATGGGCGCCCGACGCGCAGCCCGTTAAGGCGACTTCTGTGAAGACATCACGACGCAGGCGTTGGCCGTGGCTCGTCGGTGGCGCGCTCGTCGTGCTCGGCACGGGCTTCCAGCTTCAGCGCTGGTGGTACGAGAGTCCAGACTACGAGGTCGTCGGGCGGGAAGACGGCTTTGAGGTACGCCGCTACGCGCCGCGGGTGGTGGCCGAGACGACCGTCGTCGCCGACGACCGACGCGAGGCGACCCGCGAAGGGTTCCGGCGGCTGGCCGGCTACATCTTCGGCGGCAACGAGAAAATCTCGATGACCACACCGGTGGAGGCCGAGCCAGGCAGTGAGCGCGTATCCATGACGACGCCCGTCGAGACCACGCCGCGAGAGGGAGAGTGGGTCATCACCTTCACCATGCCCTCGGAGTACCGCGTCCAAGACCTCCCTCGCCCCACCGATGACCGGGTGGTCCTCCGGGAGCGACCAGGCGAGCTCGTGGCAGCGATTCGGTTCTCGGGTCGGCTGACGGCAGACGACGTCGAGACCCGGAGCGCCGAGCTCCTCGAGCGGCTCGAGCGCGCCGGCTACGAAGCCGAGAGCGAAGTGGGCACCGCTGTCTACGACCCACCCACCACAGTGCTCCCGTGGCTTCGCCGCAACGAAGTCTACGCCCGCGTCACCCGGCTCTAGCCACCAACAGCGAGCGGCCGGCAACGACACCGCCGGCAACGACACCTTCGCTGACCTTCCGGTCCCGCAGTGGCGCCTGCAAGCCCTCAACGTCAGCCATCGTGACCTTCACGCCCCAATGCCCTACCGCCAGCGAGCACCCGGCGCGGGCACGGGCTAGCTGAGGGCTCGGGCGGTTACGGCCCGGAGGATGCGGCGTTGGGCCACGACGAAGAGCGCGAAGATGGGGAGGCTCAGGATGACGTTCCCCGCCATGATGATGTTCCAACGAGCGCCGGTGCCCTGCTCACGGAGCAGCGCGACGGCCAACGGCAAGGTCCGGACGCGGTCGTCCGTCGTCATCATGAGGGGCCAGAAGTAGTCGCTGTAGTGGTAGACGAACGAGAAGAGGAATAGCGCGGCGAGGGTCGGCTGCACGATGGGGCCGAGGACCCGGTAGATGATGTAGGTCTCGCTGGCTCCGTCGAGGCGCGCCGCCTCGATGATGGAGTCGGGCACCGAGAGCATGGCCTGGCGCACCAGGAAGGTGCCGAAAGCGCTTACTCCGAAGGGCAGCACCAGGGCAGCCATGGTGTTCACCAGCCCCGCGGAGCCGAGCATCGTGAAGACGGGGACGAAAGTGACCTGGGGCGGGATGATGAGGCATGCCAAGACGAGGCCGAAGGCCGCCCGACGGCCGGTGAAGCGTAGCTTGGCCAGGGCGTATCCAGCGGGAAGCGCGAGCGCGATCTGAAGCAGCGCGATGGCCACCGCCATGACGAGCGTGTTGACGAAGAAGCGCCCCACCGGCACGGCTTCGAACACCGCGGCGTAGGCGCTCGGATCGAGCGACGACGGAATGGGCACCGCGGGCGCCTTGACGATCTCCTGCATCGACTTGAACGACGTCGAGACCATCCACAGGTACGGCCCGACCCAGAGCGCCCCGGCCAGCACCAGCAGGACCGTCGACAGCATGGAGGCGCGGCGGGTCACGCGGTCTCGCCTCCGGTCCGCCGCCCCAGTCGCCAGGCCCAGAGCTGGAGGCCGGTGAGTCCGAGCAGCAACACGAAGAAGACCACCGTGAGCGCGCTCGCGCGTCCCACGCGCAGGTTCATGAACACGCTCTCGTAGATGGCGTAGACGAAGATGGTGGTCGCCTTGACCGGCCCCCCTTGGGTCATGACCCGGACGATGTCGAAGGCCTGGAACGACAGGATGAGGCTGGTGGTGGCCACGAAGGCGGCCGTCGGTCGCAACAGCGGCCACGTCACGTGGCGAAACCGAGCCCAGGGCCCAGCGCCGTCGAGGGCGGCCGCTTCGAGCAAGCTCCTCGGCACGTCCTGCAGCCCCGCGAGGAAGATCACCATGGCGTAGCCGGTGATCTTCCACACCGTGACGCCGGCGAGCGCCATGAGCGCGGTGTCGGGATCGGAGAGCCAGGCGGTCGCGGGTAGGCCCAGCTTTCTCAGGGCCACGGCCAAGATCCCCGCGTCCCCGTCGAGGATCCAAAGCCACAACAGTCCCACCGCCACCCACGACACGATGTAGGCGCTGAAGATCGCCCCCCGCACGAAGGCGTAGATGGTCCCCTCACGATTGAGACCCACCGCGAAGCAGAGGCCCAAGCTCGACGCGAAGGCCACCACCACCAGGCTGTAGCTGAGGGTACGCCCCAGCGTCTCGATCAGCTCGCCGGAGGACCACAGCGTGGCGTAGTGCGCGGCCCCCACGTAGATCGGCTCGGTGAGCAGGTCCCACGCGAAGAAGCTGCGGTAGAAGGCGAGCAGCAGCGGGTAGATGAAGAACACCCCGAGCACCATCACGGTCGGCGCGACGAAGAGGTAGGGGTGGCTCGGGCGCAGCGGCTTCATCCAGCGTCCCCGGTGGCGATTCCTGCCTCACGCAAGGACGCCCTGGCCTCCGCCAGCATGGCCGCCCCGTCCTTCTGCTGCAGCACCGCCTGCTCGAGGCGCGGCTGCACCGCCTCCCGCTGGACCCGAAAGAGCTCCGGCGCCCAGGGCCAGGCTTGGGCGTAGGCCAGCTGGTCGAGGGTCACTTTGAAGTCGGGGTTGGCGTCGAAGAAGCCCTGCGCCTCGAGCCGCTGCCGCCCCGTCAGCGACACCGGCATGTAGCCGGTGTTCGTCGCCCAATGGTTGGCCGACGCGGGCGACATCATGAACCGCAGGAAGGCGAGGCCCGCCTCGCGCTCAGCCCCCTTCACCCCCGCCGGCATGACGAAAAAGGTGCCTCCGGTGGGCACACTGAACCGGACCTGCTGGGGAAGCGGCGCCACGCCGAGCTCGAAGGATGCGTTGTCGGTCAGATAGGAGAGGAAGGCGGTGGAGGTCCAGATCATGGCCACCCGCCCCGCGAGGAAATCGCTGTTGGTCGCCTCCCACGCGTTGAAGTCGCGACCGGGGGGCGGCTTCATGCTTCGGTCGCGGTGGATCATGGTCTGCCAGTGCTGCAGCGCCTCCACGCCGGCATCGCCGCCCAAGCTCACGCGGCCGTCCGCCTCGATGACCCGCCCCCCGGCCTGCCCGAGCATCGCGATCCAGAACCACCAGGCGATGGGGCACTCGAAACCCCAGCGCTCGGTCCGGTTGCCGTTCCGGCGCGTGAGCGCCCGGGCGACCTCGCGCATCTCGGCCCAGATCGTCGGTGGCTTCAGCCCCGCCTCCTGAAACGCGTTCTTGTTGTAGTAGGCGACCGGTGTCGACCGGTTGAACGGCAGGGCGTAGAGCGGTCGCTCGTCGCCCCCCACGAACGAACCGGCCTGGCCCAAAACCGGATCGATGTCGGCCTTCACCTCCGCCTCGAGCTCGCTGAGCGGCGAGAGCACCCCGGCCTCCGCGAGGTAGGGCACCACCTCGCCGATGACGTGCGTCACGGTAGGCGTCGAGCCTACGAAGAGGCCCGTTCGCAGCTTGACCAAGCCCTCGAAGTAGTCCCCCTGAAAGGTGGGTTGCACCTTCACCTTCGACTGCGCCCCGTGGAAGCGATCGACCAGCTCAAGCAGCACCTTGCGGTTGCGTCCCCCGTAGGTGAACCAAAGGGACATCTCCCCCGGGGACAGCTCGCGTGATCCGCAGCCGGCCGTGGCCAGAGCTGCGAGCAGGTGACGGCGCGACAAGCGGGTCATGGCGCGAGCCGAGCTCCGTCGTCGGCGTCGAACCAGTGTGCCGTCTCTACCGAAAGGGTGACCTCGGTCCCCACCTCGGGTCCCCCGAAGCCCGGCACCCGGGCCCGCAGTCGCTGTGCCCCCGCCTCGAGGTACACCAGCGTCTCCGGACCCAACGGCTCGAGGGCGGTCACGGTCGCCTCGATACGTCCGCTCCCCGCACCGTCCAGCCGCAAATGCTCAGGTCGGACCCCGAGCGTGACGCGCTCGCGCTCCACCGCCTCGGGCACCGACACCGCCACGCCCACCGCACGCCCCTCGGCCTCTTCCACCTCGAGCTCGAGGAGGTTCATCTCCGGCGTCCCGACGAAGCTCGCCACGAAGGCGTTGGCCGGCCGCTCGTAGACCTCGCGCGGTGGGGCCACTTGCTGCAGTAGGCCATCTTTCAGCACCGCCACCCGGTCCCCCATGGTCATGGCCTCGGCCTGGTCGTGGGTGACGTAGAGCGCCGTGACCGACAGCGCGCGCACCAGCGCCGCGAGCTCGACCCGCAGGTCCGCGCGCAGCTTGGCGTCGAGGTTGCTGAGGGGCTCGTCGAACAAGAAGAGCTGAGGCTCACGCACCACCGCCCGCCCCATGGCGACGCGCTGACGTTCCCCGCCGGACAGCTCGTCGGGACGGCGCTCGAGCTTGTTGCCGAGGCCGACCATCTCGGCGATCTGCTTCACCTTGGCCCGGCGCTTGGATTCGGCCATCCCACGCATCTTGAGGGGGAAGGCCATGTTGTCGAATACGGACAGGTGCGGGTAGAGAGCGTATCCCTGGAAGACCATCGCCACGTCCCGCGCCTGGGGCGCTACTCCGCTGAGCGACTTGCCGCCGAGCTCGATGGTGCCGGTCGTGGGTTCTTCGAGCCCGGCGATGAGCCGGAGCGCCGTCGACTTGCCGCAACCGCTCGGCCCCACCAGCACCAACAGCTCGCCGTCGGCCACCGACAGGTCGAGCGCGTCCAGCGCCGGGCGAGATTCGGTGCCGTAGCGCTTGGAGAGTCCGGCCAGCTCGACCGTGGCCATCTCAGACCTCCAGCGCGACCGCGGCCGGCATCTCTTCGAGCTTGGCCCGCAGCGCTACCGACGGACCCACCCCCACCTGCACACGGGCTTCGGCGATGAGGGCAGCGTCGTACAAGCTGTCACCGCATCCCGCGAGGAGCGCGGCGTCGGTGTGCACGCGCAAACGCCGTACTTTGCCCTCGGCGTAGGTGGGCTCGCTCACGAGCCAGGGTTGCAGTCGGCCGTCCTTCACCTCGGGCTCCATGCCCACGGCCTGGCTCTCGGGCAGCCCGAGGCGCTCGACCGCGGCCCGCGCGATGGGCGCCGGGGAGGCGGTCACCAGCCAGAAGTGGTGGCCCTGCGCCCGGCAGAAGTCGATGAGCATGGGCACGTGGGCGAAGACCGCGTCGGCGAAGCCAAAGTCGTCGAGGGTCGCCTCGGCGAATGCGCGCGCCTCGTCGGGCGTGTAGCCGGCGAAGCACCAGGCCATCATCGCGTAGGCCTCGCGGCTGGGGTAGGTCCCCGCGACCAAGGCGTCGTTGAGCGCGCCCGCCACCGCGTGGGGGTCGGCCGCTTCGACGCCAGCGAGCGGCACGCCGTATTTTTTGGCCTCGGCGACCATGGCCGGCGCGACCTCGGACCGAAGCGCCTTCTTCTCCCGCGCGCGGTCGAACATCGACTGGCCGATGTCCCCGCGCCACAGGGTGTTGTCGCCGTCGGTGGCCACCGCGTCGCCGTCACGGCGGACCTCGGCGAGCCGCCTGAGAAGCTCGTCTCCACGCATGGCTTCGATGGGCATGGGCGGCAGGTACCCTACGGCGCGGGCCGCGTCCATGCGTGAGGTGGCCCCGTCGACCCGAGCCTGTGCTACGGCCTGAATCCATGGGCCTCCACCTCCTCGGCATGGGGCATTTCCACCCCGAGAACGTGCTCGACAACGCCTTCTTCGAGTCGCTCGACATCGGCACGAACGAGGCGTGGATTCTCTCCCGGGTGGGCATTCACGAACGCCGCAGCGTGCTGCCGCTCGACTACATCCGCGCGACCAAGAACGCCGATCCCCGAGCGGCTCAGGAGGCGGCCACCATCTCCAACCCCGCTTCGGGAGCGCGCGCGGCCGAGATGGCCATCGCCCGCGCAGGCATCGCCAAGGAAGACATCGGCATGGTGATCTGCGGGGGCTGTTCTCCGCAGTGGATCGCCCCCGCCGAGGCCGCGGCAGTGGCCAGGGAGCTCGGCCTCGAGGGCGTGCCGTGCTTCGACGTGCACGCCGCCTGCTCCACCTTCGGCACGCAGGTCCACGTCGCGAGCCTGATGGGCGAGGCACTGCCCGACCACGTATTGCTCGTTCAGGTCGAGAACAACACTCGCTGCATCGACTACAGCGACCGCTCCGGCTCCGTGCTCTGGGGCGACGGCTGCGCGGCAGCGGTGCTCTCTCCCCGCATCGCAGGCCGGGCCCATATCTCCCGCACGACCATCGGCGGCTCCCCGCAGGGCGCGATGGACGTGGTCATCCCGCGGCTGGGTTTTTTTACCCAGGACGGCAAGAAGGTGCACAAGTTCGCCATCAAGCGCATGACCGAGCTCTTCAAGGAGACGCGCGCGCATTGCGACCGTCCCGAGCAACTGGTCTACGTCGGGCACCAGGCCAACCTGACCATGCTCAAGAGCGTGGCCAAGCGCGTCGAGCCCGCGGCCCACTGGTTCAACATCGACCGCTATGGCAACCAGGGTGGCGCCGGATCGCCCATCGTGATCTCGCAGCATTGGGACGACATCGCCGCGGGGACCCCCGTCGCGAGCGTGGTCGTCGGAGCGGGCCTGTCGTGGGCCAGCGTCCTCTTGAACTTCTGAGCCCACCGAAGGGCTTGACTTTAAACCGCCTAAGATTATCCTCCGCGTCCCCTCCGGGAGACCTGCGTTCGTAGGTAAGACTCCCACGGGGCGAGATTCCCATGCCGACCATCAGCCAGCTCATCCGCCACGGGCGGAAAGACAAAGTTTACAAGACCGCCTCGCCGGCGTTGAAGGCCTGCCCCCAGCGGCGTGGCGTCTGCGTGCGCGTCTACACGACCACTCCCAAGAAGCCCAACTCGGCCCTCCGCAAGGTCTGCCGCGTTCGGCTCACCAACGGGATGGAGGTCACATCCTACATCCCCGGTGAGGGGCACAACCTCCAGGAGCACAGCGTCGTGCTCATCCGCGGCGGTCGGGTGAAAGACCTTCCCGGTGTGCGCTACCACGTCGTGCGCGGCACCCTCGACGCCTCTGGCGCCGCGGGGCCCAGCACCACCAACAAGAAAGAGCGCAACCGCAAGCGCAGCAAGTACGGCGTCAAGCGCCCGAAGAAGTGAGGACCTAGCTCATGAGTCGCCGTCGAGAAGTACCGAAGCGTCCGATCCTCCCGGACCCCATCCACAACGACAAGCTCGTCGCCAAATTCATCAACACCATCATGCTCGATGGGAAGAAGGCGACCGCGGAGAGGGCCCTTTACGGCGCCTTCGACATCATCAGTGACCGCTTCAAGGCGGAGCCGATCGAGGTCTTCCGCAAGGCCCTCGACAACGTGAAGCCGAAGCTCGAGGTCAAGAGCCGCCGCGTCGGTGGCGCCACCTACCAGGTGCCCATGGAGGTCCGCCCCGAGCGCCGTGTCGCCCTGGCCATGCGCTGGCTGGTCAGCTTCGCCCGAGCCCGCGGCGAGAAGACCATGCGTGAGCGCATCGCCGCCGAGCTCGTCGACGCTTCCAACAACCGCGGCTCCGCGGTCAAGAAGCGCGAAGACACGCACAAGATGGCGGACGCCAACCGCGCCTTCGCCCACTACCGCTGGTAGTCCCTTCGGCTCAATCCCTTCGGCTCAATCCCTTCGGCAGGGGAACCCCGAGGCTGGAGACGCAACGTCTCCGGCCTCGACTCGTTTTGTCCGCACAATGCCGAACGAGAACGAGCCCCCCCCGTGCCCACCTGCGCACGTGGCGTGTCGTGTCGGTTACACCCAGGGGACGACTGTTACCTCGAAGTCAGGGCGGGGGGATCCAAGGCCATGACCCGTGGACCAATGCGCCGGGTACGGAGCTCGCGTCGGCGGACGTATGACTTCAGCTCACCTCGGTACACTTCTCGTCGCGCCGCTCTCGCTCGGCCTCCTCGTCGCTGCTTGCGGCAATGATTCCTCGCCCCCCGCGTCCTCGGCAGGAGGAAGCTCGTCCACCGCGTCCGCCGGGGGGGGCCGGCGAGCATCGACCGGCGGAGGCGGTACCTCGAAACCCGACGTCTCCGCGACCGCTCGATGTCCCGACGCCCCCGACTACCCAGAGACGGACAACGGGTCACCGCCCCGACTTCGCAGAATTCTTCGACACCTAGCCCGGCAGCGCCCTGTGACGCCGGTCTCTGCCGCTCGCGAAGCCAGATGGGCCTCGAAGGAGCCGCTACGGGCGGGTTTTCCTTGACCGAGGCTTCTGCTTCCCTATTATTCGCGGCCCCACCTAATGGCAGGGAGCCTAACGACCTACATGACCACGGCGACATAAGGACCGGGTAGAACCGAAAAGCGCGCTGAAATGACAGCCGCATCGCTCTTCTCCCCGGCACCCCCTCCGAAAGACACGACGACCGCCAAAACGGGGCGGTCAGGGCTCGGAGGGGGTGTTGTGCGTCTTGGCCTTCGACAACGCCCCTCCTTCTCTTCTCTCCACCCCGGAACCTCCACCATGGCACGCGACTACCCCCTCGAGCGCACCCGAAACATCGGGATCATGGCGCATATCGATGCGGGGAAGACCACGACCACCGAGCGCATCCTCTTCTACACGGGGATCAACCACGCGATCGGTGAGGTCCACGACGGCGCGGCCACCATGGACTGGATGGTGCAGGAGCAGGAGCGCGGGATCACCATCACCTCCGCCGCCACCAACTGCTTCTGGAAGCCGCTGCAGGGGCCCTACGAGGGCCTCGATCACCGCATCAACATCATCGACACCCCCGGACACGTCGACTTCACCATCGAGGTCGAGCGCTCCCTGCGCGTGCTCGACGGGGCGGTGGCGGTCTTCGACGGCGGCAACGGCGTCGAGCCCCAGAGCGAGACCGTCTGGCGCCAGGCAGACCGCTACGGCGTCCCCCGCATCTGCTTCGTCAACAAAATGGACAAAGTGGGCGCCGACTACGAGATGTGTCTCCAGTCGATACGGGATCGCCTCGGTGCCCGTCCAGTCGCGGTCAACTGGCCCATCGGCGAAGAAGACACCTTCGAGGGCGTCATCGATCTCATCACGATGAAGGCGGCCCGCAACTTCGACATGGAGAAGCGCGGACTCACCTTCGAGTGGACCGAGATCCCGGCCGAGCTGAAAGCGATCGCCGAGGAGAAGCGCATGGTGCTCGTCGAGGCCTGCGCCGACGTCTCCGAGACGGTCATGGAGAAGTACATCGTCGAGGAGCCCGTCTCCGAGGTCGAGCTCCACGCCGCGGTGCGCAAGGCCACCCTCGAGCAGACCTTCGTGCCCGTCCTCTGTGGCACCGCCTTCCGCAACAAGGGCGTGCAGCAGCTGCTCGACGCCATCGTCGCCTTCCTCCCCTCCCCCCTCGAGGTGGAGCCGGTCCACGGCATGGACCCGGACGCGCCTCCCAAGAGCACCCCTGGCCCCTTGTCCGGCCACGGTCCCCACGTCGACGACTTCGACCAGGTGCGCGAGGCCAGCGACGAAGAGCCCTTCTGCGGCCTCGCCTTCAAGATCGCCAACGACCCCTACGGCCACCTCACCTACGTGCGCGTCTATTCGGGACGCATCGAGAGCGGCAAGGCGGTGCTCAACCCCGGTCGCAAGAAGAAGGAGCGCATCGGTCGCATCCTCCGCATGCACGCCAACAAACGCGAAGAAGTGCGCGTTTGCTACGCCGGCAACATCTACGCCCTGGTCGGCCTGCGCAACACCTACACCGGCGATACGCTCTGCGACATCAAGAAGCCCGTCGTACTCGAGCAGATGCGCTTCCCCGAGCCGGTCATCTCGATCGCGATCGAGCCCAAGACCAAAGCCGACCTCGACAAGCTCGCCGACACGCTCGCCAAGCTCACCTACGAGGACCCTTCCTTCAAGAGCTACACCGACGAGGAGACGGGCCAGACCATCATCGCCGGGATGGGCGAGCTCCACCTCGAGATTATCGTCGACCGCCTCCTGCGCGAGTTCAAAGTGCAGTGCAAGGTCGGCAAGCCTCAAGTCGCCTACCGCGAGAAGATCCTGGCCGAGGCGAAGGACGCCGAGGGCAAGTTCATCCGGCAGACCGGCGGCCACGGTCAGTACGGCCACGTGGTCATCGACGTCACCCCTGGTGAGACCGGAAGCGGCTTCGTCTTCGAGAACGACATCAA
>JGI12210J13797_11162043_pt1 | contig 17813 bp, 15 predicted proteins | sample ElkSlonscriptome_3_FD_13797 | JGI IMG/M metagenome (IMG submission 13797)
CGGCCCACTCGGCGCGATGGCCGTCGCCGCTGTGTGCGACGACGACATACTCCGCCGGCGTCGTGGTCCGGTAGCTGAAGCTGCCATCGGCCGCGGGCGACAGTTGGGCCAGCACCTCGCCGCCGGCAGTCTCGATCAAGACGTCGACGCCGGATGCCGGCGCGCCGCCGGCGAAGTAGGCCGAGCCCTCGATCAGATCGCCATTCGCGCTTGCGAAGACCTGCAACCGATGCGCGAGCGCCGGGTTCGCGGTCAAGCCACAGACCAAGACCACGATCAGCAACACCAGCCTGATGCATCGCGATTGGCCGAGTCGCCGGTCGGATACCCACTGGTCCGTGTAGACGCCACGCGGCGCTCGGACCTCGGCGCTTGGCTCACCGCAGGTGATCGCGCCCCGACTGCAACAACACAGGGACGCCTCGCCGAGCAAACGGCTTGCGCGGCTAGCCATTGGCCACCCGATGTAACGCCAAGAGTTCCGGTTCAACACGTACTAGGAAGCCCACGATGACAGCGCTGATCACCGCCTCCGCCAGTGCCAACGGTGCAAAGCTCAGCGCCACCAGCTGGGCCGCGGGGAGGAAGGCCTCGCCACTCAACGCCAAGGTTCCCGCAACGAGGGCGCCACTGGCGAGCACGCCGAGGACACCAGCAGCCGCGCCCGTCCACCAGGCCCGACGCGGCGTGAGATGCTTCAGCAGCGGGCGCAGCATTGCCGCGCACAGCAACGCCGGCAGCATCATGTTCATTGCATTGACACCGAGCACGGTCAGTCCGCCGTAACCGAGAAACGCGGCTTGCAGAATCAGCGCCACCAGGATCGCCGGTACCGCCAGCCAACCCAGCAGCAGCCCCATGAGCCCGTTGAGCAACAGGTGCACGCTGCTTGGACCAATGGGCACTGTGATGAGTGAGGAGACGAAGAAGGCCGCCGACAGCACGGCCGCCTGGGGGATGCGCTCATCATCGAGACGGCTCAACGACAGCGCCAGCAGCCCCGCCGAGACCACCGCGCCGGTGATCAGCACCGGGGCGGACAGGACACCGTCAGGGATGTGCGCCATGGTTTCGCTCGGCCTGGCTCAAATCGGATGTCTCGCCGCCGGATGCCGCGGCACGAGACGCCGGGGAATCTGACGCCGTCGTCATATCGCGGGCTCGCACCCAAATCAGGCCGCCCTGCTCGACCGGAACGGGCTCGCCCGCCGGTCCGGGCATCGGCTCAGGCGCATCCAACAACGCCGCGAACCCCCACCAGCCCGCGCGAGGTATGGCATAAGCAAAAGTGCCGTTGGCGTCCGCCTTGATCAGCTGTGTCTCGAATGCATCGGCCGGCGGTATCACGGAGCCGTCGTTGCGCCATTCGACTTCTACCGGTGCGAATGGCACGGGTTGGCCGTTGCGCTTGACGATGCCGCGGAACAGATTACCGGTCCACAGCCCATATGGGCGTGCCAGCGGCGCGATCTCGACCGGCAGACCGATCTCCGCGTCCCAAACTCCGCCACCGCCGAAGGCATCCACGACCACCTTGGTGGAGTGCACAATCCACTTTCCCTCAGCTGGCTCCCAGTACGGCGCTGGTTCGACGAAGAAGACGTGATCGCCCGGCCGCTCGACGGTGAACTTCGCACTGTAGACCCGGGCGCCGTCGACGTTCGCCGGCTCCAAGGTCCCGAGCAGGTCTTCCCTACCAGCCGGCCCGAGCACGCCGAACCGAACCGGCTCGCCCATCGGCATCACTGGCCCTCGCGCCATCGGATGGGTAAAGCGAAGCTCCATACGCAGCTCGCGGTCGGCCGCCGCGGCGACGATCTCGGTGGACGGGATCAATTCCTGGAAATGGGCGCGGGATTGCGGGCTTAAAACGGCCAGGCAGGCACAGAGCAACGAGGCTGCACGAGGCGACCGTCCGAATCTGAACTGGCAGGTGCCCGGCCGCTGGCCGGTGGCGATGATCGAACCAAGGGGATGCATGACGGGCTCCGCAGGGTCATCATTAGACCGATCGCGCCACGCATTGGCAACCGGCCCGAAACAGTAAGACGAATTACCTTGAGATCATACCGTCATGAAGGCGCCGACGAAAACCCTTGAGTGCAGACACGTGCCGTTGCCGAGGGACGCATTGCATGCCCGCGGCGCCCTCAAGCAAACTTAGGAGGTGCTTTACCCCATGCAGAGAATGACGATCACACTCGACGACGCGCTGGTGCTTGAGTTCGAAGCCTATTTGGAACGACGTGGTTACTCCAATCGCTCCGAGGCGATCCGTGATTTGATCCGCGCCCGACTCGACAGCGCACGTCTGGAACAACAGCCTAAGGGCGAATGCGTCGCGAACCTGAGCTACGTCTATAACCATCACGAGCGTGAACTCGCCTCGCGCCTGACGCGCTCCCACCACGAGCATCACGATCTCGCGGTGTCGACGCTGCACGTGCACCTCGACCACGACCACTGCATGGAGACAGTGGTCCTGCGTGGTCCCGCGGAACAGGTGCGAACCTTCGCCAATGCCGTCATCGCCGAGCCCGGCGTGCGCCATGGCAAATTGTCCATCGTCTCGGTCGAGGCCAGCGCGCAGACCCATACCCACGGCAATGCAATACACCCGCACGCACATGTGCATCTAAAGCCGGCGGGCTAGCAAGGCGCTTGACCCTGTGCCTCGCGCCTATGCCCGAACCACCTGAATGCGCCGCCCCTGCGGACTGGCCGTCTCGCTGCTCGTGGTGCGCTCGGCGATCGGCGACTGCTCGCCGCGGCGATCGAAGATCACCAGCCAGCCCCGGTTCAGACCAAGCCCGGCCAGATAGTCGTCGAGCTGCGCGAGTCCCTCTTGCAGCGGGTCGGGACGCCCGTCGCGCCAGAGCTTCAGCTCCATCGCCAGGGTGAGCGCGCCATAGCGCAGACACAGGTCCATGCGCCCGGAGCCGATGGCGTATTCACGCTCCAGCGTGCCCTCGCCGTTGACGACGCGATGGAGAAATGCCATCAACACCAGATGCGGGGCGATCTCGTGATAGGAGGTACTGCCCAGCAGCGGCTCGCCATGCTGGCGCCAGAACGTGAGAAACGCGCGGAGCAGCTGGTCCGGGTTCAGGCTGCCGTCGGGGGAGAGCCAGGTCGGGCGGATCTGTGGCAGCGAATCCTGCGGGCCGCTGGCCAGGAACCGCGGCAACACCTCGCGATAGATCGGATTGGCCACCGTCAGCCCGCCGGCGTCCTCACGTCGCAACAGTCCCAAGTCGACCAGATATTGCCGGTCGTCCTCCGGCACCTCGCCCAAACTGGTACCCGCCAGCATCGGCTCAATGACTTGGCGCACGCGCGGCTCGCGCAGCTTGTCGGCGAGCTGATCCAGATGCGTGACGCGACGTTGGATTAGGTTCTCTTTGGCCTGGTCGATCATGGCCAGATCGATCGCGCGACTGCGGTCGCGCCCCGCGCGCATGTCGAAGCAGGCCTCATAGGCGAGCGCATTGACCAGCCAGGGCTGACCGCGGGTCAGGTGCCAGACCCGTCGCAGCGCCTCTGCAGTGAACACCTGCCCAGTCTCGGCGCTGTGCTCCAGCAGCAGGGTGTTGACCTCGTCCTGATCGAAGTCTCCCAGACGCAGCGACTTAGCCTTGATGTTGAACGCGCTGCCGCCGGTGATGACCTCGGTCTCGGAGCTGGCGTGGATGCGGTAGTCGCGCAGGTCGCGCACGCCGCACAGCATCACCGTCTGCGGAAAGCGCTCGGGGCGCTGCGGGTAGCCGGCACGCAGTTGACGCAGCAGTGAGATCAGCGTGTCGCCGACCAGGGCGTCGACCTCGTCGAGTAGCAGCACCGCCGGGCGCAGATCGGCCGCGGCCCAGAACTCCAGCAAACGGCTTAGGCGGTCCTCGGCCGGCACGCGGGCGCCATCGTTGTCACACCAGGCATCAAGGCGCGCGTCATCGAGGTAGAGCCGGGCGGAGCGCCCGAGCACGCTGCAGATGGCGGCCATTCCGCGCCCGACATCTTCGCGTGTGGTCTGTGCCGCCTCGATATTGGCGTACAGCGCCCGATAGCGGCCTTCACGATTGAGCCGCGCCATCAGAGCCAGCATGCAGGTCGTCTTGCCGGTCTGGCGGGGTGCGTGCAGCAGGAAGTACTTTTCCCGCTCGATCAGCGCCAGGATGTCTTCAAGATCCCAGCGCGCGAGGGGCGGCAGGCAATAGTGCTTGTCGGCCCGGTTCGGTCCTTCGGTGTTGAAAAACCGTGTCAACCCGCCAGGCTCTCCATACGAATGCGCACGATCTCGCCACTGACGGCGCCGAGGGCGGCAATGCGCGCGAGCGCGGTGTTCATGCACGCCTCCCGAACACGATGGCTGAGCATGATCAGCGGCACGTGCGTGGCGCCTTCTTCCGGCTCCTTTTGCTTGATGGCCTCGATGCTGATGCCTTCCTCGCCGAGAATGCCAGCGATACCGGCCATGACGCCGGGGCGATCGAGCGCGCTCATGCGCAAATAGAAAGCGGTCTCGATCTGGTCGATCGGCAGCACCGGCGTGTCGCTGAGCTCATTGGGCTGGAAAGCCAGATGCGGCACCCGATTGTGCGGGTCGGTGGTCAATGCGCGCACGATGTCTACCACATCCGCGACGACCGCGGAAGCGGTGGGCAGCGCGCCAGCACCGGCACCGTAATAGAGGGTCGGACCCACCGCATCGCCCTTGACCAGCACGGCGTTCATCACGCCATCGACATTGGCGATCAAACGCCGATGCGGGATCAGGGTCGGGTGCACGCGCATTTCGATGCCAGCGTCGGTGCGCCGTGCGATACCGAGATGCTTGATGCGGTAGCCCAGTTCGGCCGCATAGGCGACATCCTGGGGTTCGATCTTGGAGATGCCCTCGGTAAAGGTCTTATCGAATTGCAGCGGGATGCCAAAGGCGAGCGAACCGAGAATGGTCAGCTTGTGCGCGGCATCGATGCCCTCGACGTCGAAGGTTGGGTCGGCCTCCGCGTAGCCGAGTCGCTGCGCCTCGGCCAGCACATCGGCGAAGTCGCGGCCCTTGTCGCGCATCTCGGTCAGGATGAAATTTCCGGTGCCGTTGATGATCCCGGCGATCCATTCGATGTGGTTCGCGGCCAAGCCCTCGCGCACGGCCTTGATGATGGGGATGCCGCCGGCCACCGCGGCCTCGAAGGCGACCGTCACGCCTTGCGCCTGGGCAGCCGCGAAGATCTCGTTGCCATGCATGGCGATCAGGGCCTTATTGGCGGTGACGACATGCTTACCGTTCGCAATCGCGCGCAGCACCAGCTCGCGGGCCGGCGTATAGCCACCAATCAGCTCGATGACGATATCGACCTGCGGGTCGTCCACCACGGCAAAGGCGTCGTCGCCGATCTGCCCGATCTGATCCAGACCCTCGATGGACTCCGGGTCGAAGGAACGCGCCGCGGCTTGGGCAATGCGGATGTCACGCCCGGCCCGGCGCGCGATCTCGCCAGCGTTGCGGGTAAGCACCGTCGCGGTGCCCCCGCCGACGGTGCCGAGCCCCAGTAGTCCGATATTGACCGGATCCATAACCTCTCCTCGTGTTGTGTCGTGACCGGCTTGCGAGCGCCAGACCACCGCGCAATGTGGCGCCGTGACGGGCCGAAAACCTTCGTGTTATTGGCTCAGTGTGGCTGTCGCCTACCGCGTGTCCGCGAGTGCGGTCGTCGACGATTCGACTCCATGCGTTGGCACGCGGATTCTCGTCGGGCGATGCGACAGAGCGACGGACCGACGGAGATCTGTATATCACGCCCGTGCGTCGCGCTGAGCGGACCGAGGGCCGAGGGTCGAGGACCGCCGATTAGCGCCATGGGGGAGAAACCGGCCCCAGGCCCTTGGCGCTCGGACCTTCTTCGGCCGGCATGCTATGCCGGCGCCTGCTCGGGCAGCTCGGCGCGCGCATCGTCACGCAACATCTGCCTGATCCCCTTCACCGCCTGGCGGGTGCGGTGCTCGTTCTCGATCAGGCCAAAGCGCACGTGATCGTCGCCGTAATCGCCGAAGCCAATGCCCGGGGACACGGCGACCTTGGCTTCGCGCAGCAGCTTCTTGCAGAATTCCAGTGAGCCCATGTGTTGGTACGGTTCCGGAATGCGCGCCCAGACGAACATCGTTGCCTTCGGTTTCTCCACTGGCCAACCGGCGGCGCTGAGTCCCTCGCACAGGACATCGCGGCGGCTTTGGTACATATCGCGGATGTCGGCGACGCATTGCTGCGAAGACTCCAACGCATGGATCGCGGCCACCTGAATCGGCGTAAAGGTGCCATAGTCGAGGTACGACTTGATCCGTGCCAACGCCGACACCAACACCGGAGAGCCGCACATAAAGCCGATCCGCCAGCCCGGCATGTTGTAGCTCTTGGACATCGAGAAGAACTCCACTGCGATGTCCTTGGCACCCGCCACCTGAAGAATCGACGGCGCCTTGTAGCCGTCGAAGACGATGTCCGCATAGGCCAGGTCGTGCACCACCCAGATCCCGTACTCGCGGGCGATCTCCACCACCTTCTCGAAGAACGACAGCTCAACGCACTCGGTGGTCGGGTTGCCCGGAAAGTTCATCACCAGCATCTTCGGCCGCGGCCAAGAATCCAGGATGGCACGCTGAAGTTCCTCGAAGAAGTCCACCCCCGGCGTCATACGCACATGGCGCACGTCGGCCCCGGCGATGATGAAACCGTAGGGATGGATCGGATAGGCAGGATTCGGCACCAGCACGGTATCGCCGGAACCCATCGTAGCCAACGCCAAGTGCGCCAGGCCCTCCTTGGAGCCGATGGTGACGATCGTCTCGCTGTCGGGGTCGAGCTGCACATCGTAGTGTTCCAGGTACCGACGGGCGATGGCACGGCGTAAACGAGGGATTCCGCGCGAGACCGAGTACCGGTGCGTATCGCGACGTTGGGAGGCTTCGACCAGCTTGTCGACGATGTGCTGCGGCGTCGGCTGGTCGGGATTACCCATACCAAAGTCGATGATGTCTTCACCCCGGGCTCGCGCCGCGGCCTTCAACTCATTGACGATGTTGAAGACATAGGGCGGGAGACGCTCAATGCGGCGAAAATTGGGTTCCGGGGCGACCACTCTGGACCTCTGACTGTGAAAGACTGTGGATTAAAGAAATCAGAGTGTACCGTTAGGACCGCCGGATTCAAATGCGCGATGATAAAAGCGGCGATCGTCTGGGTTGCCGCTTTGCCGGAAGCAGGACAGGGGTCGATAATCGATCCAGCAACGTCCGACACCGTTCCAACGGTCGCATCACACGGAATCGACAACAAACAACCATGCCTTCAGACGACCGCTCCAGACACACAACCGACCGAAAGGTCTACTGGGCAGCACTGCTCTACTTTCTCGCGGTCGCACTAATGGCGGCCTTGGCCTACTACGACGCAAGCCTGCAGCCCAACCTGTCTGCCGACCCGCCCTGGCGGCAGGTGCTTTCGACACTGAGCATCGTGTTGGTGTCATTGATCGCATCGCTGCCGATCTTCATTACCCTGACCCAACGGTTGCGCGATAGCAACGCCGAGCTGCAACTGGAACTTGCCGAGCTGTACCGCGATATGAATCGCCTGCCCAGTCTCGACGAGTTGACCGATCAGTACAATCGCCCCGGCTTTCTGCGCTTGCTCGACGGAGAACTGATTCGCTGCCGCCGCCATGGCCTCGACTGCTGCATCGCGATGCTGGAAATCGACGGCTTCGCCGAGCTGAGAACCGCGCGCGGACCAGCCGCCGCCGACGCGGTACTCATGCAATGCGCCATGCGCCTCGCCGGTGCCATTCGCGGCTGCGACCTGCTCGGCCGAATCGATCACCACCGCTTTGGCCTGTTGCTGCCTCACACCCAGCTGGAAAAGGGCGTCATTGCCGCCGAACGCATCCGCCGCATCCTCGCCCAGACCCCCACGGGCATGCCGGACGACGACACCGAAGTGCAGATCACTGCCAGCGTCGGCATGACATCCGTGCAGGAAGACAACGCCGACCGCGAAACCTTGATCCGAATCGCGCAACAGCGCCTCGCCCGCGCGGCCAACGCCGGCGGCGACCTGGTCATCGCCGCCGACGCCTAAACCGCGGGGTACCGCATGCCGAATCGAATCGACGCTCGCAATGACCCCTGCCACGGCTTACGCTACCAACCGTTTTACTGCGAGGAAAATGCCTGGTGGCTGTGCGACGAGGCCGCGCCATGCGCGGCGACGGCATACGCCATGTTCGTCATCAACGCCCTCGGGCACTGCCCGTTCGCCGGACAGCGCGCCGCGGCGCCTGATCGGGTGGTCTGGTGGGACTATCACGTCGTGGTGCTCGACGCCGCACATCGCATCTGGGATCTGGATACGCGCCTCGGGCTGCCGGTACCGGCAACGGACTGGCTTGCCGGTAGCTTCCCCTTTTTCGACCGGCTGTCGGCAGAACTGGCGCCTCGCTTTCGGCTGATCCCCTGCGCCGACTACCGTCGCGACTTTGCCAGCGACCGCAGCCACATGCGCAAGCCCGACGGCCGCTGGCATCATTCGCCGCCGCCCTGGCCGCCGATCGGCGACGGCATGAACCTGCACCGCTATCGCTCTCCGACCCACGCAGAACCCGGCGCGTTGCTGGACTGGGAGGCACTGCGGCAGTGGCTCTGCCCTAGTTGAAGGCACCGCTCGCCCGCGTTTGACGCAAGTGTTCGGAATGGGCGCATTCAAGGGCGCCGATCATTGGCCATCGCGGGCAAAATTGGATAAGGTCGCGCCATGAAATTCTCCCAGATCGAAGATGCGGGCACGAACCTAATTGAGGCCTATGATGCGTCACACATCCGGATCAATGGCCGCGACTACCTCGCCGGCCTCGCCGTAAGCGCGGAGCAGGTGGCCGCTGGATGGGGACCGAGCGACGGCGGTGACCTGCGCGCAGAACACATCGACGCGCTACTCGCGTGGCAACCCCAGGTGGTGATCATCGGAACCGGCGAGCGCCAACGATTCCCAGAGCCGGCGATTTATTTCGCCCTGCTCGAACGCGGCGTCGGCGTGGAGATCATGGACACCGGTGCCGCCTGCCGCACTTACAACATCCTGGTCAGCGAAGGCCGACGCGTCGTCGCGGGCCTGATGCTGGCCTGAATAGTGGCCGGCCATCCCCACCAAGCCCCTTCCCTCGTCTATGGACCGCAAGATTATCCTCTCCGTGCTCGCCGCCGCGCTAATGGCCTTCATTGGCATTTGGCTGCTGTTGTCGATCATCCCGGACGAGCGCGCCGGACTCCGCCTCTACCCCTGGGATGCGACCCGCGACGCCGCCGGGCGCACACGCGTCTTCGACCTCACCATCGGCGAGAGCAGGCTGGCGGATGCCCGCGCGTTACTCGACGAAGAAGGCAAGGTCAATCTGTTCGTGAACCCGGACGGCAGCTATGCGGTCGAGGTCTATTTCGACAACATCATCTTAAGCAACATCCGCGCCGATTGGATCATGACGCTGGCGCTGGACCAAGAGCAACTGGCCGCCATGTACGACCGCGGTCTAAGGGTCAGTACCATCGGCAGCGGCAGCCGCAAGGTGACCATGGCCCCGGAAGACGTCGAAACTCTGGCCGACGTGCGGATTCGCAGTCTGACCTATCTACCCTGGAAGAGTCTGGAACCGCGCGACATCGACGGCAACTTCGGCCCGCCTGCGGAGCAGCGCACCGAGGAGAGCGGCGTGGTGCACTGGCTGTATCCGGATAGGGGCATGGATATCGCCCGCGATACCGACGGCGGCGTCGTGATCCAGTACCTAAACCCGGACGATTTCGCTCGCGCGCTGGTCCCGCTGACGGCAGACGCCGAGCCGGCTCCGCCGTTTGCGGAGAGGCAATCGCTGACGCGCTAAGGGACAGCGCCAAGGATCGGCACCAAAACGTGAACGCTCGGAGCGTCGTTGAGGTCCTGCTGCTCAGGCCGAGCGCATGTCGACAGACCGTCGCCGCCAGGCTAGCATCTCGCCATCATCAGCGTTCTAGAGGCCCGTATCGTGGAGGCACTGAGGCTGCAGACCGTCGCCGACCTGCTGGGTAGTGTCGATGAGCGCGTCGAGTTGATCGATGGGGAGATCATCCGCCGGCCGATGGCCCGCGCTCTGGTCGCCTACGCCCTGGACGACGGCTATTATCGCATCTCCGCCACCGTCACCGAACCGGCCAAAGTGCGAGTGCCGCCCTTCGAGGAGCTTGCGCTGGACCTCGGCTATATCCTCGGGGACTGACGGCATTCAGCGCCGCTTCAGGTAGTAGTCCAGCAGCGCGCTGGTAGACGCATCATGCGCGGCGGTCACCTTGCCGGCGCTGAGTTCGCCCAGAATCACGCCCGCAAGCTTCTTGCCGAGCTCCACACCCCATTGGTCGAAGGAGTTGATCCCCCAGACGATGCCCTGCACGAAGATCTTGTGCTCGTAGAGCGCGATCAGTGCGCCGAGGGTGCGCGGCGTGACGCGATCAATGAGGATGGTGCTGCTGGGCCGGTTGCCGTCGAACTGGCGATGCGGCGCAAGACGCTCGGTCTCTGTCTGCGACATGCCAGCGGCCAGCATCTCGGCGCGCGCCTCGTCCAGCGTCCGCCCACCCATCAGCGCCTCGGTCTGCGCAAAGCAATTGGCCAGCAGCTTGGCGTGATGATCACCGACCGGGTTGTGGCTATGGATGGGCGCGATGAAGTCGGTCGGAATCAGCTCGGTGCCCTGATGGATCAGCTGATAGAACGCATGCTGACCATCGGTGCCGGGCTGGCCCCAGACCACCGGGCCGGTGGCATAGTCCACACGCACGCCGTCGCGCGTCACGTGTTTGCCGTTGCTCTCCATATCGCCCTGCTGAAAATAGGCGGAGAAGTATTCTAGGTACTGGTCGTAGGGCAGGATGGCCTGGGTTTTGGCGCCGGCGAAGTCGATGTACCAGACCCCGAGCAGCGCCATGATGACGGGCAGATTCTGTTCCAGCGGCGCGTCACGAAAATGCAGATCCATGTCGTGGGCTCCGGCCAACAACTCGGCGAAGCTCTCGAAACCGATGGCCAACGCAATCGGCAGACCGATCGCGGACCAGAGGGAATAGCGTCCGCCGACCCAATCCCAGAAGCCGAACATATTGTCGGTGTCGATGCCGAACGCGGCCACCTGCTCGGCATTCGTGGACACGGCGACGAAGTGATTGCGCACCGCCTCCTCGCTACCCAGCGCCGCCACCAGCCATTGCCGCGCGCTGTGCGCATTGGTCATGGTCTCTTGGGTGGTGAAGGTCTTTGATGCAACGATGAACAGCGTCGTTGCCGGGTCCAGTCCCTTGACCGCCTCCATCAGGTGCGTGCCATCGACGTTTGAGACGAAATGCGGTCGCAATGCCCAGGATTGATAGGGCTTGAGCGCGGCGCAGACCATCTTCGGCCCCAGGTTGGAGCCGCCGATGCCGATATTGACCACGTCGGTGATCGGCTTGCCGGTGAAGCCCTTCCACTCGCCGCCGCGCACGCGCTTGCTAAAGGCGTCCATGCGCGCCAGCACCGCGTTCACGTCTGGCATCACGTCGACACCATCCACCAGAATCGGCGTATTGGCCCGATTGCGCAGCGCCACATGCAGCACGGCGCGGTCCTCGGAGGCGTTGATATGCTCGCCGGTGAACATGCGCGCACGCCAGCCCTCGACATCGACGGCCCGCGCCAGGTCGAACAGCAGCGCCAGGGTCTCATCGCTGGCGATGTGTTTGGAATGGTCCAGGTGCAACCCGGCGGCATCGATCGTCATACGCGCTGCACGCGCGGGATCATCGGCGAACAGGTCGCGCATCTGCACGCGCGACATCTGCTGCCAGTGACGATCCAGCGCCTTCCATTCCGGGGTGGTGGTAACGAGTGGCATAAAACTAACTCCTGAGCGGCCGGGACTGTTATCGCCGGATTATGACCGTAGGGCGACCGCGCGTAGCGGCCAATTGTAACCGCTGGCGGTGGCAGCTTCCGCGCCCGCCTCGCGCAGCGCATTCGTGCCGAGGCGACCGCAAACGGCCAGAGCTTCGGCTCCGGAAAGAACCGCGACGCTGGCAACATCGATAGCGTCTTCGACACAACACAAAAATGCCTGATTCATGGAAGACTCAGCACGGCACACCGAAGATATGGTCGCCTATCGCTTCGAGGCGCCAGCCCCCGCGCTCGCTCGGACAATCGCCCCGACGGCCAGCACTCACTCATCCAGCCCGTTGCGCCAATTCTGGTCCTCCTTGTCAAACAGCCGGGTGGCCTCGACCGGGCCCCAGCTGCCCGCGGGATAGGTATGAATGAACTCTCGCTCGGTCGCCCATAACTTGAGCACCGGATCGACCACCCGCCAAGCGTAGTTGACCTCGTCGTAGCGCAGGAACAGCGTGTGATCGCCCGCCATCACGTCCAGGATCAACGCCTCGTAGGCGTCGATCTGGTCGCGGCCGATTGTGCAGGTACTGGCGTCGAGGCGCTCGGTCTGCGTGCGCATGGTCAGCCCGGGCTGCTTGACCAGCAGTTCTAGGCGCATGCACTCGTTGGGCTGGATGTTCAGCAGCAGCCAGTTGGGCTTGAGCTGCTCGATGGGAGTGTCGCTGAAAAGCTGCTGCGGCGGATGCCGGAAGCGGATGCTGATGAGCGAGTTGGTGGCACCCATGCGTTTGCCTGTGCGCAGGTAGAAGGGGACACCGCGCCAGCGCCAGTTGTCGATGTAGAGCTTCATTGCGGCATAGGTCTCGGTGGCGCTGCACGGGTCGACACCGGATTCCTCTAAATAGCCCGGCACCTTTGTGCCGCCGGCATCGCCGGCGCGGTACTGGGCGCGAAAGGCGTGCGCATGCACCGCTTGGCGCGGAATCGGGCGGATCGAGCGCAACACCTTTACCTTTTCGTCCCGCAGCGCCTCGGCGTCCAGGCTTGGCGGCGGCTCCATGGCTACCAGGGTCAACATTTGCAGCAGGTGACTCTGAATCATGTCACGCAGGGCACCGACGCCATCGTAAAACCCGGCACGGCTCCCGATGCCGCGGGCCTCGGCGTGAGTGATCTGCACGTGGTCGATATAGTTGCGATTCCAGAGCGGCTCAAGTAACAGATTGGCAAAGCGGAACACCAGCACGTTCTGCACCGTACTCTTGCCCAAGTAGTGATCGATTCGGTAGATCTGATCCTCATTGAAGTGGCGGTGCAGATGCCCGTCCAGCATCTCGGCGCTCTCGAGGTCGTAGCCGAAGGGTTTCTCGACCACGAGTCGCGACCAGCCCGGTTGCTGTGCATTGAGCCCGTTGGCCGCAAGCCGATCGGCCGTCGCGCCATAGAAGGTCGGCGCAATGGCCAGGTAAAAGACCAGATTCGGGGAAAACCCCTCGTCGCCGCGCAAACGCTCGGCCAGCCGTTCGTAGCCGGCGTCGTCCTCGAGATCGCCTTCGACGAAATGGTTCCGCTCAAGCAGCCGTTCCAACACCTGCGCATCGAGCCGCGGACCAATCTGTTGCTCCAGGGTGCGACGTACCTCGCCGCGCCAGTGCTCGTCCGACCAGTCCCGACGCCCGAAGCCAATCACCCGCACCGATGGTGACAAGTGTCCGCCCTGCTCGAGATGGTAGAGGGCCGGCAATAACTTGATTTGCGCAAGATTGCCAGTCGAGCCGAAAATCACCAGCGTGCAGGATTCGTTCATGCGGCTGTCTCCAATTTGTCTCACTTGTGCTAACGTAACCTAAAGCCCTTAAGCCAGTCGCCGTTGGTCGGCCATCGTGAACGCATACATCGCCACGGAACAGAACCTGGATCACAGTCAAGCCGGGGGGGCATCTCCCTCCCCTGCCTACAGTATCCTGGTTGCCAGCAGCGAAGCGCACCCACTGATCAAGACCGGTGGTCTCGCGGACGTTGCATCCAGTCTGCCCGCAGCGCTGCGCGAACTTGGCCACGATGCGCGCCTGATCGTACCAGCATACCCGCAAGCCAAGCGCACGGTGCGCGAACTCAGGCGCCTTACGGAAGTGCGCCTGCCCGGCATCGCATCACCGATTCAGATCCTGTACGGTCTGCTGCCGGATCGCGATCTACCGGTCTATCTGGTCGAAGCGCCAGACTATTTCTCCCGCGAGGGCAACCCCTACACCGATGTCAGCGGTCGCGACTGGGGCGACAATCCAGAACGCTTCCTGTTGTTTTGCCGCGTCGTCAGCTACGTCGCCATGGGCCTCCCGGCGCTCGATTGGCGACCCCAAATCCTGCACTGCAATGACTGGCAGACCGGACTGGCGCCAGTTTTGCTGCGCGAGCAGGAGGATCGGCCCGCCATCGTGTTCACCATCCACAATCTGGCCTACCAGGGCGTTTTCGACCACGCCACCTTCGACCGGCTGCAATTGCCGGTCTCCCTCTGGTCCGTCGCCGGCCTAGAGTTCCACCAGCGCATGTCCTTCATCAAGGGCGGCCTGATCTTCGCCGACCGGGTCAACACCGTCAGCCCCAGCTACGCCGAAGAGGTCAAGACGCCACGTCACGGCTCCGGGCTCGACGGCCTGCTGCGTCAGCTCGGCGGACGCTTCTGCGGCATCCTGAACGGCATCGACTATCACGAGTGGAATCCCGCTCGCGATCCAGCGCTAGCGCAGACCTATGACGCCGACAACATCCATCTCAAGGGCGAGAACAAGCTCGCGCTGCAAAGTCTGTTCAAGCTGCCCCGCAATGAGCAGGCCTTCGTCATCGGTTACGTGGGCAGGCTGGTGGAACAGAAGGGCATCGACCTAATCATCGAGATCCTGCCGCGTCTGCTGCGGATGACGGACGTTCAGCTGGTCATGCAGGGCGCCGGTGATCGCAAGATCGAACGCGCGCTGGCCGGTGCCGCGGCGGCCAATCCGGACCGTGTCAGCGTCCACGTCGGCTACGACGAAACCCGCGCACATCTGATCGAAGCAGGCAGCGACGCCTTTCTGATGCCATCACGGTTCGAGCCCTGCGGTCTGAATCAGATGTACAGCCTGCGCTATGGCACCGTGCCCATCGTCCACAATACTGGCGGCCTTGCCGACACCGTCGTCGACGCCACCGACGAGAACCTCGCCAATGGCTCGGCCACCGGACTGTTGTTCAACGATGCCAACCCCGACGGGCTCTGGTACGCGGTGCAGAAGGCCCTGTCGATCGCCCATCAACAACCAGAGCGCTGGCGCGCCATGATCCTCACGGGCATGCGCAAGGACCTCAGCTGGGAGGCCAGCGCCCGACGCTACCAAGCCTTCTATGCCGAAGCGCTGGCAGCGCGGCGTCAGCACGGGCAATCCGTGACCGCCTGACTTCGTCCTAGCGCTCTCTTCGCCTGACGGGTCTCAAGCTCGGGTTACTTGCTCAACTTCGGCGCCGCGCGGATGTCAAGGTGCATCCCGCGTGGTATTCAGCAAGGCACAACGACACGAACTACGTACGTTATCTAAGTACCCGGGCGGATAGGAAACACAGGCGAACGCCGATAGCCTGCGCAAGAGGTTTAAGCATGCCGTTCGCAGCAACCCCTTTGCTTCGATCATCCGAACTGAAACGATGCAATGCGGGAGGCCGACGCAGATCGGGCCTACGCGGACGTTCTTAATCTTTGTCCTGAAAGCGTTCACCCCGAACAGAGGTTTGTCGAAGATGAGGAAGAAGCCGAGCAAGGTCCGCCGTCTGCGCGGAATGCTATTCACTGCCAGTGTCGCCGTGACGTTCGCGTTCAGCGGCGGGGTCGCCGCTGCTGCGCCAACGAGCAATAGCGATGACGATGATGGCCAAAAGCCAAACATCCTGTTCATCATGGGTGATGATATCGGCCTCTATAACGTCGGTGTCTATCACCGCACGCTGATGGTGGGCGAGACGCCGAATATCGATCGCATTGCCAATGAAGGTGCGATGTTCACCACCTACTATGCCGAGCAGAGCTGCACCGCTGGCCGGACCGCCTTCGCCACCGGTATGCAACCGCTGCGCGCGGGCATGCTGCTGCCGCAGCTGCCGGGCGCGACCAGCTCACTCCTACCGGGCACGCCGGCCATCGCCAAGTTCCTGCGGGACCAGGGTTACAGCACCGCCCAGTTCGGCAAGAACCACCTCGGCGACGTCGCCGGATCGCTGCCGACTGCGCACGGCTTCGAGGAATTCTGGGGCTACCTCTATCACCTCGACGCGATGCAGCAAGTGGACTTCCCGGACATCAACTCGGACGAGACCACTCAGGCCGTCGTTCCGCCGTGCAAGAACACCCCGGTGAAGGGGCTGGACCCTGTTGCTGATGCCATCGATCCCAGCGAAGGGCTCTGCATGACGCCGCCGCGTCCAGTGCTGCACTGCGTCTCGTCGGACGGGACCGAGGCCAACCAGTCTTGCAAAGACGAAGGCCCGCTTGGATTGGACCGTTCCCGCACCATCGACGAAGAGATCTCGGACAAGCTGATCGACTGGCTGGATCGCGTGGACCCGGACGAGACCGGCAAGCCGTTTTTCGCCTGGTACAACCCGGCCCGGATGCACGTCACCACCATGCTGTCGCCCAAATACGAAGCCATGCTGGGGGTCAAAGGCGGCAAGGACTGGGGCATCAACGAAGCCGGCATGAAACAGATGGACGACAACATCGGCTATGTGCTGAAGAAGCTGGAAGTCATGGGCGAGCTCGACAACACCCTGGTCGTCTTCACCACCGACAACGGCGCCGAAACCATCACCTTTCCCGATGGCGGCATCACCCCGTTCCGCGGCGGCAAGCTGACGACCTGGGAAGGCGGCATGCGCGCTCCGATGGTGGCCCGGTGGCCTGGCCATATCGAGGCAGGCCAGGTCAAGGACGGGATCTTCTCGGCGCTGGACTGGCTGCCGACACTGGTCGAGCTGGCCGGTGGCGAGACCGACGACGGTTTGAAGAAAAAGATCGAGGCCGGCAGCTACGACGGCATCAAGAAGACCACCTTGGATGGCGTCAACCAGCTCGACTACCTGACCGGCAAGTCGGACGAGTCCGCGCGCGACTACCTATTCTATTATTCCGGCTCGGTCCCCTCGGCCGTCCGTTACAAGAACTGGAAATTCTACTACGCCATGGCACCCTCGGATGCGACTGGCGGTTTCGCCGGCACGCAGCCCTACCATTGGACGCAGTTGACCAATCTCAAGCGCGACCCGTTCGAGCGTTTTGTTCTGTCCGACCAGAGTGCGCTTGCTGTCGGCGGCGCACTGGCTGCGCCCTCCACGGCCTACATCTACGACTGGAACCTGCTGCCGATCGGCCAGCAGATGTGGCTGAAAGAGCTGGAGACCTACAAGGACTTCCCGCCACTGCAGGCGCCAGCCAGCTACAACCTCGATCAGGTCGTGGCGCAGATGAAGGACGCCAAGACCGCTGGTCACGCCAGCCACTAAGGCGCATTCGGGAGACCCACGGCCGTGGGTCTCCAACCCCATTCTTCTGTCGTGGCATCGATGCCTGGGCGTAGGCTAGCCCGGCGCATGCGTTCCCCTTGCGGTGCGTCCTGAATCAGCGATCAACACCATCCGGAAATCATTATGAGTCGTAACACCAAGCCTTTTGCTCGATGGCTGAGCTTGATGTCGCTCCCGGCCCTGGCACTGCTCGGGCTGTTTTCAACGAGTCTGCTGGCCGCTGACGACACCGACTCCAGTGCTGGCACTAACCAGACCAACCCACTGCCATCCTGGAACGAAGGGCCTGCCAAGCTGGCGATCATCAACTTCGTGACGCAAG
>JGI12210J13797_10007501_pt1 | contig 17812 bp, 13 predicted proteins | sample ElkSlonscriptome_3_FD_13797 | JGI IMG/M metagenome (IMG submission 13797)
AGCGCCAGCGCCGCCGCGCAAGCAATCCTCGTCCTCGCCTCTGAGTTGCAGATTGTGCGGCGCAAAAGTGTCGAACGCATAAAGCTTCCCCCCCAAATGACAACTGCGCGGCCAATACCACGTCGCGCTTTACTGACCCCCATCTCATCCATCCCGGTCCGTTTCGGATGCGGGACCGACTGACAATCACGGATTTATCAAGAGTTATTGCCCGATTGTCAAAATCCGGCTCGGACCGGTGGTCGCCGTTTGCCACGAAGAAAGCGAATACTGACCCAGGCCACCGTGTCGCGTTATCGCCAAGGCGGCAGGAATTTCTCGGCCTGCTAAGAGCCTGAGCTTTCGTCCGATCGGCGGACTGCGCCGCCCCACCTTTCGCTTGCGTGGACAGTAGTCGATGTGGTCCATGACGGGGACAAGAACAGGAGAGGGTGACCCAACATGACCGATACCGCCCGCGGGGGCTCCGCCGAAGCGATTCTCGAACCCGATCTGCCCATTGTCGATCCCCACCATCATCTGTGGGATTTGCGGGCCATGCTGCCGATGTTCCCCGAACCGCGCCATCGCTTCATCGAAACGCTGATACCGGCGGCACATTATACGTTCGACCAGTTCCAGGCCGAGGTCGACAGCGGGCACAACATCGTCGCCACCGTCTTCATGGAATGCGGCGCGTTCTACAACAGCGCCTATGGCGAAGCGAAAAAGCCGGTCGGAGAAGTCGAATACGTCAACGGCGTGGCCGCTCAATCGGCCAGCGGGCTTTATGGCGATACCCGGTTGTGTGCGGGGATCGTTGGCCATGCCGACCTGACGCTGGGCGATGCGGCGGGCGATGTGCTCGATGCGTTGCAGGCGGCGGCACCGGGTCGGTTTCGCGGCATCCGGCATCAGGGCGCATGGGATGCCGACCCCGATGTTCTCGGCCCGCCGTTCCATGCCCCGCCCGAACTGTACCGCGACGAAACGTTTCGCAAAGGTTTCGCCCATCTTGGCCAACGCGGCATGAGCTTCGATGCGTGGGTTCTGGAACCGCAGATACCCGATGTCATCGATCTGGCCCGTGCGTTCCCCGATGTGCCGATCTGCCTCGACCATTGCGGCACGCCGCTCGGCATTGCGAGCTATGAGGGTCGGTTGGACGAGCGGTTCGAAACGTGGGCGGGCAACATCCGTAAACTGGCGACCTGCGGCAACGTCATGGTGAAACTGGGAGGTCTGGCCATGCCCAATTGCGCCCTGCCCGCCGATGGTCCGGCGGCGGGCTGCGGATCGGAAGAACTGGCGCGCCTTTGGAAACCGTATATCGAAACCTGCATAGACGCGTTCGGCACGAACCGCGCCATGTTCGAATCCAATTATCCGGTCGACCGATGGGGTGCCGCCTATCCCGTGCTGTGGAACGCGTTCAAACGGATCACAGCCGGTGCCAGCACGGACGAAAAGAAAGCGCTTTATGCTGGCAACGCGGCGCGGTTCTACGACATCGAAGGCGTCTTGCAGTGAGCGCGCTTGCGCCAGTCGGCCGCGCCTTTTACCGCGATTGAAAGCTTTCAGGAGAAAACGATGTCCCTACCCGCCCCGTTCGACCGCCTGCGCCTGCCCCTGATCGGATCGCCGCTGTTCATCGTGTCCGGCCCGGAGCTGGTGATCGCACAATGCAAGGCCGGTATCATCGGCAGCTTTCCCGCCCTGAACGCCCGCCCGCAAACGCTGCTGGACGAATGGTTGCACCAGATCACCGAGGAACTGGCGAAGCATAATCGCGAAAACCCGGACCGCCCGGCGGCTCCGTTTGCCGTCAACCAGATCGTCCACAAATCGAACGACCGGGTCGAAGCGGACATGAAAACCTGCGAGAAATGGCAGGTGCCGATGGTCATCACATCGCTCGGCGCGCGTGAGGAGATTTTCGCTGCGGTCCGCAATTGGGGCGGAATCACAATGCATGACGTCATCAACAACCGCTTTGCCAACAAGGCGATCGAAAAAGGCGCGGACGGCCTGATCCCTGTCGCGGCCGGAGCTGGCGGCCATGCGGGCGCGCTATCGCCGTTCGCGCTGATGCAGGAAATCCGCGAATGGTTCGATGGTCTGGTCGCGCTGTCCGGATCGATCGCGCACGGTGCCTCGATCCTTGGCGCGCAGGCAATGCGGGCCGACTTCGCCTATTCGGGCAGCGCCTTCATCGCGACGGACGAGGCCAACGCCGATGCCGCCTACAAACAGGGCATCGTCGATGGCGATGCCAGCGGGATCGTCTACACCAACCTCTTCACTGGCGTGCACGGCAATTACCTGCGCTCCTCGATCGAGAATGCGGGCCTCGATCCCGACGACCTGCCGACCAGCGATCCATCGAAGATGAACTTTGGATCGGGCGGAAATACCAAGGCGAAGGCGTGGAAGGACATCTGGGGGTCGGGTCAGGGTGTCGGCGCGGTCAAATCGGTCGGCACGGTCGAGGATCTCGTCGCCCGGATGGAGCACGAATATCACGAGGCGAAAGCCCGATTGGAAAGCAGGACCGATTACCGTTCATGGAGCGCACTGGCGCAGGCGGCGGAGTAAAGCCATAGCCCGCGCAGAACGCGTTCAGAACACGCCCATCCTGATCCCTTCGGCCAACCCTTCGCCAAGTTCGCGGCACTGTTCGATGACATCGTCGGGCACGGTCTTGTCGGCCAGGATCGCTTCGGGTGTCTGGGCGTCGAAATTGACGATCATCGGATCGGCCACGCGCTTCAATCGCCAACCTTTGGCTATGCGGTCCAGCTGTTTCTGCGCGTTCTCGCCATCCGATCCCGCAGCGATGATCGTGGCATAGGGTCTGCCCTCGATCCGGCCGAGGACGGGGTAGTATGCGGCGTCGAACATCTCTTTCATCCCCCCGCTCAGTGCGGCGAGGTTTTCAGGACAGATGAAGAGATAGCCGGCGGCCGCCATCAAGTCGTCCGGGCCGACATTTCCTGCGGGCAGGATGCGGCAATTGTCGCTTTGCGCTGCGGCGCGCGCCATCGTCTCGCTCGCGCCGGTGCGGCTGTGCCACACCACCAGCAGCGTCGGTTCGGGGTCGGTCGAGGCCATACCGCCAACGTCTGCGCGCGGCGAGGGTCGTGTCAATAGCTGTCGATTGCCGCATGGCGCGCCCTGTTGCCGGGCGGTAATCTGGATTAGGATACGCACATGGCTACAAAACCGCTTTCCCACGTTCTCGGCGTAGAGCGTTCCATTGCCGGGCGCGCGTGGCACTGGCGTGGCGGGTCGATGGATTTCGATGGCGATCCGCGTGGTCTCGGCAGTGAAATCGTATCGCAATTGTTGATGACCCGCGGCGTCGCGCGGGACGATATTGCACGCCATGCACGCCCGACCATGCGCGAATTCCTGCCCGATCCATCCGAATTCCGCGACATGGAACGCGCGGCACAGCGTATCGCCAGCGCAATCGTCGCCCGCGAAAAGATCACGATCTACGGCGATTACGACGTCGATGGAGCGACCAGCGCAGCGCTGCTTGTCGACCTGTTGCGATCACTGGGGGTCGAGGCGGAATACTACATCCCTGACCGCCTGCTCGAAGGATACGGCCCTACGGGAGAAGCGCTGGTAAAACTGGCGGAAACCGGGTCCAGCCTTATCGTGACGGTCGATTGTGGGGCGATGGCGCACGAGGCGTTGACGATGGCGCGCGACGTCGGCGTCGATGTCATCGTCGTCGATCATCACAAATGTTCGGCAGAGCTCCCTCCGACCGCGGCGCTGGTCAATCCCAACCGCCTCGATGAAGGCGACCTTGCGGCCAGTCACGGCCACCTCGCGGCGGTTGGCGTCGCCTTCCTGCTCGCGATTGCGGTCGTCCGGACGCTGCGAGCGCAAGGCTTCTTCGAACAACGGCCCGAACCCGATCTGATGGGTCTGCTCGACCTCGTCGCGCTTGGCACGGTGGCCGATGTTGCCGCACTACACGGGCTGAACCGCGCTTTCGTCGCTCAGGGGCTGAAAGTGCTGGCCCGGCGTGAGAGGATCGGCATGGCGGCCCTGCTCGATGCGAGCCGGTTGAAACGCGCGCCGATCGCCTCCGACCTTGGCTTTGCGCTTGGCCCGCGAATCAATGCCGGAGGGCGGATTGGCGAATCGACGCTGGGCGTGCGCCTGTTGACGACCCGCGATCCGGAGGAAGCGCGCGCGATTGCCGAACAATTGAGCGCGCTGAACGAGGAACGCCGCGCCATCGAAGCCGAAGTCCAGGAAGCAGCCGAGGCGCAGATTTCCGGTCAGCACAACATGGCGGTGCAGGTCGTATCCGGCCATGGCTGGCATCCCGGCGTGATCGGGATCGTCGCCGGGCGGATCAAGGAAAAGACGGGCAAACCGGTAATCGTCATCGCGCTGGACGATGCGACAGGCAGCGGGAAAGGATCGGGCCGGTCTATCGGCGGCGTGGACCTTGGCGCCGCGATTATCGCCGCGCGGGAAAGCGGCCTGCTGGTGGCTGGCGGCGGACACGCCATGGCGGCCGGGATGACGATTGATGAAGCCAAGCTGTCCGCCTTCGCCGAATTCCTGAACGACCGGCTGGCGAAAACGGTGGATCGCGCCAGCGCGAACCGGGCAATGCAACTCGACCTGTCGATTGCGCCGGGTGGTCTTACGCCTGATCTGGTCGAAACGCTCGAATCCGCCGGCCCGTTCGGAGTGGGCTGGCCCGCACCGCGCGTCGCGGTCGGCCCCGTGCGCGTTATCAAGGCCGACATCGTGGGAAAAGATCACCTGCGCGTGATTGCCGGCGGCGACGATGGCCGGTCTTTCAAGGCTATCGCCTTTCGCGCGGGCGAGACGGAGATGGGACAAACCCTGCTGCATCGCAGCGCCGGACGACGTTTTCATTTCGCCGGACGGGTAAAGATCGACGATTGGGGCAACCGGCCAAGTGCGGAATTGCACCTCGAAGATGCCGCCTTCGCCGACGGTACAGGCGCGCCTTCGCCATCGGGATCTGCGCCGGAATAAACATTTCGTCATAACTTGCCAGTGCGGGGGTTGACCGCCTCGCGGCTCCCTCCTAAATGCGCGCTCTCGCAATTGAGCGTGGCCCCTTCGTCTAGCGGTTAGGACGCGGCCCTTTCACGGCTGAAACACGGGTTCGATTCCCGTAGGGGTCACCACTTCCCTGCAAAGGCGGGTGACGCGACTTCCTCATCAAATGTTTGACCTGTCGGCATCGCGCATTAGAGCGAAGAGGCGATGAGTAGCACTCAGACAATTCCGTTTGCCGGCATTGCGCTTGCCGTGATTACTGCGCTCGCCCTGTTGCTGCTTGGCGTGGATCCGGTCGCTGCGGGAACGGTCCTGCTGGTGTGGATCGGATCATTGCTGGTCGCGGCGGGGCGACCGCCCGAAATTCCTCAACGCAGTCTGGAAAAGCCGCTGAATCTGCAATCGATGCGGGGGTTGATCGAAAACGCATCGACGCCCCTGCTGGTGACGGAACGGAACAAGATCGCCATTGCCAATCGGGCCGCCCGGCGCATGATGGGACAGCACATGATCGGTCAGGATGCCCGCGTAATCTTCCGCCAGCCCGAAGCGATTTCACTGTTGGCAAAGGATCGCAATGGCAAGGCGATCGTACGCGGTCTCGTCCGGCGGCAGGATATCTGGCAGGTCAATCGCCAGACGATCGACGAAAAGCTCGCCGTCATCGAATTGATCAACCAGACGGCAGAGGCAGATATCAGCCGCGCGCATACCGATTTCGTCGCCAATGCCAGCCACGAATTGCGCACGCCGCTGGCGTCGATTCTGGGCTATGTCGAGACGCTGAGCGAAGGTGGTGACAGCCTTGATCCGAATACATCGCAACGTTTCCTGGCCACGATCGAGCGGGAGGGCAAACGGCTACAAAACCTGATCAATGACCTGATGAGCCTGTCCCGGGTCGAAGCCGAGAAACACGATCTGCCGCAGGACATCGTCGCGCTGCGCCCGCTGGTCGAAACGGCAGCGCAGGATGCTGCGGGCGCAGATCGTTCGGACAGGCTCAATTACGATTTGGCCGAAGAGGTCAGCGTACAGGGGGATCGTCAACAGCTCGAACAGGTGGTCCGCAACCTCGTGGACAATGCGCTCAAGTATGGAGCATCGGGGACGCCGGTGACGATCACGCTCGATCGCACGCCCGATGGACAAGCACGCATTGCCGTGCGCGATCACGGCGAAGGTATCGCGCCTGAACAATTGCCGCATCTGACCCGGCGGTTCTACCGCACCGATCCCGGTCGCAGCCGCGCATCGGGGGGCACGGGTCTGGGCCTTGCGATCGTAAAACATATCGTCGAACGCCATCGCGGTCGGCTCGATATAGACAGCGATCTGGGCATGGGCACGCGGGTCGCCGTTCGGATGCCCGTGGCAAGCGACGAACCGGACGAGAATCGCGACACCGAAACACCGTCCGAAAACGATGACCGCGTCGCAGACGAACGCGATCGCGCGGATCTTGCATCATGATCCTGCGATTGTCGTCAGACTGTCTTATTTCTTAAGCATTCGCGCTGCGTCGCCGTAGGTCCGCATATAGGGATTCTCGCGGCGCTTTTGCTCGGCCACGCAATGCGCCGGAATCAGGGGAACGGGTTCAATCGATGTCGCCGATCATTCTCATCCTGATAGCCATAGGCCTTAGCCTGGCGGGATGGCTCGCCGGTAGGGCGAAGGCGTGGACGTTTCAGGAATCTGGCTCGACGCAGCGGCCGGTCGCACGGCCGACCTATCACGCATGGTATGTCGCGGTGTGGATCGCGATTCCAGTGACGATTTTCATCGTCGCATGGTCGATCCTGTCGCCGCAACTCGTGACGCAAAGCGTTCTTGCATCGCCCGGCGCAGCCGACCTGCCCGCTTTCGGTTTCGAACGGGAAAGCTGGCTTGCCGAAGCGCGCGCCGTTGCCGGCGGCAATGCGCCGGGCGTTTTCAACGAAGGGGCCGAAGCCCTGATCGACCCGTTCCGTCAGGCGAATGCGCGTTACAGCGTGATTGGTTACGTGTTGACGGTGCTGATCGCACTGGCCGGGGGAATGTTCGCATTCCTGCGCCTGCGCCCCGATTTTCGAGCCCGGACCAAGGTTGAGCGGGTCGTGATGGTAGCGCTGCTGCTCGCGTCTCTCGTGGCGATCCTGACGACGTTTGGCATTTTCATGAGCCTCGTTTTCGAAACGGTCCGGTTTTTCGGCATGGTATCGCCGGTCGATTTCCTGTTCGGCACGTTCTGGGGCCCCGACCCGATGAGCAGTCCCGACAATCCCGATGCGTCGCGCTATGGCGCGATACCGTTGTTCTGGGGCACGATTTTCATCGGCGCGATCATCGCCATGATCGTTGCCATACCGCTTGGTTTGATGAGCGCGATCTACCTGACGCAATATGCCGATCCGAAATTGCGGACCTGGGTCAAACCGGCGCTGGAGATCCTCGCCGGTGTGCCGACCGTTGTTTACGGCTATTTCGCCGCCCTGACCGTCGCGCCGATGATCCGCGATGCCGCTGTTGCCGTGGGTATCGAAAACGCATCGACGGAAAGCGCGCTTGCCGCGGGTGTTGTGATGGGGGTGATGATTATCCCCTTCGTATCGTCGATGGCCGACGATTCGATCGCAGCCGTTCCCGGATCGATGCGCGATGGCAGTTACGCGATGGGCGCGACCAAATCGGAAACGATCACCAGGGTGCTGTTCCCCGCTGCCCTGCCCGGCATCGTCGCGGGCGTTATGCTGGCCGTAAGCCGGGCGATCGGGGAAACGATGATCGTCGTCATGGCCGCCTCCACTGCCGCCAATCTCAGCGCGAACCCGCTGGAACGCATGACCACAGTCACGGTCCAGATCGTCAAGATGCTGACCGGAGAGGGAAGTTTCGACCACCCTGCGACGCTAAGCGCGTTCGCACTTGGCTTCGTGCTGTTCCTGGTGACGCTCGTTCTCAATTTCATCGCCTTGCGCGTCGTTAAGCGTTTCAGGGAAGCGTATGAATAATTCCGCCAGCCCCACCGCCCCGGCCACCGGAAAAAGGCCCGCCTCCGGCCACGGACACCGCCCCACGCGCACGCCCGAATTCGAGCGGCGTCTGGCAAGGCGTTACCGTGCCGAACGCAATTTCAAGCGTATGGGCCAGGCGGCCATCGTGTTTTCGATTGCCGTGCTGGTATTCCTGCTCGGCAATATGCTGATCAACGGGATCGGTGGTTTCCAACGCGCCGAACTCAGCGTGGAAATCGATTTCCGGGAAAGCGGACTGACCGGGGATGAAACCTCGTTGACCGCCCCCAGCTCTGCCAAGGTGCTCGAATTGCAGGGGCTGCCGGAAATCGTCGATCGCTACGCCCAACGCTCGTTGGGCGCGGCTGGCGCAGAACAATTGAGCGCGGATGCATGGCGCGACATCGCTGCGGCGCTGGCGGATGATCCGGGCCTGATTTTTGGACGGGAAACGTTCGAGCTTGCCGCTTCGTCCGATCTTGCTGCCGGGCTCGCCGATGAAGGTTCGCCTGAAATGCAGGCGCTGGCGGATCGGTTGCAGGGCGAAGGGGTATTGTCGAACAACTGGGACCTAGGCTTCCTGTCCCGCTCCGATGCCACCAGCCCGCAGCAGGTCGGCATCTGGGGCGCGCTCAAAGGTTCGCTGCTGACGATGGCGATCACGCTTGCCCTCGCCTTTCCTATCGGGGTGCTGTCGGCGTTGTACCTCGAGGAATACGCGCCGAAAAATCGCTGGACCGACCTGATAGAGGTGTCGATCAACAACCTCGCGGCCGTGCCCTCGATCATCTTTGGCCTGCTTGGATTGGCGGTATTCCTGTCGATCTTTCCCAATTATCGCTCGGCGCCGTTGATCGGCGGGCTTACACTGGCGTTGATGACAATGCCGGTGATCGTCATTTCGGGCCGCAATGCGATCAAGGCCGTGCCTCCGTCGATCCGCGATGGCGCGCTCGCGGTCGGTGCATCGCCGATCCAGGTCGTATTCCACCATGTCCTGCCGCTCGCGCTGCCGGGAATCTTGACCGGCACCATCATCGGCATGGCACGCGCGCTGGGTGAAACGGCCCCGTTGTTGATGATCGGCATGCGTGCCTTCGTCGCGACGCCGCCCGATGGTTTCACCTCGCCCGCAACGGTGCTACCGGTGCAAATCTTCCTGTGGTCCGACGAAATCGACCGTGGTTTCGTCGAACGGACCAGCGCCGCTATCATCATCCTCCTGCTGTTCCTGCTGGCGATGAACGGCCTCGCCATTTACCTGCGTAACAAGTTCGAGAAAACCTGGTGACCCTGATCCACGAAAGCATCCAGCACGACCGCGGCGCGAAGATGATCGCGCGCGATGTGTCGGTCTACTACGGATCGAAAAAGGCGATCGACGATGTCTCGATCGATATCTCCCCCGATTACGTCACCGCGTTCATCGGCCCGTCCGGCTGTGGGAAATCAACGTTCCTGCGCTGTTTCAACCGCATGAACGACACCATACCGGCGGCAAAGGTAACGGGTCAGATCGAGCTGGAAGGTGAAGACATTCACGGCAATGCGATGGATGTCGTACAATTGCGCGCCCGTGTCGGTATGGTTTTTCAGAAACCCAATCCGTTTCCAAAATCGATCTACGACAACATCGCGTACGGACCGAAAATCCACGGGCTTGGCGAAAAGAAAGCCGACCTCGACGTGATCGTCGAACGGTCGCTGACGCGCGCGGGATTGTGGGAAGAGGTAAAGGACCGGCTCGACGATTCGGGAACTGCCCTGTCCGGCGGGCAGCAACAGCGTCTTTGCATAGCACGCGCTATCGCCGTCGATCCGGAAGTGATCCTGATGGACGAACCGGCATCCGCACTCGATCCCATCGCCACGGCAAAGATCGAGGAGCTTATCGATGAGCTTTCCGGTCGTTATGCGATCGTGATCGTGACCCATTCGATGCAACAGGCCGCCCGCGTCAGTCAGCGCACGGCATTCTTTCACCTTGGCAAAATGGTCGAATACGGACCGACATCCGACATCTTCACCAACCCGATCGAAGAGCGGACCAAGGATTACATTACAGGACGATACGGCTGATGCCCGACCATACAGTCAAGGCTTTCGACGAAGACATCACCCGGCTGCGCGGCCTGATCGCGGAAATGGGCGGTCTGGCCGAAGTCGCCATACAGGAAGCGCTCGATGCTATGATCCGCGGAGACGAGGCGCTGGGTGACAAGGTTGTTGCCCGCGACCGGCGGATCGATGCACTCGAAGCCGAGGTGGACCGGCTTGCCGTCAGGATCATCGCCCTGCGCGCCCCGATGGCCGACGATCTGCGCGAAGTCATCGCCGCCCTGAAAATTGCCGGCGTTGTCGAACGCATCGGCGATTATTCGAAAAACATAGCCAAGCGTGTCGGCATGATCGAGGGGCGCGACCGCTTCGAACCACTGACACTCCTGCCAGCAATGGGTGAACTTGCAGGGGAGATGGTGCACGATGTCCTTACCGCCCATGCCGCGCGCGATCCTGCGTTGGCGCGTGAAGTGATTGCCACCGACGCCAAGGTCGATGCGTTTTACAACAGTATTTTCCGCAATCTCGTCAGCCACATGGTCGAAAATCCTGCGACCATTTCGAGCGCGGCACAATTGCTGTTCGTGGCCCGCAATCTCGAACGGATCGGCGATCATGCAACCAACGTCGCAGAAATGGTTCACTTCGCCGCGACCGGCAATTATCCCCCCGAAGAGGACCGATAGAACGGCTGTTCGATGTGTTGGATTTGTTGAAACGTCATCAAACTGACGCCGCAATGACACAGTTATCTATTCGGGGCGCGCTTCGCAGGATCGTAGCGATGCATTCGGTTCGAAGTTTGGGAGACGCACACGATGGCCGCTGCGAAACTGTTACTGGTCGAAGACGACACCGCGCTGTCCGAACTGCTCGAATATCGTTTCCAGAACGAGGGATACGAAGTTCGCTGCACCGATGATGGCGACGAGGCGATGGTTCTGGCCGCGGAAGACGTGCCCGACCTCATCATCCTCGACTGGATGATCGAGGGGACAAGCGGGATCGAGGTATGCCGACGCCTGCGCCGCGACAAGGAAACCGCGCACGTCCCGATCATCATGCTTACCGCCAGGGAGGCCGAGGACGATCGCATACGCGGGCTGGAAACCGGTGCGGACGATTACCTGACCAAACCGTTCAGCCCGCGCGAATTGCTGGCGCGGGTGGCCGCCGTCATGCGCCGGATCAGACCTGCTTTGGCCGGGGAAACGATCGAGGTCGGCGATATCAAGCTCGATCCCGTGGCCCACCGGGTTCAGCGCCGGGGCCGATCCCTGCAACTCGGCCCGACCGAATATCGCTTGCTGAAATTCTTCATGGAAAGCCCGGGCCGCGTATTCAGCCGGGGGCAATTGCTCGATGGCGTCTGGGGAACAGGCTCCGACATCGAATTGCGGACGGTCGACGTGCACATCCGGCGCTTGCGAAAAGCGATCGGTATCGAAGGGGCGAAGGATCCGATCCGCACGGTCCGCTCTGCCGGTTACGCGCTCGAGCCCGCCTAACGGCACACTCCCGTCCAGCTCCCGCCTTGGTCGAGGTGGAAATGATCGGTATGCGCGGCGTTGTAGTCGGGTGAAAGCACGGTTGCGAACACCCCGCACGCACCATCGCGCACCGCTCGCAGGAACTGCGCCTCCTCGGCATCCCCCGCCCAGTCGCCCTCCACGCTGATTCGCCGCCCGTCCTCCAGAACGAAGGCGGCGATATCGATGGCATTGCCGGTTGCGTGCTGGCTCCACGCGCCTTCATTGCGCCCGTACAGGCGACGGCACGAAAACGCGCCGAGATGTTCGATGCGGGCGATTTCGCTGCCGAGGATGTCCTGTGCCGCCGGTTGAACCGTCCGCACGCGCCACAATTCAAGCGCGGCGGCCACTGGACAGGTCACGGGCGGCACGCGCGGGGCAAGCGGGAATTGCGTCAGCCGCGTACGATCCGGCCTTGCGCATGGCCCCTCGCCCGCCGGGTCGAGCGCGGCATATTCGACATTGCTGCGATCGAGGACATCCCGACATTGCGGCACGTCGGCACGCAGGGATGTCAGCTTTGCCGCCGTCGCAACGCCGATCGGGTCACGCAGGTCGAGCGGTGCGGTCGGGTCATGCTGGGGATGCGCTTTGATCCAGACATAGCCGGCGAACAGCAGACAGGCGAAAATCGCGATCGCGATCATCCGGCGTTCCGCATCAAATCGGCCTATCCGGCGTGAAAAAAGACGTTTGCGCGGGTCGGTCATCCTCAATGAAAATCGCGGGAGCCGGGAAGTATCCTGACATTGCGCGGATGCGCGCGAGTCGGCGGCGCATTGCGGATGCCGCGTTTCGGCGCCCCGCTCGCATCGGGCAGCTGGTCGATCAGGTCACGCGGGCGGATCGCGGCGGTATCGCCATGCGCGGTTTCGCCGCCCCCCAAGTCATCGCGCGGATTGACGACGCGCTTTCCCCCGACCTGCGATGGCAGGGGCGAATTGATGTGATCGGCGCGCGCCACCGGGGCATTGAGCATATCGTCCGAAAGCGAATAGAGATGATCGGTCGCATCGGTCATGTGGTGGGCGATGACGTGGATCACCTCGTCATCGTATTCGACCCGCCCGCGCACCTCCATCAACCGCGCACCCATTACGACGCGGCGCTGCTTTTCCTTCAGGTCGGGCCACACGACCAGGTTGATGACGCCCGTTTCATCCTCCAGCGTGATGAAACACACGCCCTTCGCACTGCCGGGCCGTTGCCTGATCAGCACCACGCCTGCCACCTGCACCATCGAACGGAATTTCTTCGCCCGCAGATCGCAGGCGCGCACGAATCCCCGTTCGGCGAGACTGGCGCGCAGGAACGCCATCGGATGCGCTTTCAGACTTAGCCGGGTGGTCTGGTAATCGGCGACGACTTCTTCGCTCATCGGCATGGTGGGCAATCGCGTCGCCGCCCGCTCCGCGCCTTCATCGCGTTCCTGCGCGGCGCGGAACAGCGGCAGGTCCGGCCCCGCGATCAGGCTGCGCGCATCCCACAAGGCCTGCCGCCGCGACAGGTCCAGCGAGGTAAAGGCATCCGCGCTGGCGAGCCGTTCGATATGCGCGGGCGACAATCCGGCCCGTTCACGCAATGCGCCGACATCGCGATAGGGACCGTTATCGACCCGTTCGGCGACGAGCCGCGCCGCGACGTGTTCGGGCAGGCCGTCGATCTGTCTGAGGCCGAGGCGCAGGGCGATGTGCCGATCGAGCCGGCCGCTTTCCTGCCCTGCCCCATCACCCGGACCGACCGGTTCCAGCGTGCAGTCCCACTGGCTCTCATTGACATCCGCGGGCAACACTTCGACCCCGTGTTCGCGCGCATCGCGAACGATCTGCGCTGGTGCGTAAAACCCCATCGGCTGCGAATTGAGCAATGCCGCCGCGAACGCTGCGGGGAAATGGCATTTCAGCCAGCTCGACACGTAAACGAGATGGGCAAAGCTGGCCGCGTGGCTTTCGGGAAAGCCGTATTCGCCAAAGCCCCGGATCTGGTTGAAGCACCGTTCGGCGAATTCGCGGTGATAGCCGCGCGTCACCATCCTCTCGACCATCATGTCCTGCAATTCGTCGACCATGCCGCGTGAACGGAAAGTCGCCATCGCCTTACGCAAACGGTTGGCTTCGAGGCTGCTGAACTTCGCCGCGTCGAGGGCGATCTTCATCGCCTGTTCCTGAAAGATCGGAACGCCCAGCGTGCGTTCGAGGATGCTCGACAATTCGTCGGGCGGGCCGTGTGCGGGTGCAGGGGCAGGGATTTGCACCTGCTCCGCACCGCGCCTGCGTTTGAGATAGGGGTGCACCATGTCCCCCTGGATCGGGCCGGGCCGAACGATCGCCACCTGAATGACGAGATCGTAGAATTCGCGCGGGCGCAGGCGCGGCAGCATGTTCATCTGCGCCCGGCTTTCGACCTGGAACACGCCCAGCGAATCCCCCTTTCGCAACATGGCGTAGGTCTCCGGATCCTCGCGCGGGACACTGGCGAGCGTCAGCGGACGATCGTGATGCGCCTCCAGAAGGTCGAGGCATTTCTTGATGCAGGTCAGCATGCCCAGCGCCAGCACGTCGACTTTCAGAATACCGAGCGCCTCGATATCGTCCTTGTCCCATTCGATGAAGCTGCGATCGGGCATCGCACCATTGCCGATCGGTACCGTTTCCGTCAGCGGTCCTTGCGTCAGGATAAACCCGCCGACATGCTGCGACAGGTGACGAGGCATTCCGATCATCTGGCGCGTCAGTTTGAGCACCCGCTTCAGGTGCGGATCGGTGACATTCATGCCCGTTTCGGCGGCGTGCTCCTCGGTGATTTCACGGCCCCACCCGCCCCACACGGTCTGCGCCAGAGATGCGGTGACGTCTTCGGACAGGCCCATCGCCTTGCCCACTTCGCGGATTGCCATGCGCGGGCGATAATGCACCACCGTCGCCGTCAGACCGGCACGGTGGCGGCCATATTTGCGATAGATGTACTGGATCACCTCCTCGCGCCGTTCGTGCTCGAAATCGACGTCGATATCGGGCGGCTCCTTGCGCTCTTCGGAAATGAAGCGATCGAACAGCAACTGGTGTTTCGCCGGATCGACGCTGGTGATTTCAAGGCAATAGCAAACGGCCGAATTGGCAGCGGAGCCGCGCCCCTGGCACAGGATCGGCGGATCGACGCTACGGGCAAAATCGACGATGTCCTTGATGGTGAGGAAATACCGCGCAAGGTCGAGCTTTGCGATCAGGGCCAGCTCGCGTTCGAGCGTGTCGGTCACGCTGTCNGGCACGCCGCCGGGATACCGCCGTTCGGCCCCGCGCCATGTCTCGATTTCCAAGTATTCCTGCGGCTTCATGCCGTCGGGATAGATCTCCTCCGGATATTCGTAGGCGAGTTCATCCAGGCTGAAATCGCAGGCATCGGCCACTGCGCGCGCGGCGCGGATCGCATGGGGCCAGCGGGCGAACAGGCGGCCCATTTCCTGCGGACCTTTCAGATACCGCTCACCATTGCCGTGCAGCAGGTGCCCGGCCTCGGCCACCGTGGTCTTGTGACGCAGCGCGGTCATCACATCCTGCAGCGGACGGCGATCCGGCGCGTGGTAATGCACGTCATTGGTGGCGAGCAATGCCAGCCCGTTGGCCCGCGCCAGTTCATCGAGCCAATCGATCCGGGCCACGTCATCGCCGCGATAAAGGTAGCTGGCGGCAATGTGGCGAAGCGTCGGGAGGCGGCGCGCAAGATGCGGCAGGAGATCGGCGAACGGCGCGGAAATCTCGCTGGTTCCGGGCCTGTCCGGCGGAACGTCGCCCGCGCCTTTGTCATCCGCTGTCCTGCCTGCCGGCGGGGGCTGCACCGATGGGTCGCGGCGGTGGAGCGGGACGACGTTGCTCGGCACCCGGATGGTGCATTTCGCCTCCGGATCCTCTGGCGGTAGCGCGATCAACTGGACGCCATCGGCATGGTCGGCCAGCATTGCGAGGTCGATTTCGCACACGCCCTTTTCCTGCCACTCTCCCGACAGGGTCTGCATCCGGCCCGCGCTGATCATGCGGCACACCCGGCCATAGGCGGCGCGGTTTTCCGGATAGGCGAGAAAAGCCAGCCCCTCGACCGTTTCGATCCGGCATCCGATAACGGGCCGCAATTTCAGGGTAGCGGTCTCCGTATGCATGCGGACCACGCCCGCCATCGAATTCGCATCGGCGATCCCGATCGCATCGTAGCCCAGCATCCGCGCGGTCATGGCGAGATCGACCGCATCCGACGCCCCGCGCAGGAAACTGAAACAGCTGACCAGGCCAAGCTCCACGAACGGCGCGCGCGGCGGCGTCTCGATCAGGTCGGAATCGATCTCCAGCGTGCGCTTTTCAGGGGTAAGCGGGGCGTCGGGCATCTCACCCGGAAAGCTCCGAGAGCCGTTCCTTCACCGCGGCGAGGTCGGCCTCGAACAGCGCGGCCTGCTTGTCACGCGCATCGCCGTCGAGGCGCAACAGATAGGACGGGTGCGCCGTCACCCATAATTCGCTGCCATCCTCCAGCGCGATCGGCTCTCCGCGCGCTTTCGAAATGCTCACCGTCTTGCCCAGCATCCCGCGCGCCGCACTGGCACCAAGGGCTAGGATCACGCGCGGCTTCACGATTTCGCGCTCGGCTTCGATCCACCAGCGGCAGGTATCGATCTCCTTTGCCGCCGGGCTCTGGTGAATGCGACGCTTGCCGCGCTGGACGTATTTGAAATGCTTGACCGTATTGGTAACGTAGGCTTCGCGCCGTTCGATCCCGGCGCGTTCAAGATAATCATCGAGCAATTGTCCCGCCGGGCCGACGAACGGTCTGCCTGCCCGGTCCTCCTGATCGCCCGGCTGTTCGCCCACGATCATTAATGGCGCGTCCTTCGGCCCCTCCCCCATCACCGCGTGATTGTCGAGTTCGCCGATCGGGCATTTGCGGCATTGGTGGATCGCCTTGTCGATCGCCTCCAGCGTTTCGGGCCGATCCTCGAATTCCAGCGTGCCTGCGCTTACCATTCCTGCTTCCTTTGCCTGCGCCCCGGCAATCAACTCCGGTATGAGCGCGGCCTCGGGCATGTTTTTCCAGTATTTGCGGGGCATTTCGGACAGCATCGCCCCGACCTTCAAACGCGCCGGATTGAAAATGGATGCGTAATAGGACTTCCACAGATCCTCGACCGGATCGCCATCGGGCGCATCGCCGCGTTCTGCCGGCCCGCTTTCGCGCATGGTCTGCCCGTCCCAATGGATGCAGCCCCGCGGCGTCAGGATCGACCATTTCATGTTGGCGAACCGGCGCATGAAAAAACCCGCATTGGCACGCACGATGTGATGATCCGGCTCGAACCACGCGACGTAATGTTCGCCGCCCGCGCCGTTTCCATCCGGGTCCTCAACCTGTCGGAAACGGACGAATGCGTGCATCTTGTGACTGTCGCGCCGCACCGCCTTGTCCATTTCCTCTATCCGGCGAACATCGGCATCGGCCTTGTCCTCCATGCAGCGCGGGTTCGACTGCAACCGCCACAGCACGCGATAAAGCAGGCCGAACCGTTCGGGATCGGAATGCAGCGCGGCGTTTCGCGCCAGTTTCATGAACCTCTTGCTGGCGCGAACGGGGACGGCATCGCTTTCGGGCACCGGAAAACGCCGCTCGCCATGCGCGAACAGATCGCCCGATCCGCCCGGCTCCACCCATGCGATGCGATCGGGCGGAACGTCGCACTGGACCAGCGTGCGCGCGCGCTCGCGCCAGAATGCGAAATCGTCCGGTTCCGGCATCTGGACGACGTAATAGGTGCCCAGCTTCACGCCCTGAAGATCGCCCTGAAGATCGCGCTGCGTCCTGGCCATCAGAACAGTTCCAGCTGTTCCTGCTTCGGCGCCAGAAGCGCACGCAGGTCGGCGCGATCGGTCAGTGCGATCGGACGCCAATCACCCGCCACCAGAAACGGGCGGACCTTCGCAATCGATTGGGTCAGCCGCGCCACATCATCGAGCCGCAAGGTGCGATGCCGCCGCGCCGCGATGATGCGCGCCACCGATGTCGTTCCAAGCCCCGGCACCCGCAGCAATTGCTCCTTCGACGCGCGATTGACATCGACCGGGAAAGAACCGCGAAATTTCAGCGCCCAGGCAAGTTTGGGATCGATGTCGAGCGGCAGGTTGCCGTCCGCTTCGGCTGCCT